>Ga0179591_1322632_pt1 | contig 13701 bp, 11 predicted proteins | sample CZOMad2_1_08_16f_FD_182891 | JGI IMG/M metagenome (GOLD analysis project Ga0179591, IMG submission 182891) | Vadose zone soil fungal communities from Angelo Coast Range Reserve, California, USA - CZOMad2_1_08_16fungal (PacBio error correction) | ecosystem: Environmental > Terrestrial > Soil >...
CGGCTATATAATTTAATTGGACAAGTCAGAAAATACCTCACAAAAGGAGGTGTGGAAGGGGGGTCAGAAGGCCATCATAAAGGAAAAAGAATAATCCGAAAACATTGTTCAACGCGGAAAGGGGAAGGGGACGACCTTTTCAGTGGTAGAAACCAAGGAAAGACAGTTCTTTGGTAAAGAAAAAACACCCTGAATTATGGTGGAAAAGATTAATGTAATGGTGAATCAAACGGGGGGGGGCACCCTGATGAGGGGGATATTGGCGTCATGTTTGGATACTGCACAAAGGGAAGGAAAAAAAGCTGGGGAAAAGCACCATATATACGGTGGGGGACAAAGTATCGGAAAGTCACTAGGGAGTTCCCTAGGAAAAGGAAGGGAAGTCTTGCCCCCCAAAAGGAAAGTCCGGGATGTAGCGATAGGTGACTAAGATTCCTATCGAAGAAAAGGCTAGGGGAAGGGGCCCCAGACCATTGCTAAGGGTACTCGTGAAGGAGAGCCATGAGAAGTCAATTCAAAAGCAAAGATGGAGGGGGAAAAAAGGAAACAAGAATTACCTCTGTAAAAAAAAAAAAAAGAAAAAAAAAAAAAAAAAAAAAAAAAAAAAAAAAAAAAAAAAAAAAGAAGAAAAAAGAAAAAAAAAAGAAAAAAAAAAAAAAAAAAAAAACCACAAAAAAAAAAAAAAAAAAAAAAAAAAAAGAAAAAAAAAAAAAAAAAAAAAAAGAAAAAGAAAGAAAAAAAAGAAAGAAAGAAAAAAGTAAAAAAAAAAAAAAAAAAAAAAAAAAAAAAAAAAAAAAGAAAAAAAAAAAAAAGAAAGGAAAAAAAAAAAAAAAAAGGAGAAAAAAAAAAAAAAAAAGAAGAAAAAAAAAAAAAAAAGAAAAAATAAAGAGGGAAAAAAAAACCAAGAAAAAAAAACCAAGAGAAGAAAGAAAAAAGAAAAAGAGAGAAAAAAAAAAAAAAAACCAACGACCACAACAAACCAATGACCAACAACGCACACCAGAAAATAAACCACACCCCCAAAAACAAATAAAAAAACAGAAAACCAAAGCAAAAAAAAAACCAACCAAGAGAAAAAAAAGAGAAAACAACACAACCCAGAACAAAAAGGAGAAAAAAAGAAAGAAAACAAAAGAAAAACTAGAAAACACCAGGACAAAACCAAGGCGAGTAAAAAGAGAAAAGAAAAAAACAAAAAAAAAAAAAAAAAAAAAAAAAAATCTCCGCCTCTGCTTCCCACGAAACACTTCACCTTTAGGAATGTAACTCACTCGGGGCTTTGCAATCAGGGGGAAGCACGCCAGAGGGAAAGGTTGTTACATTCCCGCTGCCAGCGGGAAAAGTTACGTTCTACGCGGGCGAGCGATGCAGAGGACAGCTGCTTATAAAGCCTGTGATCAAGAAACGGCGACTGCACACAGGAGGTAGTAAATGGGCGGAATATGGAACCTTTTGAAAAAATGCTGGAAAACAGGGGACTACGGTAAGTATCAAGTGTCGTCTTCTTGTCTTGTAGAAGAAAATTCAGGGGTAGGGCCGGGGGAGTTTGAAAAAACCCGACCCTGACCTATGATGTAAGGAGGTAGGGGGCGGTGAAATAGAACAACAAAGCGTTGGCAACCCTAATGAATCCTTACAAGTGGAATAGAGCAGGAGGTCTCGATAGCCAGCAGAGATATGCGAATGAACATGTGGGAAAACCAACCTAGCGACATCACGAAGAGGGAAAACTCAACCCCTCAAAAGGACCAAATGTCTCAAAATACTGTCGGCAAAAAGTCCGAAAATGGGGTGCATCGAAAGTTTAGGTGGCAAGGGAACAGGAAGCCCTATGACAAACCGTGAACATCACCGATTTACACTTGAGGGGACAAGTATGAGGGCTGAAGAGAGCTCCCTAAAAAGACAGAGACTAAAATCGGGGTGACCAGTTAAAAGAAAAGAACACGGGAAACACTGACCCACCTGGTACCCGTGAACATCATTGCGCGATCAGGGGCCAACTCCTCACTCAGAGAGGCGAAAGGCCAGAACACTTGATGACGAAGCGAGGATATGGGGGAGGGAATCTCCACCTTTGGTTGGAGCAAAAACAGCAGGACAGGTCTACGCCATCGGAATGGAAAAGGGGAGGAGGAAAGGCAGGAAGCTGGTGCTCTGACCAAGGTAGATTCTGCACATATCATCCCTTTTCCGATTCAATCCCCGACCTGCACGCGCGTCCGCAAATCTCTCTTCTTTACATCCTCTCTCTGCCAAGTTTAAGCTCGTGGGTCTCGGCTACCAGATACTTAGTTTAGTCGATCTCTAGGAGGTTACAACACGTAGGGTTGTTTATAATAAATGTTACAACAGAGGGCGCCATGGTCAGGTCATGAATGGGCCGAGGAGAGGGCACATTCAGCTCAAACCCAAAAACAGGGTTAGGAAAGCCGAAAAGAGAAAACTCGGAAGCAGTGCATGGTAGCAGACGAAATCCTCTGGGTTAGGGCACAGGAACAGGACTAGAAGCTCCGGGCGTGGAGAGGTAGTGGACAATGGAAAGTCCGTTTTGGGACACCGACACCCGGCGGGGAAAGCAAAAAATTTGAGATTGAAAGAATTGACGCGGTCAACACCGCCGTTCCCGAAGGTGCGGGAATAGATCGTAGACTCTGCACTCGGATCACCTTGGAAGGAACGACTTCAAGTGTCAGAGGTGATTTTGCAGAAGGGTCCGTCTGAAGGGGGGGATGAGCAGAAGGGATGGGGGCGGGAGAACTCAACCCATAGTCGGGACGAGCATCTTCATCCTCAAGACTCCTTCTCGGCTTGTCCGAAAGAATACTGGAGATAAAATGTACCTGATAAGGACGGGACGGGGGTGGTGTGAAGGAACTAAGAGAAGAAAGCGGGATGGGAATGATCGCACTGTCTCTCTGAAAATGGGAAGCGTCGTACAGCGGGGTTCTTAATATAACTGAAAATCTTCCGAAAAAAAAAGGGAACTGGTTGAAGGTTTTGGGGACAGCACCAAGAAGGGGTTTGGTGGGGGCGCACATAGCGGAGAGTCACCTGGGGGACTTTCGAGTGGTATTGGAGGAGATCTCAACAACACAAGTAGGAAGAAATCAAAAAAACTGTAGACCTGGCCTCAGCCCCAAGTGGTACGACGGACGAGTCTCAGTGCACCCCCCCATAAAAAATCATTCCTGGTGCGGTTTCCGAGGGGTAAAATTGAACCTTCCCTTGACGAGGGAGAATTATACCCGACACAGGGCGTTATCTTCGGGGGTGGTCCAGTTGTCACAAAAATTGAGAAAAACAAATGAGGCGATCACCTTAAGAGTCTGCATCGAACTTACCAAACCAAGGAGGGAGAAGTAAAGTGTGAGAAATACAGGTAGTCTTCGCCTTGATAAGAAAGAGATGAGAGAAATAAGCAAAGCTACGGTAAAGCGGGTGAAGGCCGTCCCCCTTCCCTAAAGGGATGGGAAGAAAGGATCAACGGAACTTCATCGGAGCAAAAAGCAACGTTTCGAAAGGGTCATGGAGCGTAGTAAAAACCGAGTGTTTCTTAACAGGTCGGGAGACTCTACCAAAGCAATGAGATAGGGGAGGGGTACTTCAGATCGTCCATGCATTGATCGGTCTCAAAAATACGGATCCCTAGCAAGGGAATGCGCTCATGCAGAAGGAATTGCCTTGGCGCTCAGGTAGCGAGTCGAGGGTGCCACTTACCTGAAAGGCGTTGGAGTACCATTCATAGTACGAAGAAGAGGGGGGGGGGGGAATGTCGGGGCCGAGAGGAAAAAGTGGGTGAGCTTATGGGGGGGGGACAAACCCGCTATACAGGGGTGATTCAGGGAAAAAGGGGATGAAATACAAAGCGTGAGGAAGGTAGAAGATATTAAAACTGGGGTGGGGGAATCGAGGAGTGAAGTAGACAGATGGGCTTCTTGGGTTAAGAGGGAACGACCTGTCGCGAGCAAGAGACTCAGCTCTGCACTTCGTCAAGTAGGGGGTTTCATTAGCTGTCGGGTCATGGAGAAGCTGATGAGGCAATGCAGCATAAGTACTCCCCAAGAGGGGGTAAGGGTGGGGTCTCCCTGGGATCGCAGATGGTGGTTAATGTTTTGCTAAAGATTCCGTGAGCTTGGCTAAAAGACCCTACCAAGGTCTTTCCCGGGCTATCGTCTGGACTCAGGCGCAAACTTGGTCGGGCTCTTCCGGGTGCCAAATGAGGTGAGAAGAGACTGCCTTCTTCTGAAGGCGGCAGCGGGGGTTTCCCTGAATTTGGGGGAAAATTGGGGTTCCTTGCTTGAGCTGGACGGGGTGCTGTAACAAGAGGGGTCTTAGGAAAGGCGGAATGGAATAACGGAACCAAAAGATACATGTCACGCTTCAAATAAAAGTGAACTGGGGACTTTGGGGGGGGGGGGCAATCTTGGGGGACCACGGAAGTTCGATTGATTCATCCCAAGTACCGGCTGCCCGGGTTGATTCGCCGACGCATGAACTGACTTGGATGGGATGGGTTGGTGGGGGGTTCCCCCAGTTGTTCTTTCATGTCAAGCACTAGGGAGGGGGCTTAATGTTGAATTGGAGGCTAGGCTTTGGGGGGTTTCCCTAATCCTCCGGTGGGAATGGCTGAAAGGATACTGGATCTGGAAGATGCTGCATGCTTATACTGTCTCTCTCGAGCTTAATAAAAACTTGCGACAGCTTTAAGGGCCAGAGGGTAGGAGGGGGTTCCTAAGACGAGGTGTGAGTGTTTCCCCACGATTTTTGGACAAAGTTCATAGTGCTTGTTCAGCGCGCCCGAGGGATCAGCATAGCTCAGGAAAGCACAATGAGAAAATACAAAAAGACGAAGGGGGGAAAAAACACGAACAAAAAGGGGAAGAAGTACAGCGGTCAATCGGGAGAGGAAAGAAAAGGGGACTATCAAGTTGGGGAGGAGCCAAATGAATCACCGCTTTGTGTCAGCGCATGGACATGGGATTGGATTAAGCTAACTTTCGGGGATCGGAAGCCGGGAAGAGAAGGTCACTGTCGGGTCAGGTGGCACTGGGGAAAAGGTGAACCCAGGGAGGGCTAACCGCCTATTGAGTTTGTTGGATTGGGGGAACAATACGCAATGGGGAAGTGCGCGTTGGTGTGGGTTTACCAGAGAATAGTCTAGGGCTCTGGCATGTCGGGGTTTAAGAGTGTTCATGTTTTTGGTTGGAAAACGTGGAGATCTCCCTGCTAGGGGCTTCGCCAGGGAAGTTCACCTTTGAGGGGGGATCTCAAGACACCTCGTTAAGGAAAAGGGGGTAGAACCAAATAGCAGTTTCTAATGAGGATCGGTGAAAAAAAGCATTCCTCTGGACCAAGCGGTGAAAGCCAAGTCGGGGACCTAAGGTGAAATGGGGGTCAGAATGAAAAAAGGAAATCCGATGCAAATGTTGAGGGGGGAAAAAATCTTCTAGGGAGTTGTAACCGCATTGATCTTCTCAGGGGGGGGTCCCGGTGTGATGAGAAAGGAGGCTGGACTGTGGACCCAGGCAGACCACGATTTCTTTAAACGGTTGAGTCCCGGTCATAAACATGGACTCATAATCAAAGGGTACCTAAAAGGTGGATTAAAAGGAACTCCATTACAGATTGTGGAAAATATAAAGATTATTTCTAGGGGTGTTTGTTTGACTCGGAGACACGAGTGTAGCTGGGGTGAGTGAGAAATCTCAAGGGCTTGTAAAAATAAAAAAACTGTGAATGTACTGACGTATTGCTGGGAAGGGCATGGTTGGACTCCTACACCTGTCGGGGGTCTTGGATGGGGAAATGGTTACAGAAGTAATCTCATGAGTAAAAAAAGAGGAATTAAGGGGGAAAGAGAGGTAGTCTATTTAAGGGCCATATCCATAAACGCAGAGATGTGATGAAAAATCCAGTCAGGAAGAGGGATAGGGGAAACATGGAAGTATTAAGGGAGGCCATGGGATAACTAACGCCTCACCCTTTCGTGGAAAGTCCAAAGGAGACCCCAACAACTGAGGATGATTAGGTTTAAGCATAGAGGAGTTTCGGGAATCCAAGGTGGCAGTTCCAGGGGTGAAATTTGGCCTGAAGGGTCCCGGGGGTGGGGATAAGTCTATGAATAAGAATGGGGGGTGTGGGGTTTCAACTTAAATCATACAGAATTGTTACAAGGGAAGGGGCATGAAGAAGAAGAAGACACGGGGAGGAAGGTAGATTCACCCAAACACGCGTCCGTGTAAAATATCAGGGGGGGGGTTAAAGGAGAGGGGGGGAAGAGTGAGACGCCTCCAGGGGCCTGGGTACGAAAAAAAATTTCGGTAGAAGAGAAATAAAAAGGGGGGGAGGAAAGTTCCCCTTAAAAGAGTTGTGGGGGTCCCCCGCACAAGCCTCGGGAGATTTACAGATAAGTTGTCCTGGGGGGGAGGGATGGGGGGGGTGGTGGGGGGGGTGTGCCTCCTTCCGTCTACAACACCCCGAAAGCACGGAAAAACCCATGGAATCCCCCTCATCTCATTGGCCCCCAACCAATATCACACCTCCTAATCCACGGGTAATCGAAACGCTAGGAAAACTCTTTTGGGCACAAATCAATCGGACAGGTGGTCCCGCAAAGGCAAACCTAACAACCACCTCACCCTAAACTGTAAAGTTCAATGGGCGAATTTAGAAATATCAGATCCATTTCTTTCCTACCCGGAGGAAAAAAAGATTAGGGAAGGTACATTCAACTGCCGAGAGGGGGACTTCCTCTTAGAAGATGACGAACATTTCGGCTTATGACAGTTATCAGGGTCAAGTAGCGAATTCAACAAGGCGGGGGGGGAGGCATTTTGGGAAGAACAGGCCAAAAGTGATATCAAGGAGGTCCACTATAAGAGAAGAGCGGTAAGAAAAATTTGCAAAAAGGGAGGATTGGTGTCACTCAAAAAAAATTAGGTTGTAAAAACGCTGAGTGATAAAGCCGGGGAAGAGAAGAAGAGCGGTTGCGCAACTCAGAAATAAGGAAAGCTTGTTAAAAAAAAAAACAACCTCAAGACCATGGTGACTATTCAGAGGCCCGATATCCAAGGACTAGTTGAATTTGGGTGTTGGGTGTAGGCGCGAAACATCACTTCTTTGGGGCACCAAAAAAGGGGGCCATCAAAAAACAGACACCGAGGATCATGGGGGGGGGAAAACAGAAACGATTACAAGGAAGAGCCCAGAAGATGGGCGAGGCTAGAAAAGGGGGGCATCGTTAAAAACACCAATGGCTGGGAAGGAGGGTAAGGGCAGGTCCAGAAAACAAGACTCTTTTACGGGGGCCCATTCAAGACTGAGCTTTAATTATCAGGGGGGGTTCCTCTCAGAAAAAAGCCAATACTACTAACTCGGGGTTTGGGGGGGAAAAGGGGACCAATCTGACTATCCCATTCCAAGACCTCCGGGCAAATGTGTAAATCATAAGGGAAGAAAGGAAGGGGGAAAAAAGAGAAAGCTAAAGGAACGGCGGCCATCTCGAGAAAAAAGTACGAAGTTAAGGGTCGCCCCAACCGGGGAGTATGAATCATATAAAGAAAAAAGCAGCACACACGCAATCTGTGGACCTGAACTCAAGGGGATAGGAAAGGCAGGAGCGATGGGGGGGTTAGACCCGGACGGACAACTATTTCATCAGGATTATTAAAGTGCATCAGACCGAAGCCGGGAAAACCCGGTGGATCATCATCTTCTGAAAGGAGACTTGAGGAAGGACGTGACTACGAAAAATGTAACCACGGGAGGACTAGGGAATGTAAAAAGGAGCTCCTAGAAGGGTCCAAAGAAACACGTAGGGGAGGGACAATATTTGATCTCATGACTACTTGGTACTAGTGGTGGGGAGGATACATAGTGAAAGGACTCCAAAATGGCGTCGAAAGTTGAGTTCCAAATGAGAGAAAAACCCAGTGAAAATAAAGAAAAAGAAAAAAAAAAGAAGTGTTGAGAGGGTTGACTGGAACGCCCGGAAAGAAAAAATCAGGGGGCAGAGTTAACGTATCAGAGGTCAGGAAAGGGGGGGGGGGGTGAAATTCAGGGGTCAAGGAGAAGGGAAGGGGTGTGGGTAAAAACATTATCAGGGTCCTGGGGGGTCACTGGCGAAGAGGAAGGTGGAAGTCCGATCAAAGTGGGAAGGGGGGGAGAATAGTTGCTTGAAAGGCAATGCATTGTTGGACGGGGGGAATAAAAGAGGGGAACAACAAAAAGGATAGATGGCAACGAAAAAAAGAAGGGCGCGAAATGAGGAAAACGAATTGACACTAGAGAAAAACAGGGCTGAGGAGGGGGGGGGGTCACCCAGAGGCTAAGGGGGAAAAAAAGGGAGGGCAACACTTCGTAATAGCATCTCAGGGAGCTAGGGGAAATAAGGGGTCCTACAAAGGAATTTGACGAGGTCGACGTGGTGTGGATCAGGACCTCTGGAGAGATCTGGGGGAAAGGGGATCGGTAAATTGGGGGGAAACCGCGTCTACACTGGTCGAGAACTACGGAGTGGAAAAGGAGTCATGACGCAAGGGGGAAGAAGTGGGTTCAGCCAATCGAGACAAGATATGTGGAAATGGGGCGCAACATATCTGAACAGTACCAGCCGGGGGAGGTCAGCCAGAGGGAGAGACTAACCCACAACAGGGAGAGGAGAGATGTAAAATAAAGGAGGCAAAGTATGGACTCAAAAGGGTACCATTTTGAATAGTGCGGCCCCCCCCAGGACAGGAAAAAGGTGAGTGGAGTGGGGGCATAAGAAGGGAAAAAGGAATTCCGGGAGACGATCCGGAGTCAAAGAGGTAGGCCGAGGGTTACGAAGGACTTTGGGAAAAAGTAAAATTTCAGAGTAACAAGGGAAAACCGGACCGGTTCATCAATGACCGGGAGGACTACTAGAAAAAAAAGGTCTCTCAAGGGACAGGGGGGATAATCCAAAAGGGTCGGGGAGCATACCATATGGAAAGGGGAGGGAAAAATTAAGACGGGATCTACCGGAAAAAAAAAGAGGATGGTTATGTCATCAAAGAAAACTTCCGTCTGGCAGGGAATGAAGAAGAAAGACTGAGGAAGGAGAGGGTCGAGAAGCCTTTGGAGTGACATTTCTTCAAACTTGCATAAAGTTATCAAGGGGGGGTAGGTAGAGGAGAGGATTACTATAGAAAGAAATCAATTTAGTTTAGGGGAAGGCAAACAGGCTTCCATTCGTAAAACTTCGGCGAAGAGAAGAGGGTCACGTGGGGTATCCCGAGAATTCAAAAAAAGAAAGAGAGATTGTGGAACACCAACTCACTGTTTCTTTCAGGAGCACTCTCTCATGGAGGAGGGAGATCAGTAAGGGTATGGGCCTTCTCGGAAAAGAGAGGATTGTCGTGCGGAGTACCATTCAGGAAGGGCAAGTTCGTGACGATAGACCTTGGGGTGGATCTGATTTCTCCGAGTCGGTTCCCCTTGGGCATGGCTTTTCGAGAAAAAGAAAAAAAGAGGGAACGCTTCCTTCGAGAGGGACAGCCGGAGGCACCGCGAGACATTTTTAATGAGGAGGGTTCAGCTCAGGGGGGAGTGTAACGAAGGTATCAGAGGGTTTAACAGGGGACGGCAATTCTCTCGCCGGTAGTTGGGAGGTAAGTAAAAAAAAAATAAGATGAGCTTTGTTAAGCTGACTTGACAGATGAAAAGGAGGATCCAGAGTCTGCAAAGGTAGTTTTACAGCGACAGGAAAAAAAAGAAAAAAAAGCGTAGATATTAGGGCGTTGTTTTCTCAGAGAAAATAGACATGGGTGGGACCACAAAGCTGGGAGGGCTTGAAGAAGCTTTCCTCGCGACAGCAAGAGAAATGGGGAGGATTGTCCTGGAAGAGGTCTGCCGAAGCCTTGGGGAGATTTTTCCTTTAGTGGTGTTGAGGAGAATGGGACGGGGAAACCAACCGAGTTCAGAGGTAGGCTGTTCTCCCAAAAATGAACCGAAACCTACTGAAGGAGAATCAACCGGTCGATGGGAAGGGTCACGGGGGGGGGAGATCTAGCCTTCCTTGGTCAGAAAAGGACGGTTCCCCCAAAGCACGAAACTCTTTTCGGAAGCGACATAGTCCTGAGGGGGGAGAATTTTGTTTCTGTGCGTAAAAGGGGGGAGAAAAAGAAGGCGTCCTTTAGTGAGGGAGGAGGTTGGGGAAAATCACATTTACTGGAAGGAAGGCGAGCTAGCGGACTCACGGAAGCCTCGAAAAAGATGATTAGGTGGGGGGGGCACTTGACTCGGTTGATTGTCGAAAGCGACATCCTTAAAAGAGGCTCCGCGGTAGAAATCCGGAGGCAAGAAAAACAGAATTGTGAAGGAAAGACAAAAAAAAGGCGCAAACTTTATACTGAACGCGAGTCCCGAGAAGGAAAGAAAGGGGATATCTGGTCACCGCAATGGAACAGGGAATTGTTTGCCGTCGAAGGATGATGAAGGATAAGTAAAAAAAGGAAAAGATTTCAGCAGAGACGCGCGAGGACTCAATGGTGCGGGGAGGAAGACCGTCTGGGTACAAGTAAAAAAGAAATTGTGGTCACCCGGAAGCAACGGGTGATTGGCACGAAAAGGCAATGTGAAGGGGAGGAATGTTTGGGGAGGGGGACCCGAACGATGCAAGAGGATGTAAATAACGAGGGCTTGGGGGGCACAGACGATCGCAGGAGGGGGGGAAATTTACGGGGAGATGGGGTATTCAGGAAAATATATACAAAAGAAAAAATTTTCGGGGGGGACTTAGCAAGATCATGGGGCAGATCGTCCCGCTGAAGATGAGGGAGGGGGAAAAAGTTATTACAGTGGACTAGGGGGGGGTATTTCGTGGGAAGCGAAAGGAAAAGGGGGGTCGTAGGGGGGCCATAGAGGGGAAGACTTTGCCAAACGTACTATGTGCAGAGGTGGGGGACCCCCCCCTCAAATTCTGTTATAAGTAGCTTGCAGAAAGGGACAGAAAAACATCAACAGGCCAAGGGAAGGCAAAAAGCCCAAATTACAGAGGGGGTGTTAGAAAATGGAAAAAGAGGGAGGTTGGGGGGAAGCAGTGTGCCGAATTGGGTCTTTGCGTGAGACCAAGAGCAAAGATCCCGCTTGGAAAAAACTTGAAGGGAATAATTTAAAAAAATCATGCGGAGAAGGATCTCTTCTGAAGGGGCCGGTTCGGGGGGTGAAATCATGGGGACATTAAAAAATGAAAAATTACGAGTCTAAACAAACAAGGGGAAGAAAAGGAAAATGATCTAAGGGAAGAAAAGAGAATACCCAGCAAAACTGGGTTCCTAGCGAAAATAAAAAAAATCTGTCGGGGCAAACTTCCATTTGGGGGAAACCGGGGGAAGTTTCGAATTTGATGGGGCTCCCAGAAGGGGGGGGGGGCAATCCCCTTCCAAAACCTTAATAGGAGAAGAAACAATAATGGGGAGCTGGTGAAATAGGGGGAAGGGGTCCCAGTGTTAGGGGGTGCCTACGAGGGGGGGTCAAGTCAAAGAAAAAATCGGTTTGTTCTGAAAAAGGTTACGTCCTCACTTTGAAAAGGGGCTTCAGGAAAGATACTAAGACCAATTGCCGAAGGCAGATCAGCACCAGGAATAAGAAAACTATTGGGAAAATCAAGGGGGGAAAAGGCTCCGACGACCCGAAAAAAAGACTACGGCGGGAAACACACATTGAAGGGGGAATTGTAAGGGGGGGGGGAAGAACAAAGAACGTACGGACTAATAAAGGAGGATTGAGTCCAAACAAAATGAAAGTTATTGGTCTCCAAATTTTAATAGTTTACTTTACCAGTCAACAAGGAAGGTCATCCGACATAAAAAACTACGCTGGAGGACGGTGGACGGGAAGGAAATGGTTCTTTAGGGAAAAGCGGAAACAGAGGAGAATTACTTCAAGAGTATCCAGAAGGGTATAAGAACAGAATGGCGTCAGTCAAAGTATCCGGTATCCTCCCAGATGAGGAAAAAAAAGAGGCTTTGGATGGTGAGGGGGACTAATGGAAAAAGGAAAAGGCTGTTCAAACACGGGGGGAAAAAACGTAATATCAAGTTGAAAGGCAGTGTCTTTTATGAACAATGAGTGAGAGGGGGAAGCAAAAGGATGGGAAAAAAAGCCCGTAGCCGAGAGGATGGGGGGATGGTCCTTGGGCAAATAATTCGAAAAGTTGGTAACCTCTAACACGAAAGGTTGAGAAGAGAGTCTCGATAGAAGACCTGACTTCTCTAGAAAGGGACAATTATTAAATTGGGGCACCCCAACCAAGGAAAAAAAAATAAAGGGCCATTTGCTCTCGGGTAACCTCCCAGATACGCAACAATGTCAGCCTAAGGGCCGTCTCTAGCGATAAATAACAAGACTTATCGATCTGGCTTAATGTGCAGAAGGAAGGTTGAAAACCAGGAAGTTTGCCAAGTTGGCCACTAATAGTTGCATCTTTCTAGAGGGAAAGATGGGGCGAACACGCATACCCTCCTAAGATCCGAACTACCGTTGGGAAAGTCAACTGTCGTCCCAACTTCCGGTAAAATGAAACCAGCCCGGGAAAATTTTTACGCATCAGCAGGACATAAAGTCGGTCCAGGTAAATCATCGAAAGCACGCCGGGGAAAGCAGTAACGATTTTACGGGAAGACCATTTGGGAATGGGGGGATCTGAGCACAACGAAGCGAAAAGAGCTAACCAAGATGTCACTCATCGGGGGGTAGGACTCTGGAAGACATGTCGTGAGAGGGAATCTGCTCCTGCACAAATATTTTATAAAGGGTCGAATTCTTGAAAACAGAAAAACGCGGGGAGGACGGGGGTGTCCTCAAGAGGTGGATCGATGTTCCGCGGGGCTGTGTAGAATACCTTAACGGGGGTAGGAAAAAAGTATGGAAATTCTATCCTCTAGTGAAAGCAGTATTTGGGATGGGTCTAAGGACTAGGGAAGAAGGGGATAGCAGGGGAAAAAAAAAGTTCCCTTCCCAAAAGAGGAAAAGGGGGTAAATTCCACATACCAGAACCCACTGGAGATGAAAGACCCTAAATAAAAAAACTCGTGGCGGCAGTGGAAGGGTACAGAACCGACGAGACGTCGTTGATGGCCGAAAGGGCCAAATACATGACTAGCCACGGAAGTGCGAGGGGGGGGTGTCGTTGGACACGTAAGCGGAACCTTTGGACTTTTGGAGGGAGGAGAATGACTCGAAAGTTTTTTGAACGAAAAGGTGACGAATGGAGGGGAAGGAGGATTGAATGAAAAAGATTCAATAATTTTAAAAAGGGTAGGAGACTCACGCGACCCAGGCAAATTGCAGCAAGAAAAAAGTGAAAAGTCCTACGGGTTTTACTTCAAGCAGGAGGTAAAGTTGGGAAGGTGGGAAACGGGACTTGCCTGGAAGGGGGGGAAAACTCACCCAGTAAGGAAGAAAGTCAGTCCTTAGGAAGAGCATAGCAGCGTCGAAAGAAAGGGGGAGGGGGATGTGGGAGGGAAAAGAAAAAAAAGGCCTTTTATCAGACACGGTGGGGGGTGTCTAGGAAACGGCCTTGGGTACAGGGGACCTGGGGGAAGTGCGACTTGGGGGAAAAAGAAAGAAAGAGCAAGGTTTGTGAAACGGGAAGGGGCGTAACTTTCGGGAGATAACACGGTGGGATCAGGAAGTCAGAGAGGAACTGGTCAAAGGGGGGGGGGGGTTCATGACCAG
>Ga0179591_1339865_pt1 | contig 13700 bp, 12 predicted proteins | sample CZOMad2_1_08_16f_FD_182891 | JGI IMG/M metagenome (GOLD analysis project Ga0179591, IMG submission 182891) | Vadose zone soil fungal communities from Angelo Coast Range Reserve, California, USA - CZOMad2_1_08_16fungal (PacBio error correction) | ecosystem: Environmental > Terrestrial > Soil >...
TTTTGATCCGCCTAAGCATCTCCCGTAAAGAGATGCCTGGGGGAAGCACAGGGAAGCCAAAACTTTCTCCTCAAGAGTATGGGGGCAGAAAACCGATGAATTGGAGGGGGCCAAGAAGTGGATAAGAGTGGGAGGCGGTTGGGTTAAAAGGCAGGAGTGTCCCTAAAAAAGGACATGAACTTCAGTGGCCAAGACACGGAAAGGAGAATATTGGCTTAAAAAAAACGGTTAGGCTGCTCCTGGCGAGCCGCGCTGAAACACTGTCTGGATACCAGGAATGCCTCCTCCAGAAACGCAATACAAACTCAGAGTGAATCCGAGTTAAGTGGTTGAGGACCGATCATCAACGGCTGTACGGATCGTCTCAGGGACAAGGACTAGGAGAGAAGAGAGGAGGAAGAATGAAGGCGCATCAAAAAGTAGGTCGTCTACGGTTATAGAATCGGGCGAAAAAAGAATCGCTTAAAATTTGGTCCGGAAGAGGATCAAGACAAAGATCGAGAAAGAGGGCGGCCGCAGGGGCGTGCAAATTTACCAGATTTGAAAAATCTCGCCTGGGAAATACTGACGCAGCTTCGGATAGGAGGGCTGGAGAGATAATTTGGAAAATCACAAGTAACTAAGGACGACATGAAAATCGCAAAGGGAGAACGAGCCGATTTAGACTAAAGGTCGTAGAACGATAGGAGAGATGGCGTCTGAGCCGTTTGGGAGGAGAGGCTCATTGACGTTAAAACGGGTCCTGAGAATGAAAAATTGAATCAATTGTAGAAGGAAAGAATGCGGGAAGAAATAGGCGTATTGAGAATCTCATCATTAATGTCGGAACCCAGCGACCGTAGATTACCAGGACCGACAAAACTTGACGCAAAAAGATGTGAGGAAAGAGGCAGGACTTCCGTCTGGAAGTACGGAGGATCCGGTGGAGGGAGGAGGCAGAAAGGCCGAGATGAGGATACTGGTTCGCGCCGAAAACGGGCGGAAGTTCGAGGAAAAAGAGAACTGAATTTCAAGTGTGAAAGTTCCCGCCTGCCTCACATAAGAAAGGGGGGGGCTTCGGGAATCATTCAAGGGGGAATGATAAAGAAAGGCTTTGGAAGGATGGTAAATTCCTGTGAACCGACCATCATGGGAGCCGCCTGAAAAAGAAGAAGTAGTGTGAGGAGGGATCCGAGACGGGGAAGGTGGCGAAGGACCGAAAGGGACCAACTGATGATGAATATCAAAGGTCATCGAACACAGAATGCTAGAGCCAATAGGAAGGATAAAGAAAGGGGGGGAAGCTAGAAGAAGCGAGCGACGTATGTCTAATCAACCGGAGGAGTTGAACACTGCACATCCCCGCGATGGTGTCCAAAATGGAAATTAAATTTTATAAGCAGAACAGGGGGGACGATGAAAATGAGATCTGCACCTTCCTCCTAAATGACAGAATCATACGGATCGAAGCAGCATTAAAGAAAAAAGATCGCATCCATCAGTAAAAAAAGCAACACCAGCTTCAAAAGAAAGTCAACCACGGGGCGAGGAGGATAGGATTTTAGGAAAAAGTAGATCGCGAAAGAAGAAGTGAACGGTGGAGAAATTCCTCAAAGAGAAGGAATGGAGAAACAAGAAAAAGTTAAAAGTGCAGCGGAAGGTCGAATTGGAGCAGGCGCAAACTCCAAAACGAACGGGTTGGGGCGGGGAAACCAGCAATCCCGGAGGAGTGGGGGGGCGCAGAATGACACCGAAGTACTGATCGATTCCGTGGGAAAGGTCCTGGGGGGGACTTTAATCTTAGGAAAAGCTGAAGTTCCGAGAGTTTGAGGAAATGAAACCTTCAGCCTGGTGGGTCAAAAGGGTTCAGACTCTTGCGGAAGGAGAAGTGATAAAGACATCGGACTGCGACACCACTGACTAGGAAAGGTTTGGGGGGCAGGAAAAAAAAAACCGGGCGGTAGTAAAAAAGACAACGACACTTTATTAATGCAAAGAGATAAAGGGAAGCGAATACAGACGAGGGAAGGAAGCGGGGGGGAAGGGAGGTGGGGCGAATAGGGCGTTCAAAAAAAAAGGGGAAGCTGACAGGACATAAGGTCGCCAGGCTTGCATTTGGGAAAGAGTTAGACCAAAAATGGAGCAACCGGAAATGGGTCAAGGGGCTTGAAGGCACTACCGCAAATCCAAAAGCTAAAGTAAGGAGGTCAAAGGAGGAGGGCTTTTGGAAGGGAGAGGAGACGTGGGGCCAAACAAAAGAAGTGCGACACAGTGAAAAGGCTGTACATCTCGTGGGAAAAGAGGGGACATTAAACGTACTCACACACAATTTACCTTACGGAGTCAGGCCTCAAGAAAGCAGAGAAACCATCTTCACATAAAAGTATCGCGGAGCAAAGGCAAGGATAGAGCTAACAACGAGGAAGGGAGGAAAAGAGAGAGAAAACCTGGAAAACTTGAAAAGAGCGGTATAAGCGGTGTTTCTCTGGAGTGAAAAAGGAGGGAGGTATAGGAAGAAAAGTAGGAAGGAAAAGTTTGGAAAGGAAAAAAGCTTCGTGCCAAAGAAAGGACGGTAAGGAAGAACCATGAACTGAACGTTATTCGAAAGAAATACTCACTCAGGGGAAAAAATATTGAAGTGAAAAAATGTCAACTTGGGATGACCCATTGGTGCACGAAAAAAGGAAGGGGATGTACACAATCAGGGTGGGAATAAAGTTCTTTGAAGTAAAGGGCAAGAACATGGCGAAATTTGGTCAGGCGGGAAAAAAAAATGAAAAAGATTAAAAAAGGGCAAGCAGTGGAGCGTCAAGAATAAATTTACATCGGCCAGGAGTCAATGATATGGTTGGAGGGGAAGTAGGGGGAAGGTCAAACTACAAGGATTAAAGATTTACAGCTCGGGGGGGGAGGCAAGATGGCCGGATCATCAATTCGAAAATGTAACGGAAAACACGGGGTGGGCCCCCAAACCTTTTTGGAAGGGTGAATGAAAAACGAGGCGTGAAACCGCCGGAAAATGGAAAGGACCCAACAGGATGCAGTCTAGATCTTCATTATACAATCGGTTGGGGCAAAAAAACCAGTTCTTTAAAGATGTCACTGGAAGGGGGAACACACCTGATAGTGCACCAAGCTTGGATGGAGCGTTGCGAACGGAGAAAGGAAACCACTGCAAGCGGGAGGGGGGGTGGTTGAGGAAAGAGCTAGACTTTCGCAAAAATCAGAATTCATCAAAGGCGGACTGGAGCGATGAGATGAAAGAAATTAAAGCCTTAGCCTACTAGAAGGAGGTTCGGACTAGGAAAAAAGTGGGGTTGCCCTAATTGACGATCAGTCCCTTTGAGGCATAAGCTTTGGGGGGCGATCGCGGGATGATAGCCAGAGTTTAGGAAAGTCCATTACCCAGAGGAGTATCGAGGATATCGCGAAGGGCACGGATTGGATTGAAGACGCCTCGAAAGATGGAATAAAGAGGGAATAAGAAGTCTTATTCTCGAGAAAAATAGGACAAGGAACAGTTAGCGGGCGAGGTCGGGCTAATGAAGGGGAGCCGTCGACCTGATCCTGGTAGGCTGACCATTCTAGCAAAGGGCCCTTAAGTCAACGCTAATGTCAAAGCGAGGAGAATAGGGGGTGGTGGGGGGTGGGGTGGGTGTTGAACCCATTTTACGCATAGGAGTTAAGGAGGAAATAACGAAAACAATAATTATGATTGATCCACGTAGAGAGGATCAATAAAAGCCATCGATTATGAGGAAAAGCCGGAAATCACCTTGAGATTCCAGAGCCCGCATGGTTCTAAAAACACGCTAAAAGCGCATTACCTCCGGGTAAACCACTCAGACAGCAAGGAATAGTAGTCAAAGTCCAAAATCATGTCCCGGGAAGTTCTTTTGGCTCTCACTGGTAGGGGTTTTAGAATGAATCGCGAACATTGGACTTCGGAGAAGAAATCTTAGATGCTTCTAACGAGCTCAGAAACGCCCGATTCAGGAAGCACCAGGGACTGGCTCACCCTTTATCCTTGGGAACGATCATCCTAGAGAAGTTTGAATCACGGGGGAAAGGGCCGGACGGGGAAAGAGCCTCTTTGATAAGGGCTGGAACAGACGTTGATAAAGGAACAAAAAGAGACTCGTTAACGGAGATGGAAAAGGAATGGGGGGGCAAGTCGTACTTCGGTGTACTTAGTAAACAGACACCTCCTGAAGGAAAAGAAACCGGGAGTAATGATCCTTAAGGAGGGGAGCTGAATTTGTCTAAGTCCCACGAATGACGAAAGGTCTAGATTTCAGTTCCTGCAGTTCCGAAGAGTCCATCCGGAAAACCAGAGATCGGAAGGTCTACCTTTTGGGAAGACTTATAGTCTTCAGGAAGAAATAAATGGTTGGAAGGGAGATCGAGGGGTGGCCATCCCCCTCCAAGAGATTCATATCCCTGTAAGACCGGATCCCGCTCCTGTTGAAGTGATAAGGTTAGAAATAAAATCGCAGGGAAAGACGGGGTCGATTGGAAGAGCACAAAATCAGGGTAGGCATACATGGCAAAGCTGCCTAGACCAGGAGGCCGCACTAACGTTCGTGGGAGGCGCATAACATCACTGGAGAACGGAAAATCAGGAGGTAAAAAACGATAAAATTACGAGGTAAGAAGAAAGAAGAAAAAAGCAGAAGAACTCGGTCACCAGGAGGGGGAAAACCAGACAAAAACTTGTATAGGTCCCTCAGAACTTGGGCGAAATTCCGTTGCAAAAAGAAGGGATAATCCCAGCATAGCGGGATAAGGGGGGGGGTTTAAGAGGAGATCTCGTAAGTAATTGAAATAAAAGAAACCACACGGAGGTAGTAAATCTTGTGTGCTCAAATACCGAGAAGTATCAGGCAAGGATCACGGAGGAGTGATGCTGTGGTGATCCCTGACGAAACCCGCTGGAGAAAAACAAAGGGAAGGTCATGCCCAGTTCGGCGTTACAACAATTGAAGTTAGCTCCGCTTTCTAGAACTAAGCTCCTGTGGCCGCTGGTACTCGAAGCTGGCAGAGGGCCCAGAAAAAAAAAAAAAAAAAAAAAAAACAATTTTAAGAATCCCCGAAAAGATGGAGGAGGCGGAACGAACCGAACAGTAGGCGTGCCTCCGGCGAAGGAAGAGGAGCAGAGGCACTGAATACCAGAGGAGAGAACATAACCAAAACCCGAGGCCATGCCTATCTGTTGGGAAAGGTCACTGGCAAACGCGGAGATAAAGGTGCTCAGGCGAAGGGGCGTGAAAAATGGCTAACTTCAAGGGAGGTCTGCGCATTAGATTCCTCCCACAAGGTCAGGGACGGAGAAGAAGTTGCAGTTGTCCCAAAATAGAGCAAACCCTCGAGCTGAAAGGCTGGAGACCGCAGGAACGGTAAGGGAAATCTCTCGTAGATGAGGGTAGGTCCCAAGGTTACCGGGGGGCTCACCGCCGAACAGAGGAAACTCGCTGGTCGGGAAGGCGCTGTGAGGGTTACGTGAAGGTGCACAGATCTTCGAAGAAACAGTTGAAACAGAAACTAGCCGGTAGGAAAAAAAATTTCTAAAGAAAACGGCTCACGACCGCGAAGTAGAGAAGTAGAGAACGTGGGCGTAGGGAAGCGACATCAGACCTTCCTGAAGAGAGAAGGAAACAACCGTGCTAAAGGGGGATCCAGAAAGAAGGGGAAGGCGACTAGAGGGTACTCGAAAGAATGAGTTAGATCCAAAGCAAAATCTCGCAGACAACAGCGTGACCCTTCTCGAAAAGATCTGGACTGGGAAAAAAGGAAAGGAACTTGAAGGGCTTGATCGCGAGACGGAAGACTCGTGTTCGTATGGTGGAAACCGAATGGAAATCTGTTGCACGCGTACTAAGGGTCGAACTGAATGGAGAGAAGGATTCAGGGGAGCGAAGCAGCAGAGAAAACTGCATTTTCGAGTCACGATAAAAAGAGCGAAAAGCCGAGAGAAGGACTGCTTCAGAGAAGGGACCTTTCCTGTAAAAGGTCGGCAATCAGGCAAATCTGGAGAGAAGACTTGGAAGGTGCTGCTCAGCAGGACCAGGGACGGGAATCAGAGCATTCGATGCGCGGGCTTGAAGGATGGAGACCGAATTGTCCTCCTTGCACGAACTAGGGAGGGATGGCTCTAGAAGACAGGGAGGGAAGGGCCTGAAGTTTTTTCAAGGAGAGATAAGACGGGGGATCTGAAATGGGGGATGGAGGGAGATCTACGAATTAGTTGGGTCCGTAAGGACCAGACATCTGCAAGAGGAGAGAAGATGGAGAGACAAAGTGGGGCTCTTCATCTGTAAAACCGAAGAATGGATAGCTCTGATCTAAGTCGGCCGCAAATGACGAAGGATAGAGAGTACCAGATTCGGGCAAAACCTAAGATGGGATAACTCTTCGCCCCAGTCTTGATTTTTAATGCCGTTCTTCTCCGCGATAGGAAATTTGAATCCAAACAGAAGGAGCACTACAGCAGACTATCAGACACCGAAGGTCCCCGCGTGCAGCATGAAGAATAAGGGAGGGGGAAGAAGCAATAACTCAAATCTGGGGAAGGTAGTACGCATACAGAATCTTTAGAAAGCGGGTGGGGGATGGATCAACTCGGAATATACGGGTAACGACGGGAGTTAAGGTGGGAGGGGAATGTACAGCGGTGAAAATAAATATGTGCCCACAAAAGCGGGTTTCAAACAAGTTGTAAACGGCGGGCAAGACAGGAAGAAGGGGGGGCCGGGGTTCGACAATCGTTGAAAAAGGGATGAATCACGGCAAGAGGCAGGAATAAGGGGAGGGGAAAGGGAATACCCGGAGGTAGGTGGATGGAGAGAACGCGGTGCAAAAGGGGTTTCGCAGAGGGCGTAAGAAAAATCCAGGCAAACTGATCCGCGAGAGGGGGGATTGGACAGCGGAGAAAGAGGTTGTTCAGGAGGAAGAAGAATTGGTTGCAAGAGAAAACATGAATAAAATTCAAAAAAAAAAAAGGGCGCCAGAAAATTTTTGGGCGGTGTCCGCAAGAGTGAGGCAAAAAAGTGGAGGCGTGACAGAATGCCTGGGGTCAAAAGATTCCAAGAGCAATGGCGCATCAACTGGATCTAAGGAAAGAAGGGAGAACGAGTCACGATGTTCCTTATAAGCGTCGCGGGGCACATCAGGTACCTCCGAACGAGCTTGCAGGCCTAGAACGATGGAAACAAGTGGAAAAAAAACGAAGGGGGCTAAAGAGGAGGAGTACCTGAGAATCGGAAAGTGGCCAGGAAAAAGGTAAAAATAATCGCGGCGGGTCATAATAGAGAAAGTGAGATCAAACAACACTTGGAGGAAAGAGAGCAGAGAATGGAAAGGGGGGGAAGGAGAACCAAGGAAGTTTTGAGCTTAAAGGAAAGGTGCGGAATAGTACACCTCTGTGGAGGGGTAATGGAAATAGTGCGGGGCCTAAAGCTATTTACCGGGTTAATTAGAATGGGGGCGGAGAAGATATCTATTGACGTTGGAACTTAGGAGTGAAACTTTTTTGGGGGTAGAAAAAAAAGCGGAGAAGCTGAAAAGAAAGGGAGGAACGCAGATGGAAGCACTTTTTTGGAAAAAAAAAAAGAAAGTTGCCGTTTACAAAGGCAGTCATGGAGACCGTGAGGTCAGGAAATGCTTGCATAAAGCGTTGAAACCACAGATGGCGCAAGCGCCAAAGAAAAGAAGTTCAAGAGCGGAAGACGTGGGAAAGCGGAGAAATTGAGGGAAAAGCAAGGAAAAGGGCGATCGATCATACCTAAATATCACGGGTTCTTAAAGGGGCGTCGCCGGCGAAATGAAGGATCGACAACATGGCTCACAAGAAAAAACGAGGAGGAAACAAAAACGTCAGGAATGGACGCGACGTAGTGGAACCGGGATACGGTGAAAGAAAGAATAAAGAATGAAAAAAAATTTGGAAGAAAACTGGAAAGTACATCCGCGTTCTGTGGAAACGGACAAAAAGTTTCTCTCACGGATCTACCGGAAGGCACAATCCCTTCTCTGGGTTTTGAGGAAGTTCCGCGGCGGGCAAGGGGAAAAACTAAAACTGACACTGTTATGGGTGTTCTTTAAAGACTGAGGGCCGGGCCTCCTTTATTAAAAGATCGGGGATGGCGACTAGGACTAGATCCTACAAAAAATTAAACATACAGAAGAGGTGCCGATAGTGCCGCAGATCTTTGTGACTAAAGGGGATGAAACGAGATTTACCTGCTGAAGCCTTTTCGTGCAGCCACGTGAAACGAAACGGAATTGGATCTTCAATGGACAAGCGTGACTATTGCAGCTCTTCGTAAGAGAACATCTGAGGAGCATCCACTCCAAACTTCCTAAGGGTTATTGCTACAACAAGGAAGGCCATGGAAAAAAAGTCAATCGTTTCAATGTACGGACGAGCGGTAGAGTAGGGTCTTTAAGGACCTCATTAAAAACCACATCAATTCCCTTTAGCTCGAAATCAACTTCTCCGGGCTGTGCGAAGGCGGATAAAAGAGACTTCCAACACAGAAAAAATCAAGCTATGTGGAGAAAGGCGGACAAGGGCAACGTAAACAAGTCCGGGGAGCGAAAAGAGGTCAGAATAAACGTATGGAAGTCATAAGATCTCCAAGAACAACCAAAAAGAAGGATATGAGTAGTAGGCTCAAAAGGAAGAAGCAGTCAGGCCCACAGACAAGCAGGTGATACCGGGCTGCAGAAACTTGATGAAGGTCAAAGAGCTCCATGTGGAGTATAAGAAATAAAGAGTTGGAGAAAAAAGGAAAATCCTCGTCCGTGGAAACCTCGAATAATGAAATTAATTATTCAATAAACCGAATTTGACCTTGAAATCCTGGTTCCGGATTCAAAGGTTTAAAAAGCACGGGTGTCCACATGGGTGGGCGATAAGAACGACAAGTTCACATATTCTTCTACACTTCAATGAGCTAAAAGCTCGGAAACCTCGTGAGGCGCGATTAAAAATCGACCCCCTTTACGGTAGCAAGAACCTAGTAACTGCCCTGGGGAAGATCAACTGAAAACCCCGACGACGCAAAAACGCAAAACCTCTTCTCCTAACCTCGAGGTCGATTTGGAGAACTAAAGACGGTCTTTCCGCATTAAGGGAGCTGCGCAAATTAGAGGGGGGGGGGGGGGGGGGGTCTGTTTTTCGACTGAAGGAAGGATCCAATCTCGCGCATAAGAGATGGAATTATTATGGGCAAGGCTTCTGCCAGCAGATTGGGGGAATATTAAGACTCAAGCAACGGCAAGGCGGCCCACAGACAGGAGGTCGAGCATGGGCGAGCTGTTAGGAATTGGCCGAGAAGCCAGTACTCGGGTTAAACATAAGGCCTATCCTAAAATTTTCGAGGGGGCGCCCGACTGATTGCAGGAACGGGATGAGACGCGGCGTTCAACGTGCCTAATTGCGGCGCGCAACATGGTGAATGGATGCCGCAAAAGCTCGCCCCACTCTTCCTCATGGGCGGTCGGCCTGAGCCTCCCTGGTCAACCGCCGTTAAGACGACGGGGTACAGTGAACGCAGGTCACGAAAAACGACGATGATGAATTTCCTCACAAAGGATGAGGCCTTACTGGCGGGGTACGGCCTGTTAGGACAGAGATAGATGGGGGGGAGGGGTCGACTCAAGAGGGGACCGAAACGAATGCAGTGCGGGTCACAGTCCAGTGGCCTGATATGCACGGGTGGGTTACCTGCAACTGAGGGAAAAAACAGCAGCTGACGGGTGAGAAAAACCTCACAAAAAGGAGCACGAGGAAGATAAGAAAATAATCGGTCTAGTGGTGTCCACAAACACCCGCATGGGGGGTCAAAGCAGGAAGGGGGGGAAAAGGAAGTTTTACGTGGAAAAAAAGGAAGTTTGTCTCAAGTCACAAATCTAAGGACGGGTCTAATGCTACCTTAAAAATGAGGAAAGGGGTTCTCTGAACAGATGAGCAAACGGTGCAGAAGAAAAAAAAAAACAACTGATGTGACTTAGGAAGAGAGTTCATTCGCAGGACTTAGAAGATCCTAAAAATTCCTAGAAATATCAATCGCCGGAGGTTGTAGTATGGTCAAGTGGGGCTCCAAATTAACACTTGGGCACAAGGGTTCGTGGGAACTTCTAAAGCGACAAGAGACATGAATAAGGGTGGCATCAAAGGTGGGGGAGTCTGGGGGGCACGGAGGGGGGATGGAAGACCGCGAAACTGGAAGGGTAACTCAGTACGCAAAGGGGAAAGGGGATTTCCGTCCTCCGAAAAAAGAAGGGGACATCGGATGAGACGAACACCCCTATCGGGAACTGTTGGCGAAGGAGGTCGAGTGGCAAAGAGGGGCAATACCCAGGGGAGAAAACATCGCTAAAATGACAACAAAGGGAAATTAGACTTGGAGTAACCGTAGCTTGCGTCGATCTGGGGCGATCCGTGCTCAAAAAAGGATTAGCTGAGCGTGATGGCGTAGGCTTCTAAATCTGGCGGACCGTAGATCTCCCCAAAAATGGGACTATCAAAGCCAGTTGAGTCTATGCGCGGTAAAAAATCAGGGAGGTACCCTCCAAGATATGTAACTTAAAATGTCTGGAAAGAATAGTAGGACGACCTAACAAGAGAGGCTACGACGTGAGGGTGGGTGATGTTCAAATGAGAACCAGAAGTGAGTTTCATCATATCATTTGGGGTGGGGTGGTGTGGGTGGGGGGGGGGGTGGGGGGTTTCTGTGTGTGGTGGGGGTGGGGGGGGGGGTGGGTTGTCGGCCTTCAGTAAAATCTGACGATGCCCACCAAAAAAAAAAAAAAAAAAAAAAGGAATGACAAGATCAGAAAGGGAAAGAAAAACGACGGTGAGTGGACAGTGTGATATAAAGAGTGGTGACGCCAACTGAGAAGGACATACGCAGTGTGGGGGAGATGAGCATCTTCTAGGGGGGGGGAAAAGGGACTGGATATGGGAGTTTCTTTCTCAGGGGAGACAACTCTACCGAAAAATGGGGGTCGCTGGTTGCTACTTATGAGGAAAGAAGAGGATGACAAAAGAAAATAGTGGATTTATTGCCCAGAACGTCCGGACCGCAGTCGGAAAAGCGGTACGTGGGAGTCAGGAGCGGGGGCGGGGGTTGGGGGCCTGATCGTAATCAACGCCGGGCTGGGGGCGGGTTTGTTATTGAAGGGCAAACACTCTGAACTGGGGACAAAAAAGTATGAAAGGTGAGACCGGAGGGGGTCAAAACTAATCGAAAATTATGTCTCAGCTCACATCAACACTCGAAAGGAAATGACAGCTTCTCGATGGCTAAATCTCGTCTTAAAAAGTGAGAGAAAAGCTTCAAGGGCTGGGACGGGAATGTAACCAGGATCAGTTGTAATCGAGACCGAGACGTCACTATTGGAGGACTGTGGACCAAAAAGGAATTTCCGGGAAGACCCACAGGGGGGTTCAAGAAAAAGGGGAAGGGGGCGAGGGACCGGAAAGGGGCTGCAGCGGAAAATCTAGCATAAAGCAAGCAAGTCGAGGGGGCAGGCGAGAAGCCTCTTCAAGATGCCACATAAGAGATCTGGGTCAGGTGATACGGTAGTTAAAGCCACCGATGCGGGGCAATGGGCTGCAAAGCCTAGGAGAAACGGAGGAAAGGTGGGAAGAAGGCGTTCTGCTCCTATCGGGGAATGGCTAAAACGCCGGAGGAACGGTCATGGAGGGGGGGCGGAGAGGAGAGGTCCAAGGGCCTTCAGCACGAAGCAAGGAACACAAAGCAGACGGTTATTGCAAACTCACGGTCTACAGGGCCCTGTGACTGGTGGGGGGGGTGGGGGGGGGGGCGTCCCATTGGTAGAGGGTTGTGTGGGCGCGCAAGGAAAACGGGACGAGCTAAAAACACGCGGGGGCCTCGGCTCGCGGAGCTGGGCAATTGCTCCGTGACAAGGTGCAATCAGGAAAAATAGGGGGGGGGAAAACAGTTACTAATGGGAAGGAGGCAGCTATGGAGAGCGGGAAGCCTATGAGCGCAATGGCTTTAAGAATAAAATAAGTTCTACCTCTAAACAAGCAGTGGAAAAGAAATTATCGAAAGATCAAAGCTCTTCAGAACCGGTTCAAAAAAAGTAAAGGAGGCTAATCGTCAGGGGTGGAGGCTTCGGAAAGGTCATTTAAAAAGATCGAAGATTCTTCGTCGAAGGGCATTTTAGTAAAAATGAGTGATGAAAAAGGTCCGAAAGCCTCTTTTGAGCAACCCACCCCTCCGTGGGTCACAAGTTTGAAAGTATTCTGCCAAATTGGGTGCATCCATAGAAGAAACTCAGCGAATGATGGGGAGAATGCGGTACGCAGGCAGAAGCGTCATAAAATAGCGGTCTGGGTTTAGTCTGACTACCGGAAAGTAGTCTCTTATACGGAAAGTTAGGCAGAGACGTCGGGGACGGGAAAAAATGGCACTAACAAAAGAGGACTTGTAAAAAAAGGGAAGAGTTGCAAAGGTTCTTCAAAAATCAAGGTTTGAGGAACTGGGTGGGTAGGGAGACCGGGAAGGGGGAGAGAAGAGCGGGAAGTAGAAGACACCGGAGTGGAACTACACGGCAGTATCAAGTAGGTTGCGAGACGCAGACACCGACGAGTTTTTACAAATCTAAGCCTTTCATCAAAAAGAGACGCGAGGGGGAAAGAAAATGGTGTGAAGTGCACACGGCTGTTAATGGGGCACAACGCGGAAGCCGCGGGGAGTACGACGGTCAATCGTGCTGACGTGGGTGGAACATGACATTTAAATGGCAACGATGTGGGGGCAGGGAAAAGCAAGAAATTGAGGGAAAGAGCTTGAATCAACTCGTTCAGCAAAAAGATCTACAGCATAGAAGTATCAACGAGTACTTCGCGGAGTTCCGGAAAAAGCGTGGGAGGGGACGGGGGGCAAAAAAAAAATCCAGGTCCTGGACGAAAAAGGCGGTACAGCCGCACGTTCCAGAAAGGGGACGAAAAACCAGGAAGCTCAATTTGGGAGTACGGCCCCTAAATAGGAGAAAGATGACGGAAGGGAGAGAAGAAAGCGTAAAAAGGGCGGTTCAGAAGAAGCTCATAAAAGGATTGCTCATCAATTCGTAGGAGGGGAAAGAGAGGAAGAAAGGGGGAGATTTAGTATCCAAAGCGAGAGTGATTAGTTCGTCGCCTATAAAAGTTTCCGTAATAGTACCAAAGGTATAGATAAGACACTTCGGGACCACTGGGTTTACTTTCGTGAATAGCAATAAGGGGGGAGGGAGTCCGCTGAGCACCGATGTTGTGTGGGGAGGAAACTTATTCGAAAAGGAAAAACAAGGTACTCGGGGAGAGGAAACTTTAGAGCCGGAAAAGGTGGATATGACTTGGTTGCGAAGTAACGGGAATAACGGGAGGTCTCACATTTCAAAATTTTTCTCACTTGTTGGTGGGAAAGGGGTGTGGGCAGAAGAGAATGAACCAAAAACGGGACTCGGGGTCGATGTCAGTCGCAAAAATAATAGAACCGCGCAAGGAAACGAAAGATGGCGCAGGGCTGGTCCAAAAGTCATCTCGCATTTGCCAGGCCGTTGGGGAAGCGAAGGTAAGTGGGGGAGGGGGGAAGCAAATAGGCGGGGGGGGGAAAAACTCGAAATACAGGGGAGATGATGGGATGGGAGGGCAAAGGCTTGTACGTTGGAGGGGGGCAAGCGAGGGGTTTACACCGTTCTCACGCGTC
>Ga0179591_1345839_pt1 | contig 13700 bp, 9 predicted proteins | sample CZOMad2_1_08_16f_FD_182891 | JGI IMG/M metagenome (GOLD analysis project Ga0179591, IMG submission 182891) | Vadose zone soil fungal communities from Angelo Coast Range Reserve, California, USA - CZOMad2_1_08_16fungal (PacBio error correction) | ecosystem: Environmental > Terrestrial > Soil >...
AAAACGAACTTCCGGCGTTCGTTCCTCCCAACGTATCAGTCCAAAAAGCATGTGAAGTGGATGGACGTTGCGGCATGTACATATGATAGAGTTTCTGCCAACCAGCTAACATTGTAGGAGAAGCTCTCCAGTTGTTCTCAGGCAGGGGGGAGAAGTCCACCGTCACTCTAGAAAGACTCGTAGGAGAAGAAGTAAAGACCCCGGGACGGGAACCGGAAAGGGTGCGAAGGAAGCATCGAGAGAGCACTCGCAATACCACGTGCCGCACCACGCGTTCACATACTGGATCGAAGGGGGGAGAAATAAAAAGATATTCTCTATGTCAAAAGTCCGTCGTTTAGTTGGGGTGCAAGGTGGAAAACATCTTTCCTTGGTATAAAAAAAAGTGTGGGTCTGCGGAGCCGGGGGGGGACAGGGAAAGGGGGGGTCTTGCTCGCAGAGCCCCCGGCCGCCTGAAGGAGGGGGGTAAGTATGCCCGAGGCGCGGATCCGATAACTTTCGTAACAAATTAGAAGGAGAGACGAAGGAAAAATCTTTGTCGAATGAAAGAATCACATCGATTACTATGAAACGGTTTTGGTGGAGGCGTAGGCCGAAATCTGGGGTTCTTTATGCAAAAAAAAAATCCTATCTACCATCAGCGGGGTCGCCAGCGATATATCAAAAAAACAAAGGTTGGACCAAAGCAAGTTGGAAAAGGAAGGGTCGATAAAAAAGGGGGGGGGTTTCGATACATTCTTCGGTCACCGATTGGCAAAGACTCAAGGGAGTCGAGCGGCGAGCCGCCTTTGGTCCCACTCCAGGCTCCAAATAGAGCAATTCGGTGCTCAGCAGCAGAAGGGGGGGTGTGAAAAGGACGCAACAAGGGATCGCTGGAGCATTACTTCGTGAGAAGCGGTCGTCGACTTGCATCACAACTGTCTCGCAACAAAGGACATAAAACAACTGAGAGGAAGATCAAGTGCGCCCCTCTTGTAAAGGGGCAATCGGCGCCACAACGGAGCAATCTCCCCACCGTATCCCTCTCCTCCTACGAAAGAGTGGGCAGCAAAGTTTTCACGAAAGAGCGCGGACGAAGCTTTTCCCAAAGATCCAGAATTGCATCAAGAACTCTCACAAACACCTGAAAAGGGCCTCGCAAGTCAACGACCCGCATATTGTTGATAATTGACGATACGTCCCAAAAAGCCTTTCGCCCGGGAAAACTGTCAGCCAGGGGGGAAATGCAGAGGGTCCATTGCACGCCCTAGCAGCAATAAGGAACTACTATCTCCGTTTCAAGAGGAGGAGCAAGTTCGAACAAGGGACGATAGTGCATCCCGCCAAAAGGTGGGGAGGGGATGCTCAACAGTTAAACCCCCTGGGTCCCAGACCAAACCGGACAAGAGTGAATCCCGACAGGCTAGAAACCTGAATTCTTCAGAGTATCGGTGTCGCGCAATCAAGAGTACCCATAGAGTCAGTCTCAAAATAAAGAAAGAAAGAGGAAGAGCCAACAGTACCGAGCCGTGGGAGGGACATACAAGGTGAAACGGGGAAGGGGGCCGGAAAGGTGGGAATTACGAAAAAATGAGAAGCGCGAATCGGACTCTCTCCGAGGGCAGGGATGGGAAAAGGGGATCTAGGAAACCCTACCGATTTCCAGGTGTGTTACCAAGCATGCAAAAGGGGGTGTAAGGAATCTCCAAAGCCTCCCCGTAGGGTGCGACAATCAAAAGACCACTAACTACTCCTCTTAGTCCTACCAAATGGTTTCACATAACAATAATCTTGGCCAACGCAAGACAAAGAGGCATTGCTGACTCAACCGAAAAAAAAAAACAAAGTGTCCTGTCGACTTGATGGAACAACCTCTTGATTTTCCTGCCCGTACGCAATCAGTGAATCGGGTTTTCGCGGGCCAGCAACCACCATGGAGACGAATAAGTCTCAGATGCAGGATCATAAAAGGGAGTGACTTTACCGGCCGTTCCGTCAACAACTCCCGAAGTCCCAAGGGTTACCGGATCATCGGCTCGCAACCCTCGGAGAAAAAAAAACTATAAGAAAGTGGGCCGTGACGACTGTACACGACTCTGGGCCCAAACCATTGAAGAAGCAAAGAGACTATTTCTCCTTGTGGAAGGAGACAGCTGACGGAACCGACACCTAAGTCGTCCGTTGAGGGAGGGTAAAAGACCGAAGAAGAATGCAATTGGAACCTTATCCGACCAGGGGGAGGGAAGGACAGTCAGAGGCCTTCTTACATCTAATGGACCCTGATTACAAACCCCCGATGGTTGTGGGCAATAGTGGAATACAGACACAAAGAAAGGGGGGGGAAATGGCAAGAATAAGTTGAGTGTTTTCGCTCAACGGCACAGAACAAGGAGAAATGTCAAAGCTTTTGCTGGGAGAGCTGAGACCGGAAAGGGACACAGTCGAATAGAATAAGGGACGGAGTGGGGCCGGGGTGGTTTATGATAAATTGAGAAGGAAAAACTAATTAGCACAGGACTCACAAAAAACAGAGAGTGGGGGAATCTTTGCTCGCGGTCAATATCTGCTGATCCAATTGATGACCGTCAAAGACAAAAAGGGGTTCAAGGGGGAGTAGTAACAGGGCAATGAGAAAGGAGGACAGCGTAGAACATCGCCTTGGCCTCTGAGGAAATATAAAGCCCGACATCCAAAAAAAAGGGGGAGAAGAGAGAATATGACTGTTCTTAGTGAGGAGTGAAGGCCAGGCGAGAAGGCTGTCTGAGAAGAGGGGGGCGGCCAACTTAAAACTGGTTTGGGAGTGGAAGGACAAAGGCGCACAATCTTGCCAATCTACTGTCAGTATAACACAGGGGGAGGGCTGTTCATGATGAAGTTTCTGTAAAGGGAGCCAATCAACAACACACGGCCCCGGACACTAAGTCCTGCACTATGGCCTGGGTTGCTAGGGGGGTCAGAAAAGAGACACAAAAGAATTGAAATGGTCGCGCGGACATTTGCGGTCGGGGGGGAAAAAACTCAATCAAGGGCCCCGATAGTCTGATCCACATGCACACCAAACAGTTGTCCCATCATTACAAGGGAGAGGCAGAAGGGGTGAATAATGAATCGGCCCCGGAATGATTCAGGGGGGAACTTGACGACAAGTAAGGGAGGAGATTCGCTTTGACCTTCTAAAGCACTGGGAGTGACGCAAAAGTAGGCTGAGGGTTCTCCAGAAAAGAAAACCTTTCGCTTCACCAGGCCTAACAAAGAAAGCTCGTACACTGCTTGTATCTTTGATGGTTTTAGTGATGGGGGGAAGGAGGATCACAGTACTCTCGTACGGTCGCTTGAGACGGAGGGTCGGTAAAAGGGGAATAGAGACGATTACAAAAGGAAAGAGGTGCTTGGGGTACGTTCATCACGTCATTCCACGAATTTGTATGAATAGAAAAAAAGTTCCCGGATTCCGCTATAGGAGCCCATCTGCTGTGGGGCTGGCTTACGGCGCAAAAACCAGGCAAAAGCGGCGGTCCTGCGGAAGCACTACTAGTGTAACGACAATAAGGTGGTGGGGGGGACGGGTCCGTACGCGCGACGTGCGTGGGAAGATCGATTCGAATGTTGTCTACACCATGGTTCGAGACTTCTCAGGTCTAGGGGTACGAACTCTTGAGGAACGAAAAGCATCCATGGGCGCTGGGTCAGGGAGGTTACAATTTCATCCTGAGGTGGGGTGAACTAAAAGACGAAAAGCGGATGGGGGTGCGATATCACGCTCAAAAAGAAAGGAAATCGGAGGCCGACGGCTTAGGACGAAACTGGCGGAACAACTACCTTTGACCTTCCGAAGCTATTAGAAAGGAAAGTCACTCCTAGCGACCTTGGGACAGAATAGTGGAGGGAAAGGAGACTTGGGAAAGGAGAAGTTTGGGGATGGCGGGAAAAACACGATAAGGGAAAAGCTTCAGGTTTAACTAAGGCCTCTGTATTTAAATTAAGCAACAAAACTGAGGGGTTGCTCCGACAATGCATGCTAACCGTCTCTCAAGAAAAAGGGGGGGCGATGACTTTCGAGCATTTTGTCGAACTGCGAAAAGAAACCTAAGGGGATAACAGAGAGAAAGAGTCGACGAATTGGAAAAGGTATACCCTAATTTGGAAAACATACCACACCACCCATATCAGAGGGAGAAGGATAATACGCCCAATAAAGTAAAAAATACTCTACTCATGACGTATTCGGTAAGAGATGTGGTACCTCTCCAAAGGGGATGGTGCGCACGGGAGGAGAGGGGTTGATTCGCGGGCGGGAAAGGTCGGTGACGGGAACGCGAGGACCGCTCTCTTCGGAAGGATCGCAAACCCACCAGAGTCGAGGGAGGATAAGAGAAGGGGGGGGATAGTTAAGGAAGAGTGAGAGGGCGAAAGAAAGTCTACTCTTGAATGGGGAAGGAACACTTTATCCGGCCCGTAGTTGTTGAAAATCGTGCAGGGCGCAGGACCGTGTGAAGGAAAGAATAAGGACAGCGGTCGAAAGAACTATCCAAGAGATTCCGTTATCTGGCAATAAAAAAAGCCGAAGACCCTCTCAGTCCGCCCGGGGAGAGGATTTATATGCAAACAAAAGGCCTGGCCGCGACCCCGACAGACTTACCAGGTGATGTCTAAAAGCCAAGGTGACGTCATCACCGAAACCCTTCATAACCGCCCCTCTTACGGGGAGGCATTGCTTCCTCCAAGGCTTTCTATCAAACGTTTGAGACAATGCCGATGGGTGGTGCGCGAACTCCGGGGACGGTAAAATTGGTGACGAAGAACAATAAGAAGGATCCTCCCAAAAGGGACATAGGATCCAGGATAGCGGGTTAGGTCATCAAGTCATTCGAGGGCAAGCCTAGAGAAAGGTTGGCGACAGACTAAACGAAGAAAGAAAAGGGAAAAGGAGACGTACCCGCAGTTGAACTGAGCGGAGAGCAGACCCACGTAAAAAGGCATGTTAAGAGATCTGGCGGGAGCAAGAAAACTAGGGAATTTGGAAGGGGGCGAAGATAGGACCACTCTTACAAATCAACGAAGAAGGAAAGCACCCGCCACTAATCCAGGGTAATTGTATCGCTCGCATCACTCAAGGGAAAGGGAACACTCGTCGTTGGAGTCCGTTCGGGGTGTTGAGCGAAGGAGGGGGGGAGTATGAACTGCGTAAAAAGGAAAACTGAAAACCGGCTGCCGCGAAACTTAAGGACCGGATAATCATTCCTTGAAAGTGGAAAAAAAGTGTATGACGGGGACGGCGCTGCGATGGACACCATCTGGTCTCTCCGTGTTAGCAGGAAGGGAAAAAGTATATGAAAGAAAGTCAAGGGGGCCAACACGCACAGCTCGGAATTAAACAGTTCGAATCGCAATCTCTCTCAAAAATACAACAAAAGGAGTCATATCTCTAGGGGAAGTAAAGGGGGGTGCCCCCCCGGAACCCGTTCTTCTCAGGAAACTTCCCAAATCTTAATCCCGCTGGTTGCTTGTAGGGGACCGGGGCGCCTTTGGAATAGGCAAGTTCGACTCCGGAGAATTTCTATAAGCGCAACTAGTTTTGCCATCCCGCATTGCTCGAAACCAGGGGAGATCATACCTGTCGAGAGTAACGTCGCTAACGGTACGACAGTGAAAGAAGCGTGCACTGTCGCTCCTGTGGCTGAAGGCGGCACTCTATAAGAACAACCAGCCAAGTCGCAGACGGGTCGGACGACGGTTCCATCTTCTGAGCGGGGAGAGAAAAAGACCGCGCAGATATCGTGTTGGAAGCTCATGAAGTCGAGGTCGGGGGGGGTGGGGGGGTGACGGATGGTCCAGATGCGAGAAAAGAGAATGGGGGCGGGAGGAAGCACAGATCGATGACCGCTCGATATCAGGCGGGAATGCGCAAAAAAGGTCAAAACCAAGTTTAAGTATGCACATTCCGGCTGAAGACGAGGAGGTTTCGTGATCACGCAATTAGAAGTATGCTCAAAGGCTAGGTAGAGCTGACAAAGCGTGAGGGAAAAGGACTCATGACCGTTTTCTGGTTAGCTGCACTCGTTGTTTAAAAAAGAACCAATCGAGGAAAATCCGCTCTTGGGAGAAACATCAGGGGGGGAATCATCCAAAGTGGAACAAAGCGTGGTTTAAACAGTCAGAGTCGATAAAAGGTAGGACGGAGAGAGTCTCGATGACTACCTTTGGGAAGAACTAGGGTAGGATGAGCAGGTCGACCCATCTTTGGAACACGACAGAGAATCGTCAATTGCGGTGTAGGGCTCGAGAGTACATTTTTGGAACGGCTACAAGAAAGCGAGGGGGGGCATGCCATTTGTCTGAGCTACTAGAAGTCCTGAGAATGCACAAAAACCTGTCTCGACCTTAAGAAAAAAAAAGAGATCACTCTTCAGGCCATCATATTGCCATTCCAAACCACAGAGGGGATACGGCTTCCCATGCGGCACGGGCGGCAGCCAATCTCCAATGAGCTCTAAGGCCTATCCGCGACTCAAAAGACAGAAATTGGGACAAGGACATGCGAGACAGAAAGGGAAAGGAAGCAAATTGCCACAAAGGCAGGGAAGGGGCCGGCAGTCGGCCCTCACTTGGAGGGGAAGATCTCCTTGAAAGAATACGTCCCAGCCCTTTGCGCGTCCAATGGAGCCAGTTGAGACGGAGCCCGCGAATGGGCTTGCATCCAACCTAGACCAAGATGCTAACAGAGTCCGAGTTATCAAGTATGAGGACGCAAGTTAAAAAGATCGATAAGGGTCATCGCAACTCCGTGAGCGAGTCTAAAAAGGAGCAAGCTCGTCGAACCCACACATGGTGGGTTTCCGAAGAACCCCAGCCCACACAACTAAAGCCGCGTGAGTGAACTTAATTCAGAGGGGAGAGGGGTCGCGACATAAAACCGTACAAAGATAAGTCCATGCCACAAAGAAACGAAGGGGATGACAAAGCCGCGCCTGTACGGGCGGCCGCCGCAGGGGGAAAAGCAGAAAAGTTGACGGGCGGGGGGGTGTTGGGGGATCAGTCGCACGTGAAGGGATACGTCGCCTCAGGTGGCAGTTACTGTTTGAGCTGTTCGAAAAACACTCCCGGTCAGTAATGTGGTCTATTCCAAACGAGGAATGACCACTTTGGGAAACGGATACAAGCGCGCGGAGGGGGGGGCGAAAAAAAATCACTCTGGAACATTACATGCCTTGCAAAATTGGGGCGTGACCATTCGGAATAAACCCGATCGATTCGCCCGAAGACAGGAGGAGAGGACGGAAAACAGACGAAACGAAAACATGGAAGCTCTTTATCAACGGATTGTTCCAAAGCAAACGCCCGCCTCCTTGAAGGGGAGTTGAGAGTAACCAAGCCCACCAGGAGCGGGTAGGGGAGATGGGAATGCCGAGGGACCTTGTGTGAGAGGGGAATCCCGAAGGGAGCCTGAACCCGTCTTGGGGCGTTCACGACCCCGCGCTTTCATCGGGGGAATAAGCGGCTCAACCCAATAAAACGCAACGACGTCTCCATCTTTCAAAGTGAAGTAGAAGAGACGTACAAGAACGAAAAAACAAGTTACCAGATCCCAGAAAGTGCGTCGATCCGGGGAGGTTGCTTGGGTTGCAAGCGCCAGGCAGACCTCACCATACGGTCGCTGGGAAAAGTCACAAGCAAGCTAAGCCTACTTGCGTATCAGACAGGTCAAAGAGAGCGAAGAAGGTGGTAGGGACGAATTCAAATGAAACATTACTCGCAACTCCCTGGAAGAAACCTGTGTTTCTTTTTAAGGGTGGTACAGACAGAAAATATGTAGTAATCTCCAAAGAAGTTGGAGGTGTTTACGTCAACTGCGGAAAAGGCGCGAAGGAAGCTGAGACCTGAGAAAAAGAGCTAGATCATGGCCTTAGAATCCGTTGGTTGTGAAATAAATGGGGAAGCATGTCAACGCCCTCATAAAGGGCCAAGAACGAAAAGGACAAGAATACAGGGGAACAATCTTGGGTCGTTGGGGGTGGCAAGACTTTGAGCCAAAAGGAACATAGAGTCCCCGAACAAACGGTTAAGGGGGCCCCCGATAGTAGGAACGAAAGAAGAACCCGTCGGTCACATCGCCTTGCTCCCTCTCCAGGTCGAAGGAAAAAAAGAGGAGAAATAGCCCTACAACAAAACAACGGTAGTATTACATGCGAGAATCGTCGGAGGGGGCGACGATGGCCAAAAATTATACTTAGCTGTTCTCACTAGTAGGCGAACTGAACGTATCGACGGCACATGGGGAAAACCTTTTCTTTCACGGGCAGAAACGGATAAAAAAAGAGCTTGAACAAAAGCGAACGAAAGGGATTCCAAGTATGAGGGGATGGGGCTTAATGTGCGATGAGAAGGAAGGTGAACGGGAAGCATGGTATTTCTCAATCAACGGCCCCTCGAGAAAGGGGGCATCAGGTCCAGCGACCCCAAAGGGGACTTCGCGGGTCATTTGTGGCGGCATGACGGAAAACGAAACTATGCGGGAAGGGCCGCGCTCTTGTAATGTCCACAAAAAAGAAAGCGGGCGAGGGTGGCATATCGTCCTCCATCAGGGGGCAAAAAAAGGCTGACGCCCCGGCGCGATTGGAGAAACCAAATGATGATCGTCAAGATCGGATGAACGGACGTATTTGACCGGCATCAAAAAGTTAGGCTCCGTATGTAGGTAGTGCTTTCCAGGGGGTCAAAGGGGCGCGGCCAACCGCCTCTCGGGGGGGAGAGGGGTCCTGCGGGTTCGGGATGTAAGCGCTCTTCATTCGTCACAGAGCACTGTATTCAGAGGGGAGGGAGGTCGGGGGGGGGTGGAGCGATAGCGACGATACGAGCCTTTGAAGGAGGTTTTACGTGGGAAAGAAGGCCGTCACGATGGAGTCTGTACAAAAAATCTAAAACCCACGGCCATTCTCGCTGCCGCAAATCTGGTGGGCTTGGTTAACGCCAGGGGAACTTCTTCGTAGCGGGTGACAAGAAAGGGGAAAGAAAGAAAAAGAGGGGGTGTGTTGGCGGAGGTCAGAAGCTACAAACTGTCTTTAAAGGGCACTGAACGAAGGGGGCCAGCAAACAGGGGGGCGTACGGCATCTGAGGTCGAATCTTGTTGGTCGCCCACCCGCATCCTGGACTCTTGGGCGGTCGTTCAAAAAAAGTGCAGCCTCAGGGGGAATACTCTCGACGGATTGGGGGGGGGGGCGACCTCAGCAGCCACATGGCACTCGGAAGGCGACGAATCCTAGCGGTTCTACTTTTGCCGGCAAACAAAGGGAGGGAACGGAAAGGACATTCTGTTTCCACAAATTTTCGTCGAAGGGGGAAATAAGAGAGATCACTCAGAAAAAGGAGATCGTTATGTGTTGAGACTTCTCTTTTTACTCTTATGCGCGAACAATAAAAGAGCATTTCAGGGGGTATAGATAAGCTTAAAAGGGAACGATTCAGGGAAAGGTGGAGTATCGAAACACAACCCTGATGGGGACTCAGCCATTTTACTGTCATGGGTGACGACAGGAAAAAAAGGAGAGCTGTGCAAACGTCCTACCTACCCCTCTGAGAATAAAGGAGGAGGGGCGATTGACCTGGTAGTTTGAGGAAAGTACCAGAGAGGCAAGGGTACCAAAGGGAGACGACAAAAAGTGGAGCTTATATTATAAACTAGAAAGGGGAGGGGTGCCTAATGCCCGAAACGAAGGATTTTTTTTGAGAGATCTCGAAAGGAAAAAGAGGTGGACGGGCAGGGAACGCGATCGGGACCAGACCTTGTTGAATCCCGGCACAGATTTCGTCGGTAGCCGGACACTCAGGTTCTTATATGGGAACCTGTGAGCTCGGACGCAACATCTCTCGGTAATGTCAAAGATGAGGACAAGTAGAGGCGCCTGTGTTGTTGGGGGCGACAAGAGGCTAACCCTCGTCGCAGAAAGAAGGACACGGGGCCTGTAGGTAAACAAACAGACGCTCGATCCACCATCACATGGCGACGCAAAGGAGGGCCAAATGAGGAGCAAGATACGACTTACCAAGGGAGGAATCAGGATCATCGCGATAGAAAAAATAAAAGTGGGATCGCGTTTCACCCCAATTTGGGGACCGGGGGGGAATTGTGGGGAGAAAAAGAGGTCGAGATTTGGGGAGTGAAAAGACCCATATTTGAGCCGAGCCTCCAATTTCATAGGACGAGATGATGCCTTTGAGGTCCCAACAAAAAAAGGATATTTCGAATCATAAGGCTAATTGAGAACGACGAAAGAAGACGCCATTAATGGCCAAAGACTTAACAACGCACGTGTGGCCGCAGCAAAGACCCAAGGAAAGAGGTGTCATCAATATCTGGGCTCCTCCACGAGAGATGTGATAACTGGCGGTCTGCCATCAGGACACAAAAATAGAGGGCCTCGATCACTCAAGACACGAAAGAGAATCCTGAGGTCTGATGAGCGTAATCCCACGCTCAACATATGGCAATTTGCGGCCGGGGGGGGGAGAGTCTATTGTAGACTGGAACCTTCATCTTCCCCCTGGGACAGTGGGGAGATATGTCCGGCCGGGAGCGCAGTATTGGATAGGAGAAAAAAAAACCTGACTAGGGGGGCCTTGAATTGATCTGAACAGGGGGGGACCGCTGAGGCAAAGATGGAACAACACCTTTCTAGGGAAAATCGTGGCTTCTAGGAAAGAGGGAAAACGCCATACACTCAATGCTAAGCCCATTTTTCTCTTCAGAAGCAGAGGAAGTTCCGGAGATATCACAAGGCTCAAAAACAACAAACTTATTCTATTAAAAGTAGAGATGGGAAAAGGAGGACGGACTGCCGGCCGTTGAGTCCTGACAAAATCGGCAGTCGGAGAATGGGGCTCGTTAGGCAGAGAGAATCCTCGCTAACTTTTCTGCACGATGTTTTGTCCATCTCGTGCGCCGTCGACCCGCAAGACACTCGGCGCTTAGCAATAGCTAGCTAAAGGCAGGGACAAGATGGGAAGGGGCGAGCGGGGGAAAGTGAAGGAGGCAGCTATCACACTCGCCAAATACTCAAAAAGAAAAAAAGGGAAGGTTCCACTGGCTAAGGGAGGAACCGCCCAGATTATAGATTGGTTGGGCGGCATGTCCTTCTATTGATTTAAGTGGAATAGGAAAAAGAATCCTGATCAAAAATCGATATGGGGGGGCGGTAGGAACCACGGGCATTGGGGAAGGGGGGGGACTCTCGCTCACGTCCCACCCCCCCCCCACCAGGAAAAAAACCTTTGGTTTAATTATCCCATGGAGGCGTGGGGACTCGACCTATAGGACTCCGTTGACTTTATTCACCAAAACTGGCGCAAGGGGAATCTAATTAAACTAAAAGCAAGAATCATCGGATTCCGAGGTTGTGTATGTGATGGGTCGAGAGAAGAGGGGGGACGTGGTAGGAAACCAATCTAGTCAAATACTCCCAATCGAGGGGAGCCATCCCAGTTTGACACCATCTTGGGAAACGGAAGCTGCCTCGAGAAAAACGGTCGGATGGAGAGGAAGGGGGGAGGACGCGGAGGAACGCGAAAAATGATTCGACATAGCTGCAAACTGGCGCGCCAGCCTTGGGGGATCAACACACTCATATCACGATCACCTGCGGGGTAGAGAGATACACCGTTAAAAACAACACGCAAAGTATCTTTTCACTGCCGAAAGGCAGCAAAACAGCTTGTGGGAAATGTGGTCCTGAAAATCTCCGACGACGTCAAAACGAGGGAACCCGTCAGAACACGACTAATCAGTGTCAGCTAGACAAGTCACGAGAGACGTCGCCAGACAGTGTCCCCATATCCAAAAGGGAGCACCGGGGGTCTAAATACTAAGAAAATCTGGTGGGAAGATTTGCAGACAACTGCTGCTCGCGTTCCCGGGAAAGGAAAAAGATGGCAGACAGAAGAAACCTCGGACATTGCAGGGAATGCGCCCACCCTACCGGGGAAGAAGGTTTAAAATACTCTCCTCTGACCGATACCTCAAGCAAGGGCGAGAACACTTGAGGGCGTACTTCCTCGACGAGGAAGACACACATGGGGGGAATGGACGCACATACCCTGTCCTAATAACGAGACTCTCATCACTAGTCTACAACTCTTAGAAAGTGAGAAAACGAAGAGGAAGGGCATAGGCAGCCACACAGGTGAACGGTGGGATCGGTCGAAGGGAGACAACCCTTGACAACCACCATAGGGCGGGGAACGAGGAACTACGGCCTTTCAACCTATAGAGTGGTGAGAGTATCGGGTGTCGCGAGAAATAAAAAGGGCTTACCCCAGAATGGCAAGGATAAACACCCGGGCAAGAACGAGTGGCCTGACCCCGCCCCTGTAGGCTAATAGCCGCAGGGTGAGGAAAAGGGGGAACGGCAGAATTTTATGCAAAAGGCGCATAGTCAAGCGATCGTAAACTACGTTTCCTGAGGGGGGAGCATCGGGAAAAAAAACTCCCTAGGTCCAAAGTGTTCTAGCACAACAAACTAGGCTGCCAATTGAAAGGACACAGCGCTCCACGGGGAGGGAAGAAACGAACACGATGACGGCCTTAGACAGGTTGGGAAAAAAAATCTAATCGATCGAGGGAAACACTCAAGAAACGTCTTTCCAGGAAAGACTAAAAAACTGCAAAATTGAACTTGTCTGATTCAATCTTAGTGTCTACCGCGCAAGCCGCGTGGCCCTTTTTCTTTAGACCAAGCCCACCTATGGTCGATAAAGCGCTAGGGAAGACTGCAAAAGGGGTTGTGGGGAAGAAGGTTCAGCCCAATTCGTGACTGGACCTTGGGAACGTACACTCCCGAAGTAAAACTTGTCATCGGATCGCTCAAAAAAGAGAAACGAAGGGAAGGGGGGTCCTGCTTTAGCTACTACAAAAAGTGAAACGACTCCCCAGCACCGGGGAACCGGGTTGGAGAGGAGGAGGGTTGGGGGGGCCAGCTCCAGTCTGACGGACCCAGCCGTGCTAAAACAGCGAAAAGAAGACGACTCATCGCGACCTTAATGACATATCTCGAGGGGTCGGCAACGAATTCAATCGAGATTCAGAACGCTACTGTCATTATGTAAACAACAGATGGGGGTGTGGGATCGTGCTTAACCCGCAAGAGGCTCCCGGATTTTAGTTTGTGGGGGTCAAGGAACCTTCCCCCGTGGTCCCTGAGAAGAGTTTTTTGATAGCTGACCTGATGAACAGAGAAAGAAAAAATAGAAGTACGGGGGCAGGGGGTGTGGGTATCAATAAATGAGGTTCAGATGCAACTCTTCAATAAAAAGGGAAGACCTCAACTCACCCACTAATTGAATCCCTTGGAGGGCAGAGGTGGGCAATATGCTGTGAATTTGGAAAAACTTCTACCGTCCAGAAAACCAGGGGACCCGTTTGGGAAAGTCGAGACGGTGAAAGGCGAAGAAGGTCGGGAAGCAGAAGGGTCTGTCCCCGCCGAGAAATCCGAAAAAAGATAGATACCAAACCACAACGGAGGAGGGATGAAATATACTTGAGTGGGATGTCTCATCGGTTAATTCAGGAGGTTCAGGAAGGAGGAGGGTCGCCTGCAGTAAGCACGGTAAAAACCGGGGGGTAGGGGTTGTCCAGCGCTCACCTAGCGAAAAAAGCGAACGCAAGGATAGGAAATTAATGAAATTCTTCTGGCGGTGGCAGCCTGATTAGTAAGGGGTGAGTAGGCAAATT
>Ga0179591_1494245_pt1 | contig 13700 bp, 12 predicted proteins | sample CZOMad2_1_08_16f_FD_182891 | JGI IMG/M metagenome (GOLD analysis project Ga0179591, IMG submission 182891) | Vadose zone soil fungal communities from Angelo Coast Range Reserve, California, USA - CZOMad2_1_08_16fungal (PacBio error correction) | ecosystem: Environmental > Terrestrial > Soil >...
CGGTCTCGAAAATTGTGGGCTGAAAACCGGAAAAAATTTCGTTGACAACATGGGACACGGTCAACATAAACGAAGTATTGGAGCGTAACCTCTCACCCGCCACTACAGTTTTGCTCCGGGTATAGGCCACGAAATCGGCGAGCGGCTTACAAGAACGGGAAGCTTTAGGAAATAAAAACGTGGGCACAAGGGAAGGGGGAAAACGTGCCAGCATCGCTGCCAGAAGAAAATAAAAAAAGGTAGTTAACCATGAAGCCAGAACAAATAGGTCGTCATGAACGCCCCGCATTTAAACGTAGGGACTCGTAAACTGGGGTAGCCAAGTTTTTGGCGAAAAATTAGCATTCCGCTATAACAAAGTAAACTCCAAATATTTAAACCCACTCTCACCTCATGTTGTCCAAGCTACAAGCATTCAAGTTCAACAAGAAAGCAAAACCATTTAGCCACTCGAGCTCCCGCGTAATCGGGCCAAGGAACTGGTGTTCCGTCAAACCCCGTTTTACAAAACCGGCGCAAATCATGCGATTAAGGATAAAAAAAAATAAAACACACTAAAAAGCAATAAGGCCCCATCATCGAAGTGCCCGCCTTTCATACCGCACGCGGAACCGCATTACAAGAAATACCTCAATAGACAAAGAAACCCCAGTGCAGGAGTAAAATAAAGACACAAACAAAGCTTGATAGAAAAAAGACCGCAACGACATACAGGAACGTGCGACCACAAAAACGGCCGGCTTCGAGGCTCAGAAAATGCGAGAACGCGCCCATGCATAAAGGATCCATAAGCAAACCCCAAATGTTACATGGGAAACGCAATTTTCACGAAAAAAGTTCAACACGAAAAAAAATTGTTCAGATCACGGGGGGAAAAAAAGAGGGAACATTTTTCATCCCCACAGATTTCAACATTCACATTGTACACGTTTGTCCACAAAAAGAAAAACGGTTTGTGCAACAACACGAAAGGGAGATTCCAACGAGGGAACCTCCACCTTGCACAAAATTCGGTACGTGAAAACACGCAATGTCAGAGAAAAACGTTTCATTCATTCATATCAGACAAAAAAAGTTAATCAAAGACAAGTGGTGAAAAAAAAAAAGAAAAAGTAAACAAAGATATCAATCAAGGTTCATGAAATTTCCAAAGGATTTACAGGAAGAGATTTCAAAACCGCTATAACATCACGGTAAATCAGTTCCCTGGGCAAAAAGAGAAAGAAAAAAAAGGAGAAGAAAAAAAGGCCAATTTCAAAAATAAGTCACCCAATGGTCACATTTCAAAAATTCAAAAAACAAGGACCCAAATAATTTCAACAGGGAGAAAAAATCCCACAGATACGAAGAAAAAAAAAATCACAGAGGAGAAGAAAAGTCCGGGGGGGGCGAAAATTATCATTTCACAAAATGCACAAAGACAGAGTGCAATAAATACCGGTGCACCCATGCACACAAAACAAAAAAAATTTCAAAATCCAAAATTCATTCAGCCAGCAGAAAAATGTTCAATTCATAATCACAAAATGTCAAAACAACGGACAGAGTCCAAAAAAGAAGAAAAAAAAAATTCACCGACGATACACGAACAAATTAATCAGGGCATTTCATAAATCAATTCACAAAATTCCACGTTGTCACAAAAAGTCAATTTCAAGACATTCAGCAAAGATCGACAAAAGAAAGGAAAAAGGTTGGTACACAGGGGGGAATTTCAAAATTAGTCAGATCGCACACCACGAAAAAAGGAAAAATCCAATTCACGAAAAAAAGATTTAAAAAAATTTCATCAACACCACGTCATTCAATAAATACAATCAGGGCGGGGGACACGGGGGAAATTAACCAATGTTCAGAACGAAAGAACCCACCCAGGGGGGTGTATCACAAAACAAAATGTCATCCACGCGAAAAATTGGGGGGCAACACAATTCCCACGAAAGTGGGAAAATACAATATTCAAAAAACAAATAAAAGCAAAAAGGAGGAAAAAAGCAAAAACACGTGCTTCAAGGCACACCGGAAGGATTTCAAAGGTGCTCAGAATGCACATTCACAACGGTAATTCAAATTAATCCCACCGAGGGGGGGCGCATCGGGGAGGTTCACATAATTCAAAGGAAAAAAAAGGGAAAAGGCCCCAAGGGACGATTCACCACACGCGCAATCACGATCATTGTCAAAGAGAAATTAATCATGTCAATTTCACAACGGAAAAAAAGTTTCATCATTCACACAATTCACAAGAATAAACACGAAATGCAATAATATCAAAAATATTCAGGCGAACCACATCACAAACGCTATCTCAAACGCAAAGGAACAAAATTAATTCATCCCAGTGGGATAAAATCAGGGGATATTCGGGAAATCACCAATCACACGGGAAAAAAAATCACAAAAAGTCAAGAACACGAGTTCCAAAAAATTTAAACGTAAAAGTCTCCCAGGGTTCAAAGAAGGGGTGTGCATTCCACACGTGTCAGAGATGTAAATTCAACAAAAGGCGGTGGGAGGGAACGGGATCACGAGAAAGAAAAAATTCACAGGGGGTTGTGCTGAAAACCAAATTCAAAAGTGGAGTTCAATTGGGCAAATTCATATCAAAAAACAAATTCATCCAAATTCATCACGGGTTCGGAATCCAGAGAACAACGCAAAAAACATACAAGTGTCAAAAGAATTTCACAAAAAAAAAATAACACAAAAAAAATTTCATAAAATAACAAAAAACTTTCATTCATCAATTCAAGCAAACAAAAATTCCAAAATAATTCATTTCAGAAGTGTCCGGACAACACCCACGCAAAAATTCATTCCACGGAACGCAAAAATATCGGAATTTCAAAATTCACGAAGCATTGTCAAATCACCAAAAATATACCCAAAAATTTCATCAGAACAACAAGAACAATCACGAAAAGACGTTCGAGGATACCAAAGGACAAAGCTGACTGTATAAAACAATTCAAGAGAAAAGTCATTCATCCACACAAAATTTTCCAGGAACATTGACCATCAACAATTCACATTTAATCAACAAGAGGTAGTCGGCAAACCATAAAAAAAAAGAAAAAACACAAACCAAAAAAACCGTGAAAATGGTTGGATGGGCAAGCGTTCACATTCACAACGTTTCACGGAAATCCTTCAAATTCATTCAAATAATCAGAAAAATTTTCAGTTTCAAAGAATTTTCATTCGAAAATCAATTAAAATTCGACGGAAAGGAAAAAAAAATTTCAGGGAAAATCAGACACAGGGACACAAGTTTCACATGCAAGATTTTCCACAAAAAACATACAATCAAAAATTGGGCACACTCATCAATCAAAAAATTGGTCACGGAAATTTCACGCAGCACAAGGAGAGGGAAAAACAAGAGGCACTAACAATATACCAAAAGTAATGCAAACATCTTGTCAAAAAAAAAGATTCACATATCAGGAACCTCGACTTTCAGAAGGATTTCGGGCCCCTCGGTGTGGTAAAAACAAAACAGCATATCACCAGAAAAACTAAATCATAATCGCCGACGAACCAAAGTGCATTCGCACAAAATTTTCAAAAATAGGGCGCAAAACACAATTTCGACGGCAAATGAATCAGGCCGAAAAAAAAAAATTCACGTCACAAAAACAAAACCAAGGTACAAACGCAATTATCACGAATCAAAAGGTGTAATGACCAAATCAAGGTCGTTAAAACAACGCACGGAACCGGCCAAAAAAAAAAGCGCAAAACAGCGACTGAAAAAAATATCCCGAAAATTCAACCCGAATCGACAGTCCAAAGTCATCGGACAAGTCACATTTTGCAAGAAAATTGAATTCACGAAAAAATACGGAAAGAAGAAGGGGTAAAAGGAAAAACGAGAAGGTCGACCATTCAGGAAAAAAACAAATTCCACGGACGACGAAGGAAAAACATTTACAGTAGATCCCATCAACGCCAGTGCAAAAAAAACGAAAAAAATTTCAAAGTTGCCCCAAATACGACAGAAGCAAACATTAAAAATCGGAAGAGGAAAAAAAAGGGAACCTATCATAAATAAACAAACCCTTCAAAAATTTCATCACGGGGGGGGAAATTGAATCAACAGGGGAAGGAACACGACGAATAATCACGGGGGGGAGGACTAATTAAACCATGACACCCACGAAAAAAAATTCATGCAAATATTACAATCATTCAAAATTATAAACACATGGAATCACAGCAAGAAAAAATATTCAAAAACAATATTCCAGGGGAAAAAAAAAAAAAAAAAAAAAAAAAAAAGGGAGGGGGGAAGATTGTCACAAGGATTTATCAAACCAAGTTCAAATAAAAGAAGGTTCACGACATTTCAATGGCATTAAAAAAATCACAAAAAAAGGAAAAAGTCCAGACATTTCACTAAAAGAAAAAAATAAGTCAACCGGCAATTTCAAGAAATTGGTCGGAAACAAATCCAGGGGGGGGGGGGGCGGGCCACTTCAAACAAGGTGTTCACGAAAAAAAGTCAATCGGAGAAAATTTCATTCACAACGACACAAAAAGGAAAAGAAATCATCAATAAATCCGATTACAAGTTCACCCCAATTTGCAGGGTTCGAAAATTCAACAAAGGAAACAAGAGAAATGAAAAAATTTCTCAAAATTGCATCACAATCAAAACAAAACAAGAAACAAAAATGCAAGAATTATTCCAAAACACCGAGGTTGCAGATTCTCCACAAATGTCGTTCAATTCAACAAATTCGACCATCACCCACAAAAAAAAAAGGAGATATTCACTGAAATTCATCATTCAACTGGGAAAAGTTGTCACGCATAGTCCCCCACAAGAAAAAAAAAAAAAGGTGATTCCACAAAAATCAAAGAATTCAAGGCAACCAATGGTACAATTGCGGACATCATCAAAACAGAAAATTTCAAATTTCAACGAGAATTTGTAAAACCCAAAAAGCAAAAATTTCGCATTATCAAATTTCACTGAACTTGACAAACGAACAATTTCATTCACAATCACAACTGATCGAAAAATCTCACTAAGTCTAGGCAATTTCATATCAGACAAAATCAGCAAAGAAATGCAGGATTTCGAGCGGGGACCAGTCGAGAATCATGTTTCATTCAAAATCATTTCCCAGAAACAAAGCAGTTTCAAAACATTTCCCGGAATTACAAAACCCTTAATCAAAATTCATTTCAATATGGCATCACCTTTACGGAAAGGGAAAGAGTTGTGAGCGAAAATTCCCCAGAAACGATCACAGAAAACATTTCCATGTTCAAGGTTTTATCACGAACGGGAAAATTTCACCAATGTTCAGGGGCATATACCAATGGTCAAGATTATCCATCACGCATTTCAAACAAATGTATCAAAGTTTCAATTATATCAAGAAAGAATAAATCAATATTCACAACGATTTCAATTCATTCACGCCAATTTCACGGTTCATCATTCACGATATGTCATAACAGCGGGGGACCAATTTCAAAAAGAAAAAAAAATAAAAATGCGCAAAAAAAGGTGGGGAAAAAATCAGTTTCACAGGGGAAAGGGGGGGGCAAGTGTAAACAGGTGTCAAGCGAAGAAGTTTCAGGGGGAAAAAACAAATGTCAAGCAACCAATAACAAACAAAAGTCACGTTTCAATTTCCACTCAATTTCAACAATTCCATTCAAGTGGCATTCACAAAGCGGAAAATAAGAAATCAAAAAAACCTTTCATTCAGCACGAAAAAAATAAAAATTTCAAAAAAATGTTTCACCCCCCGAAAAAAAAAGGGGAAGGGGAGGAGAAAAGGGAAAAAGAAAAGAACCCAGTGCTACAGAACCGCAATGTACAACGAATAAAAAAAAAACAGCACAATGTCGCACGGGAAAGATCGGGATTCGACAAAAAAAAAGAAAAAAGAAAAGGGGAAAATTTCACAGATAGACACAAAACAATAACACAAATAAATCACATAAGCAAAATTCAGGTCCACAAAATTAGTCGAATTCGGATTTCAACGTAACACCGAGTTAGGTCAAACGCAGGTAAAATATCAAAAATTCACAAAAGAAATTCACAGGCAATTCGAAAGTTTCACAACAACTTCAACAGGCACAAATTCAGAAACAAAATATGAATCGATATCAGTTCAGGGAAAAATTTCACACGTAACAATTCGCAAATTTCAAAATTCATTGTAACAACATGGCCACAGGCACACAGGGGAAAAAATCAGCACGGAAGGGAAAAAACACAGGGAAATCACACGAAGAAACATTTACAGAAAATTTCGATCGAAGAAATTCATTAGTCATACAACATTCACAATTCAACGACCAGAAAAGGAAAAACCAAAACCGGGAGGAATCACTAAACCTTATCAACCAATGAAAGTCCAAATTTCAACAAGGATTTCGGATCCGCAAAAAATTCCATTCAAAAATAGTCATGTCAATATTTGGATCCAAAGGGCAACACAAAATCACAAAAATTCACCTCAACAGTGGGGCGGACACAATTTAGTCACGGGAAATACAAACACAAACCATTCACAAAAATTCCAAAGGAAAAAAAGAAAAAATTTCAAAGAAAATGATTCAAATTTCGGATCACACTGAACAAAAGCAAAACACCAATTATCACAAATCCATTACATGCACGATGCAATACAACGCACAGTTGCAAACATTGCAAAAAAAACAAATCGGAACCCATCAGCCAGTACAGCGGTAATATCAAAATTCACAGAATTCAAATTCACACAAGACCCCCGAAAATTATTCCAATGCCAAAATCAAAAAGGTAAAAAAAGGGATGAAAATGGAAGGGAAAGGGAGACAAAAAAGGGAGGAAGGTAGAGAGGAAAGATAAAAAAAAGGGGAGAAAAAAAAAAACAGGAGAAAAAAAGAAAAGGGGGAAAAGGCGAGAGGGGAAGAAAGAAAAGAAGAGTGAAAAGGGAGAGGGAAAGAGAGAGAAGGGGGGCACAGAGAGAAAAAAAAAAAAAAAGAAAAAGAAAAAAGAAGTGTAGCGGCAGTCAACACAGGGAAACCGCTAATGGACATTGCATACCTCGTCCGACACGAACCATCGCAATGCCCAGCTAATATGCGCACGCACGCGTTGGCTAAACAGGCGCCCGAATGTGTGCCTATGCGTAATATGGAATCTGGGGCCAGGAAACTATGCGTTCAGCGTCCTTTCTACAGGAAGAAGCCGAACCGGGGCCTAAAAAGAAGGAAAAAACCCAGCGGCAAACAATTGAGGTTCCACACTATGGAAAATTTGCCTTCCTTGTTCCGATTGTCACCCGACGACCAACGGACCGCGGGGCCTTGGTAGTCACGCACTGAACGAGGAGAATAAAAAATTCCATACAGCACGGAATACGAGAACAAAAATCGGTTACGTCAATTGAATAAACAAAATCGTCTGTCGGGTCCGACAAAAAAACAAATGACACAAAGAAAAAAAAAGAAACAAACGGAAAAATGATGAGGAGAAAGAGTAGAAATCTTCTATGACGATAAAGAAAAACAACGAGTTACATAAACTAGGTGCTTAGAGCATTGGAACGGCTCCGTTCCGGCGTACGTACTCCAGGCCACTCGGCCGTGGTCGGTTGAGGGCTACAAGTCGGGAAACCGGGCAGGAAACTGCCCAGTGGAATCAGGAATTGGCGGGTTACGGCATTCCTCCATATGTTACCAGGGCCAGCTGAACGCAGCTAACGCAAATAATTCCAACGCATAGCATAGGCCACAACGGGCTAAAAGAAAAGGCCAGGGACGCGCGAGGCAAATCTGTGGGCATAAGCGGAGCTGAAAAGAAAAATTTGTCGGGGGTAATGTAGCCGATAATGTCCTAAATACAAAAGTAGCACTTTGGTGGGTGCCGAGTCACGGCTTGTACCATGGTGGTGGTCGTGAATTGGGTTTGTCGTATGTTTACACACTCGTATGGGTGCGAGTATGGGGAGGATCGAGCGGCTTTGTGAGTAGACGGCGGTAGATAATGGATTCATGTTGACATTAAGTCTCAAGCGGGGCACATTACCGGTACATTGAGGGTCCAAAAATTGGTAATGCTGGTTACAATTTAATATGAAAGACGTAGCAGGATGATGTGCGCGGAATGTATGCGGAAATGTTTTAGCTAATCAATCGCCTGAGTGGCGGAGTAAACAGATGGTGGTACGGAACACGCTGAGGCCAAGTGCTGTGGGGTAGCGCAAAAAGGAGCTCGCAAAGAAAAACGAGGGACCATGTGTTTGGTTAATAAACGTAAAGAAACAATAAAAGCTTGTGTAGACAACTGCAGAAGACATGAGATCTGGAGAGTGTTTGTAAAATTTGAGTCTGAACGAATGATAAGCCAACCACAAGTTCGGCACTCCCGAGATAAATAAACTACGTAAAATGCGGGTGGCAAAAGCGGAAAACGAAGGGTGCCGTGAAAACTAACTTCGTGGGTCATCGAAATTCTGGGACCGCAAAGATGCGTACACGGGAAGCCGCTGCCGATTCGTTGCCTAAAGACCCCGGCGCAAACTTTAGTAGTGGGGGATGAGCTGGGCGCCCAATGGAACGTGTTTAATGTTGAGAGAAGTGACGGCAACGATAAACGGTCGAGAAACACAAACTAAAAACCGATCGGAGAAAGAGTATCCAGTATTTGAGGTCAATGCACAGCAATCCAATCGCCACAGCACGACGACCATCACCAAACTGTTTAAGATACTGCTGCGAATGAATCCGAAGTTGAGAAACGCGTGGCAAGAAATCATTTAACGCCCCGTGCGCGAGAAAGGAACCGGCGGTAATCATTGTGGATCTATCTAATCAAAAGGATTGAGGAATGAAGCGCACCTGTGAACAAGGCGGGTCTCATTGGGTGGCCATATAGACACAGGCCTACTTCCTTGATATTAGCGGAAAGCAGGGCAAATTGTGCGTAATAACCTGAACGTCCAATGTAAAGCCAAACCGGAGGTAATGAGAATAGTAAGGAAAACCCTCTACTGGGAGAAATAACACACAAAGACTCTACCTTAAAGGGGGGAAAGGAAAGGGAAAGCTATAAAAACTTTCACGGGAGACAAATACAAAAAAAAACTAGAAGACCGAAAAAGGAGAAAGATTGAGGCTCAAACGTCTGTCCAATGGAAATAGGGGAATAGTCTTAATCAACTACTTAACGCGTAGACACAAAGAATCGTCTAGGTCCATGAAGACCAACTGGCATAGCCATAAACGTCATTTAATGCGTCGTTCAGCGTTGCGGTGCAAAAATAACAGTGCTCAGTCGTTGAATCAAAGAGGGCCAATACAAGTGGCATTTTCCTTATGTTTCCAGCAAGACGGGTCGGAGAGCCTTGTAGCAAACCAGAATCTCAGACCTTCTTTGCTAAAAGAGAAAGTCCCTGGGCGTTGCAGGCCCACGCGCACTGAAAAAAAGATCACTAAGGTTGTATTTCGGTCCTTCCTCTACCACCACAGAGCAGGCACGAAGAGAGAGCGGCCCACATGAATGGCGGTCATGGTTATGCAACCATAGGAGAGCGTTAACACAAATCAGGTCGCGGTTAGGCAGAAAAACCCATAATTTTGAGTTCCTGGAAGCAAACGAACCTTAACGCCGTAATGCTTTGAAACGAACCCCAAACACTCAAAAAAAAAACCCGGCGCGTCAGAGTCGGCCCTGTCCCTCCTCCATTACCAAAAACGCCGTGATAGCCGGCCTCACTATCCAAGGAAAAACACATAAGGCGGCGCTCCAGAAATTCACGAACGACATCTATCCGTCCGGTAGCCGGGAATACATCACACACAGGACCGGCCAATCATTCGGGTCTCGCGCATGACGTCATTCATCGGGGCGCGAAAGAAGCGTAGCCGCGGAAACAGGGTACGCGGTGTCGGTAGTTCGCTGGGGTCGGTGGTCGAGAAACATGTGCCACCAAGTCAGCTCCTAAAAAAGGTGGAATACACACGAAAACCCAAGAAAGACAAGCCAAGAAGGGAAGAGAAAAAAGGGGACACCGATGGACGAAAGTTCATATAGACGCGGAGATTATTGTACCGCTGCTATTCGAAAAACCGGGCCCGGGAAAGAGGGGAGAAGAAGGGGGGGGGAAATGAAAGAAAGGGAGAAGAGGGGTCCATGTGCGGTCCTTGTGAGAATAAACGGGCGCACCGCTGCGCTATTTCTGCGCGAACGTGAAATAAGGGCTGCCGAACCGTGCCCGAAAAAGGATCGCTGAAAAAAAAAAGAGAAATCAGACGTAAAAAAATCGGATGAGATAAATTCACATAAGTGATGCGCCGGCCTCGCTTCTTCATTCTAGGGTTCATAATGGGTTCAATCAAGGCGAAAGGGCGCCTGTGCTACGGAATAAGGGCCGCGACTATAATCATTTCCAGATCCACGAAAAACAAGCCCTAAATAAAAACTGAGGGTGTGTGAGCAGGAGAGTATAATATACGAGGTACGGATCCCTGTCCTCATGTCGCGTTGTAGTCGGCGATGTGACCAAGTTCAAGCGTAGGTGCAGGGGGAAAAAGGACAAATGCCAGTGGCCGTTGGTATGACCAATAATAAATCTAGAAAGAGGGAAATCGGAAAAAGAACCACAACATCCAACTAGCAGGGACGTAAGGGAAGGACGACATAGTTAAGCAAGCAAGAAACGAAAAAAAGCGACAGGACGGAATGCATCTACGTCCATGATAACCGCCGAGGTCGGCCAAAATGCAAAAAACATAGTGGGAACGTGAACAAAAGATAAGCGGCAAGATGGCCAAGAACAGCACTCTTGTGGGGAGCCGGATCGGCCCGGTTCCTATAAAAAAAATCATAAACGAAAAACGAGAAAGAAAAATAATAGCAGCGGCTATCGCGTCAGCACGGGTTCCCCAAGGTGCGCGGGTAGCAAAGCTGATCAAGGCCTACGTCGTAAGGACGACAGCTTGTAATTCGCGAAAATGCGCACCAAATGACAACAAAGGACAAGCGCACCGACCACGAATCAAGGTGGCCCTAAGGGGGGACTTTTCCTTTGGAGACGAGTCCCCGGCGTAATCCGGGGGTGCCTCCAGCAGCGCGAGCCGCGGACCGGTAAAGCGCCTTGATGATGGAGCGTGCAGGAACTATAGCTTTTTCTGAAACCTCAAGCGCGTGATTTCGTTCTATGTTCCATTTGGGGGAAACGTTTTTAATAGCCGGCTCAGGGGTCGCAAGTTGTGTCATTCTTAAGCAATGTTACGAAGAAAACCCCTGAAAGCCGGGTAGGCCCATTCGCTTCGCTCATAGGGACCAAAAAAAAAAACCAAGACTGGAAGGGGGATCGAAGTACTGCGTTAACACAGCCGATTACCAGAAAACGCCCACAAAAGAACCAGATATATCGCGAGCGCAACTCAATAGTGGTTCCGGGCAATCTTATACCAACGGTAAGGGGGGGAAGAAGTCTGAGAGTACCATCGACGAAGGTTTCAGAAAACATCAAAGTTTTTTGTGCGATCCTATCACTCTCCACACGGGGCTTCCCTTATGGACTGCTCGGGCGGGGGGCCGGATCGACCGAAAATGCCACAAGGCCGTAAGTCATGTCATTAGCTGCCGGATACCTCATAAAACAACGCATTATATAGTTGGAGACCTTCCGGACGGCAAAAAATGGATGGGTGCCTGGTCGACGTTCCAAGATGTGCCGTAGGGCAACGTAAAAGGTGTAGTTGGAAGCACGCATAACATATAGATGCTTATAATGGAGAGTGCGTTCAAGTCATATTCCTTCAAATCGGCGATTGGGCAGAGTGAGGAGCACGCAAACCCATATATTTCTCGCCGATTGCTCGAATGCGTCCATCGGGGTAAAAATAGAATGTATCTATAAATGTGCAATAACTAAGTTTCCATTATTCTCGACGCGAAAGCACGGACGGCCAATTTGGGTCCTCTGCATCCTTTATACACCGGATCGTCGAGGTAAACGTGGCGAACCAGTAAACACGCGACACCTGCGTGGCCGTACACTAGGGGGTCACATCATCAGAACGATGGCTCTTCGGTGACGCTCCACAGGAAAAAAAGCCTCGCGCCACGCGGGCGGTAGTACGTGCCGGGTCGTAAGCTCACGTCGTAACATCAAAGAAACCCCAGCTGACGGCCATGGGGCAGTAATTTTTTTGGATACGCAGAAACGATTCCCGGGACTGCGAAGCACAGCCACCGAAGCAAGAAAAAGATGGGCTCAAGCGTAGTGGCGCTAGCCAAGAGACACCAGTATGTGCAGCAGCCTAGCGAGAGTCGACGGGTGAATTGGAGCTAAGCGGCATAGTAAGAAAGGGTCAAAGTGTGTTACTGAAACCCCAATGATCAAGAGTCGAATAAAGGGACGCGCCGAGTAGCTAGAAGAAGGACGTCCAGTCTCGATGTAACGAAGAAGTGGGCGGCACTGGGATGACAAGGATAGACTCCAGCAGCACGGAATTGTTGCGCACGTCGGGGGATGTCGTGCGGTAAAAAAGAACGCAATGAGCACGACCACTATGGCGACGTATTGTCCGGCCAGCAACATTTGGTGACGCAGAAGATTTCAGAGACTCCTGGGGGAAGGTGGGTGGCCATAGCCTTCGCAACGAAGTTTCATCAGCCTCGACGTTGAAAGGTGAAGGGAGGGATGCGGTCGCTGGCGGACGGATGCCATGCGCCGCCGGGATCGTAAAGCGTGGGTTTGTGCATTGGAGAAAAAAATCCGGAGTTGCGCGCCTGGCCACCACCCAAACCAAAACCCCCGCCACCCACAGAACGATAGAACGGATCCCTCGAAGTGCAACTGCCTTGGGTCTAATCTGGTTAAGGAAAACGAGCAGCCGAGGTAACACAGGCCGCGATGCGCAGCTTAGCCAAGGGGGGGGCGGCTAATTTGGGAACACGGTAATGACTGCGGGACCAAAAGCGAATGCAATCGTCGCTATTGGCCTGCCTCAGGCGTTCCCTCATGCTTCTAGCCAAAAAGTAACCGTGGGGAGCGGACGGGCTTGATTTAATCCATCACGGACGAATAGCGAATCGAGGTTTATAATCAGCCTGTCGGCCAGAACACAGAACGCTCACCGCGTATCATCGGGGCGATAACGAGGCATACAAAGAATGTAGGCGCGCCAAAGTAGCACAGCGTCTTTGTTACGACAACGAGTCTCAGCTCGAAGAAAATCTAAATAAAAGTCAGTCAAAGAGTCCATCCGGCAATCGCTGCATGTCGAAAAAAAAAAGTCGGCGGAGGCGGACCCAGGGGTCGGCAAAAAGGGGGATCAGGCTGGGACGCTCTGAGCTCAGGGCCCCTCAGTGGGTGACTGCAAAATGATCGACATGCTGTAATGAGTCGGGAGGGATGCTACAAATGAAAGCGTGTTATAGAGATAAAAGATGGAACCGCGGAAAATTGGGGCGTCGCGAGGAGGTAACGAGAATCAAAAATGACGCTCAGCAAACCACGTTTCCGAGTCAAACGGTAATAGACAGCAACAGTACTTCTTGCGCTCCGCGCAAAGCCACCAGGGGAGTAAATTCGGCTGATGAGCCCGGTCTAACGATTAAAATGGAGGACGCTCCATGTCCTTGGTCTTTCCGCTGCACGTGAAGGCGCTCGTAGGGTATGCTCGCGCATCGTTTAATGAGACTTGCGGCGCCAATCCGATACGGGGCTCCC
>Ga0179591_1347817_pt1 | contig 13697 bp, 11 predicted proteins | sample CZOMad2_1_08_16f_FD_182891 | JGI IMG/M metagenome (GOLD analysis project Ga0179591, IMG submission 182891) | Vadose zone soil fungal communities from Angelo Coast Range Reserve, California, USA - CZOMad2_1_08_16fungal (PacBio error correction) | ecosystem: Environmental > Terrestrial > Soil >...
AGAAAAATCAACCACTAGTATATCGAGTTCCGAAGGGAGGATCCTCGAGTAGGCAATCCTCATGATAGGCGCGATTTGCGAAAAGGGAAAGATAGGAAAAACCACCCGCTGGATGTAAAGTCTCCTGGAGAATCTCCTGACACGCGCCGAGAAAAACTGTGTCTCGTGAGAGGGGACTTAGGGTCCCAGCAGCTTAACGGGAAAGTCGACTCCCAGAAAGGGAGGCATCTAAATCCTTCGGGGGTTCTATTCGGGGAAAATTAGGTCTTGAAGCAGACGGCGAGAAAAACAAAGTCCTCTTTTGACGAAAAAACGAGGGATCGTCAGGAGGGGGAGATCCTCGGAACAGGTCGGTACTCGAAAAAAAAAGTTTCGGCGACGAAAGGAGGACGTCGGAACCGGGCGAACTACCGTTGGGAGCGATTGGTAAAGGAGCGGGTGAAAGGAGACCAGTGGGCCAGTCGTTTCTACTTATCCTGGAAGTCGAAGTGTATCAGGAACGTCGGAACGAATCCGGTACGAGTTTGGGCTCGTAAGAAGACGGAGTAAATCGAAGCCCAAAAAAGTTCCGCGCTGCCGCACCGACTAGTCACCCCGGTTAGGAGGGAGAAGGTCACGGAGCGAGCATAACGCGTCTCGAGGCAGCGGAGAAGGGGGAAAAAGGCGTCGCCGAGAAAAGAAACGGCTTTCCGTCGCGAATGGAAAGAGAGGGCGACCGACGAAGAAAAACTAGCGCGTCCCATTAAACCTGAAGGGGAGGGGAGCGCCTAGAACCAGGGGAGGGAACCTTTCTCGAAGACTCGGGACGTAACTAGAAAGACAGCCGCCGTCTACGGGACCGAGGGAGGGGGAGGGCTGATCGAAATAAAAAAAGGTCACTGCGACCTTAATACAGAGGGGAGCGTACTCGGTGCCTGGCATCCCCCGATACTCCCCGCATTCAGGGGAAAAGGAGAGCCTGCAAAAGGCCGGTCAAGATTTCTTGCTAATGGAGACAAAAGTCTTCATCTAGCGCAAACCTACTTGCTCGAGGGAGCTCGCATCATAAAAAAGAGGGTCGCCGCAAGGGAGAAGGGGACCCACCGAGGACTGGCCGATTGTAACACGCGATAAAGGGGGAAGAAAAAGTCTGTCAAGCCAAAAAACCCGATCGTGACTCGGCGATTGACGTTAGACGTCGAGAAAACGAAACGCACCAGTCGGCGTAGGCGGTGCGGAAGGAGGGGGGAAAAGAACAATGAGACAGGGGGAATGCGACGGCTTAAAAAAAAAAGGAACTCGATGAGGGTGCGGGTAAGGAGGAAAACCAAGAAACACTCTTGTCCTGACTGGGTGGAGGGGGGAGGAGGCAAGAAACGGGTTGCTCCTCGAGGTGCGAGGGACGGCGAGTCGTCGCCAGAAGAAAGGACTGCGAGCGAGATTGCGCAAGGCCGACGTCACGGACGGGACAGAAAGATGAGTTTGAGGAGCCCACTTGGGATTCACACTGGTCGTATCCGAAGTCGCCGATCTTCCATAGGCTTGCCGCAGGGGACAGTCAAGGACGCGCACAGCAGAGAGAAAACCAATAGTCGCCAAGACTCGAGGGAATTGCCTCGCTTACCTGAGGAGGACACAACAGCCCCCTGGGGTCAGCTGGGCAGAACTAAGAGGATCCAGATCAACGAACTTACCGGAGAGAAAGGAAGCGCGCAGATCCGTCCGCAGTCCCTCCACGATTACCACTCAGGAGAGAGCCTCTACCCAAGTCGAGATTCCAACAATGGGGGGGGGGGGGGGGGGGAGGAAAAACCGACGCTCTGCCACCGATCGGGGAGGGCGCTTCCTAGGTTAGCAGCGACTTCTACTAACACAAAGTGCAGACGATCGATAGAAAAAGAGGGAGGGAGGAGGGAGTCCTGAAAACGGAAGGCAGGTGTCGTCGCTTAAGAGAGAAGAAGCAGATCGATGAAGAATAGGTCCCTCGGAACCCTCGTCACGGTATGGCGCACCCCAAAAAAGAAATCGAGAGGGAGCGGTCAAGATGAGAAGCACGAGTTTTTGAAGGGGAAGGGGGAACTCGACGCAGCGCGCTGCTAACACGGAGGACGCGGGATTCTTTGAGACGCTGAGCCTTAAAAAAAAACGGCGAGGGCTGTGAGAAACTATTCTAGGTCCTCGAGGGGCAGATAGAACGATTCGTTGAGGAGATGTTTTTCGCTGCTGGTGCGAAGGGAATGGAGAAACCTGCCGGACAAGGGAAGGCAGGGTAGGATCTGCGGGAAGCAAGGACGTGTCCTAAAAAGCTAACAACCAAAAAGAAACCGATTCGAAAAACGGACCTTGCGAGGGGGGAGGAGAGCCCATCAGGATAAGTTCGAAAAGGCCAGAAAAGAAGCCGACTCGAGGAGAAGGAGGGAGGGAAGCCGACACCAAAAACGAACCGATTTTTGGAGGGGTTCGCCCTGACAGGGAGCAGTTCACCCGCAACGAATTAGAGAAGGACCCTCGAAGAACGCATCGTCACCGTCGGATTTTCGGGGGGAAAGAAAGGTCATATAAGACGAGGGCGGTAAGCGTGCGGAGGTTTGATCTACGTCAGAAGAAGAGCAGATCACCTTCTTAGGGGGAACTGTGACTTTACGCCGAAGATTAAAAAGAGAGGATCGCGGTCCACTATTTCTTGCACAGTGAGCTCTAAAGTGGCGGACGGCTTACGTGGACGTGACCGGAGGAAGACTCACTCCTCGGCCTAGGCCAGGGGGAGCCGCGCAAGAGGATGTTCCACTCTTCAGGCGAAGACCCTCGGCTTCCGAAGGCTCGGGCAAGTAGCCGACGGGGAATGCGGGAGTCGTGGCGGAAACCCAGGCCAGGGGAAGAAGCGCCAAGCTCGCTGGCCGAGGATGCGTCAGAACGAACGACGGGTACCGGGACCTGCTCCGGGGGCTCGCCCAAATAAGCGAAAAGAGTTCACACTGTCAGAAAAGAGGCGAATGCTATTGTACTAGAAGGGGGTTCGCTCAAAAAAAGGGGGGGGGTAAACGTCACCCCGTCTGTACGCAAGTAAAAGGGGGGGTTCGTGCGCAGGAGTTAGATCGGGGGGGTGGTCTTGAAGGAGGACCATAGATGGAAAAAGGTAAATGTTTTCGGTCGCGAAGGAAGGGTCCCGAAAGAAATTGCGTTCGACTGAGTCCCTGGCCGTCGCCAACATTAAACTGGAAGAGCGACGAACCGGGGTAACCGTCTGCGGTGCGCACGAGGAGCGGGGGGGACGTCCTTAAGAGGGTTCTTCAGAGGTCCTTCGTCCGTCATACGCACAAACGGAAGAGACAAGGGATGCTCAACGGGGGGAGGGGTCACTAGAAGAGAGGAGACTACTTCTCCGTCATCGCCCAAAGAAAGCGAACCCGCCAACGTTCCACCGAGAAGTTCGTTGCAGGGGAAATCAAGAGACGTTCTACAAGAGCCGACAACTAAAAGAAAGGGGTAAACCACTCGTTATAGAGCAACGCTTGGTGACTTCGTAACGGACTTTCAGCACGTCGGAGGCCGTACCGACCTAAAGAGACGACATCGAACAAAGTTCGAGGGGGGAAGAAACTCTTTGACGAACTTGTTGTCGGTTTAGAGGGGGACGGTAAAAGCGTAGGACCCGCGCACGGGGGAGGGATAAGCTGATCTTCGAGTTTGTTGTCGGAAATGAGCAAAAGGACTACTACCACGGAAGGACATAGGCAGTGCATTGCTTGTCAAATACTCGTACAAGGGTCGACGACAGAATGAGGCCGCAAAAGCTTTAATCGCCCACGTGCCGAAGAGATTACTGCAACCACGCCTAATCTAAAAATTGTCGTCGTTAAGCAATCTCATCCGAAAAAAGAGGAAAAAGAGTAGAGGGGACCGGGACCAAGAAACGATTAGATCGGGGGGAGGGGGTTCCGTCCCGACGCGTCGAAAAGAGGGCGGAGGCCGCAGGAAACTTTCGTCTACATGTGGACGAGAAGAGGGAAAACGCTGCAAGAAGGGAAAATGGCTCAGTCCGAGGGGTACGCTGGCGCAGCGCCGAAAACAACGGCAAAGTATCGTTGGAGGGGCCTTACGAGAGGGAGAGGTTCAACCGCGCGTCCCAAGAGGGACAGGGAAGCGTCCTCGAACTCAGGGGGAGGTCGATTCGGGGATGTTCGAAGTCGGTACGGGGAGAAGCGTCGTGCATCCAAACGTGTCCGACGCGAACAAGCTTTGAAATCGCAAGAAAAAAGCGGGGGACTTGTTGAAGACGAAGTTCGACGTCGCAAGGGCGCGTCGGCCACGAAGGGACGAGGGTGTACTGACAGGGGTCGGTAGGGTCGACAAGCGCTATGTCGACGAAAAGGGAGGACTGACGAACTCGTCAAAGAATCCGAGTCACGAATTGTTGAGTCGACGGCGGCTGTCCTCGCCCGGAAGGGAGCAAAATTTCGCGCTAGAAAAGACGTTCACAATTTAGGCGCTCACGTTGAAGAAACGGGGGGATTGCTCAACGGCCGCACGCTATAGACTCATCGGACATTTAACCCCTCAGATCCGACACCACAAGAATGGACGTGAGAAAACTCTAGTTCAGACAAAACGAATAAGACTCCCTCAAGCAACTCCTAAATGGCAACGACTGTAGAGGGGAAAGACAAGAACGTTTTAAAAGGAACCGTGGCTCGAAAAGAGGGGGAAAGTACATCGGGGCAAAGAGAACCGTCCTGCTACATTGCGCTCAGCGGCTGTATAGAAAGAAAAAGAGGAAAACAAACGCAATTCGAGCACTGGGAGAAGGAAGACAGCATCCGACAGTTTCAAAAGGGACGCGGTGCCTGCAGCACACCCCTCACTCACTAAACAGAGCAGGCTCAGAAGATCTCAAAAAAGAAAAGGAAAAAAAAGGGGCAACTATTAAAAGAAGTCGCCAAGGGAAGGAAAAAAGCTTAGGACTCATCTCAAAAAAGGAAGCCTCCACTAGGGAGACCAATTCCACTTCATCCTTCGGGAGAAACAAGGAAAGGCGGAGAGGAACCTTATTCACATAGATAGTCAAGCAAAAGGAACCCCTATCCATGGACTCTAGAACGGTTGCTGAAGGGGAAATCACCAGAGGTGTAATCGACTCTGAGGGGGAGGCTACTCGATTTTGCCCCCCTAACAGACGCGTTTCTATTGCTACGTCGAGAACTAGGAAATGAGAGGAAAAAGAAGGGGAGATTGGAAGAGTCGAAAAAAGAAACCAAACAGACGCTGCCTTGGGGAGGGGGAAGTTGTCATCACAGGGCTCCTGTCTTCGATGTCCGAAAAGAGGAAAGAAAAGGCTCCACTGAGGAACAAAAGATTGCGAGCCTATCAATGGGAAAATACTAAGGGAAGGGATCGTTTAGTTTGAGGAGCCCAAGGGTCACTTACTTGTGGTGAAAGGAAGGCAGATCGAGAAAATTCATAAAAATCGGACCGCAGTTTTCTCAGGAAAAAAAAAGCACCAGCAGGAGAGGGAAAACGGAGAAGACTCTGACTACTCTGGGGAAGGACCGCTATGGAAAAAACATCGGAAGCTTTAAAGCAGCTTCGCCATATCAAGAAGGAAGCGCCGTTTTCTCTCTCGAAGGGCTCTTCGCATTTTTCAAGAAAGAGGAACAACATAGTGAAGGACGCGAAAGAGCCAGCGTACGGGGGAAGGGATGCAGCATCGGCGGCGGGTGAGTACCAGGGGAAAGTACACGCGGGAGCGTATCTTCTAAGGAGTAGTTCCGAGCTTCGACGTCGAAAACCGGCACGAGGCCTGGTCGTTCTCTCTCAAAAAAAGGGAGAAAAGGAGAGAGTCAGGAATCGTTTGTCGGCACGGGGCGATCTCGGAAAAGAGAAAAACGCATATCCGCTTGTGCAGGGACGGAAAAAAAAAAGGGAAAAAGCAAAAACTCTGGTAATCCCTTCGAGCTAAGGCGTGTCACTCGGCTCAAAAAAGAAACGAGTTTGTTCCTCGTGGAGGAAATGCGACGCTTCTCCGGCGTCGAGGAGGGAAAAAAGACTGGGGAAGAAGGGGGTCGCGGAAGGCTACCAGCTCAACCAAATGAAAAAAGGCGACGTTTCTGGGGGGGGGACAGTCTGTTCTAGAAAATCGCGAGTCTTAGAAATGGGGTCTCTGGGAGGGGGCTGCAGAGAAAGGGGGCGAAGAGTTTGAATGAGATTCGAATCTGCGTTAAGAAGAACAAGTACTTTGTACCAACTTGGGCTAATACAAACTCCCCTAGGAGGGAGGAAGTCGCCCTAGCAGAGCAGTGCGGAGGGGGGGCGTCAAGGTAAGGGAGAAAGAGCCGACTTCCTCAAGCCGCCCTCTATTAGCACTTACAGAATAACGAAACCCGGCGGTGGGGCGTTTCTCTCTGGACAGGGGAAAGCGGTCCTGGGGGGGAAAGGAGAAGGCACCCTTCAACATAAATTATTCTAGGTAGAAGGCCGTCGCAAAAAAGGAGGCTCAAGGGACGGCAAATCACGCGTCCAGCAAAAAAAAGGTCTATGACCCTCGGAAGTCGTTTTCTCGAAAGAAAACTTCATCTCCGAGTCACCTTCTGGGGAGTGAAGGGCGGGAGGAAACTCGGGTAAGTGGCGCGTAGTTCCCGAGTTTCGTGAATCGACCGCGAGAAAACGGGACTTCGGAAAGTCTTGGAGGGGGAAAGATGGGGAAGGAGTCTAGCTGCGCCTCGAATCTGTTACCGGAAGGGGACTTCTGGAGGTTCCAAAGACCCTCCGGACCTTTACTCGGAAGGGGCGCGATATTAGGGGGAAAGCATGCGGTATTCGGTTTCGGGGGGGAACTGCCATTCACCGGAAGAATGGTCTCCAAGCTCGGGGACCGAATGCGCAGAAGGAAAAGGGGTCTTAAAAAAAGTCTTAACACAAGTATCAAGCACAAGCCGCGGGGGAAAAGTCTTCGTCCAAGGGGCTGCGGCGAAGATGTACTTGAGGGGGGGGCGCACGGGGGGACCCCTCAAAAAGTCTCTTCTGTACGAACGTTAATGGGAAAGGGGGGGTCTCTAAAGGGGAGGGGTTTGTGGTAGTCGGTCGTACAAGAGACAGAGATAAACTGCCGGGGTTTCGGAGAGGAAGGAACGGGTTCCAAGGAGGAGGCTTCTGTTCGATAGCAGGTCACGTTCCTTCGAACGCCGACCGACGAAGCCGAAAACTGGGGACTGCTTCTAGGTGCCCACTAGCGGGGGAAAATCTTGAAGGAGGGGACGGTCTAGTTACCGGTCGTACGTCCTACCCGCCCACCGGAGGAAAAACGGATCCGTGGACGTTTCAAAGGAGGACACGGTCGAGTGCTCCGTCGACTGCCGCGAGAGAAACGCCCCGACTAATTACAAATCTCTACTAACGTGGCCTATAAACCGCGAAGAAGGAAATACAACTCGAGTCCCTAAAAAAGACTTGTTTCAGGGCTCTTCACTAGCAGCTTGTAAAGAAGGGTAAGGGACTTCTAAAGGTCGAGGAGGGGGCCGACCGGGAAACTCTACTCATGAGAACAAGCATTCTTTAAGTGGCCCGGAACGGAAAGAGTGGTCTGTAGCGACGTGGGAAGTTAAAAAGAACGTAAGTACCCCTCGACCAATCGCACGGCGGAGAAAGGCGGATTTGGTGTCGTCACAGAAACCGGACCGCGTATTAAAAAAGGGACGTGGAGGAATCATTCCCTTCGACGCCAGGGTCCGGACTTCTTTTCAAAGAAGCCATCGCGAAAAAGGGGCTGAAAAACCCGATCTACTCGATCGTGGGTCTGTCGTAATCCCATCGTAAACAAACAGAGTAGTAGGATACCGGCCCGAAAGACCAAAAAGGTAGAATTGAGGAGGGGGGTGCCGTCAAAAAAAAGATTACCTCCTAGAGTCGTCAAAAAGGCATAGAGCGGAGGACTACATATGCACAAGCTGTCTCCTAAGGGGATTTTTGTCTAGTTTCTCAAGGACCAAGCTAAGAAAGCTTGGGAGGGTCCGTACAAGTAGGGAAGAAGGGACACCTTCACCACTCGTACCGAAGAATGTAGGAAGAGCGGAGCAAAAAAGGAAAGCTTGAAGGTTGGGATGCTGGGCGGTACGAAGACCGTCCGACGTGCGGACGTCCGACTGGAAAACGGTGAAATAAGCCTAGACCTAGTGACGGGGATGAACTCGAAAGAGGGGGGCCAGACTATCTTTTCGGAAGGGGCTCGTGCTGCCACGAGTTGGACCGGGAAAGAGGGTGAAGAATGCGGGGGGCAAACCAAAAAAAAAAAAAGAAAACAAAAAAAGAAAAATAGACCAGGGAGCGGAGTGTCGAATTGAGATACTACGGGGGAAACACCTCTAGCTAAAATAAGGAAGGTTCCCGTTTGGGAATTACTTACTACGGCGGTCAAATCTACTAAAGGACAGGAGTGAAACGTGCGAAGCAACAAGTTCTTCATCGGACTCGCTCACTCAGAGGGAGGGGGACGACTTCCCGGGAACTAGAGAAACTCAGACACAGGGAACCATAAGGAATTCCAACGTCGGACCTTCGAGGGGCGGGACACTCTATTTGAAAAGAAGAACCAGATCAAGACGAACACGCGCCCATAAATATGTGAAAAAGACGCGCATGGATGAGGACCTTGCGCAAAAGGACTTACATCGGAAGAAAAGTCCGCCTCTACAGGGACCGCTCTTTCAGTGAGTCGACTCCGAAAGAAAAGAAAAGGAGACACTAAAGACGCAGAGTGGAAGGGTCTTTGCCGAATTGAGAAAAAAAGCCCGAGGGAGCTGTCTCTCAGAGCTCTCTCCTGAGAACTTCAAAAAGAGTGCGGCTAGAAGATTGGACATCGAGGATCAGGTAACTTCTCGGGCTCAGCCAGCCATCCACTCTGGGCCCGCACAGAAGAAGTTCCGCCACTCGGGGGAGCGTAAAGGAAAAAGCTGGCAAGGAGGGAACGACGCTAATCAATAGGGGGGCAATATAGGAGGGCAAAGGAAATGACCCCGGCAGAAATTTGTAAGGGAAAGGCGATGGGGGGGAGCTAATACCTACTACTGGGTTACTAGAAGGCGGCGTAGGGAGAAGTTAGGTTGGCAAAACACGGAAAATGGCGCCGATGGAAAAACGCGATCAATCTCTTCTGGGGAGGCTGCCGAAGGAGGAGTTCTAAAGGGAAAAACCAGACCCAAATTAATGCCGAAAAAGAGAGAGCAGCACAGAAGGAAAAGTAGGGCAATGGCCGTTCGGGGCGGGAGAACAGTTCTCCTGGGAAAAACGACACTAAGCCGGCGGCCGGAGCAGTTGAACAAGAAGACGATGCGAATCGGGTTGGGGGCCAACTTTGGAGTACACGCTTGTGGGTCGGGGCCATAAAGAGGAGGAAGCTGTCCATTCTAACCTAAACGCATTTGGGACACATTCCCGGCGCAAAAAAAATCGGGCAAAAACTTGGGGGTGGGAGCGGACCGCATGAGGTTAGCACAAAGACTTCGCCAGTGGTACATTGCATCCGTGTAGTAGCTCATCGGGACAGATCACCGGTAAATCGTCGCCAAGAGAAAGAGCGAGTGGTACCCACTATTAACTCGTGCTCAGAAGCAGAGAAGGGACCGCTTGGGAAGGGAGAAAGAGGGATTCCCGAGGGTGTGAGAAGAAACGATTTCGCTGGAACGCCTCGGAGAATGAGGGAGTCGGAGGAATCGAAACGCACGAAGGAGGGCATTACTATCGGATAGGGGAGAAACAACAACTGAGTTGAGGCGTAAAAGAGAAGAAAATCTCCGATCGTCCTGTCCAAATCAGGGGGGGCCGTTGTTCGTCGAGACTCAAAACGGACCTACGACTAAAGAAAGCGAGGGACTGCTCACCCTCGAAAATAGGGGGCGCACAAAAAGGGTAATCCCTTCTATAGAAGGGGAACGAGGGATAGAGAGAGCACGAGTGGGAAGGTACAACTGAGACCAAGGATACAACTGGCGCTGAGCGTTCGGGAAGAGGAAGACGCTTGAGCGGAGAAAAAAAGAACATATTACACTGCGAAGGGGGTATGGTGGCTCACCAGATCCTCTCGGCAATATCGGAAGGAGGAGCAACTGGTTTTCAATCAAGCGTAATGGGTATAGGAAATGGAGGAAAGGGGTTGCTAAATTTTCATAGTTCTATCTGCCGCGAATACGAACTCAACAGTGTACTAACGGGGGGCTACAACAGGAGGCAGGACGGCTTGCGCAAGGATCTGCTCGCCGGCGAGGCAATCTGGAGAAAAGGGACTACTCTTCTCCAATCGCTACTCGGGAGCACGGGGACAAAAACACTACCATTGTTTCGCTTTCGAGGAACCGTCGGAAGGAAAGGTCACCCAAAAAGAATTATAGGGGGGTCCTCTAAGTGCCGTAAGAGAAAACTCTGAAGAGGTGGTGCACCTCGAGTCATCCCCAAGGAGGAGGTCATATTACAGAATCTTTCTGTTTGAACTCTAAGGGCAAAAAGGCGCCTAGTAAGGTGAGGGAATTGGTCATGGGGGCCGCTAGATGCTAGAAAGAATCGCGGGAGTCCACTAGTTTCTTTCACGACGCGTCTGATCCCGCGTGTGACAGGGAAAAAGTTCTGGTTTCGATCTGCGACTTCTTCCGGCGAGAAAAAGTAGGACCGAAAAAAGCTACTTTCGTGAATCTTTTTTGCAACTCGTGGCGACCTTCGCGAAAAAGAGGAGAAGGATGAGCGAGAGAGATTCGAGACGGGGTTTCTTCAATTCACAGGCAAAACGAAGGTCCCAAAAGAAGGGCCTGCTGTCTCTACTGGTCAGAGGAATGGTCTTCTAAATCCGCGCCGGCTCGGGAGCAAACATCACGCAGCTGTCACACTGTCGCAGGAGGCGGCGTGACGATGTCTTCCAAGGGGGAGATCACGAAGAGTCACCTGGGAGGCTCTCGTCCTGTATAAAAAATAGCTCGAGGGGGCGGTGAAAAAGCGTCCTTGCTACCTAAGTTTCCCATCAGCTTCCTGGAGTGGTGTCGGATCTCAAATAAGTGTTCCCTAGCGGAAAGAGCTTCTGCAGGGGGGAGGGAAGGCCCTTCCGAAGGGGAAAGCCGTCCCGCAAAAACGCGCGCAGAAGGGGGGAAAGGCTTCGGGCAGAGGGAGGAAAATACTTGCCTCTTGGGAGGGACCGGCCTTCTTAGAAGAAGGCAACTGTGACGTGATGTATACGTAACTCAAATACAAGAAAAAGACTGCCTCCGGAGAAAAAAGGGATCCCTTGAAGAAGCTACCCGCCCCTGAGAAGTTCCACCTAAAAGGAGGGGTTTCCGAAAAATACGCTCACGCTCTCTACGAAACGGGTAGAGTGAAAACTACTGGTTCTAGCTCGGGCGACAGACAACTCTAAAAAAAGTCAACGAAACGGAAATTGCAGGGAGGCTACGGGCGTACCGAAAGAAGAAAAAAATACTCCTCGGACCAAGGTCGTTCTAGGAAGGCTCCCACGCTGTTAAAAAAACTTTCGGTCTCCGGTGAAGGTGAAACCTCAGAAAAAAGAGGGCCTCGCAAAAGCCAAGCTTCTTCGGCGCGTTGAAGGCGCGGCGAAAAAAAACGCGGCAATTTTGCATCTCAGGTCCAGTTCTAAGGAAGATCTTAGGCCTGCATTGATCCTCCAGGCGGACGGGAAAGGGAAACACGAGGAACTTTGGGTCGGCGTGGACCGGTCCCTCGAAAGTAAAAACAACAAGGAAGGAGAGAAGAGATATTTTACCTTCCCTAAAAGAAGTAATATCTGGGTGCCGTCCGCGCGGGAAGGAAGTGCGGCAAATTCTCATTGACGAGATCGAACATCCAAAAAAAAAAAAAAAAAAAAACCTCTGGGGAAAAAAGAAGACGGAGTGTTTCGCCGTTGCTTCAGAAAAGAAACAACGCTCCGAGCCCTTGGAAGAGGTTATATTGCACCGTCACCGGCTCGGTAAAGCCCGCTTTGAGGAAAAAAAAGAAAGCGTATGCACAGCGAACTCCTGAGTGTCGATTCGGAGGGATGATCGTTAAACCAAACCAGTCCTAAGTGACAAAAACATGCAAAAAATTTGAAGAGGGAGTAAGAGTCGAAGGGATCCTTCTACCATTCTTGGGGAAACGACTTTTTAGGAGAAAAGTCGACTTCAAAAGGCTCGCCACTAAGTGAAGAGGTGAACGGGAAGTCTTGCGGGGGGAAAGAGTCGACCTAGGGGAAGCATCTTTTCGGGCCTTCCCGTCGGGGACGTGACAAAAAGCGAACATCACCGGGGGGCGTTCTGAAAGACTGCTTTTAACCTCTAAAGCTTCAAGGGACGCAAAAAAGGGGGCGCACCGAGCAAAAATGTATGAGCGCGGTAAGGTCACTAGGGAGGCTTTTCTACGTAGATACTCTGATCGAAAGCGAGCTCGGAAGGAAAAGGAGGGTCGAGAAAGGTCCTGACTTCTTATGGGCCACGACGATTAAACCGACTACCTAAACCTCCCGAAAAGAAGGGCCAATCACCTGATAATGACTAGCGCCTCTCAAAAGGACGGAAAAAAAGTCAAAAGTACTGGGGGGAGCGCTCCTCCTCGACAGTGGACCGGAGGGGGATGATGATACGTTGTGTCTAAAGAAAAGGGAGGGGATTTCTACTTCGAAGCAAACTGCGCTTGAAACCAGACTATCTTTTCCCAAAAAATTGGGCGTTTCGAAAAACCCAAGATCCCGAATTGCGAGCTGCTCCATAAGATGACGGACGAGACAGAGCCCTATTTGAGGAGAAGGGTAAATTTAACCTCGAACGAAAGCTCCTCGCAAAACGTCCCGACTTCAAAAAAAGACAAAAAAAAGTAGAACCCCAGCTCGGAAAGACGAACCCAGCCCGCACTAATAAAAGGACCGAAAAAAGGAGCTATACTCGGCTGGCAAGAACGAACGTGGAAACGCGATCACAGGATTGGGGAGGCATCTCTTCTTTCATAGAAAAAAGACACCTATCCAGAAGACTGGCAGGTCTAGAATGGACCGGAGGGACTGACAGAATTGTACGGGCCTCGTCGTAGGAGGTTACTCTTTAGGGGGGGGAAAACCGAACATTATCCTCGGGTGCGACTGAGAAAGAGAACTTATCAAGGGAGAAAAAAAGGGGGAAAGCTCAAGTAAGGAAGCGTTCACGCTAAGAAAGAAAAAAGTTCGCTTCCGTGGGGGGGGTGTTCGTTGCGCGCATCAGGAGCACTCTAGTTCTTCGGGTCGTCTAGCGTCGTCAAGGGGGAAAAGCTGAAACAAAAAAAGAATAAGATCTATCGCTTCTCAAGGGAGCGGCACTGCGAATCGTGAGTTTTAATGGTTTAGCCCAGTGGGGTAATGTGTGGGCGATCCGAAACGGAAAAAGCTGCAAGAACTCAGGACTCATTAACCACCGGCGCAAAGTCGCAAAAAAGGATCGCAACGACTCAGGCCGGACTGGACGGAGGGTGACCCCAAAAGACCAAGGAAAAAATGGAAAGGGGCTGGGATCAGTTCGCAGCTCCCGAAGGAAAGTAGAGCCCGTTTGGATCGAGAAAGGGCGCGTCTCATGGGAAGCCAACGAGGAACAACTCGCAAGACGCGGACCGCTGGAAAGGGGAAAAGGTTTTGAGGAAGCAAAGGTACCGCCCTCGGGCCACTCGAGAGAGAGGCGCAATAGGGTTCCGAAAGAGGAAGGGAAACAAACGTCACGAGTCCGTGCAAGAAG
>Ga0179591_1235456_pt1 | contig 13696 bp, 19 predicted proteins | sample CZOMad2_1_08_16f_FD_182891 | JGI IMG/M metagenome (GOLD analysis project Ga0179591, IMG submission 182891) | Vadose zone soil fungal communities from Angelo Coast Range Reserve, California, USA - CZOMad2_1_08_16fungal (PacBio error correction) | ecosystem: Environmental > Terrestrial > Soil >...
TATGTCCAAGGGTGGCAGGGAAAAAAGGGAACAGGGGCGCAATTCCTCTCGGACGGGGTCAAAATAGGAAGGATCAAAAGAAGCGCGCAACGAGTAAGAGGCAAGGGAAAAGCAGGACCTCTCAGGGGTACGAGTAGCTAAAACAACAAAGGGAGAAAGAAAGGGGAAGTACCCTCGCGCTCAAAAGGCTTTTTCACCGCTGGGGCAAAAAAAAAATCGCCCTCCCTAGGAAGACAAGTGAGACAGAGGTCCTACGAACGCTCGGGAATAGGAGAGGAGAATTTCAGGGGCGGCAAAATTGACATCATTCAAAGGAACCTAAGGGCCTTCTTAGTAATTATGAGAATTGGAGAGGGACGACCTAGAAAGTCAGCTGGAAGGAATGTGCTCTCCGGCACGGGAAAGAGGTCGGAAAAGAAGCAAGAGATTGGGAAGGAGTGGCGATTTTCGACAGGGGGTTAAGGTATTGTTACGAGGGAAAAGGGAACTCCCGCCAAAGGTCCAAGGAAACTTTTACTGCCTATGCGAGACAATAGTACGGACGTTGTCGCGAAGGACGGTCAGTCCCCTGGTGCAAACTTGAAAAGAGAAAAAGAAATATCCCTCGAGGGGGCGATGGAAGAAAGAGAGAGCAAGAAGGGGGGGAGCTTTTCGAGAGCTTTGGAGAGAAACGGAACGCACATAGCTGTCTGAGTAAAAGGCGGAAGATCAGGTTCGCAGGGTCGAGGAGATTACAAAGCAAGAGAAGTCGAAATTGAAAGGAACTGCCTAAAAAAGGAGGGCAAAACCATTTCCCTGAAGGAGGGACAGAAGCTCCAAACAGACTTGCGGAGAGGGTGGGAAGATGTCCCCTAATAAGGAGGGGCACCATTTGGGGTGGAAGGTGCTTGCTTATTCCAGGAGCAGAACCAGTAGAAGTGAATGCCAAGGATAGAGAGAGGGCTGGCGGCGCCTACGCAATCAGAGGGTGGGACGAAAACAAAACATGGGGGTATATCATAAAGAGGTATCTTCCACAACAGCGAATGGAAAACACAAGGAGGGGGGAGTGACACCCCACACAGTTATAAAGGTCTAGAAGGGAACACATTCATACGTTAGGGTGGGGGACGCGTTTGGGTTTGCAGTGAGCAAGGACGGTCCCCAAAATGGGGGATGGAGAGGATTTCATGACCCCCCAAAACTGGGGAGGGGAAAAAAAAAGGGAATTGGCACGTGAACCTTGCCATATACGACGGATGTCGAAGGGATTCGAACGTTCCGCACAGCGTCTGACGCACAAAGAAGTGAGCTTTTGACAAAGTTGTGAACTGAAAGGGGGGGAAAAGAAGCCGTACGTTCTCTTGGATTTCCCTGGCAGCTGGAAAAAGAAAAAAGTGTATGCGTAATGTAAAAAAATAGAGGGACGGGGGAGAGCAGGTCACTGAGGGGGTGGGGGCGGGGGCGGGGGGGGGCGGGGGGGGGGGGGGGGCTCGAAGAAAAAGACAGAATCCTGACAGATCTTGGCCTTGGGGGGATTAGGAGAGAGCATACGTGTCCTCATCGAGAATGTAGGAAAGGGGGTTCGGAAAATCAAGTGTGTAGGGAAGGGCGACAAGGAGGATTAAAAGGAAAGTCCATAACCACCCAACCCCCATCCTTTGTGGAAGGGGGAGCACAAGAAAAGAGGATACTGAAAAACACCATCTTCTGGGAAGAAGAAAATGACCTCTGATCTGCTCTTCAGAATGAAAAAGAGAGACTTTTTTGGGGGAAGAAATTCACTCGAGAAAGGAATGGGGGGAGGCTTTCTTCTGGGAAAGGAGAGGGGGGGAAGGACAACGAACGCACGCAGAGTAGAAATAAGAGGATGGGGGCCCCTTACCACAGGGGGTAAGATTAAGGGAAACTACAGTACTCTCAAAAAAACCCCAGTGGGATGTAGGAAACAATTTGCAATTTAGGTGGGGAATGCATCAAAGGCTTGCGAAAACGTTTGTTGTAGGCAGAAAGGAAGAAAAATGACAGTTCCACGGAGGGGGTATTGCGAAGGCGGATGCGAAGAGTTCGTCCGCAAAACGGCCAGGGTCGGAACTGTTCGAAGGGAAAGATCCGGAGGCCAAAGAGGGGAAAAGGGGCCGCGATGTAAAAATGCAAACTCCCATAAAAAAAATCAAAACAAAACGAGTTTGGAGAAACTGAAGGTTTGTGGGGCGGGGGGCCTCTGTGTCAGAAACGGGAGAAAGGGTCACTACTGATCTAAGGGGAGGGGGGAGGAAAAGGGACGTGAAGAAGGTAGAAACCGTAGAACACACTAAGATCGGGGGGGAGCAAAAGGATTCTTCCGGGAGGGGAGAAAGAGAAAAAGAAACAAGTATTCGGTTGACAACCCGGCAGGGGGGAAAAGAAAAATGAAGTTATGGAAAGGGGTCCACGAGAAAAGAGGGGGGGTTGGAGAAGGTGCGTCCACGTAGGAAACAGGGGGGAGGACTTTATAGAGGGGCGGCCGTCGGCGCCGCCGGTACTGAGGGGGGTCCCTTTGAAGGGAGGGAAAAGCAAAAACCGGACAAGTAGAAAATTGTCACAGAGTTGTGGCCGTAGGCGTCGTGGGAAAAAACGGTGAGATCAAGTGGAAGAAGGGGAGGACCAGGGGGGAGAAGGGGGTTTTTTCTCAGCGTGATGGGAGGAAAGGCGGGCTGGACCAGTGGGAATAGGGATAACAGTGTTTAGATCAAAAAGGGGGAGGGAAGCATTTTTTTGCAGGGAAGGGTGGTAAGATCCGGATAGAAGGGGGAGACATCTTCCTGGTTGAAAAAGGGGACGAGACAGGTTGTGCTAAAGTCTTCAGGGACTACACCTTGGAGCCATTGGAATGAAAAGCGCCACAAACACGGTTGACAGGTTTTAGAAAACAAAACAGAGGTACTATCCTGAAGGAAAGAACTTGTTGTGTGGAGTAGTTCAAAATTCTGCCCAAAGGGTGAGAATCATAGTGGAGAAGTTTTAATGAGTAACATTTGCCTCATATGAGTCCAAAAGTCCAGGGGGCCGTATACTGGTCAAATTAAGACGGTTAGGGGAACTACTCGGGGGGGGTTCAGGTCCCACGCTCGAAAAAAAAGCCTGAAACCTCTCCCCTGCGGGTCTAAAAACCCCGGGCCTTTCCTAATCTTCACACCCCTGGACTGTGGACAAAGTCCATGAGACAGGGTTGGGGGGAAGATGGACTTGGAGTTGTTTCAAGGTTAGGGGGGGGGTTTCTTTCGCTGGGAGACAGAGGAAAATTGAACGGGAAGATCAGTTTGGGGGCGAGGGTCTGGTGTGAGATTTAAACCACCGGAACCAAGGGGAGGCAAGGAAATTTTTTGTCATAGGAACGAACCGCTACAAACAAAGTAAGTTGATTCCCGAGGGGGCCAACGAAAGATAGTTTTCTCGGGCAAGGAGGAACTTACAGTCGAAAAAACAGAAGTGGGAGGAAAACCAAACGAAAAGGAAAAGAAATTCAGGGATCTCTCAACACACAAATTATTATATGAAAGAAGAGTATAAATTGCTCAGAGGGGGAGGGGAGTCCTCCACCAGATTGAGAAAAGGAAATAAACGATGGCTCGCGACCAAATAGCGAGGGGCAACTCTGCGATAACAGCCTAGGGTTTGAGCGGTGGACGATGACACCGGGGGAAGTGGAAATCGGGGAAAAGGGGGGTAAAGAAAAAAGAGAAAACCCCAAAAAAACAACACAAAAAACCAAAGAAAACAAAAAAAAAAAAAAAAACAAAACCAAAACAACCAAAAAACAACACAAACACAAAAAAAAACACACCCCCAAGAAAAACACCCCAGCCCAAAAAAAGCCAAAGAAAACAAAGACGAAAGAACCCGCAAACAAAGCATAAAAAAAAAAAAAAAAACGGGGGGGGGGGGATCGAGACCGTCATACTCAAGAAATTTGCAACCTCGCGGACATAACAATAGAACAAGAGCACAAAAAGGGGTGTATGAAACCACGTCCGCCAGGTCTCGTACAACCCTAATTCGGTGTTGGAAGAAAAGATGAAAGGACGGGGTTTGTCCTAACATAAAAAAGGTAGGAGGGAGGACTGGAACTATAAGGGGATTAAAAAGGCCTGCCCTACGAGCAAGGGTGGAGGGAGCTGAAAGGAACGGGTGGAAAGAAGTGAGCAATTTCCATAATACAATGACCGGGGGGGGGGTACACTAGTATCTCAACATTTTGAATTTTCTTAAAGGGGAGACCAAACACCTTCGCTGAAATAGAGGTCCAATCTAGGGGGCTTTGGGGTCAAAAAAGCAAAACAATAAGTTGGATTTGGTGGGAAAAAAGCAAGTACCGGGGAGAGGAAGAAATCAAAAACCTGGGAGCGGAAAATCACAAAAAGGTGGGTAACCCCTTACTTTGGGGAGGAACTGTAACTATACAAAAGGGAGGTTACCGCTCACGGGAAAAAAGCTGACGGCAAAAAGGGGGGGCGTGAGAAGTCAAAGGAACAACGATGCGGTAAAAACCGCGGTCTCCAACTCAAGATGGTCACAAAACAGGGCACACGTGGTGAAGGACAGACAATACGGAGATCAACCCTCGAAAAATAAGGAAGAAGGGAAAAAATTATCACTGCTCGGTCGTTAAGGGGGGGGAGGAAGGGGGCCATGGAACCCATCTCAGCAGTAACGTCGGCGCAAAAAAGGCATCTCAAACAAGGAGAGAAGCCATCTACTTTGAAAAGCGGGGGGATCGGGGAAAACCAAAGACGCTGGGAGAGTGTATCAAAAAGAATTCATAAATTTGAGTGGAAAAAAAAGAAGGGTGACATACAGGGGGGTCAGCATTTCAAAAGCTAAATCGGGAAAGGGAAAAGATGAGTGTTGGAAGGAAAAAGTTGCTACAGGCGGCACGGTACCGGGCAAAGCAATCACTGTAGAATCGAAAGGAAACAGTCTAGAAAGGAACAGCGGCAAGAAAAAAAACCAATTTGGAACAAAAAGGTTCTCAATCGGAGGTTATTGGGTGACATGAAGAGCGGATCCGGTTTCAGGGGAAAAAAGAGTAAGGCGTCCCTGCGACCTAACTGGGGGACGGAGAAACATATGCTCCAATAAGCGGAGAAAAGAAATGGAGGGCGACACCATCGGGGGTGAAATTTCATGGATGGAAAACGGGGGGGGGGGGGGGAAACACCCACCTTAAAAGTATTTGCTCAACCAAATCACATGGACAACGGGTAGAGGAAAGTGGTGCCGCGACGGAGGAGCGGGGAACATCAAAAGCCCGTGGGCCTAAAAAAAGCAAGAGGGCACATAACATCTGCGTGCAAAAGGGGGCGGACGGTAATCCAAGGGGACTAAACAGAAAGAAGACAGCGGATCTTCGAAGGGTGGAATGCGTCAAAAAGGGATCGTAGACGAAGGGAGGGAAGAGCAGATGCGACCGCTGTCAGCTCTCTTAAAAAACCAAGAGGGGGTTAGCGCCGATGTATAGGGAGGAGAAAAAAAGAAAGGGGGGTGTATTGTTTCGGAGGGGAGACGCCTTGGGGCCGGAGGCCGAAAAAAAAAACACGGGGGAAAATGCAAAGGTCAGAAAATGATAGATGAGGGGAACGTCGTAGAAAAAGGTGGGCAGCATCAAAGTTCAACAGAGGAAAAAGAGGGGATGCTCGCGTGTCGACCTCAAGGCGATCCAAAGCAAAACGTATCGGCCAATACGCATCCGGCGAGGAACATCAAAATAAGAATGGAAAAAACAAAACAAGGCACCGTACTTTCTTGCTTTCACAACAAGGACCGGAACGAGGAAAGCAAACATCCTTGGGGGGTAGGGGGGAGAGGGAAAGGCGGGTGCCTTAAACTAGAGGGCCGAAATTAGAGGGCTGTCGTTAGTGCCCGAAGGAAATGGAAGTTCAACCATCCATTAAAAGGGGGTGAAGAGACCCCGATAAGACATTCCGTAGATGAAAGAAGAAAAAAACAGAAACAAAGAGAGGGGGGAATTGCAAATGACGCGAAGGTTCAAGAAGAAGGTAGTTTGGCACCTCACGTCAGTAAGGGAGGGTAGTGACTCGACGTCGGAGGGAACCAAGGGGGGGCCGCACAAAGGAGGGAAATGCAGGGAAAGCCAACTTCGCGAAAGTTTGCACTAAAAGGGAAAAGAGAGGAGACTGAAGAAGCCCGCAATTCACCAACTGGGGGGGGGAAAAGGAAGCGGTGACACTCTGGAACAAAAAGATGCGGTTTGTCTTCGGAAAGTGGGGAACAGTGGTCCGCTTAGGAGGAATGGAGGGGACTTTCGCCTTTCCTAGAGGGGGGGGGGAAGGAAATACCGAGCAAACGCAAAGGAAAGCATAAGCACGATCTTTCTGTTCGGCGGGCGAGAAAAAGGGAAAAGACCAGCAGGCTCGGCGAGAAAAGGAATCATCGTCCAAGAAGAGGGCGATCGCTGTGCGCGGGGGCATCCCAAGGGGAGCACCATGCGTCGTAACGAAGAAAAACCGACGAAGGTGGAAAAATCGGGAAGGGAAAGGGGGGGTACAAGAAGCCCTCGACGTGCAGGACTAGGTCCCGTCAAAACAACCCAAGAACTGACGCCAACACGAGAAAATAGCCAGCTCCCATACATACTAGGGGAAGGAAAAGCGCCGGGGGAACGGCGCGAAGCCGAAAAAACGGACCTGATGAGCGACCAATGAGCCTACAAGATAAAGGAGGAAAAGAGAGCTCAGGAGGTCGCCGTGTTCCGGAGAAAGGGAAAAAGAGGCGAGCGGCCCATCGTAAAAAGACAGGACCAAGGAAGGAAAAACGACGACGGGCCGAGCGATCTCGCGGGGAAAAAGATTAAAGAAAAGTAGGGGGGGATCTCTTCAAACAACACAAGGGAAAGAGAGGTCCGTAAGCGCTGCTCATTCGGTGCACAAAGGGGAAGAAGAGACCGAGAACGCTCGAGAAGAGAAGGGGGCACCTGACGATGGGACGCTCAAGAGGGCGAAGAAACGGCAACGGTACTCAGCGCCCGAGAAACCTAAACTGGGCCGATCGATGACTGATTCTCTTGTGCTGAGGACTAAAGGGGGGAAAAGAAGTATGCCTTTGCATCACAGGGAAAAAGGAAGAATGGCGGAAAATTAAAGGGGGGAGAGGAGGGGGGGACGCTTGATCATTAGTGGGGGCTAAGGACGTGGCCTCCCTAACGAACGTCTATGGAGAATTTACCCGAAGAAGGAAGCAAAGAGGGCTTCCTTGGGAGGGGAAAAAGGAGGGAACGCTAATGGGGGTGCGAGGGGATTAAAGCTAGAAAGAAAAGATCGTCCAATCTCTATTGGGGAGCCCTCGCATCTCGAGGAGGGGGGTTCCGATCGCTTTTGGAAGAGACCAAGAACATAAGCTGCAGCACCAGAGGGATAAGCGGGGGTAAGGGGTACAGACCAGTTAAACCGATCGCAACTGGGATAAATGAAAAGGAAGGCTCAAGCCGCATTCAAAACCAGGGAAGGGAAAGGCTGCAGAGTGGATCGAAGACCAGAAATTAGGCGAAAAAGTGTGGACACAGAATGGACCCCGAAACGGAAGAAAAAAAAAAGTGGGTGCCTTCGGGGAGGAGTTCACTTCGCAGATCATCTAGTAAAAGAGCGCAGCCGAGCGTTAGTGCGGGAGGATGCAGGGGGAAAAAATATATGGGGCTGAATAACGAAAAAGTGTTTATGAGCCCTAACTCTCGGAAAAGCGCAATTGAATCAGAATTAGGTGAAACCCAAAGGACCATGGCTCGCTCGTGGCAAAAGGTTTCATACGGGGTGTTTGGTACTTTAGACGCAGTTTTTTTTGTGGGGAAGGTGGGAAACTAGGCCATGGGATGGGGGAAGGGTGGAAGGGAAAAAAAAAAAAAGGGGGATGTGGCCCGCGAACAGTTCCTTAGGGCAAAAAAATTACCTCCGATTGCTAGGAGGTGTCGCTCGTCAGAAAAGGAATGCTCGCCCAGAGAGAAGGGGGGGAACGCATCGTTCCAGAAGAGGGTGGAAACGTACGGGCTATTGATTCCTGTCGCAGTGAAAGAAAGTAGGGAAGTTGGGGGGAACCGATCGACGTGGGTGATTGAGCAGAGAAACCGCTCGCAGAGAAAGAAAGAGACGTCTGGCACGGGGGAAATGATGAACGCCTCTACTACGGCAGGCGGGAATAAGAATCATTTCGCCTTTGCATGATGGCATTGAAGAAACGGCAAGCTTTTATTCCGCCCACCAATTTCATAAAAAAAGGGGAGGGACAAATGCCCTATACATCTGCTTGGCTACAATAAGGGAGGGGCAGAGGGCAGACCAGGAAACAAGTCGGCGACATCTAAAAAAAGAAGTTAAATCGCGCCCCACAGAATCAGACATGTAAGGAAAGGTAAATCTAAAAGAGCGCGAAAACTTGGTTGGGGGAGGGAGTGGGGCGATCTTGTGGAGTACCTGCGCACAAAAACCGATTCCCTCTTGAAGGACTTGGGGGAGACGGGGAGGATTTGCAACACTACTTAAGAAACGCGGACACAAGGGCGGGGAGAGAAAAGGGTGCAATGTGGGGATTTCAATCCGGAGGTAAGGCGGTGGGTGTTTTATTCATCGACAAGGAAAGGTTACACACGCTAGTTGGGGGTTTTCGAATTCAGGGGGTACAACGATTCTTCTCATAGGCATAAGGAAATAGTAAGGGTCGACTTTTAACGGAACTGGGGGAGCCTATTCACCGAGAAAAGAAGGAGTGGTCATGAAAAAAAACTCCCAACGACAGTATAACTGGTAAAAAGGGGGCGTTCCAGTAGGTAGGGGATTGGGAGGGGGGGAAGCAGATGTGGGGTAGGTATGAGCAGTGGGAGAGAGGGAGGGAGGGGGATTAGGGTGTGGGGGGGAAGAGTGAATAGAGGCTGGGGGGAAGAGTTAGAAGGGAGAGGGGTGATGGTGCAGGGGAGAGGAGGGGGGGGAGGGAATTCGAGTGGGGGGAAGGGAGGATGAAAAAGGTGTAGTAGCAGGGAGTAAGAAGGGAGGGTGGGGAAATGGGGGGGATGAGTGGGGGGAAAAGGAGGCTGTGGGGAGAAGGATAAGGGGGGGAGGGTAGGGGTAGGTGGGGGGGGGGAGAGGGAGGGAGATGGCAGGGAGAATGCCGGGAGATTAGAAAGAGGCAGATGAGGGTGGCCGGGGGACAAGAGTGAGGGATATGAGGTGTGAAAGGTAAGGGGATGGGGGCTATAAGGACGGGGAGAGTGGATGGGCTTAATAACAAGGAGGCATGGGGTCAGAGTGTGAGACTTAAGAGGAAAATGGGAGTAGGTATGTTACGGGGGCAACCGGTAGGAAGTTATAACGTGAACAGGCTACATTGATTTATAATGCAAGGGGGGGGAGAAGAAAAGGATAACCCACTATAGGTCAAGGGGGCATCACAGAAGGAAGCCGGGGAAAAAAAGGGGGAAAAAGGTAGTTCCACCAATTACCACGAAAGGAAGAAGGAAAGATCCCTATAAGCCGTATTTTGGGGCAAGGGCAGGCTCCAAATAAAACGTAGAGGTTCTTATATCTTGAAAGAGCAGGAGGGAGGAAGGAAAGATATGCGATAATGGTTGAAGGGTAAAGGAGGGATCCAGCCCGACCGGAGCAGGCATTGGTCCACGGCGTATTGGGAGGGGCTGGGGTGAGATCAAAGGAGGAGGAAGGAATAACCGTTGGCGAGGGGAGAAAAAACGGAGTAGAACCGCCGTCTACAGATGTAAGGGGGAAAAAGAAGCGCCAGTGGCGAAGACCATGGGGGTTGTCAGTTAAGGGATGGTAAGCGCAGGGGGGGGGAGGGTTCTAGACCGCAGAAAGGCCACGGGGTCCAAACAAGTAGGGGGGGGAGACTGGTGACGAAGATGGGAGTCTGGGGAGAAAAAAGTGTCTGAGGGGGGGGTATTCAGACAGACGTTGGAAAGGGTGGCTAAAAAAAAAAGGGAAGCGCATGAAGGAAGAGAAGGTTGGTTTCGTAAGGGTCAGGAATGCGCCCCCGGTGGAGAGAAAGTGCAACAGGGTAACCCTAGGGAAGGAATGGGAAAGCATAGGAGTAGCAACGAAAATTGACGATCAAGGGTATGTACCCCTGGACTCGTAGGACAGGCAGGTGTAAAGGGTCAAAAAGGGATACATACTTCCCAAGAAAGGTAGGGGGCAACAACCCGGGAACGGGACTATCAGGAACACCACCTACGTAGGGTGGCCAGCCGTCCAGGCGGAAACAAAAAAAAGTGGGGGGGGGGGCAAACCGTGGTCTTTTTACGGGTAAAAGAGGGGGGCGGAAAGGCAGCAGCGTATTGCCGGTACGCGAGGGGAGGGGAGAGGGGAGGGGCAGAAACCAAAATTGAGCGGGCAACACGGAGTGTAATTGCCCACGGCCTCTCAAAGAAAAAGGAGGGAAACCGGGGCCCACTACTATCTTTTGTCCGAAAAAAAGGAGGGGATACATGACCACAAGTCAGGGGTGGGGGTCTTAAGAAACAACAGTGCGAAAATTGCTCTGAAGCAAAAGAAACAGAGGGAATGAGTCAAGAAAGGACCGGGAGACGCATTGTACGTGGAAGGTCCGAACCATGAGGGGAGGAAGGTAAACGGCGGGTCATCTCTACCACTATCGGAGGTGGGGGGGAACCTCGCGAGCACCCGCCGTCGGTATCTGCGTACGTCGTGCAACTTGACTTTTGACCCGGGAAAAAACGTGGGGGAAATCGCCAGATAAAGCAAATAAAAAAAATCTGACCTCAAACGCTGCATTCAAAAACAAAGGAACAGATAAAGAACACGACCAAGGATCTGAAACCCACGGGAGACAGGGAAAACTGGATCCCCTACGTCTGGGGGGGAAAAAAAAGAGGGGGGGGGGAAACGGGCCCGGGGGGGATACAAGCCATTGGGGGAAGGCCGACTATCAGGGGTGATTGCCAAACGCCCTACGATTACATGTTCCATTGAAATCGGGGGGGGGAGGGGTAGACCGAGGCGTCCAAAAAAGGGTCAAAGAAGGGAAAGGGGCCAAAAACCAATATGTGGAGAGAAAGGGACCCGGAGGAGAAAAGTCAGACCCCAACATGAGTTGCATTAGCGAGGACCCTGGAGACAGTTGGTCTTTTAGAAAAAACAGTGAAAGATGTTGGGGGGAGGAGTAAACAATAAGAATGGTATCATTACGAAAGCGGAGCCAAAGGCTAAGCTCAAAAGGGTGGGAACCCCTTCAAGTTTATACCAAATGCCGAAAAACGGACGGGGGGAACCGGCGTCATGAAAACATTCGTACGTCGAAAGGGTGGCGGGCTAACCGTCCGCACGTACAACATCTTTACGACAGAAACGGGTAGAAAAAACAAAAGAGAGAACACAATTGGGGAAGGGGCAAACCGGTTCCTCCGGCAACAATTCGGGGGAAGAAACACAATACGCCTACTTTGCTAAAAAGGGGAAAGAAGGGCCGGTCCAGGACCGCGTCGACGCATCAGGGAAAAAACCAGAAGACGACGAAGACGGAGAGCTCACCGAATAAAAGGAAAAAGACGGGATACGGGTTATCTTAATGACCAAAAAAGGAAAGAGGGGATCCAACTATTCGTCAGGGAGGGGGGGAAAAATCAGGTGACGAAGGTGGATAAGTTAGCAGCAGCACGGGAGCAAGGGGACGCTAGTTGTTGGAAAGGGGCTACCTCGTCACTTTACAAGCTTGAGAACAAGCACTTTATATCCTTCGGACTTCTAAGAGAGGGAGAAAGCTCAGCACGACAGGTCAAGTCTCAGATACGGTGAGGGTGGGGCAGAAAACAGAGCTTCCCTGGTCCAGGGGAAGGGGAGTCAGTTCCGTGAAAAGTCGACCACTGGAGGTATTGCTATGCGAGACGTTATACTAAAAAGGAGAAGACACCACGAAAGGGGAAAAGGAAGTTGGGGGGGGGGGGGGGTGTGGGGTTGATGCCGGATGCAACTACCCCCACCGCTCCGCCGTTGCAATAAAAAAAAAGGGCAACTGGTGGGGCTAAAGGAGGAGGGGGGGGGGGAACCAGCGGTCTTCCTGGACAAGGGGGAAATAGAAAGTGGTGGGGGGTCCTTCCACAAAGACGAAGAAGATCCGGCTTTCGTCGCAAAGGGTACTAAAAAACACATAAGATAGCCTAAAGAAGAACCGAAAAGATCGGTCGGAGGGGATATGAGGACAAATTTTATAGCGTGGGCCGCAGCAGGCAAAGCTCAGGATGGTCGCGCTGCAGAGAGAATGTTGGTCACCAAGAAGATGTATAGGGGAGAACAAGAAGGAGGGATGGTTTGAAGTGTCGGCGGAATATAAGACGGGGAAGGCGCCTCCCCACACTGGCATTGCGGGGAAGGGGAAAATGGGCATCTAATGATTAAACTGAAGTAGGGGCAACAATCAAAACCAGATCTAATGACGCAGGGATGGAGGATGCGCGCGGGTGAAACCTCAAAGGACTAGAAAGAAACCAAAACCGTCGTCGTTACCAAGCGAAAGAAACTCGATCATCGCACAGGAAAGGAGACACGTAGGCTTAACAATCTTCACGTAAAGGGAGGCAACAGCGCGGGAAGCTGGGGAGAGCCCAAGGACCTCTGGGCTAACGACGATACGAAGACATGTCTATTGCGAGCAAGGGGGGAGAAAAGAGGTCTATCTGGAATCCATCAGTGGGGGTATAGGAAAAGGACATGCCGGGATGAAAAAGGACAAAAAACCGGGGATAAAAACAAGCCGGTATGCAATGTTGCAATGGAGAGAAAATGTCTCTCCTGTCGTGTGGTAAAGAACGGCAGATGTCATTATAGTCGGGCCGAGGAGAGGGAGACCCCCCGGGGGGGGGTTTTGGGACGAAAAAAGAAAAACGATTGGGGTTCCGGCGACCGGGGGGAAAAATAAGGAAAAAACGCTCTCTATCGGGTTTCACGGACGTAGACGGTCTCTTAGGTCCGCTCAAAGAAGGGAAAAAGCAGTTGTTCGGGACAGACTAGGGGGGAAGAGAAAACGACGCAGCAATTTCCTGGCGTTGGAGGGGGCCTTAGGGAAAAGCTTGTAGGACCTGGGGGTGGGAGAAATGAGGCGGAAGGGGGAAAAATTGAGAGTGGGAAACGAGAGGGGTCCTTACGTTACCAATTGAAAAGACAGCTTTAAGGGATTGAAGAGAAAAAAAGAGTGAGGGGAGAGGGGGCCGCTCCCAATTCTATAGGAAAAAAAAAGGAATAACTCAAGTGCGAAGGTGATAAGAGAACATCTATAGGCTAAAGAATCCGGCCTCGTAGGCATCCCATGTTCGCAAAAATGATCAGGACAGAGAACTACACCTGTCCTCGAGGGCGAGGAAAAGGTAAAAGCCTACCCTCTAAGGAGGAGGGGGAAACGTCTCGCAAAATACCTTGAGAAAAAAAAACCCTCTCTACAGAAAAAACAGAGCCATCCTCGTCTCGTGCCGACACTCTGAGGAAGGGGGAATCCGCGCACGGCCTACCTGCGCCCGGACCTAGGGAGGAAAGAAATGAGCCTCCGCTCGCGACGGAAACTGCTATAAGCATGGGGTCCCTGTGTGCCTTCGGCCAAAAAAAAGGGCGAGGGCGCTCTAAAGGACCAGATGTCCTTCAGTCCCATGCGAATGGGCACGAGAGGGGAAAGGGAGAGCTGCGCGTGACCGATGATTCCTCGCTGGTACGGG
>Ga0179591_1314740_pt1 | contig 13695 bp, 18 predicted proteins | sample CZOMad2_1_08_16f_FD_182891 | JGI IMG/M metagenome (GOLD analysis project Ga0179591, IMG submission 182891) | Vadose zone soil fungal communities from Angelo Coast Range Reserve, California, USA - CZOMad2_1_08_16fungal (PacBio error correction) | ecosystem: Environmental > Terrestrial > Soil >...
GGGGGAAGCGCCGCGGTCTGGAAAATTGAGAGAAAGAAGTACACCGGGGGCGATGAAGGGAGGCAGTTCTGGAAGTGTGATATTTAAGAACGCCACCGTTAATTACAAAAGGGGAGGAGGAGGGGCATGAGAAAGTGTTAGGAATTAAGGGGGAAAAAATGGCGAAGAAGGGAAAGGGGGATTTTAAGCACATCTCGTCTGGGGGACCAGGCTCCACTTGCTAGGAGAAAGGAAAAAAGGGGAAGACACGCAGGAAAAGAAAAGAACTGCTCCAGTGACACCCCCTTACAGTAAGGGGGAAAAAGGGGGGAGAGGTTCGGAAGTAGATCATGTGATGGTTAGGGGACAACATCAGGGCAAAAGGCAGGAAAAGAGGGAGACTGAATGGCGCCCGACTGACGGAAAAAACTGAAAGGAACAGCTATTGGGGGGAAAATTTGGCAAATCAATCTATAAACTGAGATATGAAAGAGAAAAAAAAAAGATTTTGCCCACAATCGAAAAAAGGAGAAAAGCGGTCTGGAAGGGGGGGGAGGCATAGACATGCTATTATTCATTCATCACACGTTTCTGAAAACAAGATGAGGACTAGTCAGCAGTGTGGGGACAAAGCCAAAAATGACTTCTCCGGCATTTCAGTCTTAGCATTAAGCCCAGTAAAATTAATGAGGAGGGAAGGGAAGGTTTGTTTTGGGGGGAGCGAGGAGGGAGGCCGGTGGAGTATAACATTCTAGTTTTCCGAGGAAAAGGGGGGAGAGATGGGGGGAGGGGTGATCGAACAGGATGAAGGGCAATCCGGGGAGGTCGGGCCGTACGGGTGGTTGAATGCCTGAGTAAATTGGGGTACCTTAAAAAAAGGGAGCAAGAGACTATTCTAGTCTGAGAACCCGAAGTGGGAAAAACTCCTATCTTAGGAATGTTGCTAAGACGGGGGGGGTCATATAGCTCGAGGGCCTGGGGGATCAAAGGGAGCATTGTGGAGTTCAGGCAGAAACTCGGCACCTACAGCACAGAGTGGGGAAAAGTAATTAATAGATCAAAGGGGGGGAAAAAGAGGATATCTTGATATTAGGGTCAGCAGTCAAGGTATCTCCTGCAGAGATGAAAGAAGAAGGGAGTCGCATAGGGGGGCAAAGGGAATCGCGAAAAAATTTGGGTGGAAGGGGAGATTTGGAGCGCACGTTAAAAAATACAGAGACAAAGTCATCTCGATTAAGGGGAGATGGTTTTAAACTTGTACATAAAAAATGGTTTTACAGGGAAAATTTTGCCTAGGGTGAATACCTTACACCAAATTGAATCAAGCCCATCACGGGCTATGAAGAAAAAAAAAAAGAGGGCTGTGCAACCAGGCTAAAACGCGCATGGGGAAGACTATGAAAGAAGTCTGCTATGGAATCCGCAGGCCTGGTCTTTCAATCAACCAAACGGCAAACTAACTAGAAAAGCTCGAAAAAGGTAGAACCGAAAATAATTGAGGGTGGCAACAAAATATAAAAAAAGGCCTCCGTCAACGCTCTTGGACCGAGAAAATGGGGGTCCTAGGAGTTCCCTATGAAACGGGTCTGCTTTCGACTGGCGGGAGGGTAGGGTCAAAAAGAGGGTTGGCGGGAGGAAACGGGGGGGCCAAGAGTTCATCATGGGAGCTGACGAACTCAAGGAAATAAATAACTTTAGTAAAAGATACATAGAACCGTCAAATTGCAAAGAGTGGAAGAGGAAATAAAGGATGCAAGGGGGGGAAGCACTCGTCTCAGCAAAAGTGGGAGTTACGGGAAAGGGAAGGGGGCAGTCCCTTAGTGTTAAAATTCAGGGAGAAGGTATCGGGAAGGAGGGTATCAGGAGGGAAGGCCAAGCTGCCTGGATCAATAAGGGAGGAGTCTAATGTTAATAACGGATTACGGTCGTGAAAGTGAGGAGGGGGGGAGGAGGGGGAGAAGGTAAATTGACGGGGAAGCCCGGTACCTGAAAGTCGCGAAGGGTTGTGGCGCTTAAGTCACAAGTCAAAGAAGAAAGGGTTCGGGAAAAGGAATGGCCCTAGGGGTAATTCCAGGAGAGTCTCCAGAAGAGCCATAAAAGGTTGGGTGAATAGAAAATAACAGTCTTATAGAAGGGTTCCGAAAAAGAAGCGGACAATAAGAAAGAAAAAAATAAAAAAAGAACAGTTATCTCCGACAAAAATCGGTTGGATGCTCCAAATAAGGGAAACCAAATTGGTCACCAAGGAAAGGGAGTGATCACATGGAAAAGAAAAAAAAAGCTCAAGGCAAAGGTGGAACCTAAGTCTCTCACACAAAGAAATAGATAGTTCGATCCGGCTGTAGATTCTGTCTCATCGGATGTTTGAGCCCTCCTCACCGAGGAGGGTAAAATTAGTGAGGAAAATCTTTTGCCCTAGAGTATCACTTTTCGGTGCAAATTAAAGAAGAAAAGGTATACATCCAAAAGGTAAAGAACTAACCTGAGCGCGCACTCTTAGGTAAAGGTTTGGAGAAAGTGGGAACGAAGGGCTACGTCCACGACTGAATTTCAGGAGGTTTGGCGATGCGGGGTGAAAAGGATTCCACCGGTTGAAAACAAGGAAAAAGCCGAAAGAAAATTTGAGACTGAAGGCGTAAGGGGTCATCTTCGGTCTGGTCATGACGAGGGAACAGTGCTTGGAAAGAAAGGAAATAGAATAAAAAGCTCTCCAACCAAGAAGATTGAAACCAGGGAAGGGGGGCCGCTCGGGGGGGGGGGGTTTCAAAGTATTCCAGAGCTACATCCCTTCGCCCGTGCAAAAAGGGGGAGGGCACCAAGTGGCGCCATCCAGACGGAAAGGGGGGATGGTAAGGGGGTACTCCACTTTTCGATTCCGGCGAGAAGAGGGGCCGTGGAAAGAGGGAGGGGGCGGCGAAAAGGTACGCATCACAGATTGAACTCAAATTTCAAAGAAAGGAAAACAAAAGAAACAAGAAGACTGCGAATCTAGAGGGGGGGGTCGAAGTGCCGCTAGTTCAGAGAAAAAGAAGAGTAAGGGGGGGGAAGGGAGCGACCAGCGCTGACGGGAAGGGTCAGGCATGTACGCTATAGTGTGAGCCAACACAATTCTTGCAAGGAGGGAACGTGGGGTCGCTTTAGAGGTACGAAAGATAGCTATCAGGCTCGCGGACATAAAGCTTGACATAGGAAGACAAAAACGGCAAACGGACGCGACTCGGCACAGGGGAAAGTTGACTTGCCGGTGAGTGGCAAACATCAGGGGGGAGTCTTCCAGGCAGTAAAACGGGAAAGACAATCCTTGGTAGGGGGGAAGGGACAGTAGGGAAAAACCTCAGAGCGAGTCAATCGCAAAGGGGAATTCAAACTGAAGAAGGTTTTTGCGGAGAGTCATAAAACCCCAACCAGGGGTTTGTCTTCCCAGAAACAGTAATGAGTGAGGGGGGAGAGGGAAAAAAAGGGCGGAAGCGAGCCCTGGAAGGGCAGGCAGTCTCCTTTCGGAAACCCAGGAAAGAGATCGGGGGGTCTAATTAAAAAGAGGTTGACCGATGCCCTTTCCCCATGCTAAAAGAAGTGGTCAAACACGCGAAGGGGGAAAATAAAAATCAAACAAAAGGTAGAGAGAAAGGACTCTCCGAGAAGAGGGCTTGTTCAAGAGAAGAAGAGATGAAGGAAACGAAGGGAGTGTAAGAAAATCTTTGTTGGAATGACTCATCAGGACTTAGTAAAGACTGGGAAAAAGGGGGGGAGAAAGGAAGCCGGGAGGAAAAACCCATTCCAAACCCGACTAAAAATCCAATGTTGAAATAAAGGACAGAGCATGAGCCTAATACTCCAAAAAAACCCGGCGCAAGAATTTCAATTATTACAGCGAGATGGGGGGGGAAAGAAAGAAAAACCTCAGGAAAGAAGATGTGGAAGGAGACTGACTAATAGGAATAGGGGGGCCCCCTGGGAATTGGGGTACTAGGCCGGATAAAGAAAGACTGGGGTCCCACTCTCTGGACCAAAGGGAAAATTTGGGGGGGGATCGGGGTTGAGGGAGTGTGGCACATAGCATGTTTACTAATCGGCGGGAATGGTGTGCACAGAATGGGGGGAAGATCTAAGGGATCTTAAGTCACGCCATTTGGGGGGGTCATTGGCTCTTGAATTAGCGGGAAACCCTAGGGAGGGGGAAAAAACCTAAAGAAAAAAAAACACAAAGAAGGAACTGATCGTCACGCCAAAAGAGAGGGCAAAACCTTTTGGGAAGGGGGGGGGAAAGGGAGAAGGACTGTCGCATATCAGAGACGGCGACTTCCTAAGATCTAGGATGGGGAACAGAAAGGAGGAGAAGGAGTCACCAGAACAGCCGCTGCGAGGATCAGAAACCGAGGCGATATTTCTCGAAAGGGAGAGATCTAAAGGGGAAGAGTTTCCTACTGTGGAGTCGGGGGAACGACGTTTCCACTGCATCTGAAGACGAAAGGAAAGGGAGTCGGGGGACAGAGGAAAGTGACCGTGGGTGGGAAAAAAAAAAAAGTCTTTCTGATAATAAAGGGCAAGAGGAAAGGAAAACCTGCGATGCTATGAGGGGATATGCAACGAGATTAAGACAACCTAGCTTGTGCTTAGGGTAAAAGAGGGGGGGTCAAAGAAAGAAGAAAAAAGGGGAAAGGGGGGAAAAGTCAACCATCACGCGCAACAAAGGTAACGGTGACTGGAAAGAAAGGACCGTCTATAGCGAATGGAAAGGCGGCCGGGGGACCCATACTAATAAGTCGAACCCAACAACGTGGAAATTCGAAAGAGAGGAAGAGAAAGGAGGCGACGGGAACGGACCGGACTCAATCGTCCTTGAAATTTGGAGAGTGGGGTGTAACGGGAAGGTCATTCCAAGAGTTCGGGAAAGGTACATGCGCCGGGGCGGAATGTAGGTATGGACCATCCCGCGAGTGAAAAAATAACTGGAAAAAAAAAGGAAAAAGATGGGGGGGACAGAAAATGGAATCGAACGAAAAAGCATCCATTCGAAATAGAAACTCGAAAGGGGGTATCCTACAAGGGGGGGTGAACGCGGGTTTTCGCATCCTACAGATCAGGGGGAGGGAGGGAGAATGAAGTTGGAAAGAGTTAATCACCAAGAAACAAGGGGTATGTAGGAAAAAGGGGGTTTGCAAGGCTTTATTCAGAAAAATTGTATATAGTGGGGATAAAAGGTCAGAGAAGAAAGAGCATCGCAGGGGAAGGGAAGGACTTGGGAAGCGGAAGGCGTCCAGGGGGCGGTTAATCATTGACTATGAGAAAAGTTATTCCCCTCAGAAGGATACAGAGGGGGGGACGCGGGGAAAAACCTTCCAAGGAAAGAAAATTTGGGGGGGAGGGGGATATGAGAGCAGAGATCAGGGCGCTGATGGGGGACCCATAAAGAGTTGGGGGCACACTAATTCAAAACGAAAAAAGGGGGGGGGGGAGGAAATTCGGCGAGAATGCGGAGAACGGAAAGCCTGGAAAAAAGCTATTGGAAAAGGGTTCACTCCCCCGAGAGATAAGGAAAAGAGAGGGTGCCCAAAGAAAAAAAGTCTAAAAGCCAAGAGAGTGACTTGGAGCAGAACGAGTCGAGGGGGGCACCATTTTGAAAGGCTGGAAAATTGGGAAGCGGGAGAAAATTTCGTGACTCAGTGGGGGTAAATAGATCTAAAAGGCTTCCTCCAAGGGAAAATCAGGGAAGGGGTGGGGTGTTGGGAGATCGAGAGAACCATTGGGAAGACGTTGGGGTATAGGTATCAATGATGTCGGAAAAGGAAATAGTTAGGAGGGGTAGGGGACCAAGGAAAGAAGGGTCTGGGGGGGAATGTGTTAGTCAGGATTGAATGGTATCATATCTGCTACTTTTGGGCGAGATAATGTTTTTCCAGAACGTCACAACCATGACAAAAGAAGGAATGAGCTAATGAATAGTCTGAAAACACGTTAAGAACTGCTCTGGATGGAATTGGTCTCAGATCTTTTTGGGGAGTTAGAAAAAACAATTATGAATAGGAGTTGGGGAAGTTGGACCCGAGAAGGTTCAGTGGGGAGAGCCAGAATAATGTTCGTAAGTCTCTCGGGGAGTCTCCGGTTAGGAGGGAAGGGAAAAGGGGGAGATTAGCTGAGCTTCAAAGAGATCTGAGGGGGGGGGGGAAGGGTGGGATTAAATAGATGATAGGAATAGGTTCGTAGTAGAAATTTGGGGGGGGTTTTGAAAGGGAGGAAAGGTGACGGACTTACCAGACACAAAGAAAAACAATGAGTACTTTGGAACATCCAGGGGGGAGGGAGAGTAAGTAGGGGGAAGGGACATCAAGATTGCGTGGACCAGTATGTGAGTGCCGACTGGGGGGGAGAAGGAATCGTAGGGGAAAAGGTCCGTACCAAGTCACCGGCAAATACGGCAGAAGAAAAGGGATTCTTTTAAACGGATTCACGCTAGGGTGAAGAAGGAGGAAGACAGGATGGCGTAGAAGAAACCTAGCAAGAATTGTAAGATTTACGAGGGAGAACCAGGATCAAGACGAGAAAAAAAAAAAAAAAAAAAAAAAAACGGGGGCTCAGAAAAGAAAAAAAGAGGAAATACCAAAGGGTGGGGGTCGGGAAAAGTCTCGTACTAACCGTTAAGCCCTCTCACTTTGGAAAAAAAAAGGAAGAACCATAAAAGGAGGTGAGTGGGAGAGGACGGCAGACAAGGGAAAAAACTGCAGGTAACAGGCTATCGCTGGGGAACGAGTTTATGGGATTTGACAACGGGAGGGTGCTAGGGGTGCCGTGGGGGGGGGAAATTTAAATTTCTTGCAGGGATCCGAACGAAGCGAGGACAAATAAAAGAAAGAAGGAAAGGGGGAGAATCGAACAAGTGGAGACAGAGGGGGGAAGCAAGTTTTGGCAAGACGGGCGACGGGAAAAAGACTATGGATAACGGTTGAAAAGAAACATCGTCTCAAAACTTTAAGGGGGGGAATCGTACTGGGAAAGAATGGGGGAAAAAATAGCGGCAAAAGGGAAATGAGGTGGGGGGGGTATTATTCGGGGGGGAAAGGAGACGATGGTGGGGGGAATTATTACCTGCGCTCAGCTAGCAACTGGCGATGTGACAGAAAAAACGGGACGAGAAGAAAAGGAGGGGACAGGCGTTGGGTTATTCTGGAGACTTCGAGTTAACTAGGGTAATTTGGCAATTAAACCGGAAGAGACGCATGAGCGACGCGAGTCCATTGGGCAGACCCCCGAACCCCCATCCGAAAGCAGATCCGATCCTCGTCCACTGTGAAAAAGTCTTTGAGGGGAGGTTGCTGAGAGGACCTAACAAAGGGCTAAGAAATTTGGTGGTGGAGACACGGCCTTATCTGAGGTAGAGCCGAGGAGACTAGAAAGGGTTCAGATGCAAAAGAAAAAAAAAAGAAACGAAGGTTGAAAAAAAAAGACAAGGGGGAAGGGTGTAAAAAACTCTATGCGACTCAGATGCAGACACAGCCCAGGGACGAAATATACAAAAAAAAAAGGAAGAAAGGGAAGGAGAGATAGTTGCGAAAAAAACGGCTGCATGCTTCTAATCAGGGGGGATTTGGGAACGGGAGGCCAAAGGGTAAACTCGTTTCTGAGAAAAAAAACCATTCTTTTTATGTGTAGGGGAAAATAGAATGAATGGAGTTAGTAGCCTCTAGGGAAGGGGTGTCGGGGGGAAAAGGGAAATAGGTATGAATACCACAGTTGCTGAAGGGTTTCATCAAGAATGAGAAGAAGGAATTTTTAAAAAAACATTGACGCAAGAGAAAGGATATCGGGATTGAGGTGGTATAGCGGGAAGTCGCCCCATGAAGTCAGTAGGAAACCTGAAAATAGGGAAAAACGGGAAACCGCAGATTTCAACTGCCGGCGTACACGGTTCGAGGAGTGCCGGGGAGGTATATCTGAGAGAGTGCGGCGTCCAAGAAGGGTAAAATCAAAGAAGGATCAGCAACCGGCAAGAATACCTTTGTCAAAATAAAAAAGGGCAGGCAAAGAGAGGGGTCAAAATACATTCGCATTAAAAAGGACCTCCCCCCGTTGAGAAGGAACTAGGGGCAAAAGGGAAAGGAAAGTGTCTGTGGAAAAAAGGGGGGTCGATTTCCAACGAGGCAGAGGGGGGTCAGCATATGGGGGGAAAAAAACTGCAGGGTTCAGAAAGAGAACATTTTAACAAAGAAAGGCCAGCACCGAAAATTGGGAATCAAAATTCGGGGGGGAGGGGGGGAAGAAAGTTCTCATGGAAAAAAAGAGAAACAGCTCATAAGCGGCCTCGGCAGGGCGGAGGACGGGAGGGACTGGGAAGAGTGATTCAACGGAAGAGGTTTGAGGCCAATAAACCAGGTGTACAATTGTCTGCTCGTGGTGGAAAAAAGGAGACAGAGGGGAAGAGAGGGGCAAGACGTGGTTAGGAAAAAAATAGAATACCCGGGGGGGGGGGGGGGGTGTTGGGGGGGGGGGGGGGGGGTGTTGGCTTTCTAACAACGGAAGAGTTCAGGCTTCGGAGGGAAACGAAAAGGGGTGCTTGGAATAGCCAGGTCAGGGGCTAGATGTGACACCAAGGGACTGAGAGGACGGAAGGAAATTAGGGCAAAATGGTTCACCGTGTACAGGAAAAGCTGGGAAAATCGATCGAGAAAAATCGCCTTGATTCGGTCCTCAAGGGGGGGACTGTGTGAAAAAAGCCAGGTACCTGGGGTTTAGAGATCGACCATAGAGGAGAGGGGTGAGAGGAGAGCTGGGGCACGAATTGAGCCCTTGGAGACTGCAGTAAAGAAGAGACGGAGAAAGGGAGAAAAGTCGGGAGAAGGGAGAAAAGAGTGGCTATCACGAGCTCCATGGAAGAGGACAAATGGTAGAGACAAATGTTCCAACGCAGGAGCAACATCAGTTCTTGGTAAGAAAACACAAAGGGTCTATATCACCGAGGCTGCTTGGATTTGAACAAAAAAAGATAGAAAAGGAAGAAAAGGAAAGATCATCAAGGGGGAGCCTCGTTGGATGATCACACCAAGGGAGACTACTCGAAACGCACGAGAATGGGAACTACCCTTCAAGAAAAAAAAACCGGAAAAAAAGAGGGGAAATTGGGGGAGGGGATCATGGAATAGGTCTCCGAACCAGGGGTAATCGCGATCAAAACACCGTGTCCCAGGGAAATTCCTCAGAAGCTGATCAGTGGACGATTTTTGAGAAAAACCAGGGTAGAGGAAAAGAGAGTGCGCCATAAAGCTTGGTGAAATAAAAATGAATTCCACCTAAAAGAGGGTTCTTCAAATCGATGGGAGTGCTGGTGACCCCAATAGAGGGGGAGAAGAGTCGGGGATCCAAAATGAGGAAATGTAATTTGGCAAAAAACTCGGGGGAAGAATAGGGACTGCGTCGGAGAGTCAGGACGAGGAAAAGAGAGGGGAAGGCCCAGGGAATCCTTCGTTCAGAAAAAAAAATGGGGGTTCCACAAAAAAAGAGGAAAGGATGATAGATACTCCACAGAACTCGGGGCCAGGACACTTTGTGTTTCAAGAGAGTTCGTGGGAAGACGCCAGGCAGAAATGGCAAAGCTTGGAACGCCGGAGTGCCGAAAACTATGCGAAACAAGGGGGAAACGCGGGATGACTTCCGCTTCCAAGTCGCGACAGCCTCGCGATGAAGATCGTTATAAAGGAAAGCGGAAAAAGGGAGAGAGAAAGGAAGAATACGAAATTGGACAAAAAGGCTGTCAGAACTGTGCGTCCGGTGAGGAAAGCTTGGGAAAACCAACTGAGTCGGAAATCCGAAGGGGCGTCTGCATCTCAAGTCAAAAGGTTGCCTTTCAAAAAAAGAGGGAGGAAAACGAATATTGAAGAGGCGGAGGAAGGCCAAACGTCTATAAGTCAGGAGTCCAAAAACCTAGCCGTTAGAAAAAGTTAGATTCATTTACGGAACATCCGCCCCATTAAATCTTCAAAAAAAGAATTGAGACGTTGAAGGAAAAAAGGGGGGGGGAAGCTGGGAGCCGTAAAGGGGACGATTGGTCCGCCAGAAAAAAAAAAAGTCGAAGATTGGTCAGAGAGAACAAAATTATTAGGGTGGGGCGGGGAGTCTTAGGGAAAAGTTGATGACGGACAACCACGATCGCTGACATCTGAAGGTAAAGGCAAGGAGGAGGCGAGGGAGGGTGGAAGGTTCTCCAAAAAAAAAAAAAAATCAATTGGGGCGGGGTACAAAGAAAGGAGAGGGTATCCTAACGGTCACAATCGCTTTTTTGCAGAAAAGGGACGACAGGACAAAAGAAAATTAGGGCCTCGGGGGAAGAGGAAGTCGCTCCAAGGAATTGAAAATTTGATCACAGAAATTTAAAAAAGAACAAGGGTCTCGCATGGGAAAGGCAGTCTGGATGCGTTTCATTGGAAAGAAACAAAACAGGAGAGGAACAAAGGGGAAAAAGGTTCACAACGGGAAGGGCGATATAATGTTAGAGAAAAGATAATCTGTCTAAATCTTTTAGAGGACCTATTCTTTTCGAGAAACGGGGGAGGAGGGGAGAGAATTCACCAGTTTGGCGGTTCGACGAATAGTTCGCACTGAAAAAAAGGCGAATAACCCAGGGGGGGGAAAAATCGCAGGCAAAGCGGAAAAAAGGGCTCAGCCAAATTAAATTGGTTTTCTGGGGGTCAGGGAAAAAACGGGAGAAGGAGAGTTGGGAAAAAAAAGTACAGTGGAGGGGGGAGGGGTGGGGGGACCACCTCGGGGGGGAGGACGAGGGGAATCGAAACGAGGGGGATGGTTTAACCGCAAGCCTCCAGTACCCTATTTGTAGTCAGAACAAATTATCAAAAGAGAGGTGTAGAACAAGGGCCCAAACGCGAAAAAGCTCAACTCGGAGTGCCGGGGGCTTCAAAGAGGATAGTAGTCCTATGCAATTACATAGGACCCTTTGACAAAAGACGGAGACCAGATGAGGGGGGAGAGTGGTTGTTAACATCAGTAAAACAGAATCCGCAGGGGGGGGGGGGCCAAAGGGAAGTCGGTTAATCCAAATTTGGGCTATGGACTTACATGGGGTGGGGGGTGTGGAAGATAGAAAAATGCGTTTGGACTGGAAAGGTGGGGGTACCAGATTCAAAAAAGGGTGGACGTAGTTTGTTTCGGCACTGATGAACGTTATTATCGTGGAAAAAGTTGGGGGGGGAAGGAAAGAGAGGAACCTGGGACCTCACAACAAATGAGAGACATTCACTAATGTTATCGACTAGTGGGGGGGGGGGGGGAAAATAAAACCTGTATAAAAAAACCTGGAGGGAATGGTCCTCCCAGTGTGGTGATTAATACAAACCTTTCTGCAGGGAAGTGGAGTAGTAGGAGGGGTAAGTTTCAGGGAGACCTTAACTAAGAAATCTTTTTAGTTCTAGTAAAATTATAATAGAGCGAGGTGCCGGGCGAAGATTACTGCAGCTTCAGGGAAAGCGGCACGGGCTTACCAGGGAGAAAGGATACGGTGATCGCTACCAACAAAATGTGTTGTGGGGGGTTGTTCCGGAGAAATGTCGGGGGAGGAAGACGGACCAAAGAACTAGGAGCTTTTGAAAGGGCGAACTGCAAGTGATCGCGATAATTGGGAGAATGGTTTGACTGGAAGAAGGAAAAGTTAAAGTGTTCCTGCAGAAAAGAGGAAGGGGGGAAAGGGAGGGGAAAGGAAGGCAACAACATAAAGGGAGAAAGTACCAACACTGCGTAACACGCTCAAGCTGAGGGGGGGTACTCTATGAACTCTCTATCACCAGCAAGGGTCGAACCCGAGAGAATTAATGAGTTAAAGGAAGAAAAGCAGACAAAGAGATCGGCACAATCATAAAGGAAGGTCTTGTGGACGAAATAGACTCCTGTGAACAACAATCTCGATCCAGGAAGGACTAAGGATCTCAGGGACTATACCTCGCGACAAGAAGGCGGGACCCAGAGAATAGAAGGGGGGGGAGCGATTTAGAAAAGGAGGGGGGCTGAGACTACTTTTATGGCAAAGGAGTTCCTATTGTCATCCCTGTTCAAAACAAAAGTTGGCCAAGAGCAGAACCTTCTACAGGGGAGGAACTAAAAAATAGGGGGGAGAAAAAAAGGGGGCAGTCCTTGGGCCAAAGACGGTGCCGAAATTATTTAGCAGAGTGTGAAGAAAAAGAACTGATCAGTGTATCCGGGGTTTAAAAGGAGCTGCGAAATAGGGGGAAAAAGTGATTCTTGCCGGGACGAGAGGAATTTAGAAAGTAGGGGCATAAAAGGAGATTGAACTATTCTATGTAAAGCGACCCGTACCCGATGAAAGGATCCCCTCCATTGGGGAAGGGATTCGTAAACCGGATATCTGGGGGGGGAAAACCCTGGAAGAAAACTCGCGAGCTATCGAACAGAGACTCAGCATATGACGAAGAATAGGGACCAGGGGAGAAAAAAAAAAAGGGCGGGATGGCTATGGTTAAATCTCGCGTTCGTTCCCGGGGGGGGGGGAAATGGGTGACTTCTATGCCGAAAGAAAACGCCTCCGCTCCTAATGGAGAAGGATGCAAAGAAAAAAAAAAGGAGGGTGGAAAGAGACGGTAACAGGGGGGAAAAAAATTGGGTGGGAAAAGACGCTAAAAGGAAAAGAGAGGGACAAGAACCAGGACTCGTCATCCGATCCTAGATTAAAAAGAAGAAAGGAGGGAGAAAAGGGTTTCTAGGAGGATGTAGAAGATGATGTTGATAAGAAGCCTCACCATGGTGAAAGGGGGGGCGGGGGCATTGGCGGAAAAGTTATTTTCTGGTCATAACAGGTGTCTATGAGAAGTGAACTAAGAATGGAGAAAAACAAAAGTAGGAAGAAGGACGAAACGGGGGAAGGAAGACAAAAAAAGCCGACCAAAGGGGGTTGGCCAAAAGGAGACCTTACCTCTTCTTCTTTGTGATGCCGAGGCAATCGCCCAGAAAAATGGGAAAAGGGGAGGAAAAGGAAAAAGTTTCACAAAAGAAGACCAAATAATGTGGGAAAAACTGCCGAGGAATTAGAGAAAGAAGGGTCATCAAAAGGTGTACTATGCGGGGCGTCCGTAAGCTTGATCACTCAAATAAGAAGAGTAGACAAGGAAAAGAAAGAAACTGGTGGGGGAAAAGATTCAGAAGGACGCATGGACCCAGGCAGGAAAGTCCGGATAAAGGCTGCATAGGTCTACGGCTACCTCTTTGATATCCCGAGGTAAAAGAAGGGACGGAGAAAAGATGGGGTGGAGGGACCCAAGGGGCTTCTAGGGAAAAAGAATTCGGCTACATAAGGGCTGAATCATTACTAAACACCACCGGGGGGGGGGGGGGGGGGGGGGGGGTAAATACCAGAACAGCAAAGACCTGTAGCTGGTGACCGTTCTACACATCTAATCATGAGAAATTATCTGCCGATTAGGAGGGGGGAGGTTTTTCGAGGACCTGAAATGGCAGATTTGGAGCAACAAAAGGCATGGGGAGGGAAAGGGGGAGAAAGGGTTGAAAGAGGGCCCCACTTTGTTTCTTGAAAAGAAAACACTCTGCGTTAGCGTGCGACATAGAATATCAGCTCCCCTGATAGAGGGAAGGTAAGGGAGGCAAAGAAAGAAGGGCTTAAATAAGCTGGGCGGGCAGGAAAGCGGAATCTTTAGAGGGAGGGGAAATAAAGAGGGGGAAAATCAAAACTCGGATTCATAAAGGCAA
>Ga0179591_1299229_pt1 | contig 13694 bp, 19 predicted proteins | sample CZOMad2_1_08_16f_FD_182891 | JGI IMG/M metagenome (GOLD analysis project Ga0179591, IMG submission 182891) | Vadose zone soil fungal communities from Angelo Coast Range Reserve, California, USA - CZOMad2_1_08_16fungal (PacBio error correction) | ecosystem: Environmental > Terrestrial > Soil >...
AAAATATAATAAGGCTGGACAGGCCAAGCTTCCTTCCACGACTTTCGACCAAAACGGGAACTAGTGGGCTCGTCCAAGAGGTGCCGAATAATAGGTGGAGGAGAGCTCTGGAAACTAACTTCCAGAGACAGTCTAAGAGGAATCAGTCCGATGCGGAAGACCGCTCTCTAGGGGGATCAAGCTACGCCTAGAGCAAAGAACCGATGACCGACAGAAATCGCTAAGTCGGAAGGAAAATAGTTTCGTGAATATCCTCATTCGTTTCATAGGATCCCGACGCCCCGGCATAGAGCCCGAGTTTGAACCCCTTTCTGGGAATCAAAGAATTTGGCAACATGGCACCCTAAACACGGACCAGCAACGTGACGGAAAGAAAGGTGTGGTTCACTTTAGGGTTGAGTCAACAATGTTCACGGGATGGGCTGGGAAAACCAACAAAGCAGACTGACATAGGAGAAATGCGCACTTCAAGTCGGATTGGGGGGTCCGTGCTTGAAGACAAGCGTCAGAGTGCGGACTGGGAGGAACACAATGGGGTAATTGGCAGGTCGGGTTAGGTATTCGGAAATTTTGGTTTCTCGTCTGTCTCTGACGGAGAGGAGCGGAGTGGCACTAGCACCCACCAAAAGCGTTGTTGGTTCAACAAGGGATTGAGTGCAGGGTAACTAGAGAAGGGAATACAAGACCACTGCGACAGTGCGACAAAGTGAAGTGTGGAAGGGGGGGGGAAAAAAAAGGGGAGCGTGGGGGTACCGGGTGGTTGAGGTGCCGGGCGGGGGTCGGGTACTAAGAGAAGGAGTTCAGAAAGTTTGAGAAAAGATGAATAGAGTGAGGTAACCCAAGGTGTAAACGGGAGCGCATGCTAGCGTCGTCGGAGTCTGTCACTTGGCAATATTGCTACGTGTCAGGTTGAAATGGACGAGAAAGAGGGGGGAGGTGATTTACGGTCAAAGTCCGGAGAGGGGTGTCAGGCGGTGGACACGTCTTTGCGAGAGGGAAGGTAGAGTAGGGGGACAGTGGGAAGAAATTCGTCGTTGAACGAAGCACAACTTATGAGGACGGCTAACAGAAGATGTTGTCTGTCTTACTATCCATATCTGCAGCAAGAGAAAAAGGAGTATCGATCGAGGTGCTATCGGATTTTGAGAGTCTTAGGGAGTAACAGACGCATGCTCGAGTCGAGAGAAGTATTGGCTGCTGAGTGAAGTTAGCGCATGTCTGCGACCTGTTTGCGGATAGTTGTGGTTGTTGGGGGGGAAGTTGCGGTGCTGCGGAGGGTGTGGAAAGAAAAGGGGGTGGGAAGGCCTAAGTGTTTCTTATGGCGTGTGGGAGGGGGGTTCGGCGGGTGGTGGTTTGCTGGGGTTTGGGGCGGGGATGTGGGCAGGCTTGGGGGAGGATTTTTTGTACAAAAACCTGAGAGAGAGGGAGTTTCTGCTGTCAGGTTAAACGTTTGTGGGGGATCGACCAAGGGGGGGGTGCGGGGTAGGGCGAGGAGGGCGGACTACTTCGCAGTGCAGTAAGTTTTGGACCGTGGCGGAGGGGAACTCAGTAGAAAGTAAAGGTCGTTCGGCGTAAAAGGGGGGACTTTGCCGGTGCCGTTCTTGTCCCGAGGGGACTACAACTTAAGACGTGGCCTACGTTCCTTCGTGCTTTTTTAGTGTTGAAAGGGGGGCGGGAGAACTTGATTAACGCGTTGAAGAAGACTTTAATGGGAGGGGCCTTCGGGGAGAGATGTTTCTTTGTGTGGATGGATTCAGAAATGGAGCAAGGTTCAAAAACGAAAAGGTAGGTGTGGGGCTTTAGGGGACGGGGTTGGCGAGTAACTTAAGAGGACGGTGTGGGGAGACTTCGAAGGGCGCAGGTTGCACGAGGAGGGATGGTGGAGATCGGTTGGGGTTTGTGTAAAAGGGTGTGGTTTTGAGTTGAGCAAGGGTGGGCGGAGATAATTATTGTCGCGAGTTTTGAATTTTCACTTCGTTGTTTACCCACGGGGCTTGGACGGGCCCATCAATCAGCAAAGTAAATGTTCAAAATTCATTCTGGGAGAATTGGGACAGTGCTGTTGGGGATTGGAGATCTGAGGGACGTCTGGGGAACTGTGCACAAAAGACGTGTATTCTCTTAGCCTAACATAAGCACTGAGGACGTTGTAGGCTGTGGGCGTGGCCGGTGGGAGAGAGGACTCCTTCTGCCGGGTGGTACCATCTAGATCAGATTGCAGACTATTCTTTGGAGGGAAAAAGGGTCTCGGGAAGGGGGTCCGTATGAGAGGGTAGATGGGGGATCTCGGCGGGGGGGTTTTCTAATCTTTAAGGACGGAGGTATACCACTTAAACTCACAGATTTAAAAACGTCAGTGGTAGAGGAGGCATGGTCGCGGGGAGTAGGAGTTGACATTTCTAAGAAGATCGAACTTGTCTTAGGGAAGCGCGGTGCTGTTGGCCGAGGGCAGCGTGGCTCCGGGATATGTTAAGATGGCGACTACGTGCAAGATGGGTTTGTTCTCTCCGTCGGGAGGGTGGTAAAAGAAGATTTGGGTGCAGGAAGGGTAGTTTGGGGGAGTAGAGGGGAAGGGCCCTCGAGGCGGGGTCTGCAATGAATGCGAGACAGGACGCCAACGATTGGTGGGACCTTAGCGACGCCAACCACAAGGATATAGAAAGAGAGAGAGTTATATGTCCGGGCACCATCAGACATTCTTCAGTTCCGGAGTCAGTGAAACCAAGCCGTTTAGAGAACTATAAGCGGTAAAATGGAACCAACTCGCGTCCGACATCGCGCTGGCAAAACCTCCTGAGTCAAAAGATAAAGCGAGGGGGCTAGTTATACGAAATATCAGTACCGAAATCAACCGCCCTTATTCCAAAACTTTCGAATTCCCAAAAGAACATAGAGGAGGGACTCATCCCAGGACAGTAAAGGAAGGTTTGTTAAAAAGGAAGGGGTCAACCCTACTAACCGGCATCCGCGAATTAGAGAGAATAGGAAAGGTCCGGCTCAGGTAATGGGATTCCAGAAAATAAAAGTTAATCTTCATAGTGAGAAAGAAACCCCCTCCAGATACCGATCAATCCAAGGCTCATACTCGGGGGGGCATGTCCACCGTCCCAAAAGAGAAAAGGGAGTGGCCCTCACAGGATCGGGGAAGAGTTGTACCAAAGAAAAAAAGCCGGGAAATGAGTCTCCGAAACAGAAAATCAACAATCGAAAACCATAAAAAAAAGAATGTGAGGAGGTAATCAAGCCTAGGCTGTTCAAAGGATCACTAAATGGCCATAATTCTCCAAAGCCAAACGGAATTGAAAATAGGGAACGCAAAAATGAAGCGTTTTAAAAATAAGATGTTGTATATGTGGGAGGAGCAGGTCTAACCGCTTTTCCCAGGGAAGAAAATTTCACTAAGAAAAAAATAAAAATCTCAAACAACACGCGACTAACTCAACCTCAACAAAAGGGTCCACCCTCAAAGAAGCTACCCCATACATCCCTACTGCTACTCAAAAACTATAAGAGAGCCGACATCACTTCAATGAAAAATCCAAGAAAGTAAGAAAAGAACCGAGTCAACATGGTTCGAATGAATTCAAGACCCACACAACATCAAAAACGAAGAACACCGCAATTCACACGATTTTCAAGTACCGGAAAGCAGAACTTAAGGACCGGGGGTTGAAAAAGGAATAAAAAATAAAAGAACACGCTAACTTCCACCCCGCCGTCCTTCGATCACTCGGAAAAAAATAACCGGAAATGCGACCAGCCTCGGGGAATTAAAATAGAGAGTAGTCGTCCCGCGAAAACTACACCTCCCCAGAATGAGCAAAGAAAGAAAAAGGACATGCCACCGAACCTAGCTGGCTGCTCATCCAAACTGTGCAAACAGAGCTGTAACACGCAGATATCCATAAGCAACATGTGATTTTAAAACCTAACCACGCTTCAAAAGAATAACATCCACCGGCAACAAACAAAAGAACCACCGGGAAAAAAAAATTATAAAAACAGCCCACCCCCCAAGCTAGGAATGAAGGTGAAGTGGTAAAAACAAGCCAGTCAATCAATCCAAAAGGGCCTAGCGAGCAAAAGAAGAGACTTCAAGCATAAGCATTCCTCAGAATCGATTAAAAAATCGATTCAGTTTGAAAAAAAACAAAGCAGAGTAAAGAAAAATAGTCTGATTTAAAAATGCGACTCTCGGGACTCCAAAAGAGAGTAATAAAGAACGAAACATCTTAGGAGTCAAGACATCACTTTTGAGGAGGGGCTGAGACTCTAACGAAAAAGAAGTAATCCACTGTCCGCAACTAACCAGGGTGTTACAAAAAATTGAAAGCATAGCCACGAATATCCCGCAGGACCAAGTCTCCTGATGCCTAGAGGGAAACACAACCATGAACCGAATGGGGCGAATGATTCACATGAACAACGGATATCCAACCATCTCCAACGGAAAGATGAAGCATCCTAACCTAAAAAAAAGTGTTAAAAATTCGAAAAGGGGAACAAATATGGTTAAGCATTAGGTCGGAAGTAAAGCTCTGATGTGGAGTACAATACGAATGGGTTACGCGAACCGCAAACACCTCCTTATCCACAAAAGAGAAGTAGGCTTGTTCATCATTTTACAAAATAGTATGGGGGGAAGTTGTATAATCATCCTCAAGACCGACTTCCTCAGAAATGATATAAGTTGTGAAAAAAAAGGGAGACGTTCCGCCTAAACATCTAAAGAAAGAGAAAACAAAGTGCCAGCCTCAGATCATGTTGGGGATGAAGTGTACGATTGGCGAAAACATAGTTGTTGGGAGAAGCAGTAAACGAACATCGGACTTAGGGGGATCTGAACATAAAAATAAATGACTTGGAAGGAAGCTTTACGATTACATCTGGGGAAAATTGGACTGGGTGTGGGTCAAGGAGGGTGAATCAGTTCATTTGTTTAAAAAAATAAATGGGAAAAAAAATAAATTACACATTCGCAAAAATCGGGGGAGTTGCTCGGTGGGGGAAAAGGGTTGGTAACATTAGAATAAAACAGAAAAAAGAGAACGGCAACTCGAATCGAAGGGGAGGAAAATGGGGTCATATGAACAAGTTCCTTCTATCGGGAAAATATTTGGGGGGAGGTCACCAAGTCTTCTAATTCCAAGAGGAGAGACCGAACGGTGATTATTCTGGGTGTTGTTCGAAGAGAGTAGGTAAAAACAGCTTCGCCTTCTCGGAGACAGGGATGACGCTGGGTATACATGCAATTGTGACTGGAAGTTCAGCTGGGGGGGATAATCGACTAAAAATCGGAAAAGGAGAACATCTTTTCAGGATCGCGTCTCCTGGCAGGTCGGGGGAGACAGAACGGGAAGCCGAATTCTGAGAGAGGAAAAGAAAAAAAACTGAGGAGGAGGAATATATCAGAAGGTCATCTGCCGGCTTAAACGAACCGGCTCAACACAGCTAAGCGGAAGGAAAGGTGCCGAAATAAGATTCCTATCCTAGGCAAACTAGTGGGGAAAACATTTAAAGTCAGGTCTAAGTTCAAGTAAACGACGAAAGAATAAGGGAGAACACAGGGAGCGCTCGTTAAAACTACACAACACATGCAAGAGCCCTACGCTATCTTAAAGCTAAGGCGAGGAAAAAAGCTACCTGCTTTAGTGGAAAGTCTAAGAAGGGAAAGTCAGTAGTCCAGACATACTCTACTTAAGAACGTATGGTTTTTGATATCCACCCTTAATGTCACAAAAGGGAAACGACCCAAAGAAAGAAAAAAGAACACTCTGGGAAAGAGAGAGTATGTGGTCTTGTGTGTGTTATACAAGTTTTCAACGTGATTTGGGGACACGTCTGTAAATCCTCGGCAATTCAGAGGTGGGGGGGCAGTTATTACAGCCACTCATTCTCCGGGGTCAAATTTCGTACTTCGCACCACCAAGAGGGCTCCTCATTTACTTCCCGGAAGAAGGTGATGAATTATGAGGAAGGGGTTTAGCAGTCTAGGTATATATAACTGAGGAGATTTGTGTGGGGAAAAATTTATAGGGGGAAGGGCTGGATTCGAAGAGGACGTGGAACAAAGACCAAGTGCAAGTGTGTGATACACATGATGTTAACCATACTGAGGAGGGGGGGTTGGGGAAAGTAAGGATTCAAGATGGTTGATGGTGAAGGGATAAAACTGCAAAAAAGTAAACAGAGAAGATTTAGATTTGCGCCTGAAAGGGGATGCTTAAATTTGACTTTTTAGAAAGGGGATAGCGCGACGAATCGGGAGTAGGATGGGGAATAGGTTGTAAAAGCGGATTCTCTAGGTTAGTGGTCGAAAGGGGGGCGGGTTTGAGGAATAAGGGGAAGGAATGGGGAAGGCGTGATTAGTAGGGATATGCATGTGAAACTGGTTGATAAGTGGGGGAGACCTTAGGAGAGTTTGCAAGCTACCAAATATTAAAGAGGAGGAAGTTAAGTAAACTGGAAAGAGGGTGAGGACGTTTCTGACATAGCGAGACGGTCAATGAGGGGGAGAAGAGGCTACGATGGGGCTCAGATTGTAAAATCGCTGGATATCGCAGACGATGCTAATGCGGATATGGAGCGAAGTTGATTCGAGAGATTGATGGTATCGGGGGTTTTTGCTTAGTTGTTTTGTTACTTCGGGGATTCTTCTTGGGGCACCGTAGTCGGAAGGACGAATTGGGGGGTGGGGGCTGAGGGAGGGTCGTGGTGGAAGACGTGTGGGGGGGTGGATGGGGGTGGGGGGGAAGTTTTGTTAAGGGGGCCGAGGTGGTGTCAAAGAACTTAGGCTTTCTTCGGTTCAAAAGGGTGGGGGTGGGGGGGGAGAGAACGCGAGTGGGGAGACTTCTGTGCTGCCTGGGGAGCATCTGGGACTTTTTATGGGTGTAACGGGAGGAGGAGAAATACGACGTAAGGGGAATCTTGATTCCTGAAGAGATTGGACAGGGAGGGCGGGGCCAAGAGGGGAAAAATAGCGGAGAAGCTTGTTGATGACTTCGTTTTAGGTGGAAGGGGTACAAGGGGGTGTCGAGGGAGGGGGGTTAGAGGGAGTAAGAGTTGGAGAAGGGCGTTGAATTTCGGGGAATTCTGGTCGAGATGTATGATGGGGGTGCGATGGTGTATTCAAAAGATTTAGCTAAAATTCGAGTGGGATTAGGGGAAGGTCAACGGGGTGGCGAAGGAGGTGCTTATCAAGTATCGGGGGGGGACTTCGAAAGGAGCAGTTGCGGAGAGGATGGGGTTGGGGTTAAACTTTGTTAATGGTTTGAATGGGAGTCCGCGGTGCTTTGAGATCAGTGTGTGTGTTACATGGGTACTGCTTGGTTTGCAAGCGGTTCAGATTTCGATTCCCACAGAAGAACCGGATCTAAAAAAGGAAAAAATTTGGGAAAAGTGAATGATTTTTTCTTACTGGTTTTTTATGGCGGGCAATAGGGGAAAGGAGGGGAGTAAGCCTGGTTAAATTGGGGTCAGGGAGAGGCGTTTACAGGCCCCAAGAGGCTGGTCGGGGGTGGATGGTTTAGATTTTCCGGGTCGGAATCCGGAGGACAGGGGTTGGGGAGAAAGACGAAATTAAAAAAGGGGTAACCTTATTCCATGGGTGGTCATTTCCAGGCTCGGTAGGGTACATGGGCTCGGAAGATAGGAGCAGAGGTGCGGGGGGGGGGATTACATAGCTTGTTCCTTATTAAGGTATACAGAAGTCAGGACAAGCTGGAATCAAGGAGGGGGAGGCTTCCTGTATACTATCTAGGTAGGTTTTATTAGGGGTCTGTGTACGTAGAGAAGATGAGAGGGGATTTCGAAATGAGCGGTAGTTGTAGAACGTAGGGAAGGCTGTTTCCTTAGGGGGATTAGTGAGAAATAAAGAGCCGACCTGGCTGGTTGATTCAATCTTTTTTGGGCGGCGATTTTTGCAGCCTTTCATTCGAGGTAATGGGGGAAAGCGGAGAGGGATACCTCAGGAGGCGTTTACTAGGTCGCGATTTACGAGACGGTACTATAATAGATCTCAACAAACCAAAGAAGGAGGAGTATTAAACTAGAGGACCTTGCACCATCTCCGGGCTTCAAGAATCCTATGTCGGGGAGGTCCTGAGGGATATCAAATCCAGAGACGGTCCACCTCTTCCCGCCTCCGGGAGAAAAAAAAGCAGGTAGTGGTACAAACGAAAATCCCGAGGCACTCCATACTCACGAGGATCTGGGTGGATGAACAACCTCAAAGGGAACAAAAAGAGGGCCCAACCAGAACAAGGAGACTTGAAAAGCACGGAGAACTACAGAGCTTCTGTATATCAACTAAAACTAAAGGCAAAAATATAGAGAAAGGAGAGCCGAAAGGAGGGCTGGAAAGATTTTAGAGGCTACCTCCTTCCTCGTCAAACTAAAAAAACCGCCGAGAGCCGAGTCAAGGAGACAAAATAGAGGCAGATATCGTCTTCCATTGTCACCGGGGACAAATCATAAACAGGGGGGATCTATTGAATAGCTCTGGCAAACGAAAGGAGAAGGGGGAAAAAAAGAAAAAGGCACAAACCGCCAACCATCCACCTAATAAGGGATGGGGGGGGTCTGTCGAAAAGGAGCCAAAGCGGTACTCACACTACTGGGTCCGCCGAAAAAAACAGAAAAGAGGAAAAAAAAGAAAAGAGGGGAAGCGGGGGCCCTGCAGATCGAGGGGGGATGTGGGGCGTCCCATCTAAAATTTGGAAAACGCAGGAGGAAAAAGAGCAGAACAAATCGCGGATTAATAAATAAAAACCCAAAAGGAACCAACTCGAAAGACGCAAACGGAAATGCAGGTCCAAAAAAAAGAACAACCCGAGACTAGTCAGAAAAAAGGACATGACAAAAACCAACCTCACCGAAGGCAAACAGTAGACGGAACAGATTCTAAAGTTGAACCAAAAAAAAATCAGAACGGCCCCGCAATGAGGGCAGTTCTCCAACTGTAAGCAAAATGTCCATTAAGCAGGGAAAAAAACCAACCATGTTAACTGGAGGAAAAGAACAAGAAGAACGGGGAAACCAAAACCAAGTCCCGTAGGCCACGAGGGAAAGACAGCAACCTGACATTCATCAGATACTGGGGAAGCTGAGGAAGTAAAAGGAGTATAGAGTCCGTAACGCCTACCACAACACATTCTCCTTATAAACCAAGCAGCGCCAATAAACTCACCTCTCTTCTCCAACAGAAAAAAGGGTCAAACGAGAGGGGAAAAGAAAATGTCCCCATATTATCTAAGGTGTTTGACAAAACTCGCCAAAAAACGAAGAAAAAAAAAGCAAGCCCCTCTCACTCACCCCATCAAAATCGCCCGCAGGGGGGAAAAACAACTATCAAAAAAAGTCTCATCCCCCCTGAGCACTTAGACAAGTATCCCTCATAACCTCAGGACAAAAAAAAGAGAAGAAACAAAAACGGAGACAGCAAGAGAAGAGCAGTTCATATCATAAAGAGGAACTTCAAAAATCGGACGGGAGGAAAGAGAGGAGAAGAAAATCGAAGTAAAAAAGGACGATGAGGGGGGTGCTTTACCTCCTCCCCAAAGGGGGTCAGGGATGGGAGATCTTCGAAAATAAGTTCAGATAATCCCAAGGGAGTACTTCAAAGCACCATAAACGGGGGAATCCGGAGGCAACGAGGAACGCAAGGCATTCTCCCAACTGTTACTCAAGGGGTGAAAACTTCAGGCCGGGACAAAGAGCATGAAACTCCTTAACCCGGATCCTGAAATAAGAACAGGAAACAAAAGAATGTCGCGGGCTCCAGTCACACCAAAACATCGCGCAATGGGTCCCAAAACGAGAAAAAGATAAGTGCGAAAAACGTCGTATGTAGGAACGAGAGAAAAAGTTCCACATCGGGATCGAGGCAATAGGACAGAAGAAAACTCTGTAGTCCCGAAGGGAGGAGCCGGGCACCTCCTCCTCGTGGAGAAGGGAATCACTCCCAAAAAGGGGAGAATGCTTCGGGGCACTGACACCAATCAATGTGGTGGCAGATTCACAACATAGGGCGAGTGGTTCTTGGGGTAAAGAAATCCGCATGCCGATACCAGGACGTCAAAGGAGAAAAAAACAGGGGGGAAAAAAAAAAAGGGAAGAACTATTCGTAAATCTAGCTAAAACAGGATCAATAAGAGGCGCAAAAGGGGCCAGACCTAAATCCTAACACTAAGGCAACGGGATGACATCTTTTTGGGGACGACTGATAAGGAGGGGAGGGGAAAGTGCAATCGGAAAAATCCTTACTTTGGAAAGTTAAGCGAGGTCGCGTTTTTCTTGGGGGGGAGAAAGATAAGCAAGTTACCAGTGGTAAGAAACCAGGAGGGGTGAACAAAAGTACAAGCCGAGACTTCACGAGAATTTTTCTCTTTTTTTTCGGGACATTTGGTGACAATGACAAGGGGATACGAAATCCCCGTCCTAGAGGGAAGGGAGGAGGGGGGGCCTACTAAACCTGCCGGAGCCAACAAACGGAGGAGGGAAAGTATTCGGGGGAGGGGCCGAGCGGAAGAGGTCCAGCATTGATCGTAAGGGGGAATTTGGAGCGAGTCAGTAGTCTTGTAGAGTCTTCGCTGGGAAGAAGGGTGAAAGAAGAAACGGAGGGAAAGGGAAAGGTGAGAGGTTCCTCACCGACATTCATAGAGGAAGATGGGGGAGGGGGGTAGAACTTCTGCGTGGGGTGTCTCTTTCTTGTAAATATCTTGAAAAAGAATTAGGGGAATAAAGCAAAACGGAGGAGGATGAAAGAAAAGATAATAAGGAAAAATTCAAGCTTCACACCTGCGCCCCAAGGAGACTCGGAGAATGAGGGCAAAATGCCGAGAAGATGTGGCTACGGCCACGAGAACGTCACAGGGACAATGCAGTTCGGAGGTAACGTCCAACCGAGAAGGATGACTGAATACCGAATCTCTATCATCTGAGTAAGATTGAAAAGAAAGGCGCATAAGATCTGAACATCGAAGCAATGAGGGAGCTGAGTGAAGTCTCGAAGCACGGGCAATTAGTCACGCCAAGAAAACCCGGCGTAGAGAAGATTGAACTTTTGTGTCCCCTTTTAAAAGGTGGCACCAAGGGGAAACAACCCCCGGACCAAAAAAACAAAAAAAATAAGAGGTTGTTAAAGCGCGAGTGTAAGGGGTGTGGTGGAATTTACAAAAGGCAGTCTGGGAAAAAAAGCAAACACAGCATCAGGGGGACAGAAAGGAGTAACAGGAAGTGGGGAGGGCGATGCAGACAGCCCTCAGTCAAGTCTGTCTTACTCTAAAGAGGTTGCAAGAAGGGCCGTCGAAAAGAAAAGGTCGCGAGGCGTCTTTTTTGGGTTTTTTGGGGGGCGGGAAGGATGGAGAGGGGAACTGGGAGGGAGGGAAGAAACGGAGGGAAGCGACCTTCTGCGGTTGGTCAACAGGGATTTTTGGAAGGCGGCCTGAAGGGATAGCACTCTAACTACACACTTAAATGGGTGGGGACAAATACTGGATAGGGTTGGGTGACGTACCGGAGAAGTTGTGTGCAGTACTTAGGGGAAGACAAGAGGAGGGTGAGTCTTTGGAGAAGTAGGGAGTCTGGGTGGAAAGGGAGAAAAAAGAGTGGTATCAGAAACATCAAAAGGTAGGCGCTTTTGCATCTCGTGGATGAGGCGATATGCGTTGGGGGAATTTAGCGTCATACGATGGGGGCATTCTTCGCAAAAAGAAGGAGAGGTGGAGGGCGGTGCAGGCCGTGCTATAGGGATTTGACCCTTTAGAGTGAAAGGGGAGAAGAGTGCACGTCCTGCTAATTGATCAGAAGACTGGGGAGAGTATCTGAAAGGACGGGGGGCGAAGAAATAGGCAGAGACCGGACTATCTACGTTAGTCCCTCCTATCGTTTTCGGTGCTGGATCTGCAGAAGTCAGAAAGCGAGTTGCGAAGAATTATTGGAGGGAGTTCTTACGTAGGACTTCGATGGAGAGGTGGGGGAAAAAAAGAAGAAAAAAAAAGAAAAAGAAAATAACCGTTTGGGGGGTGCCTTGTGGGAGGCTGTTTGGAAAAGGTCACGCCGGCGAGAGTGGGGCGGATGGGATTCCATTTTTTTAGTTGGGGGGGGGGGAGGGGGGGTGGGGTAGAGGGGGGGAGTTGAGCGTGGGGGGGAGCGGGGTTATCAAAAGGGAGGGGGGATATCTGCCTGAGCGGAGTGCAAACCGTTTGGGGGGGCGAAACCTAGTGCTTGGGGGAAGGAGGGCGGAGGGAGTACGGCGAGGAGGGAAGGTGTATTGGGGGGCTGCTTGCCTAAAATACGATACTTAGTGAACTGGAGGATGGAGTCTCGTATAGGGATTTGGCCTGGTGAGGGTATTTAAAGATTACTACTACTTAAGAGCCCTGGAAGGAGGGGGGATGGGGAATTCCTTGCTTTTTTGTGACAATCTGCGTACTTAGAGAGAATATAGTTTGTGAGAAAACGAGAGAGGTGACATTTGGGGCTTTGGGGAGTAGGGTTTCGGAAAAGGGGGGAAGGAATGAGAATTGGAATCAGGCTGATCTTTCTTCTGGAGGGAGGGAATTTCTGGGGTTTTTGCGATGAAAGTCGGTTACTATTGGTGTTTTCGGGGAGGAGACTGAGGTCATCTCAGGTTCAGGGGTCGCAAGGGGGGGGGAAAGGTGTTTTGGGGTTTTAGGTGGGGTGGAGGGGGCTTGGGAGAGGAATTGGGTTCTGGCACGTGTGTTATGAGGGTGGGGAAAAAGAGGGTCGACTTTGCTAAGGAAAAATCACGCTTTGAAAAAGAGGAAGGATGGGGAGTGTCATGATTGTTGGGGAAATTCTTTTGATGTAGGGGGGAAGACTAAAGGGAGGGAGCGGGGGGTGAACTGCTTTTCTCTCGGGAGGTACCTCCATCACTTCTGGTGGTCTTTTTCTGGGAGGGGCCGGGTTGGACTATGGGAAGAGGCGGCCGGGTTGGGTTAGATCATATTCCTCTAGTCCTGGAGGGAAAAGATTAGAGTTTAAGGGGGGAAATGAAAATCTGCTCCTAGTTCGAATACTATCTCAAGTTCGGGTTGGGGTCTGAAATGTGAAACTATTAGGAGAAGGTAGACGCCTTCGCAATCGGGAAATCAAGTGCCTTAGAGACGGAGGCGGAATGAGTTGAGGTGGAAATGGTCGAAGGAAAGAGAGGGACGGCGCCAGGGATGGGGAGGGACTGCTTTTCGTTTAGAGGCAGAGGGGTGAACCTTGGTTGGGGGGCTTCGAAGAGAAAAAAGGACTCACGTGGCGGGAAATGACTCCAGGCCTTCTTGTCTATTTTTCGTCATGACTGAAGGGGGAGGGGAAAGCTGAGAGAAGGGTGAATAAGCCATCAGTAACGTTTACGACTTCCTGCATGAAGAGCTAGGTATCAGGCGATTTGCCAAATGGGGGAGAATCTCTCTCAACAATACAAAAACTTATTTAGTTAAAAGAAATTCTCGGAAGGTTCTCGAGGAAAAGGAGCCGTAGCGGAAGATTCCACGCCTACAGGCTATCCAAGATAGACCTTCACAAAACTCTCGTCCTCCTCATCGGGCTCGGGGGAGGGAAAAACAAGAGGCCGGCAGCAACGACAGAGAAAGGAGATTAGGCTACCAACCTCAACTGTCAAAAAAAAGAGAAAGAGGCAAACCAAAAAGAAACTCTCTTCCGAACCCGGCGCCGCAAGG
>Ga0179591_1332552_pt1 | contig 13694 bp, 12 predicted proteins | sample CZOMad2_1_08_16f_FD_182891 | JGI IMG/M metagenome (GOLD analysis project Ga0179591, IMG submission 182891) | Vadose zone soil fungal communities from Angelo Coast Range Reserve, California, USA - CZOMad2_1_08_16fungal (PacBio error correction) | ecosystem: Environmental > Terrestrial > Soil >...
AAGACGCTGCAAGGCCGACGATGACTCCTGTCCGGCCGCGACAACCAACATGGACTCTCGGTAACAGGCCTAAGGGGCACCAAGAGGGGGGGGCGAATCAAGCTGGGGGAATCCACCGAGCCGAGTGGCGAAAATTCCCAAAACGAGTCGTTTAGGAGTTTTGCATTTTTTACAGTTCCACTTGACTAAACAGGCCTTCGCTCTAATTAGGCTTTCGTGCACACTCCCCGCTGGTTGTACCGGTAGCACGCATGACTCTGGATCATTCAGTCCACGTTCGAATCGTGAGTTGGGGAAATGAACTTAACGGCTACGCCTCATTGACGCGGTCAGGGGCTGGAATGTGTCCGACGCACCGTGACGCTGACGGTCGCCGAATTCGGCAATGACGGACCCGTTGTAACTCTTCCACGACAAACGACACGGTCGAAGCCGGCGTCAGGTCGGTCGCCTGGTACGTCCGCGGGGCCGGCGCCCAGAGTGGCAGCAGCTTCGACTGCGTCCGTTCACTTTATTGGTACCCGGTAACCCATGGCCTGCGGCCGCTGTCCATGCCGTGGGTTGACCGCCGTCGACAGCTGGCGCAGCATCATTTTGATCTGATCGCCATGGCGGCGAAACGGACCGCCGTATTTCACTGTGAACACGGCGCTTCGGATCTGCTTGGCGTTGACGTCGTCGGCAGTGGCATAACCCTCGAAATCGGGCCGATGGCTGGTTGTTTTTTCGAGCTTACAAATGATCCACCCACTTTGACGCTCGTCAGCGCACTGATGCCGTGTCGCGAAACCAGCCAGTACCATTCGCCGGTGCCTGAGACGGCACAAGTGCCTTTGGTGATTGTCGTACGGTTCCCGTATTGGACGCTGTGGCATCCAGCGTGACGCCCGCAGGCGAGCGCACGCGGTATTCCTGTAGAACCGAGCTCATGTAAACGTCTACGCGGGGCGTGACGGTTACGGTCAATGACCGCGGCCGAATTATGCAGTAGAACCCCGCGCCTGTGGTCACGCCATTGCTGACATAACGCCTCTTGCTCCATGCTCCGTCAACGTTGTCCGAACACAGGATCGTCGCCGTCCCCCTGCCGGGCTCGAATGCAATAAATGCCTCACAGACTGCCCCGCTGCGACGTTGCCCGTGTATTGCAGTTTGCCGGGCCGAGCTGGACGGGCTATCCCTGTGTCGTTTTTTGAGTATCGCCGTCCCTCGACGAGCTGTGCACACAAGGCATTTTGAAGCTGATCGCCATGGGCGGGCGAAACGGACGCCGTATTCACTGTGGAATGTCGCGCCTCGGACACTGCTTTTGGGCGTTGACGGTCGTCGCAGTGTCAAACCCTCGTAAATCGGTGCCGATGGGACTATTTGTTTCGAGCTTAAAATGACCACCCACGTTGACGCTTCGTCGCCACTGATGCCGTGTGCGCAAACCAACAGGACCAGTTCCGCCACTGCCGGAGACGGCACACGCGCCTGTGGTGATTGTTGTGCCATATCCCGTGGTTGGACGCTGTGGCATCCAGCGTGACTCCCGCAGGCACCCTGTATTTCAAATGTAGACCGATGCTCATGTAACGGGCGACGCTGGGCCTTGACGGTTGACGGTCAGTGACCGCCGGCCGAATTTGATGGCCGTAGAACCACGCGCCTGTGGGCACCCCCGTTGCTGCATACCGCCCGCCCTGCCTTCCATGCTCCGTCAACGTTGTCCACACAGTTACCGTCGCCGTCCCCTGCCGCTCGAATGCATAAAGCAGCCAGCATACTGCCTGCTGCGACTCTCCCGTGTAATTGCAATTGCCGTCGAGCTGGACAGGCCCTATTCCCTGCGTCCGTTTTTTGTAGAGCGGGCGCAGTCGTGTCCGTGGTCGTCGTCGTGGAAGCAGCGGTGGCGGCGGTCATGCTGGGTGCGGCCAGCGGCAACGTGACGCTTGAGGCTGCCGGAAGTTTGCACGCGTCAGCAAACCGTCGCCGGCGCTGAGGTGTATTGCCCTCGCGTGATGACCATATTGATCGCAGTAGCCACTCCTCCACGGCCCTGGACGGTACGGTCGTGCCGCCCCCCGCCAGGACGCCGCCATTCAGCATCACGTAACCCTCGAGTTTAATCGCTGTCAACCGTTGCCGAACTGGTCATTCCATCCACCGCGACTTTACCGGACGGGCTCAAAGGCTGCCGGCGATGCCCCGTTTGTCCGGGTTCTGAATGAAACGCACCTTGTCCGGCGCCGCCTCGGGGCGAACTCCACAAGAGATGCCTTGAATTCACGCGATCGTCAATCCATTGGGACGCGTCGTCTGGTTGCTGGTGGAACGTGTTTCCAGGTCGGGGTCAGGCTGCATGGCCCAATGGACTTGAGCCGACGACCAGCGTTGTCTGAATCCGACCGGATAGTTTGCTCAAGGTTGGCCGGTTTCACATCGTGACTTACTGCAGGCCGGTGGAGTTCAGGTTGTAATTGAGCAACATAGGTCCGACGCGGGCGCAATCTGCGTGGTTGGTACTTGTGCTGAATCATCTATCCTCGTTCCCGGAGACTCCTGCCAACCGCGTGGTGTTCGTCCAACTGCGCCCTGGCCCTTGCCAGTTCCAGGTGTCCGTGTTGCTCCGGCCCCGCGTGTTTGCCATACCGAGAAACCGTCCAAATTTCCGGACCGTTGAAAGTGCCTTCACAGCGAGCACAGCCGTTGTGAAGGTTGTTGTTCGCAGACGAGATTTTGAGAAGACGTCGCCGGGGCCTGTAGACTGTGCTCAAGAAGGCGGCGGCCGGACCGAGAACGTGTTGCCCTGAATCAGAAAGATCACTGAAACCCGTCGGATATTCGGATACAGCCCCGCACCGAATCGATCATGCCGTTTCTGGTTTTCGCGAATGTGTTGTTCTGGATCGTCACATGGTGTGCGCATCGGAGAACAGGAACCCCATAATGATTGTTTTGATCTGGGTGTTCGTCAACGGGCACGACGATGAGGCCAATCCGAGATTACCAATGCCGATCCCATGCAGCGCTGCCGGGTTCGCGGCTGCACATAATGACCTGTCCTGGTATCACGGTTCTTCTGCGGGCGTGCCCAGGCGAAATCTCCACGCCGTGTATATGTCTCTCCTGCTGAAGTCTCCTCCCAGGGTGAAGAGGTCTATAGCGGGGGGGCAACCTGGTTGGAAGTGTGAACCTCTCACACTCTATTTCGGGGTCCAATGCCGACGCCGTGAGCAGTTCTTCGAACATGCTCATCGCCAACCCACCCGGGAGGGTACTTCAGCTAGACGACATATACAACGGCGTGGGAATTTCGACCTGGCGCCCGCAGCAGACCGTGATCCAGGACTCGGTCATTATGTGCCTCGAACCCGGCAGCGCTGCATGGGATCGGCATTGTGTATCTCGGATTGGCCTCATCGTCGTTGGACCGTGACGAACACCCAGATTCAAACAATCATTCTGGGTCCTGTTCTCCTTGCAGCCCACCCTGTGACGATCCAGAACAACACATTCGCGAACAACCAAACGGCATTATCGATTCGGTGCTGGGGCTGTATCCCAATATCCGACGGGTTTCAGTTACTTTCTAGATTCAGGGCAACATGCGTTCTCCCGGTTCCGGCGCCGCCTTTTGAGTCCAGTCTTACGCACCGCGACGTCTTCTCAAATCTCGTCCTGCGGAACAACCGTCACCAACGGTGTGCTGCTGGAAGGCACTTTCAACGGTCCGATTGACCGGTTTCATCGTTGGAGTGGCACACGCTGGGGGCCGGAGCACGGACACCTGAACTGCAAGGGCCAGGCGCAGTGGACGAAACACCACTCGGTTGGCAAGGAAAGTTCCCGTAACGAAGATCGATGAATTCAGCAACCATTACCACCACGCAGATTGCTCCCGCGTCGGACGCTGATGTTGCTCAATTACAACCCTTAACTCCACCGGCCTGCAGTAAACGTCACGATGAAACCGTCCAGAGGCCGCCCCCGTGAGCAACTATCCGGTTCGGATTCCATACAACGCTGGTCGTCCGGGCTCCAAGTCCAATTGGGCCATGCAGCCTGACCCGACCTTAACACGTTCACCAGACCCGACGATCGGTCCCAATGGATTGACATCCGCGTGATTCCAAGCATCTCTTGAGTTCGCCCCGGCGGCCGGCTCCTGGCAAGGTGGCGTTCATTCAGACGCCCGCAACGGCATCGCCGGCCAGCCTTTGAGCCCGTTCCGTTAAAGTCGCGTGGAAGACCAGTTTCGGCAACGTGTTGACCACGATACTCGATGGTTACGTTGATGCTGAATGGCGGGCGTCGCTGGCGGTGGGCGGCACGACGTCACCCGTCCAGGCCGTTGGCCCCCCGGGAGGGGGGGGGGGGGGGAAAAAAAAAAAGTGGCTACCTTCGACAATCTGGTCATCACCGCGAAGTGGCAACTTACACCCTCAGCGCCTGCGACGGTTTGCTTGACGCGTTGGCACTTCCGGCACATCAGCGTCACGTTTGCGCGGCCGCACCCAGCCTGACCGCCACCGCTGCTTCCACGAATACGACCACGACCACGACTGCGCTTCTAGCAAAAACACGCCGGGATAATTGCCTGTCCATCTCGACCCGGCAATTGCAATACACGGGCAACGTCGCAGCATGCAGTCTGCTGGCTGCATTTATTGCATTCGAGCCCGGCAGGGGGCGGCGACGGTAACGTGTCGGACACCGTTGACGGAGCATGAACCAGGCGGGCGTTTAATTCAGCAACGTGGTGCCACAGGCGCGTGGTTCTACTGCATCATTCGGCAGGCGGTCATCTGACTACCCGTCACGCCCAGCGTCCGCCTTTACATGAGTCATGGTCTACATACTACAGGTGCCTGCGGGAGTCACCTTATGCCACATCGTCCAACCTGGATATGGCACAACAATCACCACAGCGCGTTGCCGCTCCTGCAGTGGCGAACTGGTCCGGCTGGTTCGCGCACGCTCAGTGCGCTGACGAGCGTCAACGTGGGTGGATCCATTTAGCTCGAAAACAACCAGCCACGTCACGATTTACGAGGGTTTGCCACTGCCGACTACGTCGACGCCAGCAGTTTCCAGGCGCGACATTCACAGTGAATTACGGCGGTCCGTTTCGCCGCAGGGCGATCAGCTTCAAAATGCCTGCGTCGCCAGCTCGTCGACGACTGCCTACTACAAAAACGACACAGGTATATGGCTTTGTGTCTCCAGCTCGCCCGGCAACTGCAATACACGGGCAACGTCGCATCAGGCAGTCTGCTGACGGCATTATGCATTCGAGCCCGGCAGGGGGACGGCGACGATCACTGTGTCGGACCACGTTGACGGAGCATGGAAGCAGCGAGGCGGTTATCTCAGAAATGAGTGACACAGGCGCGTGGTTCACTGCATCACTTCGGCAGGCGGTCATCTGACCGTAACCGCACGCCCCAGCGGTCGGCCGTTTACATGAGCATCGTCACATGAATACCGGTGAGCTCGCCCTGCGGGAGTCACGCTGGATGCCACGGTCCATACGGGAACCGGGGACCATCACCACAGGCACTTGTGCCGTCTCCGGCACCGGCGACTGGTACTCTGGTTTCGCGCACGCATCAGTGCGCTGACGAGGTCAAAGTGGGTGGATCATTTAAGCTTTCGAAAACAACCAGCCCATCGGCACATTTACGAGGGTTCTTTTTGCACAACTGCCCGACACGTCACGCAGAGTTCCGAAGGCGCCGGGTTCACAGTATACGCCGGTCCGTTTCGCCGCCATGGCGATCAGCTTCAATGCCTGCGGCCGCCAGCTCGTCGACGGCGGTCAACCTGCATGGAACAGCGTGCCGCATGCCCTTGTTACCGCGTGTACCCACGTGAACGGCACGCAAGTCGAAGCTGCTGGCCACTCTGGGTCGCCTGCTCCGGACGTACCAGGCGACCGGCCTGACGCCGGCCTTCGACCGTGTCGTTTTCGTTGGAAGCGTCAACGTGTCCGTCATTCACCGATCGGCGCCCGTCAGCGTCACGGGGCGTCGCCACATCCAGCCCTGACCGCGTCAATGAGGCGTCGCCCGTAAGTCATTTCCCCACCCACGATTCGAACGTGGACTGAATGATCCATATTCATTCGTGCTACCGTTACCCAGCGGAGTGTGACCGAGCCTAATTAGAGCGGAAGGCCTGTTTTCTTCAAGTGGACCTGTAAACAATGCAAAACGTCTACTAGCGACTCGGGGGTGGTGGAAGTTTCGGCTATCTAGATTCGTGTTTTCGTGGGTGTGAGTCGGGTCTGGGGGGGGGGGGGGGGGTGGGGGGGGGTGGGGGGGGGGGGGTGGGTGGGGTTTTTTCTTTTTTTTGGTTTTTTATGTTCCTTTTTTTGTTTTCTTGTTATTTTTGTTTTTTTATTTTAGTTTTTTTTTGTATTTATTTAATCTTGTTTTATTGGTTCTTTGTTTTTTTTTTTTTATTTTTTTTTTTTGGTTTTTTTATTTATATTTTTCTTAGTGTTTTTTTTTGCTGTGTTGTTATTTGTTTGTATGTTTTTTATTTTTTTGTGTTTTATCTTGATTATTGTGTGTTTTTTTTTTTATTTTTTGTTTTGTTTTTTTTTTTTTTGTTTTTTACTTTTTTTTATTGTTTATTTTTTTTATTTTTTTTTTTTTTGTTCTTTGCTATTTTTTTTTGGTTTTGTTTTGTTTTTTGGTTTGTGTTTTTGGTTATGTTTTTAGTTTAATGGGGTGTTCGGGGTGTTGGGTTTTGGTGTTTTTGGTTTGATGTGTTTTGGTTTTGTTTGAGTATGTCCGTTGTGTGTCGAATGTGAATTATGGGGTTGTGTTATTTGTTAGTTGGGTTTTTTTTTGGTTTTTTTTTATTTTTTTGTGGCGGCCGACGGAGTCAATCTGTCGGTGCCTTGGTCAGCTTCTTCTCTCTCTCACCCACACAACGATGGGATATGGAAAATAATAAATGAATAAAACGAAAAGAGAAAGTAAAATTGGGTAAGGATAGGAGTCTGATCATAGGGCCGACAGAGTGTGACTGCCTGCCTGGCCGGACGCGCGACCCGACGTGTCACAGCCGGCCACTAAACTTCGATTGGGGCTTGTCTGCAAATGCCCAAACTGGTCGTGGAGTTTTGCATTTTTTAGCAGTCCACTGTGAGCGACTATGGAGTAGCCCTGTTCCGCTCTAACTCTTATGCGGTGCGGCACACTCCCGCTGTTGTAAGCGGGTACACGAAGTGACTCGGGTAGCACTATCATCCACGTTCGAGGCGTGTGGTGGGTGGACTTTGAAAACTGTAGCGGTGCCGGATCGCCTCTTGTGATAGCGTGCGGTCAGGTCTGGAGTGTGGCCCGGACGGCAACGTACGCGTACGGCTGCCTAGGCGGCAAGTGGACGACGCCGTTGGGTAGCGCTGCCAGCGGACAACGACAACGGTCGAAGCGGCTGTCAGTTGTCCGGTGTCGTGCCTTGGGTACGGGGGGGGGTCGTCGGGGTTGTGCAGGCGCCCAGTATTGTCCCAGGGCGACTTCGTGACTGCGGGGTGCCGTTCACTGTGGTGGGGTTGTGTAGCAGAACGGGCGGGTAACCGGGCAGGGGCCTGCGGCACGGCTGTTCCAGATGCCAGTTGGAACCGTGCCGTCGACCAGAGCTGGGCGGCAGCAGGGCTCATGTTGGAGGGGGTAGCTAGCGGTGATCGTGCGCGATGGGTCGGGCGAAACGTTGCCGTCCGTTTATGCCGTGTGGACAACAGCGGCGGCCTTCGGGAACTGTGTGTGGTCGTTGGTGACGGGTGGCGTCGGCTGTGTGGCAGAACCCTCGTGCTAATCGGTGCCGATGGGCTGGGGTTGGTTTTCGAGGTGTAGAATGATGCCACGGCCACTTTGACGCTCGTCAGCGGTGCACTGATGTGCCTGGGCCGCGGAAACCTAGCCAGGTGAGCTGGAGGTCGCCTGTGCCGGACAGACGGGGCACAGGTTCCTGGTTGGGTGGACGTTTGGTCGTACGCGTTTGCGCTCTTATGTGGACGGCGTGGTGTGGTGTGCAGTGCCAGCGGGACTCCGCAGGGGGCGTAGGCGGTGCCCCGGTAATTCATGTAGACCGTGCTTCATGCTAACGGCGGACGCCTGGGCTGACGGTTACGTCGATTACCGCCTGCCGAATTGATGGCAGTAGAACGACGCGGCCTGTTGTCACTCCATCGCTGACATAAACCGCCCCGCTTGCTTCCATGCTCCCGCTCAACTTGTCCACACAGTGACGTCCGCCGTCCCCCTCCGGCCTCGAATGCAATAAATGCCGTCACAGACTGCCTGCTGCGACGTTTGCCCGGGATTGCAGTTGCCCCGGGCGAGCTGGACAGGCCATATCCCTGTGTCGTTTGTTGTAGTAGCGCATTCGTCGACGAGCTGGCGACAGGCAGGCCATTTTGAATCTGATCGCCATGGCGGCCGAAACGGAGCCGCCGTATGCACAATGAGTGGGATGTGTCATGTTCGCTGGCCCTCGGTGGAATGTCGGGTCTGGGGCGTTGAGCGGTCGGTTCGGGCAGTGGCAGAACCCCTCCCCCCCCCCCCCCTCGGTGGGGGTGTTTAACGTCGTGGCCGGGGCTGTGTGTGGTTTGTCGAGGCTTAAATGATGCCGAGCACGGCCACTGTTGTACGGCTCGTCAGGCGCCTACTAGGCGCGTGGCGCGAAACCGAGGGGGTCCAGGGTCCAGTTCGCCATGGGGGCGTGAGACGGTGCACACGGCGCCTGTGGGGTGTGAGTGTGTGTGGTGGCCATAGTCCCGGTGTTGGTGGGGGGGGGGACGCTGTTGGCAGTTCCAGCGTGAGCTCGGGCGGGCAGGCAGCCGGTATTTGCGCATGGGGTGAGACGCTGGATGCTCATGTAGTACTGAGACGGCTGACGCTGGTGGCGTGACGGTTACGGTGGTGCAGATTACCGTGCGCTCGAATTTGATATGCAGTAGAACCACGCGCCTGTGGCACCCGCCGTTGCTGACATAACCGCCCCCTGCTTCCTGCTCCGTCAACGTTTGTCCGACACAGTTTACCGTCTGCGTCCCCCGCCTGGCTCGAATGCAATAATGCAGCAGCAGACTGCCTGCTGCGACGTTGCCCGTGTATGCAATTGCCGGGTCGATCGGGACGGCCATATCCCTGCGTCTTTTTTTGTATAAGCGCAAGTCGTGGTCGTGGTCGGTCGTCGTGAAGCAGCGGTGCGTCAGTCTGGGTGCGTCCAGCGGCAACGTGACGCTGAATAGCTGCCCGTAATTTGGGCACGCGTCCAGCAAACCGTCGGCCGTGGCGCTGAGGGTGTAAGTGCCACCCGCGTTGATGACCAGATGTGCGAAGTAGTCCACTCCGCCAACGGCCGGACGGGACGTCGCTGCGCCCCCTGCCGCCAGGACTCGCGGGGTCCGCCATTCATCTCAACGTAACCATCGAGTTATCGCTTGTCAACACGTTGCCGAACTGGATCTTCATTCACCGCGACTTTAACGACGGGCTCAAAGGCTGCCGGCGGATGCCCGTTGTCCCATTCTGAATGAACGCCACCCTTGCCGGCGCCGGCGCCGGGCGTATCACGTCAAAGGAGATGCTGTGAATTTGCACTGTGCGTGGACTTGGTCGTCATATCCATTGGGACCAGATCGTCTGGTGGCTGGTGAAGTGTTCCGTTCTGGTCAGGCTGCATGGCCCAATTTGACTTGGAGGCCGACGACCACGTTGTTCCTGGATCCGACCGTAATAGTTTTGCCTCAAGGTGGCCGTTTTTCTCGTGACCTTCTGCATGTCCGGTGAGTTCAGGTTGTAATTGAGCAACAATCAGGTCCGACGGCGGGAGCAATCTGCTGTTGTACTGGTGCTGAATCATCGATCTTCGTTCCGGAGAACTTCCTTGCCAACCGCGTGTGTTTTCGCCCACTGCGCCCTGTGCCCTTGGCCAGTTCCATGGTGTCCGTTTCTCCGGCCCCCAGCCGTGGTTGTCCATCCACGATGAACCGTCCAATCCGGACCGTTGAAAGTGCCTCCAGCAGCACACCGTTGGTGACTGTGTTGTTTCCGCAGGACGAGATTGAGAATACGTCGGCCGGTGCCGTAAGACTGCTCAGAAGGCGGCGCCGGCACCGGAGAACGTGTTGCCCTGAATCAAAAGTCACTGAAAACGCCGTCGATATTGCGGATACAGCCCCATCACGCGAATCGATCATGCGTTCTGGTTGTTCGGCGAATGTGTTGTTCTGGAGCGTCACATGTATGTGGGCTTGCATCGGAGAACATGACCCCATAATGATTGTTTTGGGGGAATCTGGGTTGTTCGGCACTGTCAACGACGATGAGGCCAACCGAGATACCCAATGCCGATCCCATGCAGCGCCTGCCGGGTTCGAGCGCACATAATGACCGAGTCCTGGATCACTGTCTGCTGCGGGCGCCCAGGTCGAAATTCTCCTTCTCCCGGCCGTTGTATATTTCGTTCTCCTGCTGAAGTCCCCTCCCAGGGTGAAGAGTCTATAGCGGGGGCAACCTGGTTGGGAAGTGTGAACCTCCATCAACGACTCGATTTATGGTTCCATGCCGACGCCGTGAGCAGTTCTTCGAACATGCTCATCGCCACACCACCCTGGAGGTGACTTCAGCAGGAGACGACATATACACGGCGTGGAGAATTTCGACCTGGGCGCCCCGCATCAGACCGTGGATCCCAGGACTTCGGTCATTATGTGCATCTCGAACCCGGCAAACGCTGCATGGGATCGGCATTGTGGTTTCGGATTGGCCTCATCGTCGTTGACCGTGACGAACACCCAGATTCAAAACAATCATTTATGGGGTCCTGGTTCTCCGATGCAGCCCACCATGTGACGATTCCAGAACAACACATTCTCGAACAACCAAACGGCATAGTCGATTCGGTTGCTGGGGCTGTCTCCCTCAATATCCGACTGGTTTCATGACTTTCTGATTCATGTCAACACGTTCTCCGTTTCCGTGCGCCCGCCTTCGTGAGCCCGGCTTACGGCACCGGCGACGTCTTCTCAATCTCGTCTGCAGGAACAACACCGTCACCAACGGTGTGCTGCTTGAAGGCCCTTCACAACGGTCCGTAATTGGACCGGTTTCATCGTGGATGGCAACACGCCAATGGGGGCCGGAGCAACGGACACCTGGACCTGGCAAGGGCACAGGGCTCAGTGGACAACACCACGCGGTTGGCAGGAAAGTTCTCCGGGACACGAGATCGATGAATTCAGAGCACCAGTAGCCACCACGCGAAGTGCTCCCGCGTCGGACCTGATGTTGCTCAATACCACTCTAACTCCACTGCTGCTGCAGTAGTCACGATGAAACCGGCCACCTTGAGCAACTACCGGTCGGATTCCAGAGCACGCTGGTCGTCGGCTCCAGTCCAATTGGGCCATGCAGCCTGACCCGAAACCTGGAAACACGTTCACCAGCACCCAGAGATCGGTCCCATGGATTGACGATCCGCGGTGATTCCAAGCATCTCTTGAGTTCGCCCCCGGCGCCGTCGCAGCAAGGTGGCGTTCATTCATACGCCGACAACGGGCCTCGCCGGCCATCCTTTGAGCCCGCCGTTAAAGTCGCGGTGGAAGACCATTTTCGGGCACGTGTTGACCACGATACCTCGATGGTTACGTTTGATGCTGAATGGCGGCGTCCTGGCGTGGGCGGCACGACCGTCACCGTCCAGGCCGTTTGCGAGTGGCTACCTTCGACAATCTTTCAATCAACGCGAGTGGCACTTACACCCTCAGCCGCGGCGACGTTTTGCTGACGCGTGCAACTTCCTGCATCATCAGCTTCACGTTGCCAGCTGCCGCACCCACCTGAACCGCCACCTCTGCTTCCACGACGACTACCCCGACCACGACTGCGCTTCTACAACAACGACGCCGGGATATGGCCTGTCCAGCTCGACCCGGCAATTGCAATACACGGGCAACGTCGCGGCAGGCAGTCTGCTGGCTGCATTTATTGCATTCAGCCCGTCAGGGGCGGCGACGGTAACTGTGTCGGACAACGTTGAACGGAGCATGGAAGCAGGCGGGCGGTTATGTCAGCACGGGTGACCACAGGCGCGTGGTTCTACTGCTCAATTCGGCAGGCGGTCATCTGACCGTAACCGTCACGCCCAGCGTCGCCGTTTACATGAGCATCGGTCTACTGAATACGGGGGTGCCTGCGGGAGTCACGCTGGATGCCAACAGCGTCCACACGGGATTGGCACAACAATCACCACCGAGTCGCTTGTGCCGTCTCTCGGCAGTGGCGAACTGGTCTGGCTGGTTTTCTCGCACGGCAATCAGTCGCTGACGAGCGTCACGTGGGTGGATCATTACGCTCGAAAAACAACCAGCCCATCGGCACGATTTACGAGGGTTCTGCCACTGCCGACGACGTCCACAACGCCAGCATTTCCGAGGGCTCGACATTCACATTGAATCGGGGTCCTTTTCGCCCCATGGCGATCAGTTCAAAATGCCTGCTGTCGCCAGCGCGTCGACGAAGACCCCTTTTGCGCTACTACAAAAAACGACACCGGGATATGGCCTGTTCCAGCTCGGCCCCGGCAACTGCAATACCGGTCACGTCGCCGCAGGCAGTCTGCTGACGCAATTTATTGCATTCGAGCCCAGCAGGGGGACGGCACGATCACTGTGTCGTACAACGTTTCCGGAGCATGGAAAGCCAAGCGGGCGGTTATGGCAGCATGGAGTGACCACAAGGCGCTGGTTCTACGGCATCAATTCGGCAGCTGTCATCTGACCGTAACCGTCAACGCCCAGCGTCCGCCGTTTACATGGGCATCGGTCTACATGATCTACCGCGTGAGCTCGCCTGCGGGATTCACGCTGATGCCACATCGTCCAATACGGGACCGGTACGACAATCACCACCGGCACTTGTGCCGTCTCCTGGCACCGTCAACTGGTACTGGCTGGTTTCGCGCACGCCAGTGGCGCTGACGATGCGGTCAAATTGGTGGATCATTTAAGCTCGAAACAACAAGCCCATCGGCACGATTTACGAGGGTTCTGCCACTGCCGACGACGTCCAACGGCCAGCAGTTCCGAGGCGCCGTGTTCACAGTGAATACGGCGGTCCTTTCGCCGGCATGGCTATCACTTCAAAATGCCTGCTGCCCGCCAGCTCGTCGACGGCGGTCAACCTGCATGGAACAGCGTGCCGCCGGCCCTGGGTTCCGCGTGTACCAAGTGAACGGCACGCGTCGAAGCTGTGGCCACTCTGGGCGCCGGCACGCGACGTACCAGGCGAACCGCCTGACGCCGGCTTCGACCGTGTCGTTTGTCGTGGAAGCGTACAACGGGTCCCGTCATTGCCGATTCGGCGCCCGTCAGCGTCACGTTGCCCGTCGCCACTCCAGCCCCTGACCGCGTCAATGAGGCGCGACGTAGTCATTTCCCACCCCCGATTCGAACGTTTTTGGGGAAAAAAAAAACTGGAAAAAATGATCCAGAGTCATTCGTGCTACCGTACACAGCGGGGAGTGTGCCCGAGCTAATTGAGCGGAAGGGCCTGTTTCGTCAAGTGGACCTTAAAAAATGCACACTCCTCACGACTCGTTTTTGGGAATTTCGCTAGATTCGTGGTTTCGTGGGGTGGTGACGTCGTGTTCGCGGCCGACAGGAGTCAATCTGTCGCCTTGTTCAGCTTCTT
>Ga0179591_1251917_pt1 | contig 13692 bp, 19 predicted proteins | sample CZOMad2_1_08_16f_FD_182891 | JGI IMG/M metagenome (GOLD analysis project Ga0179591, IMG submission 182891) | Vadose zone soil fungal communities from Angelo Coast Range Reserve, California, USA - CZOMad2_1_08_16fungal (PacBio error correction) | ecosystem: Environmental > Terrestrial > Soil >...
GCAACATTTCCTAGGACTGCTTGTCGATAAGTGGGGGGGGGAGGAAGACTTGGAGTCTAGGGATCATTAGTAATCCGGATTTAAGAGAAGCTGAGGGCCGACTATTGTTTCAGAAAACCAAGAAAGCTGGCAAGGCCGCGCACCAGATCAAGACTTCGAATGATGAGGAAAAAAGTAGAGCATTATACCAATAAGCGCCGGTGCTTTTCTAAAATATGACGTAAATTGAGAGGAGAAAGGCTAGAAGAAGAGGGACGGGACTAGTTGGGAAAGAGAAGGGGGAAGGTGTAATGCAAGGAGTGGTGAGAAGCAGGAGGAAGGAAGCTAAAGAAGCCCCACTCAGGGGGGGTTGTTCTGTGGTGAAGGAAAGAGAAGTGGGGGAGTCAAGCTGAACATTTTCCAGAGAAGAGGGGGGAGAGCCGAGAAGAAGGTGGTCGGCGAAGAAAGAGCAGGAAATGAGGAGGGCGGGCTATATTTTATGTTTGGGGGGGGGGTTTATGAGAGAGGTGAAGAGTGGAAGGAGGAGGGGGATAAATGGGGTCAAAAGAAAGAAGTCTTAGGGGGCCAAGGTTGAGGAAAAGAATGGGGGCTGAAGAATAGGATGATTAGCCCAGGAGGAACGGGCCGGGCCGCGAGGAATGAAAAAATTTTGAAAAATTACTGGTGGGTAAGGGGAGGAGGAGAAGAAGTATGAATGGCCTGGGGAAATAAAGATCGTAAGGGGAGGAGGGGGAAGTGCGCGGCTGATCGACAAGACATCATGCGATGGGTGGTTGTGGAAAGAAAAAAAGGAAACAGAAAGAGCCGCATTAGCTTTGCAGATCAGGGACCAGGGGGGAAAAAAGGATGGTTAAGGGACAACTTCAAGTTTCCTCGGGAAGCATATGGGCGGCGGGAAATGGAGGGGGGTCAGCGAAGGAGAAGCATATGGAAATAATAGAGGGGATAGGCCGGATTTTAACTGGAAGGGAAAAAATTACCAAGAAGACGGGCTAGAATACGTAAATACATCGGGGGAAGGCAAAGGGGGTCTGCGTTAAGACTCTTAAAGAAGTAGAAAAAGAAAGAATAAAGTTCTATGGAGCGTACCTCATAGGGGCCGACTCAGGAAGATTGGAAAAAATGGTTGTACTACTAAAAAGGGAAAGGAGAAACTGCGGAGCCTCCCGAAATTGAGTTTGATGGAGACTGAAGGGGGAAGGACGAGAGGGCGGGGTACTGCATCAGGGAACGATGGTAAAAGGATCAGACGAAAAGGATGGAGAGTAGAAAGGGGCGGGAAGGAAGCTCTGGCTATTTCGAGGCCAGAAGTGCCGAGATGGAGGGGTCAACGTGTTCGTATAAGGCCAAGAGAGAGTGGCTAAGAGAAGTAAGGAAGGGGGGGAAGTAGAGAGGGATGCAAGTTTTATCTAGAGGGCGAGCGGGACGGGCAAGAAGCTAACACCCTGGTTGGGGGGTTTTCGGAAAGATCTGGAGCGAGTCAAAAGAGAGCAAAGAGAATTACGCTGGGATTACGGGGACCGAAGGGGTTAGGGTAAGAACCGAAGGGGGGGTTATGAAGCGGTGAAGACAGAAGTGAGGAAACAGAAGAATCACGAGGATAACTCGAGTCGACAATGAGCGGCATAAGCAGAGTCGGTGAATGAGAAAAGTGCCTTCGTAAATTTGGGGGGGAGAGGGTGGAGGCAGGAAACCTCAAGATTCTACCGTGGATAAAGGAGGAGATGCTGAAGACGGGGAGGGCAGATTGCGATCAAACCACAGACCAATGCATAGGGGGAACTACGGGGACTCGAGAAGTTGACGTACTGGGGGCGTTTGTGATAGTCGTGGTAAAGCGGGTAAAGGGGTTTCAAGAAGTGAAAAGGGGGTAATCTGGCGAAGGGAGGGGGGGCGAAGGTATTCTGCGTTAAAGGCTCCTACAGAAAGGGAGGGGGAGGGCGACGGGACAAGGCAAGGTCTTCTCCAAGGGGGGAGGAAACGCTGGAGGGGGGGTGGATTGAAAGTGTGGGGGATCATCCGGTCAGGAAAAAGATTCACCAAATGCGGTCTTTAAGGGAATCAGATAGACAGAGGGAAGACGGGAAGACGAAAATCTTCCTAAGGGCAAGGGATAGGGCAGGGCGGTTCAGTCTTCTGCGTGCGTGAAGCAGCGCTGGAGGGGGGAGGGGATGGGTACGAAGCAGTTAGATAGGGAAGTTAAGGAGGAGGATTAAGACTCCAACAACTGATTCGGACAGGAAGGAGAAGCCGAAAATAAATAAAAGGGAAGTTAGTGAACTCACAAGAATTTCCCATCAAAAAAAGAAACAGCTGATACAAGCAGAAAAAACCATGCCGGCCTTGCCTTCTTCCGGTAGAGAGAAAAACCCGGACTTGCAAGCTCTAAGAGAAAGAAAAGCCATCACCATCAGTTAGGGATCGCAAAGAAAACCGAGAACCAAAACCCTAACCCCCATAAAGAGCAAGTAAGGGGGGGTAACTCTGCCAGCTCAAGCGCTCCAAAAAGGCGGAGTCTTCCAGAAGGAAAGCAGAATGAAAAAAAAACCGCCTCGGGCGAACAGAAGAAACAGGGGGGTTCAACGCCGAAAAAAGGGAAGCTACCACTCCGCAAAAAAAGACACACAGAGGGCCATTATTAGGATTAGTGTGAACACCCAGCCACAAAGCGAAGAGGGTAGGAGAATAGCTAATTCTCCGCGTGCTATTGATAATACAAGGAGTTGGCAGGGGGAAAGGAAGCAAAGAACACGAAACAACCCTCTAGCGTAGGAAAGGCTTCATTAAAAATCTGCGTGAATGATCTACTCGAGGTAGAGAAGAGGGAGGGGAGCTTAGGAACTTGATAAAACAGTCGGACAAGTAAAGTCGGATGAAAAGGAAAAAAGGAAGGAAAACATCACCAACAAAATGCCCCCGAGAGTCGTTGAAGGACCGCAGGGAAGCGATCCTTCGCCAAAACCCACAATCCTTAGAGGATGCTCTAATACAAGTAAAATTTCGAAGAACACGAGAAAATCATTCTAAATGGGAAACCTCAAGGCCTAATCTGAAAGACAGAACCTTTATACCTAAAACTAACCGAAGCAGGAGGAACTCAGATCCGACGAACATAACCAGGGGGAACAGAAAGGGGGAAAAGAGGGCATGGGGGAGGAAAGGACCCAACATCAAGGACCATTGCCTCTTTCAACAACGTCGTTAGGAGGAACAGCGAAGAAGAAGACAAACTCATTGTATGGAGAAGGGGGAAAGAAGGGAACAGCGCAGTAATATAGGCATCACCACGATAGCAAAAGAGATAGAGGGGGGCCAAAATCTACGTCAGCACATTCTGAATGAGTCGTGAGAATCGAAGGGGTGAAGGTAATCGAACGCCTCATTTCCTCAGAAAGAAAGCTGGACGCCTGGGTCACGGCCTTCTTCAGCAAACTCCTTATCTGCGGTCAAAACGGAGTACCACCGCTGCCAGAGCAAGAGGGGAGACACTCTGAGGAAAAAAAAGGAGACGCTGAAACGCAAAATGACCGCCTCCCCTCACAGGGACTACGAGGGAAAGAATTGGTACTGAAAGAGTCACGTACACTCTCTAACTCTGAAGATTGAAAGTTCTTAAAATCAAATCCATTATAAAGGGCCGGGGAGAAAACCATAAAAAACACCTAAGAAGGGACAATTTTCGAGAGGGAGGGGAACAATGGAAACATTCAAGACTCGAAGAAAAACCTGCCAACCAACGTTACTTACATTTTGGGGGCTCTTTAAAAGCGAGACAGAAGGGGAAAGCCAGTGCGTTTCCCTAAAAGAGAAGATGTAGTCAAAAAAAGCCGAAGGTTATATTTAGCAACGAAAAAGTCGGCAAAGTAATAGAGAGGATGTATTACCCTCCTATCAGGGACGGAAAGGTCGAAGAAACAAAGAATACAAAGGGCCGAACCCTTCAGATGACCTCAACATCGCATCAAAGGAAAGAGGACAAAACCTCAGATCAGGCAAGGGGACAGACAGCTCATAGAGCTGAAAACAGATCTTCATGCGCAGAACCCACTGGAAAGCGCTAAACCCCCACCACCTATCGTGGGGCTAACTCGGGATCGCCGGCTATCGTTTAAACCGGAGTACGGGTCTCATATCAATCGACATAAGGAAAAGGGGTCAAGCACCAGAGGAAGAGAGTAAGAACCTCTTCTTCTTTCGACCGAACTCAAGTCTTAAATCTCCGAGCAGAACGGGATAAGGGGAGGCGGGAGAAGAACTCTAATCCTCCTGGTCTGTCTGAGGAAGAAGGAAACGAAACTTCTGGGTCAATAGGAAAAAAAAGGAGGCAAGAACAGGATCTTCCGGCTTCTCCACGAGGCTCTCCCGAGAAAACGAGTAAATCAGACCCCATCAGAGTTCGGTCCAGAAAGAGAGAAGGTGTGAAAGAGAGAAACACAAAAAAAGTGGAGGAGGAAAGAGGAATTTGAAAGGCCGAGATGGATGGTACAGATTCATCTTACCGGTGTATAAGGGGAATCAGTGGCGGCAGGATGAAGCGGGAAGAAAAAGAAAAATCAGGGGAGGAGCCTAAAAAGGGGCGACGGATCCTTTCCAAGGGGAAAGGAGCTCCAGAGAATGAAAAGGAGAGATTAGAGAACGCACACCATGAAAAATGGCGCCGTTTCTTTGACAAAATCTGTGGATTCAAAAAGAGTTCTCTATAGATTGTATGATATTAACTATGGTGAGGAAATAAGCATACGTCTCATTTTCTATAATTAAGATGAAAAGAAAAAAATATACAGTCAATACTTAGCAAAATTAAAGCCGGTGGTGGGTTTTTTGGTTGCGAAAAGGAAGTTTGGGTGATGCCGATAAAGGCAGGGTCAAAAAAGCCGGAATAGGCGTTCTTTAAGAAGAAACGGAAGGGTGGCCTTCCCGAGGGCCTCATAAGGATGGGGTTGCCAAGGGGGCATCGACCAATTTATGTGCTCCTGACATTCCTTTGGGTCCTTCTCTTTGGGCGAAAGGCGGGTCCTACCAGAGGGGCGGAAGTGAAGGGGCCACTTTGTCGGGTCGGGAACATAAAAAGATTGGGCTTAATAATGAATGTTCAGGTACCTACAGCGGGCAGTGGAGAACTGTTTCAATGACGGACACTGGGGGGGAAGGAAGGTGGTGGGAGGGGGAGTCGGAGATATGACATCACCCTTGATACCGAAAAAAGGAATGGGGGGGTGGAGCTGGCGATCTTAGCCTCTATCGCGTTTTGGGGGGGGGGGGGAAGGGGAGAAAGAGGAAGACAGAAGCGAGGTGACCGTTGGAAATGATGTACCTTACAATTATTCCTCTGGGGAGAGGCGTCGGGCACATTGCAGTCACAGCGAAGAATAGAAAGGGGTTCATTTCTACCGACTACGGGGACACTTGAAGCGTCTGGTGACGAGGGGGAGAGAAAGGACCGTGACTTATGCTAATAAGACGAACAAAAAAACGGGGCTGATTATGTACATTTGCTAGGCAGGGATGAAAAGAGAGGAAAGACCATACTCGATATTCGAGGTTCGGCGGGAAAAGAGAAAGAGATCTCAGAAGATTAGAAGTCGGGGGAGGCGACTATCTTTACGGGCGCGGGGAAAAAAGGAGGGGGGAAATCCGACATACATGTACTAAGGGCATGTGAAGTAAAGAAGAGAAGGGGGGGGATGGAAAGCAGGCAATTGGAAGAGTGCGTTAGCAGAATCAGAATATTCTTTCGCTGTAATACGGAAGGTAGGAGAGGGATATGAAAAAAGGTGCAAGGAAGGGTCGGGTTCGGTATAAGGAACGGGCGATCGACTTGTCATCTTTTCTAATGCCATACTTGTGGAACTGGAGGAAGAAAAAGGGAGGGTGGAGGAGGGGGGGGATCGGGGTTCTCTTTTGAGGAGTGGTCAAGAGCAAATGTGGGGGGTTTGCGGCGAAGGGATCTTTACGATTCCGGAAGGAGAGAAAGAAGGAAGGAAACTTTTCTGGACTTTTCAAAGAAAGGTCGGGGGAAAACGAAGACGGTGGTGATGGCAACGGAGATCAAATCATCACGATTGGGAGGTAGGGGAGGGATCATATGACTCTGCGGCCAAAACCACCAAAGATGACGGGTGGTGAAAGAGGCTACTTTGTATTTTGGAGGGGGACCAAGTGTTGAGGGGAAGAACAAGGGACAGAGAGAGGTCTTGTCGGGGCTAAATGAAAAAGGGGAAGAGAGGGGCAAAAGATTTCGAAAAGCAAATCCAACATAGGGGGGTGAAAGACGTTCAAAAAAAGATAATAACGTGGTTTCTTGGGGAGGGGTTTAATAGGGAGGGAAGACGGAAGGGTGTTGGGCGCGTGCTGGAGGAAATCAGGCGGCGGCTTGTGGATGCCATGGTGTGAATTCGGCGTTAGAGGGGACAGGAAGCCGGCATGATTGCTCGTGCTGCTCTTTGAAGGGGGAGGGAAATTTTAATTTCCCGAGAAGGGGGAAATGGGGGGGGGTCTAGTGGGACGGACTGGTTAAGAGGGGCGGGGTTCTTCTTAACGAAAAGGAGTAGCTGGGGATGGAAGGATATCGCGCGGGACAGAAAGACCGGGGAATAGAAAAGGAAGAAGGGGGGGAAGGTCGAGGGGGGAGGAGGGGGGTCTGTTCGGGCGAGGCAATGCTGGAAGTTGATTAGGGGGGATTTAACAAAAGAGAGAAGTGAAATAAGTACGTAGGATTCTAGCTACTCAAAAAAAACAACGGAAGGGCTGAAAGGGCCTTATCGATCCCGAAGAAATTACTTGTAGAAATCCTCACGGGGAACTTAACCCAAAAAAAAAGAAAAAAAAACCTAAAAGCCTTCCCTCAGAAACGAATGCAGGTATCCACTTCTTCCGTATCTCGAGACAACGGAGGCGGGGGGGAAAGACAGCGATCAAGAAAGCTAGATCAAATTAATGGACTGGGGAGAAGGAAGACCAGCGAACCACGTCCCGCCAACAAGAAAGGAAACAACCCGATAAGTTACTCCACTAGGCGCCGACTAGAAAAACTCATGCTCGGCGGAAAAATCCTTCACGCAGAAATTCACAAAATGGGAAGGAACAAACGAGGGCCAAAATGCAGGCACGCGAAACAAATTTATCATTCTCCGAAAGAGAAAAACCGCCCAAACACCGAGGACAGGTGAATGAAGTAGTGAACCCCAGTGAACCGTCAGAAAAGTTGAGAAAGAGCGACGTCTCCGAAGCGAGAAGTCGACAGAATCTGTCCGGAGGAGAAAAGAGAAGAAAAAGACGAGACAAAAAAAACCAGGCATTCGTAATCGGGGCGTTCGACGCGAATAGGAGAAAAAGAGAAAAAAGGATACGGGATGATCTTGTCTTTCACACTCTTGGAGGGAAAAGCGAAGAGAACAATCGTCGTCTTGACAAAAAGTACCACACACAAAATGCAAGGAAGGCTCAACTTGTGAGAACCGCTAATGATCTAAAGAAGAGAAAAAAAACCAAGAAAGCTGAGCTTCCAAGGACTGATCCGACTAGGAGAAGGGCACAAAGGAAGCAAGTCGCTGAAGGTCGGACATAATACGAAAAGAGAAAAAAAGTCGAGCGGCCGGGAATTTATACCGAACCCGAAACCTGGAACAGAAGGAGGGGCAAAACCACCGCTACGGCAATATAAAAAACGACAACAAAAAGGATAAGCTACAAAGAGTCCCTGAGGAGGAAAAAAAGGAGGAAACGAGAAGGACGGAGGACACACACCGTCGATCAGGGGATCACCATCAGTCACACGTCTCTATGTTGTAGGAGGGAAAAGGTAAAGAGCAAGATAGGATATCCACACCTGAGGTCGATAGAATCTTCCACTCAGCTCGGAAGAAAATCATATAAGATAGAGTGGCCTGGGAGATCTACGGGATCATCTCAACGGAAGACAATTCCGTGGCCTCAGACCACCCGTCGGGGGCGACTGAAGAGAGAAGTTACTTGGAGAAGGGGGTTCGCTACCCGCGTACCACCAGACTCGAAAAATCAGCCCTATATCGAGTCCAAAAATCAGAGTAGAAGGTAAATCGCTACAGACAATGGGAAACGCAAGAAAAGCCACCTTAAAAGCGGAACGAAGGGTGATCAAACAAAACACCGTTAAAAAGAATGGGTGAAAACCGGAAACGAGAGTGAAAAGGCTAGCAGATCTATATTAAATCAAAAAAAGACGAGGAAGCGCGGCTTATAAAAACTCGAAATTGCAAGGGGAGAGAGGTAGGGGGAATGAATTGGGGTCCCGAGAGAAGAAAAAGACCAAGCCAAAAAAGGGAGAAAAACCGGGAAAAGTAAAACAGGGTTAACGCGATCGCAAGGCACTCCCGGGTGGAAAAAAGAACGGAATAGAAATATTCAGCACAAGGAATATGATTGAAAACTCAGGGCAAGAAGAAGAAAGGAGGGAGGGAAGAGCTCCATCCAACAGACACCGTCCAACGCAGATCAAAAGGACAAAAAGGGTACTAGAGCCAAGCCGAAAATCACGGGGGCAGTACTCAAAAAGCTGCATCAAGAAGAAAGTCCGGCCGACGACCAGAACCAATCTCGGAGTACAAAAAAAGACTGAAGAGAAAGAAAAAGAGTCTCGCCTTCAAAAAAAAAAAAAAAACGGGGGGCCGAGGAGGGGGAGCCACCTAAGTCTGCGCCGTCTATCTTTTTGAACAAGCGAAAAGGAGCAGGAAACCGACAGTCTGCCTCGTAAACCCCTAGCGTCCTAAAACGAGGATTACGGGCCATCGTAATTCATCCAGGAGAGCCTTCAGTCAAAAAGAAAGGATCAGTCTGGGAGCAGGGTCGACGGGGTCAGAAAATCATAAGCCAAATAGTTTCGCGCTGAACGAAAAAAAACGGAGGGGCTAACGGGAACCCTCGGAGAAAAGAAACCAGAATTAAAGAAAGAAATGAAGCAAAAGAACCGCCAAGCCAACCTAGCAAAAAAGTCAAAATCTGAATGAGGAAAAGAAAGAGAGGACTGGTTTCTCAATCAAAAATCAAACAAAACAACGTTGAAGAACATAAGGGGGGGGGGGGGGGGGGGGGTTGCAACAGTTCCTCTCTGGTACCGAGTCGGGGGGAGAGGGGGGAAAGAAGAATGCGTCGGAGGTAGATGCACGGGTAAGAAACAGGACGCTGCAAACGTTGGAACAAAGGGGCTGGCAAAAAGGCGAGGACAAGATCATGACGTCGAGGATTAAAGTGAAGATCAAAACAAGAAAAAAAAAAAGATGAGAGGGGTCAATAAATAACAAAAGAGAGGTATACACTTAACTAATCAATGACAATCGTTTCAAACAATAAAGGGGAAAAAAAAAATAAATAAATAAAATAAAACAGGGAAAAAGAGGGTGAGACAAAGAGCAGCTTCTAATACATGAGGGAGTATAGTAAACTCCAGATAAAAGGTGGAACTAAAACCCTAGACCGTCCGAGGGGGGGGGGTTTTGTGGGAATTCGTAAACTGTTGCCTGGAAAATCTCATGGTAAACCGGAGGAAAAAGATGGGCGTGCCACGATTTGGCATATGGAGGGAAGAAGTGAGGAAAAGGCTTTAGTGCTATGACATGATGAATAAAAAGGGGGAGGGAAGGTGCAGAGGATTTCCATCAATCTAGTAAAGGTTAAAGACGGTGGGGGGGAGGGGGGGGGAGAGATCTAAAAGCTGGTCTGGAGAAGTATGAGAGAGGAAAGAAAGGAACGGGTCCTTGCCATCGAGGTAAGGGAGCAAAGGTTGTGGTACGTTTGGGGTGTAAAAGGGGGATTCCTAGGGTCAAGGGGGAAAAAGTGGTTCAAGACAGGAGCGAACAGGAGTGGAGAGGGTGGGAGGGGGAAGAATCGCATGAAAGTCATGCGGATTTGGGTGTGAGGTGAAGGAGAGGCAAGAGAGGGTCAAGAGGGGTCAGTTGGACATGAGGGGGTGCCTGGCAAACTCGGGCAAGATGGGGATGCAGATGGAGGCAGAAGGAAAAAAATTGTCGTTCGGATACTTCAAAAAGAAAGGGCGGACAACTCAGGGGGGAGGCTTGGAACTGGTCGCGGGGTAGAGGGAAAAGGAGCACAGAGAATGAGATTAGGAAGAAGATCGCTTTTTCCTGGAGGAAGGGGGGAAAGGGGAAGGCAGGGAGGTGCGACGTGCTTCAAGCAGATAAAAGACGGGGGGTTAGGGGAATTGGAAAAGTGAAGACAGGTACGATATCCTCTCCTCGTCTGGTGGCGAAGATAAAAGACTTAGTAAGGACTCGTGAACTGCTACTCATACATATAAGACTTTGATGAAGTCAAGCGGGATGTGAGGTACAGAATCGCGGGTGTGCGGCAGCATTCACTTTCGACGATTGAAGCGGGAGAAGAAAAAGACGAGAGAAGAAATTTCTGTCGGATATGGGGACTGTCATGGCTTTTTCCGAAGAAGGGGAACGGGTTCTGGGGGGGGTGAGGGGGGATAAATGCCATGCTGAAGTTGGCGCGGAGAGGTAAGACCAGTGTTGCAGGAGATGAAAGGCTATCAGGAAGAAAAAAGGGAGTCGATGGAACGAAGAAGTTGACAAGGAAGACCTGGATGGTTTTGTTTGGGGAGTGCGAAAGGAGCTGGAAACGGTATATCAACAGGCCTTCCGGCAGGGGAGAAGGGGCAAGTTCTTGTACGAGACTTACTGGGATAAAAATGAGGGAAAGGTCAAGAAAAGGGGGGAGACAAAGATACCCGATGAGGTCGAGGAGAGGGGCAGATTCGAGGCATCAAAACAGAAGGATTTCCGGTGAATGAAGCGGGTGTACTGGGGCTCAGGGTTAGGTGGAGAGGGGACGAGACAAGGAAAAGATAAGGAAGGGGATCGGGGAAGGGGGGGAGAAGATGGAGATCAAAATATGCGAAAGGACATGGAGATGGTGTTTCCTCAGTTAAAAGGCGAATAACGGGTCAATGCTGGGTTAGGTTTTTGGAAAAGGGGGGAGGGGGACCTTTACTTTGTTGTCGCGGTGGGAAGAAAGAGAGGGCGCAGCGCTGTTGGGACGAATGTGTATTAATTCGGGAAATGTGAAATCCGAGCAGGAGTTGCTGTCGGAAGAACTGGAGAGCTTTCCTGGGGGACGTAAAGAGGGAATCCCGCGAGGTATGGGTTGGTGCAGGGGGACTGGGGAAGGAGGGGAGGGAGGGCGATGCAAACACAAGGCGACATCTTATCTGACGAATGAGGCTGGGGCCAAAGACGGGGAGCTAAGGGAGTAAGAAGGGGATAAGGGGAGCGGGTCGCTCCATCTTGGGCGGAGTGGATTACTGATAAAAGGAAAAAAGAGAAGAATTAATAAAGTACGTTGATTAGGAGTCAAGAAAAAAAACGGCGGGGATGGAGGAAAGAGAAAAAAGAGATCAGGCCTCAAGAAAAAGGAACCTTGGAATCTCTAGACATCGACTTACTCCCATACGAAACCCCAGCTGAAAACCGCAGAAGCCAGGACCTAATCCACCGGAAGTCTCAAGTCTCTCAGAGAAAAGGGCTTCGGGGCAGCAGAAATCTACGAATCTCAGCATCCGTTAAACAAGGGCTTCGCCGAACCCAAGGATATACCAAAAAAAAAAAAACACAGAATCAAAACCATACCCAGCACTAGGAAAAGGGAAAAGGGCCAAGCAGAAAAACAAGCAGAAAAAATAAACTTCATGCCTAAATTCACTCAAAGGACACACACACGGGAAGGGGCACAAACCGCTGCGCCAGAAACGTTTCAAAGAGGAAACAATTTATAAGGCCACAAGAGGAAAAAACCCCCTCACATCGACCCTTTCGAGACGGAGGGACAAAAAGATGACAGTAAGCGCCGAGGGGGATAACGCAGAGGTGTCGAATCTCCTCATCGAGAATTTCAAAAGAACAAAATGGTAAGGGTCATGCCGCAAAAAATGGCGAAAGCAAAACTCGTCAAACGTAATGCCCGCCTTCTCCAAATGAAAAAAAAATTTCCCCACACGATCTGGGGCCGCGAAGGGTACGGAGAAAAGAATCCGAAAATAGTGATCTTGAAGGCCTCACGCAGTGATCAGGCCTTCATCGACAGGATACAAAGGAGACAGGCTTACCCGACAAGGAGAAAAGAACGTCAGCACAATGGGGAATAATGCTCTTGGGACGGACCTCACAGGAACTGACCGGGGGGACGAAAAAAACAACCACTAAAGCTGAGCTTTAACTTAAAACTAAGAGACTAAGGGAGACAAAAGATCAAGAAGGAGCGGACATGCACCCGTAGGCATTAAGCAGCTAGCAGACGCAGTATAACGCACCCAAGGCACGGCGCAAACCCCCCGACGCAATATCACACAAAAAAGATTCATACGCTAAGAAGAGGGCTGATAAAAAGGAGAAAAAAAAAAAAAACGGCAACATGAAAAGGAAAAAAAAGGGGGGTCGCTTCTGTACTTTCAAGCAGAGAATCATGCAAAAAAGACTAGAAATGTAGTCGGAGGCCCGGGCACGGGTGGACCTAAAGATCGTGCAAGGAAAAACAGGAAGTAAGCGCACTATCGGAAAAAAAAAATCCAAACTCGTCACCTCCCATCGAAAGGGAAAGAAGGGGGGTTCATCGAAGGAAGCAAAATCGGGCGAAACTTCCAACTGAATCAACAGCACCAGCGGCATAGGGGGGAACGTCATTCTAAGAGCCGGATCAGGCTTCATGTTCTATACCAGTAGGAAACATGCCGCGGCCCCACACTCCAAATCCATAAGGAATAAATCAGCTTAGGAAGGCGTGAAAAGGGGACACGCAACCATCTGCTACCATGTGGTTTAAGAAGGTAAAAAGGGAACGCGAGGGAAAAACACTAAATGAGAAAAGTGGTCTCAAATCAACAAATCTAAAGAAGCAAGGGCGATCAGCCGCGCCAAACAACCCTAATCCTGCCTTGGTCGGATTAATTGTGCATGGGACAATATCTCTCGCACTTAAGTACCCTCAAACCCACAGGGGAAAACTTGACACCTTTGGGTGGAGATTTAACGCGAGAAAAAGCAAGCCCGGAAAAGGTGACGCGCAATCCCTCTTAAAGACACAATCTCGGGTTGAAGGAAATAGAGAAACCAAACCGGACCAGACGAAGGAGAGGACCTAATGAACATCACTCCGAAACTGAAAACCGGGATCATACCCAACCATCGATGGCCCTAATCATCCTACTCAGAGAGAAGAGGCGAGGCATCCCCTCCTTGACTCCGTCGACACTCAGAGGGAGGACCAGGAATCGGTCAGCAGGGGCACCCACAGAAGTCGGGGAAAAGGCAAACCCAAAACCACCGGAGGCCCGGGGATGGAGCTCCAAGAGGCGCAAAGGAGGACTGGTAAAGGCTGAGTAACCTCATGACTAGACAGGAGGTACGGACCTCCAGAGGGAAAGAGCAGCAAGACCCTTCAGAAAGGAGAAGTCGATTCAACATCAGGACTTAAAGGGAAAAGCAAAGGAGATCCTGGCTCCTGGTTCGCGTAAAGAAGAAAAGCCGTCAGGAAGAGGGGAGCGCAGGGCCTTACCAAACGTCTGGGTCAGAAACCTCGTAAACTTCATCACCAAGATCGAAAGGGAGTACGCCCGCATCATGCTCTCAAAAGCGCCAATCAGTCCAGAAAACTCTCAACAGAAGGAGGTAAAACTCCAGAAAACTATGAACTGGCAAG
>Ga0179591_1367915_pt1 | contig 13692 bp, 15 predicted proteins | sample CZOMad2_1_08_16f_FD_182891 | JGI IMG/M metagenome (GOLD analysis project Ga0179591, IMG submission 182891) | Vadose zone soil fungal communities from Angelo Coast Range Reserve, California, USA - CZOMad2_1_08_16fungal (PacBio error correction) | ecosystem: Environmental > Terrestrial > Soil >...
GAAATCGAAATCCAAAGCGTCAGATGACGGGAGGAAGCAGGGACCATGACACCCAGTTGGGGGGGACTTATCGGGAAACGCCCCGCGGCGGGGAACACGGGCGCGAAGTGGACTAACCTCTTCGTATCACCAGCGTAAGGGGGGAGGCAGCGGCACTTCGGAGTCACCATGGGGGTTCCGGGGAAAGAGGAGCCACGTATAGAGGAAGGGGGCCCACGCAGAATAAAAAGGAAAAAAAGAAAAAAGAGAAAAAAATAGGTATGATAGGGAGGCCTCGTCTAGCCGGAATCGCCCCCAGCCGAGACGAGATTAGCAGAGAAAGGGGCGTTCTAGGCCAGCCTATCCGGAAACCCATAAAGGATGGCTGCGGGAGAAGGGAAACCATCCGACAGCGCTTGCCACCGAGATTGAAAGGCCGCTGCAATTGACTAATGAAGAAGACACCAGGTTGCGGCACGGCCGCGCTGCGACGTGGGAAGAGGCCACGGTTAGCTTGGTTTTCCAGTAGGGAGAGAGACACTAGAAAGAACAAGTCCTCCTCCAGAACTGACTAAGGAATACTACTAGACACCTGGTTAAATGGAGGTGAGCTTTCAACAGCCAGATCTCCGGGATCGAAGGAGAGCTGTCTTAGCTCTAACTGACGCGCCAAACGCTCATATGGAGAGAGCGCATTTTCCGTATCTTGGACCTGGACTAGCCGGCCTCGCGACCGGGAATTGCAGAGCAAAAAGGACTTAATGGGGTACAAAGTTCCTGCACAAGATGATTCGCTGAGATAGATGAATATGTTCTAAGCGCTATGTTGGAATGTTAAGAGATGTTGGGTTTGACGCAGAGCGGTCGGGCGTGAGCGTCGGGCGTTGGGAAGACTTAGGTCCCCTTTGCATTTTACCCTGTTGAGACGCGCAGCCAATGTACATACGGGGGGGGGGGGGGGGTCTGCTTCATGTCCTCCGGCTGGAGGGAATGAAAGAAAGCAGGCGGTTTCTATTAAAAGGCAGGGGTGCAGGTAATTTCCCACAATTTCCTAGACTAAGCCGGTGAGGTTTTTAGCAAGGGAAAGGCGGAGGCAGGGGGGTACAAGAACCTAAGGTAGCAACAGAAACATCCCAACGAACCGCATTGAGCGGAGTCCGCTTCTTGGAGTCGGAATAATCCCCTGTAAGAAGGTCGCCGTCCGATCGGAGACCTGCCCGAGTAGATAGGACGGGGGGAAGGGAGGTAGAGTGACTCTGGACTAACAACTCGGGGGGAACAGGAGCGGTCTTTTCTACCGGGGCTTGAGGCCCGCTGCGGGAGCCGAGAGGGGGGCACTATCGCTTTAAAGGACGGTCTCCAGCCCATTACCCTCACTTCAGATTCTTCGACCTCGCAGTGCTTTGGGCAATGGAGGAACGCAGCCAAGGGACTCGCGCTATGCTAGTCCCTACTAGCCATGCAAAGCGTCTAGATGCTCATCTCTTCCCGCTATTCGCTTAGCGCTCTACGAACCAGGTTTAGGCATGAAAAGGGGAGACTAGACCGGACATCATAGCGGGTCCAGAAGGGGGGATCGCTAGGGGGTCTACGCGACCCTGGAATCTCGAGAAACAAACCCCAACAAGTGATTCGAAGGTGCGGGATTAAGAGGGACCCGGGATTTTTTGGGGAACGATCGAATCATGGCCATGTGGGGACTCCTTGGGTTCCTCGTCCTTCTCGCGTACAACTCGAGCGACTGGGAAGGACACCAACACTTGGCATCGTTCGTGCCGCATCTTTGGGGGTCGGTGCCATAACTTGAGCGCGTCTACATTGGAGGGTGCGGGAGAAACCATGCGAAATAAACCGGCGGTCGGGGGGAGAAGGCGGTCTGTGGAGGCGAACGCCTGCAGGGACTCATAACCGCTCGGCCATCGCAATCCAGGTAGCTCGACGGCGTTGAGCATGAAAAGCGGGAAGCAGGTTGGGAAGAACAGCCCGTTTTATTGAACTTCTGCCGCTTCCATCTGACCAGGGCTGGGCAGACTTCCTCGCAGTTGGAAGAGTGCGGCGGCAATTTAGGGGTAACCCGCTGAGGCTGAGACGAAATAATCGTGAGGGTCATTGGGGGAGGGGGGGGCCACGGAGTTGGGAGGGGGGAAGGGCCATTAAGGACCACTTACTGCCTAAGAATGGGGGGATTCAGTGCCCTTGCGGGGCCTTAGTTTCAAGAAGGGGAAAGCAAGCGTCGGGGCTGAGGGTTTTGAGAGAACGTCGACGAGATGCTCCTCTTCTGGGGGTTTACATTCTAGAGGAGGGGGGGAAAATTGGGAAGGGAAGAAGCAGCTTCCGAAGCCGGATAGAGTAGTCCTCCTAGAAGTTTCGGAGGCCAAGCTGGCGGTATACGGGTCGCACTATCAGGCAAGAAAATTAAAATCGCATTGTAAGGAGAAGCATAGGTGTAGACTTTTGTTGGTGATTAACTGATGTGAAGCCCAGGGCCTGCAGGACTACAGGAGGGGAAGGGGAGGGAGTCAGTGGCACGAAGTCGCGTCGGGGGGCTCGATATCGTGGCGAGTAATCGGTGTCGGGATATCATCTGCACAGCTGGGATAAAGTGCGGGTCTCTATGGGTTTTGAAGCTCACGCAGAAGGGAAATGAATGGAGGCTGTTCGAGGGAGGGACTTCTGGCGTCTCGTCATGAACCTCGCATTGGACGCGGAGTCCTCTGCCGCGCCGGTCTCCCAAACTCAGCGTCGGAACTAAAGGAGGCAGCGCGAGTGGCAAGATGTAGGTTGACGTTGAAATGATGAATAGGGTCGTCCATCCGGAAAGAATCTTTTCCGTATAACCGTGGGGAGAGTCTTGGGGTAGTCAGGTGCGACTCTTTGATTGCTAATGGAGTTTTATACTGCTAGTCATGGCCACAGGGCCAGTAGTAGGGCTATGTATGGGGGGGTCAGAGCTTAATCCGTAGCGGGGTCGTCCTGGTCCTTTCAATTCTTGGGAAAGAGGCAGACTCTCGGAGAAGATTGATGTCCGACCGTAAACCGGCCGTTTTTTCAAGGGAGGCAGACGCTCCTCCGAAATGTTGAAGAAGAGGCTAAATTTGAGAGATTTTCCTTCGCTATTTCGGGGGGGAATAAGGGGTATAGGTGAAGCAAATGAAGAAAACCTGGGGGGGTCCTGGGAGGATCACATGGACGTGGGGGGCGTCTTCGGTGGGGGGGAAGGCCCTCAGGGGTGCCGCGGGCAAAAACGAGAACTATTAGAATTCGAATGAACCTATCTTTGATCACCTCTCTCCAAATCAGGGGGGGGATGTTTTGGGAACAGGCCGTCTGGATTGAATGGGGGTACTTCAGTCCCGACATAGAGGGTTACTCATTAGGACTAGAAAATCTAGCCGGTATGGCGGGGGATTCAAGGTTATTCAATCGAATGGAACAAACATTACTATAAAAAATGCGGGTCCCAGGAACGCAGCTACAGGGAGTGGGGTCGAACACACACCATCCTCTTCCAGGGAGTAGCTGGGAAACCTAAGGAGCTAAGTTTACTAAAACAGCCACAGGGGGGGGATTATACGATTGACTTGTAGACTATACATGTAAACGAAAACCCTACATTGAGTGGACTTGAAAACGGTAAATTACAGGGGCTTGCTGACTATAGGAACCGTATGTTCAGAATTCTGGGGCAGGAGGGAACGGGCGAAGCAAATTTGGAAAATAGGGGGGTTGTTACGACTATGTCTGAGCTGATAACAGCAAAACATCTCCTAAAACGGAAGGAGAGGTAACTGAAGGAGGGGATCCTCCGGGGATGAGGAAGCCAGGCCTTTCGATGTGCTGATCGACCCACGGACGGGGGATACGACGCAGAAGGGGGACCTCAGAGGGATCCAAAAGGTCATCTTAAGTCCCATTTTGACGAACTGGAGGGGGGAAAAGAGGGACGACAGAGAGATTGAGAGCTGGGCAAGACAGACTCGCAGGAATTCATCGAAAGTGCGGGCGGGCCACAACTTACGAGGGAAGCCTGGAAGAGTCCCGAGACGGGGGGATTAGTACGGATAAGAGAATACTGAGCTCGGCTAGAAGGTAGAGTAGGAACGCGACACCTGAAGCCCACACATTCCGAGGAAAGGTCACTGGAGTGTGAGAGGAGCGTTGGTTTCTTGTCAATATTAATTGACTAGGGGCTAATGAGGATAGTCAAAGAATCAACATCTTGGTCATGCGGGGTGGATAAAGGGAAAAGGAGGTGGCCATTTGGAAAAAAAAGCTTGATAGGTAGATGGTTCGGCCTCAATTGAGTCAGGATAGGAACATCCTGGAGGGCTGGTAGGTGATGAGGGACGTTCCTCTTGGTCGCTCTTAGGATCCGTAGGACAAATAAGTGGATGCAAACTAGGAATGGCTCTCGGCCATCTCTAGTGGGAGAAAACCCAATTCGCTCAGGGGGGATTCAAGACCAAACCGCGATAAGCGAAGAATCCGGTCAGCGGAATGATGATGGAATCAAACGAATAGAGCGTCGACTGTAATCTGCCTGGGGGACTGGAGGGGAGATGGGAGAGGAGTGGGGAGGGGCGGGGAGGAAGGGGCGCGCTAGGCAGCGGGGACAGGGTGGAGAGATGAACGGGAGGGGAGGAAGCACGCGGGGAGGAGCGACGCTATGACGTTTGGACGAAATTGGATAGCAGTCGGAACATAGTGGAAGTGAGGGAAGACAGGAAAAAAAGAGCAGAGAAAACGGGGGAGGGACGGAGTGGGGCCCAAGGGGGGGCCAAAATCACGGAAAAAAAAAGAGGAAAGGAAAAAAGGGATTTTGGAGAAAGAGGGCTAACGGAAGCCCGGCGGCGTATGGGCGGAGGGGGAAGGGGGGGAAGTAGGCTCGACGAGATAAAGAATAGATCGTCAACGAGCTATAGCTTCCGATGGCCACCCAGCCGAAGCGGGAGGAGAAAAGAACGAGAAGAACTACATGGATCCCTAGCTGACCCAACGTGCATATATGCTTGTCAGAACTCTGGACCGAGAAGGGATAAAGACTCGCTATTATTTTCAGGATCGGGTTGAGCTGGGGAGGGCGGAATGATGACAATTCCAACGGGGTTCTGGTATGATAGAACAGTCCTCTGCCATCGCTACAAAATACTTGAACTGAGAGTATGAGTTACCGGCACAGGGGGGATAGAAGAGTAGAAGAACTGTACAATTTCATTACTCGCCATCGTATATACAGAATGTTCGAGTTGACCATAGAAACCAGGTTGATAAGATGACCACTCCATTTAAGAAGAGAACATTAGTTAGGGAGTTGTTTTTCTCTTGGTAGAGCATAGACATACTTGGCTGCAGAAGGAGCGGAAATCTATTTCTGCCGCCTATGACGAAGGAAGGGTGTATGAAGGTGGGAGGTGCGGAAGGGACCTAATCCCAGCGGCTCGACGAGGGAGTCGGTCACACGACTCTATTGACTCGATAGCAATGGGGTCGGGTGAGCATTGACGGGTCAGGCGGCGTGGGAGGATGTGAGATGGAGGAATGAAGGTAGGCATGAGAGCTAAAAACGACGGGGGGGAGGGCAGTGGGGGTTCCGTGAGGCTTGGGGATGGGGGTGCAGAGGCGGCAAGGCTCGGCGTATCATCAACATCAGGTCAAGTGGCTGTGGAAAAGAGCAGAGGAGACGCTCTGTACGGCCTCGCTGGGAGGGAGAAGGTGGGAGCGGCTTCCAAGCAAGAACAATAGTCGAACCAGGACGACTATTGAAGGGGAGCCTATTGCCGATTAAGGGCCCAGAGGAAGCGAAAGAAGGGGAAGAGCTTGGATAGGTCAAGGGTGCTCAGGGGAAGGTAAGATGAAAAGAGGATCGGGTTAATGGGAAGATGGTCTCACAGGTTTCAAACCTCGTGCATGTTTTGTGTGGGGACTCCGAAAGGGAAAGGATTGGTGGGCTGGCTCAGGAGAAATGATACTCAAGAACCAGGACGAAAGGGGGAGGGGGGACCAAAAAGAGGGGAATGGTAAGGTCATAATCTTAGCCAGTGGTGATAACACGGACGGAAAGGGGAAGAGGTCAGGTCACGCGATCGTGCTGCATGGAGTGCCCAAACAACTGGGGGGGGGGGGAAGAGGAGGGGCGATGCGAAGGGGAAAGAGAGCTCATGGAAAGGACAGGAGGAAGCTGCCGGAATATCCGGACCCTTAGCTAGACAGACAGGGAGCCTCATTGAAATTCCATGTGTGAAGATATGTGGGTGAGATGGAGGGGGTTGCATGGGGACGTGGGGGGGGAGTAGGTGCAAGACACGAGGAACACGGGGGCTCCTTTGAGAAGCTCGCGGAAGGAGGCCGTGGTTGCTGAGTCGGCGCGTCACCCAAAGTCGTAGAGGGACGGCGGAGGGGTCAAAGGGGGGGGTCAGATCTCGCTAGTCGCGGTCGAGGATCCGTAGAGAAATAGGGAGAGGGTGACCGATAGAACCAGCCCGAAAAAACAAAAAAAAAAAAAAAAAAATGAAGAAAAGAGAAAAAGAACAACAAACTCAAAATTATTTCATAACAAAAGAGTACAGGGAGAGAACAGTTATTTTCTATGCTGCGATACCTAAAGGGACATGAGAGACTGGGAGGAGGAATAAGACGCGTACCGTCTGGAGTAAGCAACCGGGAGCAAGCGAGTTTAGGAGTTGGGCTCCGGCTGCCGCCGACGAGGGGGGGAGAAAAGAGAAGAGAATCAGGAGATCAGAGGCCCGGAGAAGTGATCACAAGCCGTACATATTATGGGGAAAGAAGCATGGACAGAGGAAGGGCGCGGTAGGAAGAGGGATTCAGATTCGAATAGAATACTCGCATCGGACGGGAAACTAAGGACACAAGAATCGACAATTAAAACTGGAAGCGCAAGGGTTGAAAAGGACCGAGGCTCTCTCCTCAAGTTCTCGGGGTCCTTGAGGGCGACAATCACGAAAGAAAAATCTTGTGGGTAAAAAAATGGGTGGTGCGGGGGGGGAGGGGAGGAGGGAGGAGAGGAGGGGAGACAGGGGGGGGGAGGAGGTGGGGGGGGGGATGGGGAGAGGGAGGAGGGGAAAGAGGTATGCGTCTGGAGAGAATTAAGGATCAGGGAAGAAGGGGGGAGTCGAGCTATGATGGGGAACACCGGGGGGTGAGGACAGGAACAAGGGAGGCTGAGGATATTCAAGGGAGGGGACGGGGGGGAACCTTCCAGGCTCCCCCACCTAAAGGGGGTGAGACTCGACAGGTTAAACCGGGGGGAGAGGAGTTGATGACCACCTGGGTCCTAAAGGAGTAAGAAGGCCGAAGTGAGTAAGTTTAGTGCGGGACTCGGGTAGGGGGTCTAGTAAATAGTCCCGGCGAACTCAAGGGGTGTTAAAAGAGGCCATTATCAGTGCAATTTCTTCAAAGGAAAAGGAGGCAGAAATGGGACGTAAAAAGCAGCGGAGTAGTAGACAAAGTCGGGGGGAAAAGACAGGCTATAGGCCCCGGCCTCAGAAGGCTGCGCGGACGAAGGAACAGCGTTAATGGCGGTGCGAAGCGAAGGGCGGTAAAAGAGGGGGAGACAGGCCCGATAGAGGAGGGCATGTTCGACGCAAGGGTCCGGATTTTGAGAGCGCCGGAGGGGGGGGGGGCTGGCGAAGTCCGAGAGAGGGGGAAGGAGAAGGCGGGTATCCCCATACGAGGAGAGGCAATAGAGGGGAGGTATGAGTCCTTGTAGGACCCGAAAATTGGTTCAAGGAGCTATATCCTATGGCAACGACTGACGAGGGGGAGAGTACTATGAAGGGAGGACGGTAGAGAAAAGGCCACCGCTAGATGGAGAGTGAGTACTAGAGTACTAGGCCACTATTCAACGAAAGGGGAAGGATAAAGGAGCGAAGGGGCCAAACACCGCGTCATCTCAGAGAACTCCGGAAAAAAAGGGGAAATCTCATATCAAACACGGGGATAGGTAAAATGAATATTCGTCCCGTGGCGGAAAGAGGGTGCCGAGCAGGGGGCCATTGCGGATCGGCGAGAGGAGGAAGAGGGGGAGGGACGGGGGGGTGTGCCTCGCTTCTCCGCGTCGACAGCTCGAAGCAGGTCGGGAAAGCGACTCCTTGGCCGAATACGTAGGGATGGCGAGAGAAAAATTTTTTCGTTCGTAGTTCAAAGAGGCACTCAAAAGAGGAGCCCTTAACGGGGAAAGAACTTGACTAGATACTCCGTTCGCACAAATCTCAAGTAGAAGGACTCATTGGCGAAAGGACTGTCAAAGGGATGAGTCGGATTGGCCCAAAGCCGGAGAACTGCAAAGGGTATGAGAGTAAGGAGATCTATCAATCCAGGTGAGAGGGTAAAGAGAGGGAGGCGGAGGAGCACGGTCGAAGGGAGGGCGCGCCGCAAAGACTCCAAGTTCGCCGGGCGAAAGAAATCAGGGGGGGCCGGGTCTTGGTTTTGGGGGTTAAAGGACAGAGGAGCTCTGTAGGCCGGGAGCTGTCAGGGAAAGAGGGGCGGGGGGGGGAGGACCAAACGGGAGAGTTGGGGACTCTCACATAAAGCCTGGCAGGGAAAGGAAGATCTTGCTGGTCTGGTGACAAGAGAGGATAAGGACGGGACCAGCGCGCCAGGGCTGCTGGGTAGGTTCATGGAAGGAGCGGGATCACAGGGGGGGGGGGGAACAGGGGGAGGGGAAAAAGTCGAAACAGAGAAGAAACCTCCTGATGGCCCCGGCTTGAAACAAAAAGAAACGGGAGTAACAAGAGAATAAAACAAGAGCGAAAAATGAGACATTGGAAACATCGCTGGTGAGAGGGGGGAAACATGAGTTTCGTGGATTGGGGGGGGAAAGTCAAGAGGTCTCCCTAGAAACGCTCCTGACTCGAGGAAAAGTTGGCGGCCGTTGAATGGGATCTATCGGGAGGAGGCTAAGAGTTAACGTCGCCGGCGAAAAAATCAGGGTACGAGGAGCGAGTGATTTTAGCAAGAGGGGAAGGGCTTCGGAGGTTTTTTGTTTTGGGTCGGGAGAGGGGGGAGATTGAGAGCTTTCACGCTCCTTGGCCGGGAGCGGGTTCCCGGATCAGAGGGGTCGACTCAGAGAAGGCAACGGCTAAAGGATCCGTCAACTCGGAAAGCGCTCGGGGAAGGGGACACTTGAATTTAACGGCCGGGAAAGACGAAGGTAGGTCGTAAGACGATGGAGATTGTCAAGGGGGGTTGAGGGAAGGGGAGGCCTCAGGGGGGGAGCTAAGCGAATCTTTCTGGTGAACGCATGGTCAATGGCCCCCACCACGGGGGAAGGCGATGAATTCTATCCTGGAGAACGATTGAAGAGAATCCTCTGATTCAGGGAGAAAAAGATGCTACTGAGTCGAAGGAAGGAGCTAACTTTTCCAGCTCCTGAGAACAATGGGGGCAGAAGGGGGTTGAACCAAAAGAAAACTAGGAAATACATCCTAAAACGCCGTGGGGAGGAGATTGCGTCATACAGGGGCAAGGGTCGTGGCAAGCGAGTCATTAAGGGCCACTTCCGCCAGGGGTGTGTGCTGTAAGGAAGGTACGAGCTCCTGTTGGCTGTTGCGCAGACGCTAATTTATGATATTAGAGAAGAAAAGGACCTATATTATTTGTAACACACTAGAAATAGTTGGTGTGGGGTGAAAGGCCAAAATAGCGGCTGGGTTAGAGGCAGAAGAGCGTTTAAAGATCCGGGAAGGGAGAGAGTATTTAGATGCCAATTTAAAGGGAAGGGAAAGGGGAGAAGATTCTGTCCTCGGGGGTCAGAGGGGGCACGCTTTGAAAGGGTATGGCCGAAAGACAGAAGACAGGAGAGAGGAGTTTTTTACAGATGCAAAGAAAAGGGGCAAGGCCCGCTTGGGTGCTTGGGAGCGGTTTTGTGGCTAACTATACAGCATCAAACCGGGGTTGACGTATGAGGGGGAAGCAGGCTGGTTCCCGTAGGAAGGGGACGAGATTCAAGACTCTGCAGCTTGGAGAAGAAGGGGCAATCAAAATTCCAATATTCATCAGCAGGGTGTTCTGGGGGGAGAGTGGTCGGGGATGTGTCGGAACCGGAATCGCAAGATCCTAGAAAAGGACGGGGGAAGGCAAGATTCTCGAATCATAGAGGAACAGCAGGTGCAGGCTACCTGGGTTTTTACGGTATAAAGACGCAGACCGAGTCTCAGACAGCAACCTCGAGGGCCGGCCAAAAAATCTAGAGGGATGGCACATTTTCAACATGAGGAAAGGCGATCCCTGGACCGAGGACAGCGGACAGAAAGGAATAGAGAAGACGGCTCCACCTACCGTCCGGGTATAGGGCGAGGGGGGGAGGGCCGCAATAAAGACTTCTGGTTAGGGAAGAAAATAGCAATCAGGGTAATGGTCTATATGCTTTCTTCGTGTGGAAAGGATCCCACGCCATGGGTCCGGTTCCGATACGAACTGGCGAATTCAGGGCTTTAGGCTACTAATGAGAAGGGGGGGGGGACGGGAAAAGGTTGCTTTGAGTCGAAGACAGGACCAAAGGGTGAGAAGAAATCTTAGAGTGACGGGAAATTTTAAAGGAGAGGTGAGGTAAACACTTGGGTTGGGTCAGGGGGGAAAAATCAGGGGGGTGAAATAGAAGCGGGGGGTCTGGGAGGGGAATATTTTCATCGATGTCAGGCCGGGTGACTGCCGGGGGACGGATACTGAAAGGATTGTAGTAGAATCAGAAACAAGAAAGATGCCAGAGTCAGTAGCGCTTGCAATAGCCGCCTCCCCGACCGGGGCGGGAAAGGAGAGGGGACAAAAAACTCGAAAAGAAATCTATCTCCTGCGCATCCCTGAGGGGACGCGAAAAGGCTGGGTGTGCTGGATCAGGGGTCGATGGAAGGTCGACGTTGGTTCAGCTGGGCGGGCGCACCGGGTACGCAGCAGACAAAATCGGTTTGAAGGGGAAACTGGACTAGGTTCCGGGTAGAGGAGACGAAAGTCAACGGGTACGATTGTCAGCTATTGGGGTAGGGTTCAGGGGAGACTACAGGGACTGTACAAACGCGAAGTTGAGTTGGCAAACTGCCAGTGTTCGAAATGACAACTCACAACCCTTAGGGGGGGGGAGATGGGGAGAAAAGGATCACTAAGTGGGCCTACGAAGGGTAGAGGGCAGACTATTATGATCTTCCAAAGGGCTCGAGGAATCTGTCACTTGGCAGATCGTCTGATCCCAGCTGGAAACGTGTAGGAAGTTAAAGTGTTGGAGAAAAAGACGCTCAAAGACGAGCTAGGAATGAGCAGAAGAAACATGCTCGCGATTTGCAGGAAAAGCCAGGGAAACAGAAGGAGGGATAGGGGGAGATCTAGGGAATCTGCTAATTTCGATTGGAGCTATTTGAGGAGAGGTGACCTTCCCGGCATCGAGGTCGGGGGAAGTCGACGCTTGACACCTCTCAGCAGTGTCGTTGCGGAGGGGGGACCGGAAGGGGGAGAGGGATACAGTGGAGATAAGAAGAATTCAGAGCAAGGAAATGATACTAGCAAAGGAGCTTGGCAAAGAGGACCGTTGGTTGGAGAAATGAACACGCCCAATTTTGGGTACAACAGACAACGATGGAAGGATCCGATGAAGACAAGGGGGACTTGCGGAATTCTGCAGGGTGAACCACGGATTTCAGTAGGATACCTAATAAGAGAAAATACGGAATCTGCCTTTATTTTTGTGGCTTATTGTGTTGTTCTGGAAGCTAGGTGGTCCAAAAGAGACCCTAGGGGTGTGCTTTAACCCAGTGAGGGAGGACCTCATATAGGGATACTTCGAAGAGGTCCAAAGGCCTGATGTATTAGCATGGCTTCTATTATTTCTCAACCTAGTAGGACTTAGTTCTACTTGTTATGGTAGGGATGCCAATTTTTTATAGGGCTAGAAGGTGGATGATATTTGGCGGAGTCTACTTAAGTTCGGAGGGGCTATCATAATCATTAGCAGGGGAACAAAGATGGAAGGGGTAGATAAAATCGAGGGCCTGTACTTCCTATCAGATCTCGGAAAATAGGCGGAAGGGTCAGAAAAGGTGACGAAGGGGGTGGACATAATTTCGAGCCTATTGAGAGTGAGCCCAGGTCGAGGAGTGTGGGAGGATATTCATGTAACGAAGGGAACTGGGATGTAGGACAGTAGTGTCGGGTTTCGGTGGGGGATAGGAAAGGGAATCGGGTCATCATAGGCAAGAGTGGGGGGGTTCGTCATCGGAGTTGCGGGGGTAAAAAAAACCTGGGGGGGGAGGTGGAGAGGGGGATCAAAAGAAAGAGTCGAAAGGATAGAGAAAACAGGACCGCCATGGATAGGGGGGGGGAGGGTGGATGATAAAATATTAGGGGGGCCATAGAATCAGTACAAGGGATGCGACACGATGGGGGGAAAGGTCCCGGCGCGGGAGGTAGGGATGTGCCACCGGTTCTGTGGTGAGATTTTTGGGGCTAAATATCTGTGTCTTGGGAGAGGGTCCAAGATGAAGCTTGGTCAGAGGAAAAGCAAGAGACTGCTATCATCATGTGCGGGGACAAAAAAAAAGGTAGGGTGCTGGTTAGCACAACCGGCCGTACACGTATCTCCTGCAAGCGCACTTTCAGAAAAAAGAGGTGATTCAAGGAAAAGAAAGGGAAAGATTGGTGGTTGGTTAGGAAAGGATCGGCTGGAAATGGGTCGAAAGTTTTTCAAGATGCTGCCAGGAGCCTGGGACAGGGAGGGAGAGAGGAAGCATTGATGCGATGAGAGTTAGAAAGGATTGGCTGATCTCCTCCATGCCCACGGCTAGCCTAAAATCTGCCGGAAGAAGTAGGGATCGCCAAAGCCCCATAGAAGAGAAAAAAAAAACTCTTGAAGGCTACGACCGACGAAGGAAGCATGAGAAAGCGTCCCGGCAAGGGAGACAGCCGCGCTGGCCCGCCGTTACGGTTGATTCAGAGATGAGTGGTGTTCGCCCGGAGGGTCGATCCACGTAGAATAAGCTCCGAAAATGCCTAGAGACTATATAAGGAGGAAGCATAGGTCGGTACTGAAAAAAAAGAGAGGCACTCTCTAATTCAGCGTAGTAAGTCTCGCCGTCTACTCAACGATCGCTAAGCAAGGAGAGAAAACCATGCCTTACAGGCGGGGTTGAGGGATATAGGACTTCTCTGCTGAGGTTTGGAGGGTAACCACATACGCAGCAACATGGGAACTGTCGGGCAAAAACTGGGATTGATTATGCTCGATGATCTTACCGAATAGGGGAAAAGGAGAGAGGGGAATCACCGGGAGGGGGGGGAGGGCTGGAATACAAGCGAGCGGGCTGGGGGTCGAGGGGGGAGAAAGCTGTAACGTTGGACAAGGGTCTCCAGCGGAAAACACGACCGACGGGAAAGGACATAAAACCCATAAGATGGAAAGTTCAAAGGGAAGGGAGAAGGCCCTAATCATAGTCGAGGGGGGGCTCCGGGAGGGGAAAGGGCGAAATAATTAAGGCACGAATAACTCAAAGTGTGAAAAAAGAGCTGATGGGAAAGTTAAGAAGGCAGAAAACTGACCCGCTCGAGGAAGATAGGTGAAGCGGCTTCAACCCTGGGAAGCCTTCAAGCGCCGAAGGCAAGCAATGGGCCATAGTATCAGGCCCACGAGGGACTGAGAGCGTAGGGGCGGGGTACGGTTAAAGGGGGGGGAAAAGGAAGCCCTAGGTCTTCGTGATGGGAAAGGGTGGGGGC
>Ga0179591_1307842_pt1 | contig 13691 bp, 13 predicted proteins | sample CZOMad2_1_08_16f_FD_182891 | JGI IMG/M metagenome (GOLD analysis project Ga0179591, IMG submission 182891) | Vadose zone soil fungal communities from Angelo Coast Range Reserve, California, USA - CZOMad2_1_08_16fungal (PacBio error correction) | ecosystem: Environmental > Terrestrial > Soil >...
GGACATGAAGCTGAATTATCATCTCCAAAATAGAGGCGTTGATAAAAGAAAAAAGGTCGCACCAAGGAAAGGGGGGGGGGATCAAGGAAGTCAATATTACTTCCTGTCTCCCTCAGTAGGCGCAGAAGAGCTCTTGTGCAAAAATAAGAAAGAGGGACTCAAGAAAAACGAAAAAATGAGACGGGAAGGAGGATACGAGATAGAAAAAAAAGAGGGCGATAGGGGGGGGAAACCATGCTAACATCTGCGACGGGTTGAGTTTTCCACGATATAAGGAGACTCAAAGAAATAAACTGGGTGTGCTTCTTGGCATGGACATACCGAAAGGAGAGGGAATTCCAAAGGGGGAAAAAAGGAGAGAGCTGGGAAAAAAAAAAAAAGCAAAGTGTAGGACCATCGGCAAGGTCACCGCATCGGAGGATAAAAGCATAATGCCCGTGAAAATGAGACTGGCCCTTTGTACGAAGGGCTTGACATCAACACCAAAAGAATGAGCAAGAAAGAACCAGGAAAAAGCCTCTTCTGAGGGGAAGGCGAGGGGAAATGGTGCAAACCAGTTCGGAACAACAATTGAGGTCTGGCCAGGCGAAAAAAAGTCGCATCAGAACTCAAGGGAAGTCTTGTCCAGTAGAAAAGGGGAAGAAGGCACTCTTAAAGGAGTAGAAGACGCACGAGAGAGAGGAAGTGGGAGTTCTCTGCTAGCACTGGGACAAAAAAAGAGAGGCGGGTTCAAACAGCGGCCAACTGTTGTGGTAGTCAGAGGAAGGAAGGAAAGGGGGTCTAAAAAGCCGCGTAAATGGGGGGTATTGGGGACAAGGATCTGAAAACAAAGAAAGCGGTGGGAGGTCACGCCGTCAACTGCTGTACAGGTTGGGCTATCCAAAGCCGACGGTTCTTTCTTTTCCGAAACCGATTGTAGGGGCGATCAGAGCGACGCGATGCGGTAATGAGAACAAGACACAAACGGTGTGAAGAGTCAGGGAAGAGAAGATGTCTGCACTTAAAGAATGATTAACTGGAGTCTTCCCCTCTTATTTAACAAAAGGCAAACAAAGGAGAGAGGGAGTGGTGAAGGGACGAAAAAAAAAAAAAAAAAAACCAAAAAAAAACCCACCAACCACACCGCCCCAACAAAACAACTCAAAGGGCTGTAGGGTTTTGACGGGGTGGGGAGGCAAAATAAGCGGAGGGAAAACCGAAGAACCCTTTAGGAAAAAGACGGCAAAAGACCGAAGATCGACGGGCGGCAACGCGTATTTCTGCGTGGTGGGAACTGGTGCCATTGGAAGAAAAGCAGAGAGGGCAATCAGAGAAACGCCAGCGAAAGAGAAAAAAGCAAAGCATAGAAAAGGCGACGAAGGTGTGTAGCCGGGGTAGAGAGAACACGAAAAAAATCGTCATATAGGGAGAATCGGCGCGGTAAGGGGAGTCTAGGGGAGAGGGGAGAGCTGTGGTGTTAAGAGAAAAAAAGGAGTAGTGAAACTAAAACCAAAAAAAAAGATGTTCAGACAACGCGAAGGAACCCTGACACCGCTAACTCAAGGAACGAGGAAGGGCGAGCTGAAATTCCCGCTACAGCGTCAGAATGAAGGGAATGTCTCCTTTCGTTTTAAGGAGAGGGGAGGGGAACAGGAAGCTTGGATCGGCTTGGGCTCCAAAAGAAGTAAGAAATCGAGACGCTCAACAGTTCACAATACCAGAGAAGGGGGGATTGAGGCCTTGAGAAAATGATGACGCTCATCCTAAAAAAAGGGAGTACCGAGAACTAAAAAAAAAAGACAAAAATCAAGAAAGACTCAGGGCAACACGAGCAGATAGATAAATTGGTAAGTTGGACCCCTTCTAAGGGCAGAAAACCAGTTAAGAAGGATCCTCATAATAACAGGGCGTCAAAGTGAGAAGAACAAACTTTTGGTACTCAGTAAAGTAAAGCAGAAGAGACGCAGTAGAGCGTAAATCGAAGGTGTCAGGGAAAAGAAAGAACCCGGGCGGAGCAAAAGTATGGAGGGGGTAAGGAGGGACCAAGGGGGGAGACGCCAGATCATTTGGCCAAGATTGAAGGGGTCTGAGCGTGGGATGAACTCTCATTCTGACGGCGAAACAAAGTTCGCGGGGGGGAACATCATATAGGGAAAAAGGGGATAGAAGAGGATAGAAAAAAATTGGAGAAGATAAGGTGGAGGGGGGATAAGGAGGACAAGCGCAAAGGCATACTGGGCTATATGTTGACAACGACTATCGCGTTTCTTCTGAAGAGGAGAATTGGGAAAAAAAAGAAAAAGTTTTGGAACTGGGAGTTGAAAGAAAAAAAGGGTCATTTAAAGGGGTGAGCCGTTGGCTGGGAATGGTGTCGGATCTAATGAGAGGGGAAGGGGGAAACTATTAAAGAGATCTGGACAAGGAAAAAATAGCAATATCATTCCAAGGGAATCTTGATGATTTAAGGGGAGTCGCTTGAAAGATCGTCGTGCTGGGGGAAGAGAAAAGGATTTTGAGGAAAACAGAATGAAGTGGCGTAGAGGAAGGGGGCTATGACAGAAGCCCACCATTTTGATTTAGAAGGACTCTAAAGATCTCGTGTCAACTCGAGGAGGCAGAAAAAATGATCATGAATAACGCAGCTGAGAATGGAGGGGGAGGAGACACGGGGTTCTCAACAAGGGAGGGGGGTTAAAACGGAAGAGAAATTGTCATTTGGAGGCAAGACCTCTTGGAATCTTCATGACTGGCCGAACCGAAGCAGTTTTCCATATAGGAAGGGTTTAGAAAAAAAGACGGGGGTCTGGGACAGGGGGCTGGCGACGACTCCTTCCTAGGGTAAATGCTAATTCATCTAGGATAGGGGCGAGAGCTTCAACACCAGCGGGGGAGGAGGAAGATGGGAGGGAGGTTACAATAAATGGGGGAGGAAAAAGAGGGTGCGACCCCATACCAAATGCCAACGTTTGATCATGAAAGTCAGTCGGGCAACTGCTTAAAAAGCACTCCTGTGCCAAAGAAAAAGGAAAATATTTGGTGCCACCAGGAGACTGGCCGCTCATTAAACCCACAAAATGACCTAGTCCGAAACTGAGCTCATTGATCACCACTCACTTTAAGGGGGGGGGGGGAAAAAGACGAACTTCCTGAAATGGGAGAATAGGGGTGGGTTTGAAAACTGGGGGGGACTAGCAGAACTCGAAAATCATAAAAAGGGGGGCTTCTTTATATCCGGCAAAGGAGGGGAAGGAAAAAAGTCAAAAAATTGGAATCGTTTCCGACCGAGCAAATATTCAAGCTCCCGAATGAGGGGAGAGATAAATCAGCGATGCCCTTGAATGATCTGATAAAGGGGTGAGGCTGTAGGGAGAAAAATGAAAGCCGAATCAGAAAGATAAAAAAGAAAAAAAAAGGTAGCCCTCTGCGACCAAAACCGAGATGAATGTTTCCAACGAGAAAAGGGAGCAGAGGAGCCGATTCAGACTGAAAAAGCTATCTCTTCATTGTCCAAAGCTATCACCGGTTTGACCTTTCCTAGGTAAAGGGAAGAGGGGTCCGAGGATACTGTTAGAGGGAGAGGGATAGAAGGGGGACCAAACTTGGTTGTTTCCATCCAACGTCACTGTTGTTACGCCGAAAAAGGAATTAAGAGGGAAAGAAACAAAAAGCCAAGGAGGGGTCCACAAAAAAGGAGAGGGAAAAGACGCCAGCACTACAGCTTGTCATTTCAAGATTCTGAAATTTAAAAAAAGGGACCCTGTGAAAACTCCTACCAAAAGAAGGGACTTTTTCAAACCCCACTAGGTAGATGGAAGGGGATAAGGGCGGCGCGGAAGGTGGTAGTTCTGTTAGTCAACAGGCTACAAAATGTGGAAAAATTGAAAGGTTACGGTAAAGGGGGGCATGAAAGCCTTGATTTAACATAAGGCTCCCCTTCATGCGGGGGCCAAAAAAACAAACCGTCGAGAGGGAATGGTGGGAAAAGGGGGAACGTGGGGGGGGGCTGTAGGTTGGGGGACATGTTGTGCACTCTTGATTTCTCTCGATACGATTTTACAACCAATTTTTATTGCGAAGGAAAGAGGGGTAGCAGCAAGGAGAAAGGAAGGGGGGAAAGCGTAGGTCTGTTTACAATTGGTTGAAAGAGCAGATTTAGTTGTCACAGGGACATACAAATACAACGGGCTTTTCGTCAAGAAATAAAGATAAGATACTAACACAGCAAGGGGGTGACAAGGGAGCGCAAGGGCCCTAAAATCGTCAGGGGGGAGTCGCGGTAAGTGAGCGGACGGACAGTATGAATCTCGGGTGTTGTAGAAATCGATCTAAAAAAAATGGATATGGGGAATATAGATTCACAGAAAGGAAGGCCGCACCGAGAAATTGGACAAAACACTAGAGATACACGTCTTTACGAAGTTGGCGAAGGACGTGAGAGATGGATTTCCCCTTGACAATCGAGGAAGGAGGGGGGCTCCAGTAGGGGGCTATTGGGAAGGGAGAAGCTCGGTGGGGAGGGAAACCAATCAATAGAGAAAAAGGGAAAGACATAAGCGCCTGGAGAGGGCCTTTCTAACTCTTAGGGAGACTAAAAAAAAAAAAAAAAAAAAAAAAAAAAAAAAACAGGAAATTCGCTATAAAGAAGAGAGAAAAGAAACATACATAACAAGGAGATAGTCAAAGGGGGACAACAAAGATCGATAATTGTTGGAGGGGGAAAAAAAGGGGTCAAACAGTATATTGCAGAAAAAGTTAAAGAGGTCCTCGACGAGGAGGAAGGGAAATTGAAAACTCAAAAAAAAAGGGGGGGGGGGGGGCGAGTGACTAACACCTCCAGGCAGCTCCGCACAATGCGGTTAACGAAATCTTGGGAGGAAACGGTCTGAGGGGTTGGGGAAACAAACGTCAATTTGCATTAATCTACAATCTGGATGTCTGGAAAAGAAGAAAAAATCCAGGGGATTGGGAAAGTAACAGGGAAGGGAAAGCTCATAAAGCTCAAAGTGGTGAAGACCGCAGGGGTGTCCATTGCATAGCATAGATAGCCAACATTCACTAGGGAGAGTGAGGGGAGTCTACGTCGCAAAAAAAGGGAAGAAAAAAGTTGTAGGTGGGGGAGAGGTTCTTGGTCGGGAATCGTGAAGGCATGCCCGACATACGTCTAACTTAGGGGAGGGAAAGACGCGCTATCTTGGGGAAAAAAAGAGGGCTAATCCGGGGGGTTGGTCTGCCGAAGTGGTGTATTGAATCATTGAGAAAGATCTTACAAAGGGCCAGGATAAATCAATGGCATTGGAAGGAAGTTGAGGAAAAGTCTGACAGAGAAAGGATCGGGGAGAGTGCAAGAATGGGGACCAAGACCGCAAAAAACAGGTTCGAATACTATTGTCTAAGGGCCGAAAAAAAGCAAACCATGGTTGTAAAAAAAGGGAGAGTATCTAAGGCAAAAAAGATTATGCAGAAAAGAAATCAAAATCTTAGATACGCTAAGTGCGGGGGGGGGGACTCCTTAGCGAGGAAGAAAAAAAAAGTAGGCAAGGGGAGGGTTGAGCTGGAAGCAGGAGGAGTGTAGTGCTGAAACAAGACGCTTCAGATTAGTCCTATCCAACGGGCTAATCCTTGCAAAGAAAATGGTCATTGAGAAAAAAAAAAGGAAGTTCTGGGACATTGGCGTGGGTACCGGTCCTCTAGTGAAATGATAATTCTCTGCTATGTCCCTGGAATCAAAAAAAGGGGGAGGGAGGAAAGGGGATTGAAGAGACGGAACCCTAAGAAGAGAGGCGTTGGAGACAAAGTCCAATTCCCACAGTACCGTTTTGTGGAGCAAGGAAAAAAAAAGGCGATTAGGAAAAATCTGAAAAAAAATCATCTTCCAATCCCTCTCTTGGGAAGACGACCACTAAAGACTCTGCCGTCGTACCGGGGAAAACCACGCCCCGGTCTGGACCTATTCTGGAAGAACTCAGGATCAAACAAATAGAGGATTGGGTACATCCGGGACTGCACAATTTGTTCAGAAATACCGGGGGGGATGTTTCCAGTTAACGCGACTCGACTCTAAAATCAAAAAACAGGGTGGTCTTTCTTCAAGCTTCTCCCGAATCGGGGGAAAAAAAAAAAAAGGCAAAAGGTGTCGGGAAGAAAAAGACATTTGTAGAGCGCAGGAACAGCTCCCGCTGATCGTTAAGCGTATATCCAGTATACCCGGGAGTGGAAAGGGGAAAATGGTAAAGGGCTTGGAGCCAATCCGCCTGAACCTATAGATAAATCGGAAAAAGGGACAAACAAACATAGAAAGCTCATTAGCGACGGGAAAGGGACAAGATCCGTTAGAAACAATTGTTCTGGGGGAAATGAAGATCCATCTCGAAAAAAAGAAATAGGGAAAAATCAGTACTGGAAAATCGAAATGTGTGGGCCTCTGCCTCCATAGCCCGAACGCATCGATGAAGGAAAAGTGGGGAGGTGATCAGGGGGCTCTGTTACAAGGAAGAGAGGGGAGGGTCACCATATTTTGGTGAGAAAAAGTAAGAAGTTAACGCTCCTCTTAATAAGGGGCAAAGCAAAAAAAGGACTAGAAAGAAGAACAAACAGCTATCAAGAGTACAGGGTTTCTATTGAAACCCAGGGGGGAGACTAAATGCCTCCGGTCAGGTGCTTTTCAAAGGAACGGGATGGCTACGGAATATTAGGGGAGTAGGTGGTAAATACATTCAAACCACTTTTGACGCTCAGGGGACGTTTTAAAGAAATTGCTACGAGAGGGGGGGGGGTGGGGGAACAAGGTCACCGGATGAAGAAAGACATCAAAAATGGAGGGACTGGTTTGCCTTTGGGGGAAGACTCGCTTGGGGGAGGGTTTGGGGTTTCTCCTGTTCAAGGAAGATTTAAGGGGAATGGAGTAAGCGGCGCCGTTAGCAAGGAATCAATAGCACAGGCAAAAGTAAAGGGTCTTGTGGAAAAGGTTGATCTCTAAAAAAAATGGGGGGGGGGAAGGTGGTTAGCACGTGAAAGCCTAGACTGCAAGCGGGCGGAACCAGAACGTCTTCCGAAGGAGAAGAGGTGGGCTCGAACTGCATCAGAGAAGGAACGACGAGAAAAATATATATGAGGATCTCAGGAGAGTAAGGTGGGACCGGACGGGGTGTAGCAGTAGCAGAGTCTGGGGGGTTCTAAAATTAACAAAAAAGGGGGGGAAGGAGAAAAAGAGAGAGATTCTCAACCAAATCCATGGTTCCGCAAATAGCAGGGACTAAAGGTCGAAGAGAAGAAAGGCTCTGACGATTGGCTGCTTAATGCGAAGCTAGTGTCCCCTGAAAATAAAAAGTAGAGGGAAATGGGTATTCCAGAGGGGGGTTCGTGAAGGAGGAAAGTGGGAGATCTTACCTCTCGCTTGTCGAACAACATTTCCAACTAAGGCTCTCGGCCGAGGCAAGACCTGGCATTCTAAGCAACTCTAGGGCTTCCTTTCAATGAAAGGAAAACCGAAGAGGTGAGAGGAAATTCGTTTCCCTGAGAAAAGGGAAATGTAGATTATTCAGAAAAAGAAATCAAAAGCTAAAGAAGGGTCCGCGGAAATTGCGACGCGTCATAATCGTGAAAAGTTTTTTGGATTGTAACAGGTGACAAAATTCATAAAACAGTGGGATGGCTTGGACCAGACGTAAAATCTTAAATCGTCCCTGAAAACAAAAAAAAACGGGGTGGGTTGTGGACGCGTTTTGGAGAACGAAAACCTGAAAAGTCCAAAACAGCCGAGCGTACGGCTTGTACCACGGGGGGCCCTAGGTTTCCAGGGGTGGGTGAAAATACAGCAACAGTCTGGGCCCGGGGGGGGGATTAATAAACAGTCAGATTGATGGATCTGGGTCGTGATTATGGAACTTACAAATCTTTTATGGGGTTTGTCAGGGGTAAAGGGAAGTGTACCCTTGTTTATGGGTGGCGACGGGACCATTTCAAGCATCTTTGTTGGTTTTATCAAGATGGTCCAGTAGGCGAGGCAACAAAGTTCAATCTTTTGTGGAAGCCCGCAAGAGAGGGGCGGGGGTCCCATGGGGCTAGCAAGAGAAAAAAAGGAATGAAGAACAAGTTCCTAAAAATCTTTAGAAAAAGGGTGGCTTTGGTGCTGACTACTTACTTTCCAGCGATTCACATTAAAGAAGTGAGAGGGATTGAAAACTGTGAACAGACGTGTCTGTTCCATTCTTTAAAATCGTCCAGGTTTCCCATAGGAAAGGGTAAAGATTTTGGGTGAGGCTACACTGTTATCGTGTTAACCCTGGGTGGCAAAGCGGAACGAGTGGGCTCAGGGTCGGAGGAGGGTGGGCATTTTATACCCTCTGGCTGGAAGTCGGGGGCACTTATCCTTGTGTGCAGGGGGGGGTTCGTGATTATGGCCAGCGGAGGTTTGTATGCCGAGGCTGTGGAAGCGTCAGGGTGCTCAGGGGAATTTCGGTGGGTGGAGTTGAAAGGGAAGGGTTCAAAGGGGGGGGCTTTCTACGTGTAGGAAATGAAGAGGTTGGATGGGGGCCGGGGTCAGGACGGGTCCCCCCATGCCGTGTTTTTGTGGACGCGGGTTTCGCACTAGTGGTTGAAGGGAGTCGTCATATAGAGGAACGAAAATTAGGACTACGGTGTGTGTAATTATGGGCTCGCCTGGTCTCTGGCAGTTCGGGCACTGGGGTGCCTTGAAGTCTGGGAAGATAAAAAATAGTCGTACAAGAGGCTTGGGGTAACATTCACCTACCCGCATAAACAAAGGGTGGGGAATTGGGGTGCTGTAAAGTCACCTATCGTGATGTTGTAGGGAGGTTACGAATGTAAGACACCAAACCGGTTGTTCGAGTCGGGTGAAGAGGAACAGTCATAGGACATACTCTCTTGTGGGTTCACCACCACCTCCAATATATCACACAAAGGAAGCAGCGGTGTACAACCGATGAGAAGGGTGTTTGGTAAATCCTCCGGACCGTCGGAAAAATAGGGGTTCGGTCCCCCTGAGTTTAGGTGGTTTGAAACAGAAGACTTAATGCCTTTCAAAGGGGCCTCGGGTGTAGGGTTTGGGTTGAACCCAAAATCAGAAGCATTGAAAATGTCCTTGACATAAGAAAATGGCGTCTAAGAATTTCACCCCAACAGAGGCACTTGGGATGTCCCCCAGCTGGGGGACTTTCAGGGGGTGGGCCCTGGTTGCCTTTGTTTCTGTGCCCCCATCGTCAATCTAAGGGTGCTTCTTCGGGTGAGATCAGATTGAATTGGCCTGAGCGAGGGGGCGAGTCCCAAATCTGATCTGTACAAAACAACCTTAGGTAAAAGGGGGGGAGAAAAAGGAGGAGGACCTAGCCTCGCAGAATAACATCTTTCCCCCTCGAGGCAGATAGTCTGGGGGGGCTCAAAAAAAAGAAGAACTAAGGTGGTGGGGAGGGAAATTATCGAAATTAATGGGGACACCCTTCTGAGGTCGTCAAAAGGGGAAGTGAGGCCCAAGAAAAAAAAAAACGCGGGGTCTTGGTTTACGGCTAACAATAACAGAATACCCAGGGCCTCTAAAGGAAACCAAGCAACAAAGGATTGACCTAACCTGTCGACTCTCTTTTCCAAAAAAAATTTTAGCCTGAAAACAAACGGTTTGGGGTTCGGGTATCGGGGGTTGGCCTGCACGGGTCCTTTTCTGGAAGGGTTTTTTTTTACATTAGGTTTTTTTGTATGGGTTAATGGTTGGGGGTGCCAAGCGATAGAGGAGCAGCCATCTAAACTCCGGTTTCCGGGGAACAAACTAGGTAGTGATCCTGTTATCATCTCCCCTTGGGATAAAAGGATAGGTCATAGTGTCGTTGTAATTAAGAGGCCGTCAGACGCGTTTTCTGACGGGGGTCCCCCCCAAAAAACGGGCAATGTAGCCGAAGATTCAAGATACCAAATTAAGAGGGACTGAGAAAAAAAATAAATCACCAGGACAATGGATGATAGGTAACTGGCCCAGTGTTGGAACTAGTCCGTGGGGGGGATTCGGTCGATATCATGAAACCTAAGAAGCCGCTGAAGAAAAGAAGAAAAGCCCCTCAGAAGTAATGGCCCCTACCGGAGCATTGGTTTGAACCGTTTAGAATAGCCATTTTTGGGGTAGGGGGACCCCTGATCCAGTTTTTAGAAACATTTGGGAGAGTGGGGGGCCACCCCTCTCGAAATTCAATGCAATCCATGCTGAGTCTCGTCCATTGGGTCAAACTTTTAGAGCGCGAAAGGAAGAAGTGAGCCCTTTTTTACTTCCGTTTACCTTAACAGTGCCGGGGGGCAGTGTACAAGAAAGGAAATCCGCATGGGGGAAACCTGTGTTGGCGGTAGTTTCTGAGCGGCCACTGGCCAAAAACTCCGGCGGGGTGTGACGTTCCCACGAGGACAACCTGGGGGTGTTTTTGTTAGACTAAAGGGGGTGAGTTGTGTTAAAGACAAACCTCCTCGTCAAAGGTAGGGGGGGTTAACAAAAAAGAACTGTAAAACCGCTTGCAAGCCAGCCCAGATGGTAAGTTCAGGGGACTAATAGGAAGTTTGTACGATTGACCAAAAGGTTTGGGGAACCTCCTCAAAAGCGACCGTTCCCTCGGGTGGTTTTTCCCCTTGACAAGGGAGAGATGAAAGACCAAAGGAACACGCCGCGGCGACGGAGGCTGGTGGGGAGGGGGAGCAAAAAGGTAACAAAAAAAGTGTGGTACTCAGAAAAGGGGGCCTAGGAAATATGTTGGGTGGTTAAGGGTCTAATCGTGTAAAGCAGGGAAAATGTTTGCCCAAAGGGGGTGAGGCCTTGTTACTTCGGGCCGTTTTCTACCAAACCAATGCAATAAAAAAAAAAATATAGACTGGGTGTTGGACATTTTTGGGTACTCCAGGGGGCCACGGGGGGGGGGGGCTGTTGTAAATGTTGGGAGAACGTGGGGACTCCTCTTTCTTGAGAGGAAAGTCAATTGACCGGACGAACCCCGACTTGTAGTCAGGGCCCACCCAGACAAGGCGGGGGGAGCAAATGACATCAATGATCTACCCTGGCTAGGGTTTTAGTGTAGGGGGCCGGGGGTTTGGTTTGGCTCTTTTGTCTGAAGGGGTGGTGGGGGCCTATTTCTCCCAACCCTCTCTGGGGGGGTCAACCGATATACAGTCACATCTCCGATAAAGAAAAGCTACCAGAATAGTAAAGCCTTTTTGGGTCCCTCCCAGTGGGTTTCCCCCAAAAGAAGGAGGCTCACCAACACAAAGGGAGGGAGAAAGAAAAATAAATAGGATAGGTATCGTGTCGAGTTAAGGGGTTTTTTTAAAGTGAAGGGTGACAAAAGTTAAATCTAGGGGGTTTGGGGGGGTGACGAGAGAAGAGTCAGAACGTATCAGAAAAGAACGAAGCCTGAAAGGGAAAAGAGAGATTATCATCACACAGAAGACATATTCCGGGGGGCCAGAGGAAAGGCAACTTACCGGGGGTCTAAAATAGGACTCTCTCTGACTATGGTTCTCGGGACAATTATAAAAGAGGGGAAGGTACCCACGAAAAGAGTACCCCCGCAACGGGTTGGAAATAGGCGCCCTTTATGCCTGGAGGGGGGGGGGTACGGAAGGACGGGAAACGCGCCTGTCCCTGGTAGGCCAACACCGTCCCGAAAAGGGGGAGAGGTCATAGAATGGGGTACTCCAAGAAACCTAACTCCCCGTGGATGGATAAAAAGTGGGGCTAAAAAACTTTTGATGTAGGGGGAGACTTTTCGTCAACGTTAAATGGCGGTGTTCCAAGACAACGGTAAGAGGGGGAGAAATCGAATAAAAAAAAAGAGAAAAAAGTCTCAAATGAAAAAGTATCAGAAAGATCTGGTGTGAAGTGGGGTGTGATGTTTTTGGAAGTACCCCCCCGGGCCTCCTTTGTCAAAAACCCAGAACAGGTCCACCCTTGGCGAGAGGGTTCCTATAACAACCCGGATTCCCGAGGGGAACCTTGGGGGAATAGTGAACAAACAGGTGTTTTACGCTTTTTACTCACGGCTAACGGTGGAAACCCATGTACCTCAAAAAAAAGAAAATCTCAATAGGGATAAGACGCTTCGAATCGGGTTCCAATCCCTAAAGCAAACTTACGGCTTGTATTAAGACCAAAGGGGGGGAGACATGAGTAAAGTATGGTGTCCATTAATGGGTTTCGACCCAGGGGGAAGGGAGGGGGCGTTCCGGGGGGGGTACGATGCCACGTTCAAACGCCTTGGAAAGTTTTCGTCCACTCTAGGGTTCCCGAGGTCTACAAACAAAGGGGAGAAAGGATGGTTGGAAAAACGAAGTAGAATTTGTCCCAGTGCTTTTATGGAAAAGCAAATTTTTCATTTCATCAAAGGTCGGGTCTGAGGAAAGAATGGAACTGCTAGGCGGAAAAACGACAATAACTGGTTTCCAGGCAAGGGAGAGGTAAGGAAACAACTTAATTCACGGGAGCTCTGGGTGGAGATGGGTGTCTTACTGAATGGCCGAGGAAGGAGGGGGATATGAAGGTCTATGGGCCGGAGCGCAAAGGGGGTGGTCGACAGGGAGAGAGACCCTAGATTGGTTTAGTTTTTTGGGATGAAAAAAAGGCCTGTGGTTGGCATAGGTATTGGGTTAACATCTCCCCAGTGTTCTCTGCGGCTAGTGTTAGATTGGTGTAACATATTCAAAGGGTCGGCGAAGTGGGGTGTCCTCCTCGGCTTGGGGGGCTTTTTGAGTTTCTCCTCCGATTATGAGAGTCATGGGGGACGTTAGTTTGAGGATTTGAGAGGATCAAAGCAAGCGTTCAAGGACAGGGCAGATTCAAGAGGAGTGGACTTGTATAAATCTATCTATTATGCTGGGGGGGCTGGGGAAAAATGGAGGAAGGAGTTACAGACTTGGCGGGATGTTTTTTATTCAACCCGATAGAAGGAAGGTGTTAAGGTCGGAATAAAAAAGGGTCTATTTTGAGACATGGCGGAATTGAAAAGCACTCCAAACATGTGTATTCGTGTCTCTTCCCGACACTCTTTCGATCTGGGGAACAACAGCGGAACAGAACCCCATGCGTCAACTTCTGTAACTATGTTAAGGAACATAGATCGAAGGGGGGGGGGAGGGGGGGGGTAAAGACGCTTGTCCGTCCTCTTTTTCTTGAATCCTGTGTTCGTTTACCAGCCTCCTTGAGGGTCCCTGAGGGGGAAAGGGGGGGGGCATGGAAAATACCTCTGGTTGAGAAGTTAACTGGCTAATCAAAAATGCCGAATAAGGGGGGCCAAGACTTCATCCTTATTCAAAAAAATATCCCCCAAAAAGGGGGGGAAAGGTGGGGTCATGGGGGGATTGGGGGTTCTAAAACACAACTGACAAAATAGTCGGGTCTCCTGGTTTTATCTCCCTTCAATCAAACCTCTCGTTCAGAGTTAAAATCCTAGACACTCGTGCTAGTCCCCCGATCGACGCCTCAACAAAAAAAAACAAATGGTCAGGGGGGAGGAAGAGAAGATGGGGGGGAAAAGAGGATTCTTCTTAGGAGATTCCTGAATGGGGGAAAGGGGGAAAAAGGGTGCGCCTTTTTGCGAAAAACCACATCCAACTTTCACCCATACCCATTCCGTTTTTATTAAAAGTAAATATTCAGGGGAAAACCGGGATTCGCCCTCGGGAGGGCCAACAATAGGGGAACTATTGGTCATCGACAGAAAGGCATGTAAGGG
>Ga0179591_1316257_pt1 | contig 13691 bp, 17 predicted proteins | sample CZOMad2_1_08_16f_FD_182891 | JGI IMG/M metagenome (GOLD analysis project Ga0179591, IMG submission 182891) | Vadose zone soil fungal communities from Angelo Coast Range Reserve, California, USA - CZOMad2_1_08_16fungal (PacBio error correction) | ecosystem: Environmental > Terrestrial > Soil >...
ACACGTTCCCGGGGGGGGAAAACCAGGAGCCGTAATTTTCACGAGGAAAGACTCCGATGGAGGTTACTTAAAAAATTCCTAATAAAAAGGTATTTGGGCCTTTGGATGAAGGAACATTCCAAATCGGAGGGGAGAAGGTCTCCAGGGAAGGGAATCCGTTTCAACTCCACCTTTGCAGGTCGTTTGAGACTTTCAAACTACGGATATCATAAAAAAATAGGCTTCTTGGGGTTTGGAGGAAAAAACGCAACTTTAGACCGCCGGGCCAAGGAAATATTTTTATTTTGGGATAGAGAAGAGAAAAAGGAGGGGAAAGAGGGATCACAACACTACGATTTGTCGACCAAGGCGGGAATACAAAGGTGACGCTTAACCAACAAATCCCCCCAATTTGTTTGGAAGGCCTGAAGACAGATAAAAAAAAAGTCAGTTTAAATGTGTCTAGTCAACCAAACGGGAGAAACTGTCACGGGGGCATCAAAGCGCGGGGGGGGGAATAAAGAAGAGAAACAGTATGTCTAAACAGGGGGGGGGGGGGGGGAATGACTTGAAGATATGAAATGAGAAAGCCGCCTCGGACGTATTTTGCTCTCCAGTCCAAAGAATATGTGTTTCAATGGAAAGGCCCGAAGAACGAGGACGAGTCAGAAGGAAAATCAAGAAGCAGGTCATCAAAAAAAAAAAAATTCATCCTGATCAGTAAGGGGTCGGCACCGAAAGGCAAGCCATAAAGCGAGGACCCGCCGGCGCTATAGTGGTTACTGACCAGAAAGGCGACGCCCTTAAAGAAGCAAAAAAGACTCCGGCGACGGTTCTACTAGGCAGCGGGAACCGGCTCCTCAGGCCTGAGCCTGTGGGCGAGAAAAAGGGAAGTGGGGCGCTTCAATGTCTTTAGCGGCTTTTCCCCGACCATACGCTTAAAATCGTGAGGCCTAATCTGGAATGAAATCTAGATTAAAGGGGAAAGAAAGGGGGGGGTTGAAAAACTTTAGCTACTATTAACTGGGGGGTACTTTGAGAGAAGGATCGAAAACGCAAAAGAAGAGACGACCACCTTCTCAAGACGTGTCAAAAAAAAATTGAAAAGAGAGAACCTGAAAACCAGCGGACAGGAGCTAGGCATCTCCGCAATCACGCGGAGCACTCAGAAGAGAGAATCTTCTTTGGGTATAAATATGGACACCAAAATAAGGGAAACAAGAAGGCGGGTAATGAGGGAAGCGCGGACCGGTCACTTCGAAGATTCCAAAGGGGCATCGATCCCCCCTAGATTACAGGTTGTCAAAAGGACTGAAAAGGAAGGGCGGGGAGGATGTCAGAAAGGACCCAACGCGGCAGCCTCACCGGAACTGCAGGAGGAACCAAGGATTGGTTTGCTTCCGATTCGCAGTCGTGAAAAAGATGTACCCAAAGGGGGGCTGGTCAATGCAAAAAAAAATCTTTTATGTGTAAACCATCCCCAGGACGACTGAAAGAAGGGTTTGTACCGGATGTACGAGGGAAGAGAAACCGAACATCGCACCACCAGTCAAAGCACATCACGGTCGCCGCAAGACAGGCTGAGCAAGGGAACTTAGCTGTGAGGGAGGACCGAACCCTGAGTGGTTCCGGGCTGGAACTGACATGCCTGCGGCATGCCGGGCTCTCTATTAAAAAACCGGAGTTTCGCGCATTCGTTAGTGGGAAAGGATCAGGCCGGAAGGGCCGGAGTCGCCGATCGAGCGGATCGTCACGCAATAAACAATCCGCTTACTCGTGGCAAAACGGGGGGAGGAACGATACTTACGATAAAACACAGAAAAAGTGGCTCGCCCAATTGGGAAGAATACCAACCAGGTGCTCCCCGGCCCCAGACGGGAGGGGAATGACAAGAGGCCGAAATTTGTGGGAAACAAAACCCTGGCACGCTGGGTATCCTAAACAAACATGGGACTGGAATCCTTGTGTTGAACTGGGAAAAAGCGAGGGGAGGGCAGCTAGCCTCGAATGAACCAAACCCTTTCCCTGCATACGGATCAACCTCTGGTATGTTTTAACGTCTACGGCATGCCGTACGCGCTAAGAGTCGTTGAACAGTTAAATGGAATGGGGGGAAAGGAATGCGGCGGGGAGCGTTCTCCTTGGCCTCCGCCCGTCGAGAACAGGGAGGTTCAAACCGTCCTTACGTACGGTCCGTGAAGTCGATACACTGGGGGGCTGAGGGGGAAGAGCAAAGGAGAAAGCTTGAGAAGGCATCGCCGGTCAAAAAAAAACATATCTCCCAGAGCCATGAGAACTTGAGCTTAAGGGCTTTGGGGGAAAAAGCGGAGATGGTAGGACCATTGAGCTGGAATGAAAAAGTAGGAGGGGGATAAAGGTCGCGGAGCTGGAAACAGCAAGAGCGGGACTGGGTCAACGAGGCCAGAGAAAAGGGTCTTGGGATCTTTTGTTTATTGTTTGCCCAATTCATAGTCCGGGTTCTTAACTGAGGGGACTTATACTCCGAGGAAAGGCCTATATTTCTGTTGCTAGTACCAAGGGGGGAAGAAACTGAGAAGAAAAATTTCGGCGGGGGAGAGATAGAAACAACAACAAAGGAAAAGGTGAAAAAAGATATATCACCTGGGGTACAGAGATCTGGGGCAGAAAAAGGTCGCCTATCAAAGAATCTCGGCGTTCAAATCATCGATCATCCGCATTTCGGGCCCCATGTGGGGGAAATTGAAGTGATGGAAACAATAAAAAGCAGGGGGAACCCGGCAAAAGGTCATCAGGCCTGTCCAGAGTGGAAAAAAGGAGGGAGAGTAGAAAGAGGAACAAGAGGGCCTGCGCCTCTGGAAGATGAGAAAGATCTCCAGGGGGTGCGAAAAGTCCGAGGGAAATTAAAAGAAGACAGTGCCATGTCAGATTTGGGGGATCGTTTGAGGTATAATCGGCTTGAGTTTCAAACTTCTGTCGAAAGTTCCTTCAAAGAACCGTGATCAGGGGAAGAGTGAACCAGTTGGACAACTTAAGAAGAAATTCCTTGAAAGTCGTGGAGGGAGGGCTGATTTCCAATTCTAACAAAAAGGGGTTGCCGCACTTGGAAGGGAAATAAGGGTCCGGGAAAATGATGTCCCGAGCCGTAAATCGCGTAAGGGAAGGTCGGAAGCAGTCACGAACTTGTGAAGCATGGGAAAGGTCAATCGTCGACGGGTCTGTGCTACGAGGGGGTAGGATTCCATTCCAGACGGTGACAGTCAAACAAAATTAGTCCATAAAGTGTGATGGAGACAAAGAGAGGAGTTGTGACCAACTGGACGGGGGAAAGGGGGGCAGTAAAAACAGCGCCGTTGGAAAAGACTTGTTCGATCAGGCAAAGGGTTTCGATCAACCTGCATAGAGAGGGGGGGGGGGGTGGTGGGGGGGGGGGGGGGGGGGGGGGGGGGGGGGGGGGGCGGGGGGGGGGGGGGGAGGAGGGGGGGGGGGGGGGGGGGGTTTCCCTCTGAAGCAAAGGAAGAAATTCCCAAGTGGACTGCTTCTGTGCGCTTTACTGTAGTGCCTATGCCTGTCAGACGGCTGAAGGCCATGTCGGAAGCGAAGGGGGAGACCCTTACCTATGCTAGTCAGACACGTTTCCTCTCTCTCAGTCAACATGACCTTCATGGTAAGGAAAGAGCACTTACACTAGCAAGGGGGCTCCTATTGAAAAGAGCCAGCGACGTCGTGAGTTAAAAGAAGGTCTTAGAGGGAGGAGGGAGCTCTTTGGTGGAGGAAAGTAATGTTCTTCAGACCTTGAAGGAAGGCCAAAAAACGACTAGATATAGGAGAAAAAAAAATGGGGTGGGAACACCCTCCAACGTATTTGGAGAAAAGTTAACCCGCCCTCCACTTAATCCAGGGAGGGATACTAAAGAGCACAAATGAATCAGCGACCAATGAGCTGTTCACTGGAAGGAGCAGCGGGGGAACTTAGTGCCTACTCTTTGGTAGAACCGACAATCAAACTCCTCTCAGAGTACTTTGAAACGCAGTAAGGGGAGCGAGGGTTGGGATACGTCGGTGAGATAAAACTCAAAGCTGTTCCGCGCCTCGAGAACGAAAACTCAGGCTTTTGGCTCAAAGTTGGGGGTGTACTCAATCCGTCAAAGAGATAGAAGGGGAGAGTTACTGCAGGACGGATTGCTCTAAAGGCCGAGCTAAGCGAGTACTTGGTAGTTAAAGTTGAGAAAAAGAACCTGCTGGGAATGATTCAAGGGGTTCGCGGGTGGTCAGAAAGTACCACATACAAAGTATCGCAGGGAAAAATTTTGGCGAAAACCACCCTTCGGAAGAAATTAATCGATGAAAAGAGGTCTTAAGGAATACGCGCTCGGAAAAAAAAGGGTCAACGCCGCGCAACGTCACTTAAGGGACGAATTTCGAACGGAGAGGGAAAGGCCGGGGGCTGCTAAGTTTCTCGGGAGACTGAACCCGCCCTCAGGGAGACGGGAATGGATGTTCTAGAGGGGAAGGTCATCTTCCTGGGGTCACAACCTATAAAAACGTCGTAAGAGCTTCTTGAGGGAAAAAGGAAATAACATTTAAGGGAAGCCTATGAAATGGATACCATTAGGGGAGGGTAAAATATTTACTTTGTGGGGACGCAGGAAAGGGAGTAATTCATTGACCTTCAGGGAATGGAAAAAAAAATATTAAAAAAAAGGGGAAGGGGGGGGGGAGGACCCCCGACTTAAAGGAGGACGAGTCGGGGAACAACGTAAGAAGAAAATTCACAAACCGTTTAAAAGAGGTCCTGGGTGTTAAGAGGGAAAAGGCGGAACTTGCTCCTGGGGGAAGACAAGGGAAAGGGAATCCGGGAATCAACTGTTTCACGGAGTTTAGACTGACTCTAATGAAAATATAGGCTTGGTTTGGCGTTAGCTCAAGGGGAGGAGACCGAATCTGAGGGGTTTTGGACTAAAACAAAAAGGAGAGGAATAGAGAAAAAACTAAACTATAGTTAGGGCGGCAGGAGAGGAAGAAGAAAGGCGCTTAACACCAACGGCCTCCAAGGGGGGGGGAGAAAGAGCAGGAAAGTCGCAGCCGTGAAACAGGGAAGAGGAACAGGGAAGGCACGGTATCGCATCAAAGAGGGGAATGAAGGGTCCGCAAGTCATCCAAGGAATTCTAAACGTTTTGATGCTTCCTTATATGCGGAAAGTAAAAAAAAAAAAAAAAGAAGAATGGGGGCAATCTGTACCAGTCCGGCATCTTGGGGTAATTGTCCCTGAAGGGCCCTTGCATGAGAAAATCGATTTCTGCATCAAAAAGGGCCAGGACCACTACCCTAAGCAGCACTTGGAGGAATCCGTGATACAGGAAAAATGGGAAAAAGAAACGGCATAAAAATACCAGAAAGGGAGGGGCGCTAGGGTTTTATGTGACCTACAAAAAATCCTGTCCCCCCAACAACCAACAGAGAGCAAGCAGGGGCATCACATGAGTAGAAGGAAAGATGGGAAGCGCCACCGTGAGCCGCCAACTGAAGTAAAGGGCGAGAAGGCGCGCTTAAGAGTAAAAATTCTCGGCTTTTTGACCCGAACCGGGAAGAGGGTCTCTTCAATCGCTTTCAATCGGAGATGGGGACAGGGGGTGGTTTTTTCAAACAGGAATGAAAGGGCGTTCTACTGAGGGGGTTTGCTTTCCGAGAAGAAAAACAATTGCCGACAAAACCGATGGGAGGGGAACCTCACCGTTGAAATAGAAAAAATACCACAAAACTCATAGATATGGGGAACCTCCGAAATCGTTAAAAAATCGAACCCAGGATCCGCGACAAAAGTGTTTGATTGGCCCATGACTTTTCTCCCAAAAAAAGTCATTTAGATCTAGGAGAGTACCAGATTAGAGGAACCTGACGTACTAAGCCAGAGTCAACCGTACGTTGTCTTTTCCACCACAGTAGAATGTACTATGTCTGTTAGGGGAGACCTCCAACGCGTCTCGAAGGGAAAGGAAGAAAGGAGAAAGAGTATTGGTTTGCTCGGCCTTGACGTAGGAGTAATAAAAGAATGGAAAAAGCAGTGTTTCGGGTCTGTTAACGCTCCGATTCACCTAAGGGAAGGGGGTGGGAAAACTCCTCCCCATTTGGAGAAGATCCTCGAGCCGGGTTGTGGATGTAATCTGGAATGACTAAGCCAACACGCTCATGCACATCACTATGGAGGCTAGGAGGCTGGACGCACTCCGTCGCTGTACTGCGCAAAGAGAAACCGCAGTGGTTAAGGCATTGAAGAGAAAAACATGAGACAGGGGGAAGGCACCAGGCAGTACACGGGGAGTGAGATCAAGGGGTATTGTTCTCAGGGGAAAGAAGGGTAAAGGGACTTAGGCGATCTGAGAGCCAAATCCCTAAATTAATGCCAGAAAGGAGGAAGTCGTTCGGGGCTCGACCTTAAAGGTAAGAAGCTTCCAGTGCCATGGGGGGGGGGGGGGGGGTTTTATCGCCCCCCAGGAAACAAGGTCCTCACCTCAATTGGAAGTCCAGGCTTACGGCAGTGGTTTGGAAAAAAGACAGAAAAAAAAAAGCGGAATCCACTACAAAAAACCAGGCTGGACCCTTGTGGTGGGGACTTTCAACGCTGGAAGGAAGAGGAAGAGCTAAGCAAATAAAAAAGGGAGAGCTTCGGGAAGCCCCCACGATTTGGTCCTCTTCCCTCGTAAGGACAGGGAAGCTCCGTCGTCGGTGGGAAACGTTGAACACTGGGGGGTTTCCTGCACTTGCGGGGCGTGTTGGGGTGCTCTTTCTCCTGACCCGTCTCCAAAAAGGCAAAGGAAGGGGGGGGAAGGCACATGGTTTCAAGGAATACAGTTCGAGGGACTTCACTTCGCAGAAGTTATCAGGAGGAAATTACTCAAGAACCACTATAAAACCCAGATTGACAGGCGAATGAGCGTTAGCGATGGTAAGTGAAAAAGTCTTATCTGGGTCTAAAAACACCTTGCGAGGATAAAAGGGCGGGGAAAGACTATCGGGCCTAGGGAGCCCCCTCTTCTTGGAACTGTAAAGGAAGGTTTGGATCCCTGCGGTTCGGTGTGTGAGAATCAAGGTCCTAGTGAAAAAGGTCTTACTGCGGGGAAGGAGGAAAGAGAAATCCTTCTGCGGGGGGAGAGGAGACCCGTGCGTCGAAAAAGGGGGAGGGGGGGGATCTTCTCTCAGACAAAGTATTAGGGAAGTGGATAGCAACCTGTAAAAAATCTTCTCGGTCGCGCGATTTCTGGGAAAAGGGAGCAATCGGAGTTATCAATAAGCCGCAGTTCAAAGGGGGAAAATGGGAAAAGATGAAGTCCTGGTAAACAAAGCAAGCATTCACCCAAAGGGAAACGGGAAACGTGAATCGTTAAAATGGTGTGAAAGAAAGCCGGGAAAACTTAGGCCTCTCTGAAGGGCTGCGCAAATTGGTCCGAAAACTCAGCGGAATTCCAGCGAGAAGAGACCGAATGGCCGCCGGGGGGGGGTGATCTTTTGGCTGGGGGAAAAAAATCTTCTATACAGTGGGAAAAAAAGTCTGCGCAGGATCAGGCATCGCACCGTGCTCTCAAGATAACAACAAGGGGGGGACACATCCTTAATTCAAGGGGGATTGTTTTGAGACTGGCCCAAGGAGAAACGCGAAAGGGAAAAAAGAAAGGGGGGACAAATTGCCGGTATCGGGTTCAACTCCGTATCGCGTGAGTAACAGAGGACCAGCAGTCAAACCGAAGGAGTTTGAAACCACAAGGAAATCGTCACTTAAGGTGCATTGGGCAGCGATGATAGGGGAATTACCGAGGGGGCAAGTCACGCAAACAAATATCCATTCCATGGTGTGAGAGACAAAATCTGCAGGGAAGGGGGTTTAAAAAAAGGACGGAGGAATTAAAATCCAAGGGGGATAAAAAAGGGGGGAGAGTACAGTTTGGGCGAGCACTTGTCAGGGAGTAAGTGATCGTGAATCCCCGGAGTACGTTCCAGCGTGGAGAGTGAATTTAGGAGTACTGGGTGAAGAATCGCGAAGTAGGTAGGCATCTTAGAGGGGAAAAGAAGGATCACTCCCCGGGGGAGAGATAGGAATGAGAATGGTCCGCGAAAGCCCGTGAACCACTGCAGTTAGACTAACTCTCCTCACATCGAAGGCATGGGGGGGGGCTGATAAAAATGCGCTAAGGTATGGGGGGAAAAAAGGCGAGTGGGTGCGATGGGGTCGATGTTCGACCTGAACAGAAAAACCACTTCGCATCGGGAAATTGGATATATACCCCCCCCTCCAAGGGGTGAATAGGGAAGACGGCCCTACACTGAGAGGGAAAGTTGGGGGGAAAGGGATCCTAGGGACGTAAGCAAACCAGAACGTGGGAGTGGAAGTTAGCATCTTGAACTTATTAATCTTGGTGAAGGCCTCCTCCTACACGGAAAAGAGGAAAGAAGTTGACAAACCGAAGAGGAGGAGAGGAGGAACAACTTCTTATCTTTTTTCGAGGTCGCGAGAATAAGAGCAAGGTAAGATACTAGGGGAGAATAATGATGTCGTTTGCGCATTACGGTGGTTGGGACATACATCTCAAAAAAGAGGTCAAGGTATAATTTATTGAATCAGGGGAAAAGGGGAGGAAAGGAAGCTCGACTTAAAAGGGGGGGGGAACATCTAAGTTCAAGTCGGTGGAAGATTGATCATGTTTCGCAAAGGGGAAAAACTGAGTTAGTTAAAAAGTAAACACAACCCATGGCTAAGGGAGGAGGGAAAAGTGGGTTTCTGAAAAAAAACCCTGATGAGAAGGGATTGAGGAAGCTGAGGGAAAACGATCTTTCGTGGGGTCCCCAGGGAAGCAACTTAACATAGGAAGAAGCTGGGATAAGGGGAGACATGACCCTTGCTCATTTGAGGATCCGGTGCCTTTCTCTATATCAAAGGCCCAAAGCCCTCGCTGTCTTTCGACGGGAAGGAGGGGTAGAAAAAAAAGAAGAAGCCGGAGGTTATATGAGAGGGGACGGGCATAGGGCAAAGAAAATTAAGATACAGCAGATTATTAACAAAGAGGAGGAAGGGGGCCTAGGATTGAGTACGAAGGATCTTTGGGAAGAAGTCAAGTGAAGGAAGTGAAATTGAAAAGAGGGTACTGAAACCAAAGTAATATGGCGCAGGATGTTCTAGCAACGAGGAAAAAAAAAAGTCTGTTAGAATATGGCCTGTGGTGACAGGAGGGAGGAAAGGGAGCGGGAGGCCGAGACCGGGGGGGAAACGGCAACTGTTCAAATCGCAGGTTCACGGAGGGAAACTTCTCGAGAAGAGTCATTCAAAAGAGGGGCAGGCTTTTGTTGGCGGTACTAGCCCGGGTTAGTTGAAAAAAGGTGAAGGGGGGGCCCTCTTTATTTTGGGGGAAAAATAGAGAGACCAACAAGGGGAGGAGGAAAGAGAGAATCTCCTCAAAATAAAAAAGAGGGGGAAGGGCTCTAACGCCAACAACAAGTCCGGAAAAAGTGCCGAACGAGAGAACGTCCCTCTCGTGAAAACGGTGTCTAGTCAAAAAAACGGTCACGGTATCGGCAAGGAGGGGGGATGCAGGGTCCTCCGTAATACAACTTAGTCCCAAGTTTTGAAGGAGGAGGAAAACGTTCAGGAAGAGGTAGAAAAGATCAGGAAATGGTGTGGGGCACGTACCAGACCGGCTGCAAAGGAAAAGGTGGAAGGCCGTCCATTGGAATGAACTAAGGGAGGCTCAAGTCCATAGGACAAAAAAACTAACAGCACACTGGTAATCCATGATCGGAGAGGACGGGTATTCGCCCTCTTGGAACCGAAAAGAAAGCATATACACCCAAGAGGGGAACGGATGACATCCCGTCGAAGAAAAAGAAAACCTATCGCAGCAGCGGGCGTCTCCTATTGAAGGTCTATGCGCAAAAACGAGCCGCCCCGGCCTGGCGGCCGGGGACTCCTTACAGAGGGAAAGGACAGTCCTTTTCAGGAGTGGAAAAGAAGAGCGAGGGGGGAATGTCGAGCGCCAGGGACATCGATCTGAATTCTCGAAGGGTTGGTCAGACCGGGAAGAGGAACGAGCTACTGCTGTTTGTTTACCTTTAGGCAAAGAGAAAAAGCTGACCACAGTGATAACTAAAAAACCAGGGTCGGAACCGGTAACTAGCGGACCAAAAATAAGACGGGGAAAGAAAAGTGCCCCCTCGGGGGGTTCAAGAAGGAAAGCCACCTCAAGCTACCAGTCCTCTGAGGGGGGGGGCGGGGGCCCATTACTGGGTAAGGGAAAAAAGAATCTGGTAGTATCTATGAGGCCCGGGTCTTCGAAATGGCAAAGAGAAGAAGCGACCCTAAGACAGTACGTACTTGGGGGGAGGGGGTCAAAACAGTACGTGAAGGATTTGCTTTTCTTAAGGCGCCTGACAAAAGAAGCATCATCGAAGAAAAAAGCAAAGCCTCCCGTCATACTCTTAAAATTAGTTGGGGGCAGAATTCTGGCAGCCGTAAGTAGCAATGGAAAGAGAGGGGGTCGGTTTACGCGCCGGGGAAAAAATGGGGGTATCCTCCTCCCCATGTCCTGAGCAGATCACGGTTAGGTTGGTCCCTGTCGGTCAAGTCAATTATCTAAAACATCCTCAATCCCAGAGAAAGGGACAGTCAGGAGTAGAACAGGCGGCTTTACGCAAATGGCCTCAGACTGAGGTCGATGGACACACCTCGAGTGTGCCGTTAGTCAAAAGGACAAAGTCCCCTTGATTTCCGATTAGGAAACCGGGTGGATATCATCGTTATGGGGTATAGAGCTCAAGTGCACAATACATGCAGGCTAGATCCTTATCGGCTGAAAAAAAAAGCAATCCGCTTCACGCGCTGGATGGAATGGCTTCCCGATCAAGAAGGCCAAGCCAGGTTCTCGCCCCCTTGAAAGTAGGAAAAGCGTCTCCCAACCAGGGGCTGGGTATCCAGGCTTCCGGCAGGTTGGGGTGAAAAAACCCTGCCCTGGGAGAAAGACAATGAAAACTGGGTGTGGGAGTACTTGCAGAACCCCACTAGGAAGGAGAAGAATCGGGCACAAGACGTGCATGAAGGCTACGGAGAAAACCGGGGTGAAAAAGAGTCTGGCCGAGGCTTCAAGTATCCTATCCGTTGGTACAAATTGGTCCCGGCAGGTTTCCTTCACTTTCAGTGGAAGAGGGAAGCGTTCTCAGTGGCCTCCGCCCTGAGGAATTAAAAAAAATGCCTACTTACTTGTACCCGACCATCTTCAGATCACGGTGCAATGGAAGTATAAAGAGAAAGACTGAGCAATGAGAAGACTATGCACAAGAACCACTATCCCCACAGGAAGGGAAAGGAAAGAGAACGCGGGGCATTTTCCGCTGCGGTCAGGCGAACCACCTTGGCGCGCGATCGGTACTAAGGGGGGAGGAAGCCGTCGAGGCAGGAGACTCTCCTCGCTTTTGATAACGATTAAGAAAGATTCAACTTTCGGTCACGCGGGCATTTGACCCGGAAGTAAAAGATTTTCCAAGGAAGAAGGGGAGGCAGGAGCTGCCGAGAAAAAAGACTGCTAGGGGGGGAAACTGGGCTGCTGACCAGACTGTTAGAGGGGGAATCTCTAAACAACAACAACTTAGGTATTACAGAGAAAAATCCGAGGAAAGGGCCGAGCACGAGTCAGAAGAGCTTGAATCAGAGACAGCCGCATTACCAGGCAATATTCATTCTGGAAAAAAACGCATGACCCAGAAAGGGGAAAAAAGGCAATGGCCCGATGACGAGGAATAGTAGAAATATGCAACAAGCGCGTGGGAAGCCAGAGATAAAGAGATAACGCACAAGGGGGGAGCGACAATCCATCGGCAAATACGAGTCGATCAGTCTCCATCCAAGGGGGGGGGCGTGTGGGCGGATCGGCGAGGCGTGCAGAAAGTCGCAGGTGAACTCGCCTTCAGCGCGGCTCCTCCTATGCAACCAGGACAAGAAGGAATGAGGTTAATTCGTTTAAGAGAAGGGGAGTCCAGGAGAAAGAGCCGGGAGAAAAGGAATACAGTGCCGGGAGGGAGGTGTAAAAGACGCGGAGAGCGTAATAATAAACAACATCCTTCCAACGACCGATGTGGGAGAGGCAACTGCAGGAAGGTATGGAAAGATGGATGCCATTCCAGCAGGGGGGAGCCGCCACCAAAGACCAGTCCAATGTTGAGGAGCCAAAGTAAGGTTAGGTTTGAAAAAAAAAAAGACAGGCCTGTCGTAAAAAAATCTGGGTGTGGTCGATCCGTCAAATTGGGAGCAAAAGGGCAAATGTAGCTTAGTGAAGAGGGACCCTCGAAAGAAAGGGAAAGGGTGGGAATCGGAAGGGGTCAAGGTCTGGAGAAAAGCCGCGATCTCGGGGCGACTGGCCATGGCGCAGCGGGAGAATGTCCCCAACGAGGCAGAGGAGAAAGGTGCAGAGCGCGGAGGAAGGGAAATTCAGAAAAGGGTGACAGCCCTGGCCCCCCTCGTCGGTTCGAGGCTCTCCCTCCCCAGGGGGTCATGGGAGGGAAAAGAAGCCTAGGCGAAGTCAGTGATGTTCTATAAGGGGCAGGGGGGAAGAAATCACAACCCGGTACTCAGTCTCAGAGAAAACCCGAGGAGGTACCCCACCCTAAACGCTTCATAGTGAGGGAAACGACCCGACACTATCTGCGGATGAAAGGCACTAAGTACGTCAAACCAATAAGTCAAAGATAAAGGGAAAAAAATTAAGGAAAGAAAAAAAAAAACCCCCCCACCCACAACCACGGGGGTACAAGCCAAAAAAAAAAAAAAAAAAGGCCAAAGCATGTTGAAATGAAGGATTAGTAGTCCTTCCGACAACTCATGACACCGCCGATGTTTTAAACCAAAAGCCTGACGGGGGGGGGATCGGTATCCTTTCGGAATGGAGAAAAAATAGAGACTCGAGTAAGAAAAATACTTGAGGAACAGACGTAATTTTTGCACTACACAAGAATAATCGGAGCCTAGGTGGGCTCATTCGGATTGTATATGAAAAAAATCGGGGAGCGGTCTGGGTCAAGAGGTGTCAAAAACCGACACCGGCGAGCATGTGTGTTTTGTCTATGGGGGAGGAAGGTACAAACCACCCTCATGAGGAATAGAGGAGTTAGGAAAACCAACCCTCGGAGAAAAGATTATCTAGTCCGCCTACTGTTCAGAGAGTAGGTCAACTCCTCTTAAAAAAGGTACCGGGGAAGATTAACCGGCTTCGAGAGAGTAAAAAAAAAAGGATGCCTGAGGGCGCTCGGTGGGTCTTGAATACCCTTTCATAGAGATACTCCAAGCTTCTTTCTATCTTTATTCCTATTTCAACAATAGCGGCCTCAAGGGGATTTTTATGGAGGAGGGAGGCAAAGCTATACATTTAAGAAACGAGGTAGGAAGCGGAGGTCGTGGTCCGAGAGTTGGAAAGGAAATGGGGAACTGGACGCGCAGGGACTTTACAACAAATAAAGCAGGAGGGAGGATCCCGCAGACTAAATTCGCAGAGGTACGGTAAAATACGGGAGGGAAGAAAAAAAGGTTTTAGAATATGAATGGGAACGTAGAGAAGCCAAGAAAGGGGGGGTAGGAGTACCGTTACCGTGCCAACGGGGAATCGGTTTTAACTTTCTATATCTATGAGGAATGCCAAACATGGGAGGAGTTGGGGGGGGGGCTTTAATCTCCCTTTTCTTATGAACCGGTAAAGGGGTA
>Ga0179591_1282995_pt1 | contig 13689 bp, 12 predicted proteins | sample CZOMad2_1_08_16f_FD_182891 | JGI IMG/M metagenome (GOLD analysis project Ga0179591, IMG submission 182891) | Vadose zone soil fungal communities from Angelo Coast Range Reserve, California, USA - CZOMad2_1_08_16fungal (PacBio error correction) | ecosystem: Environmental > Terrestrial > Soil >...
AAGCTGGAAAACCTATCAAGAGGCGAGAAAGGGAGGGCGGCAGCCTGTAAGCATCCCATAAGACGCCACAGGGTCGATAGAAGGAGGATCTAGTGGGAAAAGGGGGGGCGGAGAGGAAGCGCTCTGTCGGACACCGAAAAGATCCTCTTACGGGGAAAGAAACCCTATCAGAGCCTCGCGGAAGCTGAACAAATCAGATGGAGTGGGAGCCAAACCAAAAACCGTCCACAGCAGCATACGAACGGTGTCCTCCGAAAGGAGGTAAACCCTGCATCTTCATGGGGAGGGGGGGTCGGGAACTTCGGGCGCACCGGGTTGTCCAAAGACCACCCTAAGGAAAGAGTACCGACACCAAAGAACCGCAGGAGCAGGCACAGTTGCTGTCAGAGTGGGGGGGGGGGACCCTGGTCCGAGCGCGGGATCCAGACGCTGGACGTCAACGTCCGTCGAAGGGGGATAGTCGAGGGGGGAAGCACTGATCATTAAGAAGAGTTGTCCAGGAGCGGCCCGAGGATGTCCATCGGGATCACAAAAGGGGTTGGTCGCGAAAAAAGGGACTGGAAAGTACGAAACTCAAACAAACTGAAGATCTATGCAGCGGGAGGGCTCCTTTACTCCTATGAAGCCACGTGCGCTAGTCATGGAAATCGGGTTCAGCCCTCGCTAAAAAATGAAGGCTATCAGCGAGGAGAAGCTCTGGAGTAACTAGTCTTAGAAAGGTATGTCTCGGTGCAGCGCCAATCGTCTTAAGACACATAGCTTAATCTTAAAAAAAAACCATGAGAAAAAATCTAGGTTCAGGTGAAACTTTTAAGGGGGTACTGAGAGATCTCGGGGGTCGAGCTGGCCAATTTTCGAGAATGGACAGTGACTTGGACACAGAGAACGATCGGGCCTAAGAGGGTCTACTCTAAGTAGTCAAGAGAGAGTATAAAGACGAATCGCTATATCGATTGAGTATAAGAATGGAAGCGAACTCGGACACACAATCGTCCGGAAGAGACGCCTCTTCCCCATGAGGATGTTGGGACACTATTTGGTCAGCGGGAGAAAAGATAGGGATATAGGGCTTCGGGGGCGTGCGGGGGGTAAAAACAAGGGGGGCGGCAAAATCTCAAGCACCAAGGGCAAGTGGCACGTTAGGATTCAGCTTGAAAAGGCAATCCTACGCACTCCGAGATTAATGAGGAAGGTGGGGTGGATCGCTGTGTTAATATCTACTATCCCGTGACGTGCATATCTAGCGTACGGAAGTAAATGGAAGGAGAAAGTGAACATAAAGGACTCGGTGTTCCTGAGGACAGATAAATATGGTAACTGATGATAGACTGCTTCTAAGAGGTGATCTGAAGTCTATTTTAGGGGAAAGAACGCCCTTGGGCCCGGTCTCTCAAGCAGGCTAACTCACAAGTTTTCGTACTTTCTGTCTCACTCAATACGGATAAACAACTCGGAAGCGAGGCTAATTCTAGAAATGAAAATCGTCCGGCACTAATATAAAAAAGACAGGGAAGTCAGGTAAATTAGATCGTTTTGGGACACTCACTGGTCAACAAAGCAAATCATAAAAATCCCAAGCAAACGTAAAAAGGGAAAAAATGCGGTTATGCTTGGCACGAGAGGATGTCCGAAAAAAGAAAACCGGTAAATCTAAACGAGCAGATCGTGAGAAGGAGGCCGGACAAGACCGGAAATGAAAAATCTCTAAATAGACCAGTCACCTGAAAGACACTAGGCTGGCATGTTTAAATTTTGAGGAGCGAAGAAGGTGCGGTCAAGGGCGATCAACAAATAGGCCCTCCCCTTACTATCCCCGATCAGTAGAAAAACAACAAGTACTGCGTCTACCGGGCAAGGGAGATCTAGAAGAGGTTTTCAGTGGGGGATTACTATTGTCGGGGTATCCGAGTTGTTACAGGGCTATTAATGCTGAACGTCAATTAGAAAGAGGGGGGGAGATGCAAACCGCCACAGGACTACCCGGGGAACCGTTCTACTCTTAAAGGTGCCCTTGCCCCGAAGACCCCCTTCCTAAACACGACTCATCAAAAAATTGGGGAGGCGTGGGAGGGAGCGGGGGAACTGTAGAAAAAATTGTGGGGCACTCATAAGCTCCAGATAGACCCCTCTACGGAAAAGACGCACAGTCCTAAACACGAATGCAAGGTCGACCATGTTGTAAGAGAGTCCTACAATCTTGGGAAGAACTTGAAATGGAAAGAAGTCGACAGTAGGTACTAGGCTCTACGTTTCCATAAAGGTTGCAAGACGGAAGAAAGGCACCCCTAAGTCGACTGATTGCTATGTGAGCGGGAACAGGGATCCGTGAAAACACAGCTCTCCTTCCAGACCTGAGTACCAGGGATATGAAGTCATACATCGGCAAAGTCACGATGGACCTCTGGTTTCCTAAATATAAAATTGACAAACAGAGTGAAGACAAAAGGCGGGGAATCACGAGGACTTCCCGGGGAAGAGAGGTGGAGAAGATCGATATGAGCCCAGAGCAGGAAGGGTTAAAGTGGCTCTCGGGGGATTTGTCAAGAAGGACCTATGGGAAGGGGGTTAAAAAAAGCTGACGTCAACGCCTTTTGGAAATAACCGGATAGGGCCCTTTTCGAGAGTCCCCTCAAGGCTTCCGGACATATTGGAATGTCTGAGGGGCATAATTCACGACCGAAAAATATTTTTTCTTTTTTGGCAAGCAAATTCTCGGCAGAGCGAAGCAAGTTCGGCAGTCTAAAGCATCAATTAAGAAGAGGTAAAAAAAAACCGGAGCAATTTCTACGAGCTTCGAAGAGGCCTGGAACGGGGTACTTCAAGAGACCGGGGACGTTATCGGCCTTGCCCCGGTCTTCCACTCCGGTCTCCTCTTGGCGATGTATCCCCGCGCCGGCCTAACCGCCTCCGCACGCCCATACTGCACTTCAAACCTTAGACGATCCGGGGAGCTTGGTGGACTACTTCGCAGGGGCTCCCGTCCAGGGACTCACCGCTATACTCCAGCGGGGAGCGATTTGAGGTCCACAGTAGTCAGGGACCAGTCGGAAATTAAAAGGGAATCGGAAGTCCTAGGATTCGACGAACAACAGATTAGGAGGGAGGGAAAATTATCAGGACATGTCAACGCCTGTAAAACCTAAAAATAAAGGAGGGCCTCTAAGGGGAATCAAGAGATCAGCGGCGATCAAGAGGGAGGAAGAAGACTTGAACTGGAAAAGGTAGCCGATGGTTGCGTCGTCGGACGGGGAAGGAAGAAGGGAGCAGACTCAGAGACAAAAGAGGGCTCAGAAGAGAAGAAAAACAAAGCGTGGAAATTTAGAAGAAAAGGCCTACGATAAAGCGAAGATCTCCGCTAAATTAACCTGAGTCTCTCCCTTCGGGGGCGTCGACGAAGGACAGATCAAATTATTCAGCAAGACGTTGGGGGAAAAAACCGCAACACCAAAGGGGGGTTCGGCGTAATAGAGAACTGGTCAAGAGGAAGAACGCGTATTTCCTCGAACCAGGTCGCGGTCCCCCCCCAAAGACGGCACCGGCTAAAGGGCGGAGACGACGAAGTAAATCAAAGGCAGGGACTCCCTCAAAAAAAGCGGCCTGCAGAGGCAAAAAAGACCGGGCAAAAGGCATTTGGCTCAGAAGAAAGACATCCTTCCTATCTCAACAGCCGATCTCAGGCCGCGATGCAGGAATAGGGGGGGGGATTGCGATTTGAAAGAAGAAAAAGAGGTAAATAGAGGTGGAAGAAAATGGAAAAAAAAGGAAAGTCGTCCGGGGTCGTAGGCGCTCTTAAAACTATAAGAGAGACCGGGGGTATCGGATAAGAAGTAAACGAAGCCTAAAAGCCGTGGAGACCCCTCTCACTACACGGCGTCTGAAAGAAAGGAGACGATCGTCGTCCCTGGTCCGACAGGGGGGAAGAAGTGCCGACTGGGCAGCCGTCAAACGGGATTGAGAGGAGGAAAAAAAGGGACGCTCACTACACTCAGAAACAGCTCAAATTAACGAGACGCTCACCGGAAAAGACAGGCTCTTGACTTAGGTCATGGTGCAAAAAGGGAGAGACTGCAGTTAGGGCACGCTGCTCCGTTACACATGGAGGATAACTGTAAACGGTCTTCCCAAGGGACCAAACGTCCAGAAAAGAGGGGAAGAAATAAAGGGGGAAAACAATGACGCTAAGGGACTCCCCCGGACAGACCATCCGCGTCCAAACGAAAAAGACTCGGGGGAGACGGCGAAGGCCGCTGAAAATTGACGATGGTAGATTCAATTAATTTATGAAAGATATCGCTGGAAGACATTAGTCCCTAAAATGTCAATCTTTTGATCTCGACGATATTCTAGGCGCGGTGACCAAGGGCCTCTCGGTAGAAGCTTTCAGCGAAGATAAGTATTTGAAAGAAAAAGAAAGATATGAGAAACTATGGCCCTAGACGGGCAACGCATTTGAAAAGGGGCAAGAGGGGACTCATCTTATTCAGATGGGATCGACGTGGCCAAAATCCTTACAGGTCCAGTAGCCCGCAGCATTACTAGGGGAACGAAGCTATTGACACTTCAAACCGTCGCCGAAGAAGCCAAGTATAGGGGGAGTGTGGCAAAATCAGAAACCACCTTTTAGGGGGGGCACCCCTGGCTGGGGGCGAGGCACGGGTAGTCAACATTAAGGGAGATGCAAGAGAAATCATACTCAGCAAAGGACAGCAGCTTCTCCTCAGGTAACGTTGAAGATATTGTAAGGGGAAGACATCAAGGACACGTGGAACTGTCAAAAAAGTACGAGGCATGACATGAACGCTGGGAAAAACCAAAACGGGGGTAGTTCTATGAGGGGACTCGACCCTTAAAAAGGGCAGGAACGGAGGATTAGCCCTAACTGGGTGCTTTCCCTGGCAGAACGACTCAAGGGGAGCGAACTAGGGGTTCAGGAGGGACAATAACCCTAAGGAGTGGAGATAAAACAAACTGGCCAGAGCGGCTCGCATCCGAACGAAACCGATGAAAAAGGCTAGATGGCCACGGGGCAATAGTGCGCACTCTAAAAAAAATGGACGCATGGGCCTATCTGGTTCATCGATCAAACTACAAATCAGGGAATCCGCTATTCATAAGGAGCTATCTCTGGAATGACTGCGTCCAGACGAGCGGAAAAGCTGGAGAGGGTGACAGATAGTAACGCGCAAAAAGAAAAAAAAGAAAAAGCGAATTCCTAAAAAACCCGTGAGTCAGTCAGGCCGAGGAAGGTTGCACCGTCCAGGCAAGAGATCTCCATGTAGTCGCGTGCATAATTAACGGTGAGACGCCGAGACGGGAGCTGAGGCGAAAGGGAGGTAAAAAAGAATAAAACACTTCCGGGCCGCGCTCATCGATCTTACCTGAACAGGCGCTTCCTCAGAGGGGGAGAAACCGCCACTGGAGGGCTCAGGTAGTCACTGGAACATCGAAGGAATCGTAAAAACGCCGGGGGGCCCGCGATGTCCGCGCTCATAAAGGAACGGCATGAACTAATCGGGGAATAGTGAAAACGTCCCACCGGGGGTTTGTTGTCCGAACCGGTTTTCGTCATCAAGATCAGACGCTGAAGCCAGAGAAAAGAGGTTTCAGAAGTGAACTCGAGAAAGGAAAGGAGAGACATTATCAAGGTTCGGGGAAAAGACGGATAAACCACAACCACCCCAACGGGTTTCCATGTGTAATGGCCGCGTATCTGAAGGGGAAGGGGGGGGAGGGCCCGGGAGAGAAGGAAGATCCTGCCTGCCGAAGGGGAGGAGGCCCCGCACTGGGGACGACCAGGTGCTGACCAGGGGGGGGGAGTTTTGAAACGGGGCAGAACACAAGCCATCCGTGAAATGAAAAAAACGCGATCCTCTACGAACCGGAATTACGGGGGCTTTCCCGCAGTTTGTCACATCGTCCCCGGCTGGGTTTACGTACCAGGGAAACCCGGAGGTCGAGCGGAAAAGGTTGCAATGGTCCCATAGCTGAAAAAACCAGACGCCGAGCACTCACGCGATGGGGACAAAAGGAAAAAAAAAAAAGCAATCAGATCTCATAACTCAAAACAAACGGATGAGAGTCCAATTTTGGGACGAGCCGCTGCAGCCGTAGAAAAAAAAAAAAGGGCGATTAAGAAAACAAGAGACACAAGCTTTCCGCCTCTCCTCATGGGAAGGGGGGGTGGACGTCACCGCAGCCTTATACGAAGAAAAAAGGCTGTAAAAACCCTTTAAGGAGGGAGTAACGAGCTCTCGTAGAAAGTGAGAGAAATGGATGAGAAGGAAAAACCCAACGGACCGAAAAAATGGGTCCATCGATCACCTTTTACGAGGTCCAGGTACTCCTCAGAGAAACCAACAACAAAGGAAATACAACCGGCAACGAAACAGTAGGGGGCCGCGGAATCGATCAGAGTGTTTTTCGCCAAAGAACACCGGGATCCATGAGTACACCTGTACTCAAAGCTGGGGGTCCGGATCAATGGTCCCTTACGAGACCTATGGACCGATGCAACATCGACAAGACGGAAACATAAAAAAAATAGTGGCAAGAGTGAACTAGTGAGCTGCAGAAGCGGTGAACTGGGTTCAAAAGGCGAAATTGAGCTCACCGAGGAGTGAATATAGCGCCGGGGGGAAAGCAGTGCGCTTGCAGGGGAAGAGGGGGGACGGTCTTACTCTAGGGGCCGAGCACTGGAAGGTAGGCTCCTTCGGACAAGTAAAACAGAGCGCAACTGTGAGTATTTGGGAAAGAATATTCTCACAAAGCAGTGCGGGGCCGAAATCCATACTTCGACTCTGGAACCAAGAGACCTCGAGGATTCTGGGAAATGTATGTCTTACCTGACGCGGCAATGGAGCGATCTAGAGTGTCGGTCCTCTGCCAGAGTGCGAAGAGCAAAGAGTCATAAAACTACTCAACGGAAAGACGGCCGATATCTAAGGGGGGAGGGATGGTACTGGTCTACTCGGCGCGGAAAAGGGAGTAGGGACCACAGCACCAAAAAAAAAATCGTTAGCAGAGCAAGGCGGGGAAGAAGGAAGTCAGGACCGAATGCTTCATATCACAGGATCTCGGATCGTGAATTTTAGAAAAAGCTGTCCTCCTATCTCCGACAAGGATCTTAGTCAGAGGAAAGCACAAAGGGGATGGACAGGTGACTGGCGTGTAAGCGGGGGGGAGGCTTCGACGTGGGTGGTCCCAAATTATAGGGGGGCAGGGCGACGACAGCAAAAGAGAACGGGTAGAAAAAACCATAGACGTCGCAAGGGGGGAGAGCTAACACCAAAACCTTAAGCTAAAAAGCCTGTCCACCGTAAAGAACGCCAGAACTAACTAAAGAATTCGGTCGGCAGCTCGGGAGAGGGGGCCGTTAGCGAAACCGGGGCGCGCTGGGCCTTAGGAGTATCGGAACGGATGGAAAAGAACAAACTACTCGTGGTGAAGGGGATCGGCCCCGTCAAGTCAGGGGAAGGGGACCTGAGAACTGCACTACTGGGAATGGAGAAAGAACGGCGAGGATTCCTAAGAAACGACTCCCAATCGGGGGGAAAATTAGGAAGAACTGCCTGGAAACAACCACCAGTGTTAAAGCTTCAACTACAAAAGAACCGGACAAATCCCTCGAGGGAGTATTCTTCGTGAGAAAGTAAGACGCTTCTGTCAAGCGGATGATGCTTGCACACTCAAGCCTGGACCAGGCAAGCGGGGGGGGGACTACTCTTCCAAAAGTAAATATAGAGCATGAGATTTCGAAATGACATTGACGGCTGTGGGCCCTTCTAACGCAACCAAAAGTTTTGGGGGGCAAATCTTCTCAACACAGACATAGGTGGACCACGGTCCCTACTCTCTATCGGAAGAGAAGATACGCTTATCAGCCTAAAACAAAAAACAAAACTTTGAGGACGAACAAAAGAAGGGGCAGATCGCCGTCTGAAACGAAGGGGAAGTTAGTTCACCAAGGGACGGAAAGCCGAAGGGAGAAGCACTACAGTGTAAGAGGACGCCGGAAAGGAAGCGACGCCGGTGCAGGAGGACGTAAGTCTATCTCCGATCAAGTATGGAAAGGCGATGGCGGGCGGGGAAAAGTATATGTTACCGGGAAGGGACAGTTACCGTTACGTTCTCAAGAAAGTGGCACGAAACTGCAAGTACGCCGGCCACCCAAATCATGTCCGCCTCCGCGTGACAGTGTCAGGAAAAATCTCTAACGGGGGAAAATGTCGGAGCTGCCGGTGAAAGGCGGGGAAAAGGCGATCCTCAAAGGAAGAAGAAAAGAACGATACAGCGCAAAAGCGAGGCACGAGTTCCGGTCAGACATTTAAGAGGAAAGGCAAACCTCTTGCCGTACCCTTTTGACAGTGATCAGGGGGGGAGGGAGAGGGGGAGACGGCTAGGGCTACTCTTTCAATCCTTTATCAATCAAAAAAAAAAGAAGTCTAGGACTATGCTCTCGTGGAACCAAAGAGGGAGATCAAAAAAACGTGCGACGAAGAATGCGCCTCAGGATCTGAGGGACAAGACTACGGGTCAGGAAAGACCTCGGTGTGTGAGACTCACAGAGACACCATTCAGAGGAAATACTAGGAGGAGAAAGACTGTCGGGATAGCAAGAGGGAAGAAGTGCTTCCAAAGGAATGATCCATGGGCTCCGGCGGAGGAGTGGGGGAAGGAGCGCGGGGTGGGAGTCCCTACGAACCAGGGAGGGGCCTTGTACAAGAGGGGCGACCGACATTGGTGCGGGATAACGGGCTGGGAACGGTAGAAGGCCTCCGAGGTAGACTGGGCAGAGAGGGGGGATTTCACAAAACCAATCAGTTGGGAAAGTGGGGGGGGTCCAAAACGGACTCGACTGGATGGTCGAGAATCGCGACAAAAGAGATAAGAAAGGGGGGGAGTCCGGGGAAGCAAACATTGCTAAATCTCATGTTCGCAGCGGTCCTACTAGAGACGGCCCGGATACGAGGGCAGAAAAGCCTCGCCAGTCGGGAGCCGACGCTACTCGGAACTGCTCGCTCCTCAGACCCCGGGTAACCAAAGAACCTGAAAATCGCTACGAAGGGACGGTAAAGCGTACCTGAAGGTCTGCGTCAACATGAAGCAGCCCTGGCGTTATGGGCCACCGGCTTGCGAGCGAGATCACTTCATTAACCGATCATCACGGATCGGGGGGGCAACGAAAAGAATCACTAAAAAACGGAGTGGGGCAGAGAGATTCATGGGTCACGGGTGCGCAGAGCGCGGACTTGGAAAACTAAAATAAGACCGAAAAAAGCAACGGACCTCAAGCGCACATCCCCCACAGAACCCGGGAGCTCGAAGCGGGGAAGGAAAGTAGACGCCCGCGTAAAAAAAGGACAGATGGTTGCGTCCCGTAAAGAGAAAAGGGAGCATCCCAAGCGGGTCCTCAGAGGCGAGATCGATATAGCCGGGTCGCAAGGCCTGAGCGGGAGTTCGCCGGAGTAAACTCATCGCCATGGAACGCCCCGAACGAGGTCAATGAGAGGCAGGGAGACGCGAAAAGCGAAGGGCGCGACGGGGTTGCAACCCCGCAAACACGGGGTCGTTATCGGGTGGACAACACGTCAAGGAGGGCCACCTAGCGGATGTCCGAGAAAGGGGGATAGCGTGAGGACGAACCACGGGAGGAAAAGGAAGATGGCAATTAAACGACTGGGACCGGTAAATAAAGAAAAAGGTGGTATGGAGGAAAAAATCACCATTGACTATAAAAAGTTCAAACAAAGACGTGCTCCCGGGGGGGGGGGGGACACCATCATCATTACCGTAGTACGACAGGAAGCTCCGTCCACCTCAGTATTTTACCGACTAGGGAACGGGGTTTAATGGGGTAGAGGGAGGGACACCTACACCCCCCGAGGTGTAGTACTCACTCAGGAGGTCTTGAGAGACCTACCAAGGAAAGAATGACGCCAGTGTTGCTTGCTTTAGGAAACTCCATAAGGCCCCCTCAAAAGCCAGTCCTTAGGGGGTGGACGGTATATCCCTTATTTAAAACTAGGCCCGTCCGGAGAAGGTGGGGGAAAAACAGGAGCACGGGGAACAAACGGAAAAAAAGAGTAGCCCTGACAGGAAAGGGTACCTTGAGCACGTGGGGGGGAGAATCGCGGGGAGATTCTTGAGAATTAAGAAGTTTTCCGAGCACAGGACCCATCAGAAAGGGAGAAAAACCAGACGCGATCAGAGAAAATCACGTAATGTCAGGAGGGAGAAAGGGGGGAGCTAGCGTAAGTAGAAGGGACATCCACGGGGAGAACAGTGAAAAAGGGAGAACCCTGGACCGGCGGTCCGGGGAAAGAGACCCTAGGCTTGCAAACTTAAAAATCATCGGCCGGAACAAAGACTGGAAAAACGACAAACGCGCCACCGATCAAAACCGCGTCGTGAAGACTGGGGAAGGAGTGGGCGACAGTTCGCGCATGAGTAGGGCGAACGGAAGTGGTTGTAAAAAAGCGACACGAACTGCGTCCGCAACCAGCGATCGCCCGAGTCTCCTAGGGTGAAAAGAGGGATGTCTCTTGGAGGGAGTCTGAACTCGATCTCGAATCTCACGTAGAAGAACGGGTCAAAAACTAGAGATGTCGAAACGTCCACAGGGATCGCCACCGGGGCAGGACATTCACGTTTAGCTCGGAGAAGAGATTAACGGACGACTTAGGGAAAAACTTCCGGGGCGTTCTATGACAGTATCCCTGCGCCAAGACGAGGGGCCGACGAGGCTCACTCTGCGACGAGGGGGGCACGGGGGGAGTAAATCGGGGATAGAGCCCAGAACGAAAAAGGAAGTTCTTTTTTAACCCAGAAGGGGCGAGGGGCCCTTGCGAGCGTCCAGAAGAAGGAGTCGACCCATAGGCGCTCCCCCGAGGCACCAAAGGATCACATCATGGGGGGGGGTTGACTGAAGTTTTCCGTAAAGATAATCACAAAAGTCAGCGGGGTCACTTCCTCCAGGAAAGGCATTGGGACACTGAAGCGGCGAAACGCGGGACGGCATGTCTACAAGATCAAACAAGGGAGCAGGAAAGGGATTCGCCGGCGGAGGGGGATCGTCTGAAAATTACCTCTGAATCGAGGAGACGGATTGTGGGTAGAGCACGCTACGAGGTGGGGCCGAAAAAAACGCAGAAAATCAAGGACGTAGTCGCAGACCGAGAAACAATAAAGCCTTTTCCAACAGGGGAAGAAGGCATCGGCGCGCCGACAGGAAGGGCGACAGCTCGGGATGGTCTGGACGGGAGAGGGAAAACGATAAGCGAGCGGATTAAAGGAGCGAAGTGAATGACGCGTCCCAGGGGGAATCGGCTAAGGGGCGGCTCTTGATGAAAAAGATCGGAACTAAAAAATAAGATTCCAGCAAGGGCTCATCTCAAGGAAGGCGCACGAGGCCGAGAATCTACACAGGTAATAGTAAAGGGAGAACGCCGAAGGGGAAGGATCGTCAGAAGGGAGGTACAGACCGCCTTGCACAAAGACCATCAGGTTCATTTGACCAGTCTTGGAAACAAAAGCAAGTAGGAGGGAATCGAGTGGGAAGAAGGCAAGTACTCTTAATGCTCGATCGAGTGTCAAGAAGCCTAAGCCTAGAGAGCGGGGGCCGCCGAAAACACAAAAAGAAACCCGATAAATGAAAAAACTACGTGTATCACGATGTGGGGAACTCCAGGAAAGCAAATTGGGAAAGTGTGCCTCTTCAGGACATCAACAGCGGGGGCCGGGGATCCAAAAAAAAGATGACCCGCCCGGACCAGGGAGACTCTCGGGAAAGGTCAAGCGTCTAGACAGGAAAAAACCAACTCTTCCCAGGTTGAGTACAATCGGGTCATGAGGGGAAACACAGGAGAGGCCGGTTCAGCGCCGCTGCCGTCCCTTGTATATTTAAAAAACGACCTCGCCAATCGTCGCTTACCAGGGGGCGTTTTGAAGGGGATAACATTCCAGAAGGGAATCAAATCGGCCTGACCACCTATAAAGGGGGGCGTGAACGAAACGGTCCATAGTCTAAAAAAGTAGGTGAAGTTTCCCACTGCAGAGAGACGAGGCAGATGGACCTCTGGGATAAGGGATGAGAGCCCAGTACACCAAAAAGAGCGAGAGATAGCCGAAGCGCTCGACCCCAACATAGAGAACAAACAACAAAAAAAAAGGCCTCAAGGACTAAGCTGACAAAAAAAGAGTAAGGAGGACGAAGTACCTGACATGAACTCGCCACAAGCGGTCGATCGCCTGGGGAAGATCGGGCGCACAAAAAGAAGACGAGGAAAATGAGAAGCGCATAGGGAAATCTCAGAGAGAGTTATCCCTTATGTATGTGGGTGAAACGGAAAAACCGTCCAAATGTTCATCAGGAAGAAGGGAGGAGGGGACAGGTATCGAGAAAGGTCCCACGGCGCGGAAGTCATCTCAGGTTTGGCCCGACAAGACCCCGGAACCGCAGTACATGACAACCGAGTGTGGTAAGGAAAAAATCGGGACCGCCAGTCAAACGAAGACTCCGACCGGCAGGAGAAGGGAGGGTCCAGTTCTAGTGGAACAGGGAGAGAGGAGAGGGGCATTAGTCATGCCAAGGGAGCGAAACAGATGCGGAAAAACGGGAGAAAGGCTAAATGAATCTGCGGGGAAAAATCGCGAGGCGGCCGCGGACGGAGAGAGCTTCTTCGGACCTTTACAGGATCGGGTCACTGACTATGAAACTGACAAGGGGACGACCTCGAGGAAAGACTCCGTGAAATGCGATCCAGATCAGAGGACTCTTACAACAAGGAACCTCGGATGGCGCGGAGGTTCGGGGAGGGGAATCACCTTTAGATGCGGCCAGAGGAAAAAAAACAATTAGCACTCTGCGGACAAGGGCAGGCGGTTATCGCACGTCTAAGCCTGAAAAGCCGGAGGGCGAGGAATCTTGCGCGGACGAACTCCGTTAACTGAGACGACGGGCACCTAGGTGGCCGGGGGGTACGACGCAGCTGAAAAGATCAAGGGAGAGCGAGGGCGGAATCGTCGATTTAGGGGATAAGCTGGGGGGAAAAAAAAGAATAACTCCCATGAGAGCGGGGGAGAAGAGTTAGGAGGGAAGATGCCGAGGGAAAAAAAGGGCCGGGTTTTAGTGAATTAACGCAGGGGGGGGGGGGGGGGTCTCAGGGTCGGCAGACCTTCTGAGAGGGGGTTGCGCAGTCTCGCAACCCCTCAAGGCGGGAGAAGCAAAAACCACCCAGAGGAAAGCAAGACATGTCGAAAAACGGGCATACTATCTAAGGAAAACCACCCTCGAGACAAATTCGGGGAGAATGGACATAAGTAGGAGACAAAGACCAGAGACAAATCAAGCTTCAGGAAGGAAACTAGAAAAGTTACACCTCTAACTCGGTGTTCAAGAGTCACCGGAAATAGAGTGATGCCAGAAGGAGAAGAGGCGCTCAAGAGTTTGAGGGAAGGGTCAGGACTAGGACACATCGACACCGACCGGAAGCCTCTCCAGGCTCTAGGAGTAACAACACGAAGGGGTGCGAAAACAAAACCCAGAGATTAAAAAACGAAGGGAAGAGAGTCCACTCCTAGTCGGGAAATCATTGAGGCTGCCGGCCTGGGCCAGAGGGGGAAAGAAAACCGGTTTTGCCCTAACGGCGTCGCAATCCGATAAAAAAAGAGCAGGGAAAATTAACATTTTCC
>Ga0179591_1348785_pt1 | contig 13689 bp, 13 predicted proteins | sample CZOMad2_1_08_16f_FD_182891 | JGI IMG/M metagenome (GOLD analysis project Ga0179591, IMG submission 182891) | Vadose zone soil fungal communities from Angelo Coast Range Reserve, California, USA - CZOMad2_1_08_16fungal (PacBio error correction) | ecosystem: Environmental > Terrestrial > Soil >...
AGGCATGTGCTGCAACGTTTCAAAAATGGTTCGTTCCTGGTGATAATTTGTAAATCAGAGGACCGGCCGGTGGGGTGATGCTTGAGCTCTTCTCAAAATTCCTCTCAGGCAAAGTAATAGATGTAAAGCAAAACCACTCCCTAGTCAGGACGCGGAGTTTCTAAAAAGGAAGAGAAGGCTGTTTCAAAATTGAGCGCACAAGGAAAAGGGGTTTCGGAAAAAAGGGTGGTGTGAGCACGGGGCACCAGAAAGAGCGGAAAAGGAAAAGATGGCATATAATCGGCACGCTGAAGAAGGCCTAGAAAAGTCCCTTAGCGCAAGGAAAAAAATCCCAAAACCGGTTTCCTCCTAAAGGCCTACGGTCTGCCGCGCACGGAAAAGCTCGAGAAGTCCTGCAGAGAACCGCGGGAAAACGTTCAAAAAGAACACCTTCAGGGTCCAGCCCAGAATGAAAAAAAAAAGGTCCTTGGGGGGAGCGAGCACCACCAGCGGAAGCAGCTCATGGTAGGGAAAGAGAGGGAACTTTTGACGCTTTAGGAGAGGTTCAGAGACCAACAAAACCTTCCTGGAGGAAGACTGCAGGGGGACTCTCGTTTGGAAAAGAAAAGGGGACACCTTTGATCACGCAGAACTCTCAAAGTCGCGGCGGGGAAAAAGTGGGGGTATGAGCAAAAGTTTACAAGTTTGGGAGTAAGAAGGGCCGGTAAGAAATCATCAGGTGAAAAAAAAAAACGTCTTGCAAAAGGGAATTTCGGGACGCAATTTTAAAGCCTCCGGACACGGGAGATCCAAACCGCGAAAAAAAAAAGAAAAAGAGACGCATGGGGAATGTGCGGAAAGAAGGAGGGGCAGCGCGGGAAGCGGAGGGGGGGCGGGCCGGAAAAAGCAACTCCAAGAAAAAAAAGCCGCCGATAAAAACTCAGGTAGAATAATTCGAATGAAAAGGGGGGGGGGGGGTCTGTAAGCGCTCAAGGCATTCCAGAGAGAAAGCTCTCTCCCCTTTTTAGGGGAGCGGGGTTTACCTTCTACCCTGGAGTCGTGGGGGACTCAAGGGGGCGATTGAAGAAAACCACACCATGGAAAAAGGAGGAGTGCTATAAAAGATCTTGCCCAAAAAAAAAAGGGGATCGGGGGGGCCCGATTTGAGGGGAAAGAGAAAAGCCTATTGGGGCGAGGATTCCTCCAGGAAAACCAGAAAACCACGGCTAGGGAAAGAAATCCAAAAAAAGCGGGGGAAGGCCTGCACCTCAGGGAAAACCAGTCGAAGAAGAAACTAACTAGGGCCGAGAAAAAAAAGTCGGTTGAAACAGCTAAGCCATTTGACACCGAAAAAAAAAGCGCTATTCGCCTAGAAGGGGAAAAAACATCAAATACTTTGGAAAGGCGTTGTTAAAAGGCGAGTGGGGAGGTCATTCTCCAGGAAAAAGGAAAAAATAGGCCGCCTCGCGTCGTGAAAAAAGCCGTGCTCAAGGTTGGAAAAGCCCCCCAAAGGAGTTGACTGGAAAGGAATAGAGGTCTGCGTGAGCTTCGATTAGGCCGGTAGGATGCGGGTTTGACGGGGCGCGGGAATATGCCAGAAAGGAAATCACTATCCAAACTTGGTCAAGAAGACACCAGGCGGGCTGCCCAGACGGTCGCGCCCGTGACCAAAAGGTTTTTTGCAGGGCAAAGGGCCGCTTCAGAGGCGGGCAGGGGAAACCCCTCCTCTGGAAAAACCGGGAGTAAATCCGAAAAGAAGACCCGATGCTACAACCATCACGGAACGTGCCAAGAAGGGGGGGGTATCTCTTTCGGAAGGAAACGAAGCCACACGTAGCTTCTAGAGGGAGGGCGGGATGGTAGGGAGAGCAGGGGGGGGGAAAGCCGGGAAGCCGGGTTTCCTTCTCCTTGAGGGAAGGGGAATTTAAGGCCATGAACACCTCGATCAAAGTGACTCCTCTACTAGAAAAAAAACACCAGAAGAAAGGAAAAAAGCGACTAGATTGAAACAAAAAACCCTCTCGAGAGTTCATCAAAGGGGAAGCGGACCGGCAGAAAGGAAGAAAAAAAAAAAAAAAAAAACTGCCAGGGGAGGAAAGAGCCCGCTTTCAACAAAATCAGGCGAGAAGACCCATCCTCGGGGCCTCCCTGGAAAGGAGGATGCAAGCTGGGGCACGACCGAGTATGGAGAAGCTCAGCTGAGGGGCACTGGATGAAGGGACGCTCCCGTGGGGGTTGTGGGGTAAAGCCCGGTGATAGTCGGCTTTTGACGGACTCATCGCCCTTTCAGATGGAAAAAAGGGTTGGGAAAGAAATCCTGGGACCAAGGTGAATATTTTTTTACCCTTCAAGAAAAGAGCACCTTCGAGGGAATTCTGAAGACCTCCGCACAAGGCGCCTGAAAACAGCCTTGTAGGGGTAATGAAGGAGCCGCCCCGCTACAATCAAAAAGCTTGAATACTAAGACGGAACTCCAAAATGCCAAGAAGACGCTTCCTATCAACATTTTTGTGAACACTCCCCAAATAGATCTATCTTCCAAGTTAATCTAACCGGTTACGAACTATTTGGTGGGAGAATCTTTGAGAAAGTTGGGGGGGGAAAGTCCTTCGACCTGTACCGAAAGTCGGTGGGAAGGCCTGAAAAACCTGAAAAAAAGCCGTAGGAGGGCGGGAAGCCTCGGAAAACCTCGGGTAAACGGTGAAAATTAAGAAAGAAATGAAACGGGAATGGGCCCGAAGGGGGCGGAAAAAGAAACACAGGGGCGGTTTGCTAAGGAAAATGGGGGGGGGAACGAGCCTGGGTTTCCTGAGAAACGTTTTTTCTTGCAGGTAAGGGGAGCTGTGGGAGAGGCATCTTTCTGGAAAGTGTTCACAAGAGGTGCCACCCTGACTTGAAGGCTGGTGCCGAGGAGTACGCCTCGGAATTCGGAACCTATCAAAATTGGACACTCCTTTTCTAGGATGAAAAAATCGAAAAAGTGGGAAAATCTTATCAACCACCCTAGGCGGAGACAAAACCCCGCGATCACCCGGCTTTCAATTGACAACAAAACGACACGGGGGGGGCCGGAAAGTGGGGATCCAGGACCCAGAACTCCCTTGTCTCCTAACGCCGTGAACCCGCTCATTAAAACTGGTTTCTAAAAAAAGAGAGGGGGGCCAAAAAAATTGCCGAAGCCTCTGAAGTCTGCAAACCCTTCCGGGATGTAGGTCTTCAAAATGGTATGTGATGGGACTGACCAAAGCTGTCCATTGCACCCGAGAATAAAACGGAAGGAGGGGAAAAAAAAGTACACCGCCATCTCCCTAACCCGATCAAAAACGCTCCTCCAGCCGGAAAGGGGCTCAGGGGCAAATGGATTCCTTCCCAGAAAAAAAGTTTCAGCCGCCTTGATGAAAACGCAAGGGGGGGGAACGAAAATCCGAGGTGGGGGGAGGCCCCTCATGAAACTCAAGGAAATTTTCAAAAGGGAAGGGGGGCGGAGAGAGACCGCCCGGAGCGGGTTCTGAGGGGGGGGACAAAAAGAGCCGCTTCTGAAAAAAAAAAAACGAATCCTGAAGAAAAACTCATCAGGGGGCATGAACTTCTTTCTTGGACGAATTTTACCAGCAAAGTACAAAACACGTTTTTCCCAAAGTTTTGAATGAAAAGCGAGGAGCGGGCAATGGGCTCGGGCTCCATCCAAAAAAAACGCGCATAGTCCCTTGAACGGGTTCCCGATTTTGGTTGATTTCCTTGCGCGCTTTTCGTCCGCGAACGGATCTAGGAATTTCTTCAGAAACACTCGACAGGGGGGGTTCACGTCATCGTCCCCCAGGACCCCCCGGTGTAAACTGGCTAATGTGAAGCAGCAAGGGCGCGGTGAAGGTGGGGGGCCCGATTTCTAAGGGGACCGATAGCGGAGCCGAGCAAGGGGATTGGCCGAAACGATCAAAAACGGGCGCCACACGAGAAAGTACCTTCTGAGGGGGGAAACTATAAAAGGGAAAAGAACCATTTTCGGTTGCGGGGGACGTGAATCCGGGAGGAGTTTGACCTCCAAGGAAATTCGGAGCGACGAGAAGCTGTCCTGAGCAGACTAGACACCCTGGGAAAATGGATAAGAGAACGAAAAAAAAAGGTGCTAGGGGAAGTGAATTACCCCTTAAAAGTGATGGCTTCAGGGGGCTTAAATTCAGGGGAAAAAGTATAAGAAAAGGAAAAAATCCTGTGGATAACTGAAACCACTTCCCACGGTCTTCAAAAGACCTTTTAGGGAAGACTAACTAAGTACATAGTGCTCTGCCTCGCAAAAAAAAAGAACTTCTTTTAACAAAAAGATAACGGAAATCGGACAAGTCTCTGCAGCCCCCGGGGGGGGGGGGGTGGCGCTCACCTCTTTTCCGAGGAGAGGAAAAGTTTAAAAATTGGCGGGGGGACGGGAAATTTTCGCGGAAAGGTGGAGAAGGGGGACGGGGAGTGGGCACGACAATACGAAGTCCTCTACGCGAAGGGTTTTCACAATGCACTGGAACCAAAAGGTTGATCAAAGGGGGGAGGATGCCGGGAGGCAAGCAAAAAGGGTTCCTCTTAACAGCGAAGAAGCGAAGACAGGGGGGGGTGAGGATAAGAGTGAAGTAGGAGTGGGAACATCTCCCAAATGAAGAAGAAGATTCCACCCTGGGGGAAAGTTTTCCTCAAGACTTGTCGCATTTATTTCAACCCGCACAAAGAAGGGCGATATTGGAGCTCAAAACAGACGCTAAGAAGGGCCGGACACTTACTAAAAGGGCTCGTGGGGGGGGGGACGGATGAAAAGTCTTGGGGGAAGAACCGTAAAGGTCCGGCCGATGCTTAAAGAGCTTCGAGAAGTCTGGACTGAAATAAAGGAAAAGTACTTGAAAAAAAAAAAAGGGACCTTTCCTGGGTAAATAACCCCCAATCCCCTAAAAGTTTAAATCGGAAGACAACTGTCAGAAGGTCGGCAAGAAGAGACACATCGATCGTATGTGAAAAAAAAAAGCGGGCGCAATCTGGAAATGCGTCAAGGACGGGACAGGGCAGGGGGGGGAATTGGCTCTGGGACCCACCCACTTAACCACTCCCCTAGAAAAGGTCAGGGTTTGGGTTCATCGTCTGCCTCCTCAAGGCTTTCGGGGCAACCGAACCTCCTTTCTGGGGCCCCCTGGGGACCTCGAAAATCGAGAAGCGAACGCATCTCTTGCGGAGGCTGCTTCCTGATAGGACAAATAATTTTCTCTGCCGAAGGAAAGGGGGGGGAGAAACAAGCTATTCCTAGAACACATAAAAAGCATGTCTCTTTCGACTGGTGGCTACCTAAATCCAGGGTTCCAAAAACAATCATTGTTTCGGTCTTGAAGAGGGTAATGGTTTCCGGGTAAATTTGGGGTCTACCGGTTCGACCATTATGAGGTCATCAGCAGCAATCTAACGAGGAAGGAGAAGCAGATGAAAGGGAACCAGTCGGGAGAAACGAGCAGGGGATGGCGGGGAGAGAGAAATCGGCGGAACGTGCTGCAAAAGAATTGCGCAGGGGGACGACAACATTAAAAGGGAAACGTGAAGTCCCTTAGACAGATTACGATGATGACTCAAGAAAAGGTATTTAAGGAGGGGGAGGGTCCGACAAAAAAAGTGACATTTGAATGGCCAAGAAAGGGGTCCACTCGGGTTACTGGGGGGTTGGGGAAGCAGCCCACGTTGATTCAAGCCCTAAAAAAGGGGGAGAAACGTCCGAAGGGTCCCCCCAGAAAATGGAATAAGTCCTGGTGGATTTCCAAGGGGAGACCCTGTAATGAGTAGGGTCTTGTCCCTAATGGTATCGAGTGGTACATTGGGGGGGACTCAAACCTCCGATCGAGTTTCGGCGGTGCCGGGATCAAAGAGACGGCGCTCGTTCGAGGCGCAAGGGAGAAAGAACAGAGGCAACTACGGACCGAACTGCGGGGAATCATATTACTCGCGATTCAACTTCCCGTCAAGAAAAATGGCTTTTCAAAAAAGACGCCCCAGGCCGCATCCAAAAGGGAGGAAGACTCAAGGGGGACCCTCCTTATTGCAAAGCAGGGCGACATTTTAATTATTGAGAAGAAACTTTTCAAAAAGGGGCTCCTGGTGGGGGTCCCCAGGAGCTCAAAAAAAAATGCCCTGACCGGAGCTTCCGAAGATCACAAAAAACAACAAACGGGGGAGTATTAAAAGAACACCTAAAGGTTACATCATGTTTTTGGTCCCATGCCGCGGGGGGGGAAAAAAATCTGTCGTGGGGTCTCCTTCAAAGAAATGACTAGGATCTCCCTAAACTGTCTGCAATTTTCCTCCAGGCTCTGAAAACAGTGGCCCCCTTTAAAGGAGGAGGTGACTGCGGGACGTTTTAGATCCGGGGGGATCCCATACGAGGGGAAACAATTCCGGAGGGTTCGGGAGGAGCGCGTGTATTTGAGGGGGAGAAAAATTCAAACTAGACGGGGGGGGGTATTCCTAATGGGGGTCTGCGAACGCGGAACATCCCCAAAAATCCTCCAACTCCGAAAAGAGGTATCGAAGGAAAAAAAAATCTCCTGCTGTTTGGTTCCGGAGGGGCTACAAAATCCGAAGTTCTGAAGGGGGGCCTTGGCGAGAGGGATGAACTTGAGCGCAAAGCGGAAAAGCGGGAAATCTGTGGAGGGGCAAAATGCAATCTTAAGTTCGGGGGGGATCGTCCCACAGGAGAGGAAGTCCACCATCTCCAGGGGGGCCTTAGAAACCCCCTCGAAGGGGGGGATGGGGAGGCGAAGTTCAAGGAGTTTCAGTGTCGCATCGGAAGGGTTCAAAAGAGAAAAAAGGGAAACAAAAGACACGAGTACGCCCAAGTCAGCCGTCGCCAAACCTTCTTCGTCCGACAAATGACAACTCAGCCGGGCTGTCGCCGAGCCAGGATGACAGAGGAAGTTACCCGCAGGTGGGGGTGGGAAACGTTTATACGAAAAGGAAGAACTCGGAAAAAGCCGACTCCACCATATTGGGTTGAGAGGGGGGTAACTCGAGGCTAAGTTCCGAAGGAGAACGCTTTCCTGGGGGGGGAGCGGGGAAAATTGAAGAGGGTTTTCTCGAAGGAGGGGGCGCGAACAAAAAAAAAAAAAGGGGTCCTTCATCAAAGAAGGGGCCTCGATGACAGGTGGCACAGTCCGGAAGAAGAAAAAGGGACGCCTTTGCAAACCCTCGTCCTGGAAAAGGGGGAAGGGGGCGGGGTTTCATAAAAAAAAAGGGTAACCTTGGGTATATCCAAGGCCCTAGACCAGGAAATAAAGGCCTGAAAGAAGTCTTTCCAGGGTTAACGGGACTTACGGGCGTCTTAGAAGAAGTTTCTTAGGGGACACAAAAGGGGTCTTTTAGGAAAGGAAGCGCGCTGCAAAAAAATCCTGGTCATTTGGAACGAGACAAGAACGGACTATCTAAAGATAACGACAGACCGCCGGGAAAAAAGGGGAAAATCTTAACATCCCGGTCATAAACGAAAGGGAGTAGAAAGGGAAGGAAATCAGGGGATCATCCACGGAAAGGGCACAGAATAAGTGTTCCTAAAATTTTGGTCGCAAAAAAAAAAAAAAAAAAAAAAAAAAAAAAAAAAAAACAAAAAAAAAAACTGCTAGCGCGTGAAGTAGCGGTTTTTTAAAGGGGAGTTCCCACGCAGAGAACAGGGCTGCACCATTTGAGGGTTCAAGTTTCGAAAAAAAAGGTTTGGGTGGGGAGGGGGCAAGAAAAAAGTGGGAGATTTCCGTGCAAGGTCTCCTCACCTTGAGATCACCGTCTCAAGAGACAAAGAAAAAAAGCCCGCAACTAATGAGGGGCGGGAAAGAGGTGGATCGAAAAAAGAAAGAGTGCCAGAGAAAGAAAAAAAATGGTCTCTTCAGCGGAGAGAAGGGGGAAAATGACGTGGGAAGGGGCGACCTAGACAGAAAGGGTAGGAGAGAAGAAAACTTTCGGAAGGTTGAAGGGTAGAGGATCAACGTCGGGGGTCTGAAAAAAAAAAAAACCGTTCAGGCCTGAGAGGGAGAAAACTACAAAACAACGCAAAACCTTACGAAAACCCAACGTTCTCAGCGGACTGCCCAGAGTGGGAACCCCCACAATTGTGAGGTACAGCACGTCTCCGTAGGGCATGTTTCGCTCCACCCCTCTCCGGAGAGACATCACATGGGAGGACCCCTGGTGGAACCGCGACGGGGGAAAGTCGGATTGAGCAAGAGGCCTAAAAGACGGAAAAAAAAAAAAAAGATTATCGCAAAGGAGAAAAGGCAAAAGGCCGAACCGCAAAAAGACGGAAATCGCCCGAAAGACGAGGCCGTTCGCGAAAGATGCAGGGACGGGGGGGAAAAAACCCCCTCTTCAAAGAACGAGGATCCTTTTAGAGAAAAAAAATTGCGAGAAAGGACCTGGCAAAAAAGGGGCAGAGGACTTCGGAACCTGGTCCTTTTGAGGGAAAAACCTCGATCCAAGAGTCGCGGGACTGGGAGAAAGCCTTGAGAAGGTTTCGCTAGGAAGGGTCCAAGAAAAAAAAGAACTCCGTCCCAAAAATTCCTCAAAAGTCCGCTCAAAAAAGAGGGGGGGGGAGGCCGAATCCGACGAAGGGAAAAACTGTCGCCGTTGTTCAGGGGGTGTTCGTAATGGGGCAATATGAAAACGGGAGGGGAGGAAGAGGGGGGGTCCGGTGAAAGAATCGTGCTTTTTAAGCCGTTCGTGAAGAACAGCCCTGCGGGAACTGGCCGAGGGCACTTTCATTAGAAGGATACCCCTATGAGGGAGCCCGAAGGGGGGGGAAAAGAGAAAGACGGAAGTGAGTATCGCCTGGGTCGTGAATGACGAACCCGGCCAAGAAAGAAAGAGAGGCCATTCGGGACGGAAACCTAATACTCCTCGAATCCTGGCTCCAAGAGCGCATTAAGTGCCGGTCTTTCAAGACTCAAAAAAAGTTTCATGAAGTAAAGGTTCTCTGAGCCACAGGGGTCTTGGAAAACGGTCGCAGTGACCGGGGCATGGCGCGTTTGGATAAAAAGGTTTGAGAAATGACAGACATTGTTATGGAAAAAGCCATTCGAATTCTAACCTAACCGAAGGTGGAGGGTTGGGTCCGAGAGAGAGTCGAACTTGACTGGGAGGACTTACCCTTCCCCAAGAACAATCGAGGTTCGGGGGCCCCCAAAAAGGCCATCCATCTCCTTGGGTTCCCGGGAGACCGCCTATTCGGGGACCGGGCCTCGAAAGAGGGAACACGCCAAGTTCTTCCTTGAAAAAAAAACAAGAGAGGTTGGACAGTACCTCAAAAAGGTTTCCTAAGAAGTTCAAAAAGATTCGAAGGGGGGGGTCATCACAGGATCGTTGAATTCATTTTCAAAAAATCCGATAGAAAGAGTTCGAAAAAGAAGGGAGGTAAAGAGTTCCTTCGGGGAGTTTTGGGAAACATCTAGAAAAAGGACACTTTGTGGGAGTCATGGGGAGGGAAATTCGGTCTCAAAAGAACCAGGGGAAGACTTGGCAGGGAGTCGACGTAAAAAATCAGGTCTCCACAGAGAAATGGAAATAGGGGGGGGGTTGGGGTGTGAGATCGAGCGGGGCGGTTGTTCAAGAATGCAGGAAAAAAATCGACGGTTTATTAGGAGGGAATTTTCTTTACGAGAGACCCCTGGAGGGGAGCCCTAAAAGATACCTACCCACCCTCTGGGTTGGAAGATCCGCATTGAAAAACCATTCTTCTGAAAGGAAAAGATGGGGAAAAAAAGAAAGACTTTAAGGGGGAAAGGGTTTTGATCCAAAACCATTCAAGAATTCGTGGAAGAAAAAAAGCTTCAAAAGCATCGGGAAGGAAAGATTAGGGCGATCGCAGCGAATATTCACCTCCAGGGACAAAAACACCATCAGAACCATTAGAGATTGTAGAGGATCTGTCAGAGGAAAAAACAATCCCAGGGAAAGAAACTTGGGAGTCCTAGCCAAACACGGGGAACTCCGTAGTTGTATTAGGGGAGACATTTGGTTTGTGAGGGTGTCTCCTTCAATTTGAGGAAGAGGAAAAGGCTAATCGTATGAAAAAGCCTCGATCGCGGGTCTCAACAGAAACAAAAGTATTATTAGGAAAGAGAAAGAAGGCATCGGGGCTGAGGGGGCTCGGCAATTCCATCGAAGAGGAAGAAAAAAAAGATGCAACGGGACCGAAGGGGGTTCATTCACAAAGGGGGGGAAAAAGATCAAAAAAAATAATACCGGATGATAGGACTACTAAAAGCCGCAAACGGTTCTGATAATGGGCAAAGGCCGAATCCGCGATCGAGAAATATGGGCAAACGAAAGGTCGCCTGGAGGGTTTTTTGGGGGGACCCATCGGGGCGGTGAGATTCGGGGGAGATCGAATGCCGCTCGGAAAGAAGGGTCGCGAAGGGGGGGACAAGAACAGTGTGGACGAGCCGAAGACAGAGTTGAAGGGACCGTCTTTGCAAGGACACGTTGCGGGTCAAGCGAGAAAACCGAGGCAAAAAGCTAGAGGGGGGAAAGAAGGTTACAATAGAACACCCGGTGGAAAATGTTATCGTCCTCGAAGGGAAGGAGCGGAGCGGGACCTCTAGAGGATCAAGCCCAGAGAAAAGGTATTTTTCACCAAAAAAAACTTGCCTCTAGGATGAAACAAAAAGCCACAGAGAAAGAGGAACCCCCGGCCCGAATCACAGGCGAAAAAAGTTCTAAACTAATGGGGGTACGACAATAATAAACCATCATTCGGGGGACCGATCTGAAGAGACATTAACCTTCAAGCCTGCAAGGGTGAAAACATGACGACAAGAAACGTGGGGCGTTATATAAAGAAAAGAAAAATCGGAGGATACTGTTGAATTACTACTAAGACCTAGACGCGAAACGGGACCAGAAAAGGTCTTCAACAGAAGGGGTCTAGCCTGGGGGTCTCGTCGGGTGAAGGAAACAAAAAGTTTAGGAACGTTTCCGGAGGGCAGGGACGCAGCTATGGATGGTTTGCAGTCGGCAACCGATGCGGATCCAGAGGGAGGGCAGTTAGGGAAAAAGAAAGGAGGCAAGAAATAGGGGGGGATGGTTCAAGAGTGTGAAATGTTGCCCTCCAAAATGGCAGGAACGAAAAGGAAAACAAATTTGGTGTAGTCTTATCAGACAAAAAAACTATCGGGGACCAAAAAAACTCCAAACTGCCATGGGGGGAGAGTCATGGGGCCGACCGGCAAACCCCGGGTAGGGGAAGTAGGAGGGGGGGCACCTTCGAGAAGAAAGTCCCGTCCATGGAGCAAAAAGACCTCCGAAGGAAGGTTTGCAGTTCCAGAAAAGAAAAACGTGCCCGGAAGAGAACGTACGTCCGAGGGGGACCCCATGAAAGGCTTATAAAGGAGGTTCAGGGGGGGATCACTGATTATTTTTGAAGGAATTGGCCTGAAAGAGCCGGGGTGTCATGATACAATATAAAGAAAGGGAAGAAGTTCCGTCCAAATCAAGACTCCCGATCAGGTGGAATTCTATCAATAGTGGGGGGAAGGGGAGAATGACAGTAGTCTGCTGAAAGAGACATCAATTTCCTCGAGAGGAGGAAAGAAGGGATGGATAAAAGCCGGTTTCCAAAGAAAAAATTCCCGAAGACTTTACCAAAGGTTCATGGTGGGCGCAATCCCCAGGGGTCCTCCGGAAGGCTATGTTAAAAGGGCGCGGGGCGGGAAAACGATAATCCTGCAAACCAGACTCATTATTGGAAAAACGTTGTTCGAGGGTACGCGCCCCGAACAGGTTTGAGCTGTTTGAGTAAACGCGAGGAGCCCCCCCCCCCAAGAAGCTGTCTGAAGGACGCCACATCGGCATACTTGCAAAAAAAAGGGGGGGGGGGGAACTTGAAAAAAGGTTGTTTTCGGAGGAGACGCAAAAAGGGACTTACTGGAGGTGTTGCTGAGAAAGGGGGCGACACCCCTTTCTCCAGGGAAAGGGGAGAAACCGTCCAAAGTTTACAGGGGAAAAAAAAAAAGAAAACAAACTATGGTTGAGAGAAAAAGTACTCGAGCCGGCCCTTGGGACTACTAAAGGGTTCCTAAAGAGGGGTTATGCTTCTATATGGGGGGGGAAAAGACCTAACCACGAAAAGGAAAAAGACCACTCCTAGTAAACCGTGGGTGTTCTAGAAGGTTACGAATTGCTGTTCGGAAGTTGGCCAAACAAGTTCTCCACAAATGAAAAGAAAGAAAAGGACTCCTCGGCTGAAATAGAAGAGAGAAAATGATTAGTTGATCAGAAGGGTATATCTCTGGGGGGAGCTAATACTGGGGCAAAAAGAAAACATTTCGTCTGATTAATACGCTCAGGAAATGGAGGGTAGTCGGCACGTCAATCACAGGAAACAACCTCCCCTCACAAGGCAAAAAGGATGCTCTAGAGGAGGGAAACTGCATCGTAAGGAGAAAGCTCAAAAAAAGGGGGAACAAAAAGAACTGGACCGAGCCCGAAGGGAAAGAAAAAGTCTTCTGCCGCGCCGCGTGGGGGGGGAACACGACGTTTTTCACAAAAGCGCGCAGAAGAAGTTGCTGTCTGAATTGGGAGGGGGAAATTGTCGGAGAGGGAGGGGAAAAAAGACGGTGCGAGGACCGGAGTCTTAAGGGAATACTCCCGGGAAAAAGGAAAAAAGCGTTTGAAAACGGGGATTGAACCGAGGACGACCATTTAGGATGAAAGGGGTCTTACGAGTGGGTTGAAGGCTCTGTATTCATTTCGGGAAAGCCCCTCGGGGCTAAAATAATCTTGGGAAGGATCCTTTGAAGATCCGGAGGAGGCTTAATTTAAGGGGTGGAACCGAAGGAAAAAATATTGTGAGAGAAACTCTTCAAAGAGGGGGAAGAATCGTTTGGGAAAAGGAAGGGTTAAGACGGCTACACACGGCGGGCGATTCCAAGGGGGAGGTTTTCTTAGAGTCCAGGATCCAAGAATAGGGGAGGGGCACCCTTCCTCAGGAATGTCCACAGGGAAGTAAGCAGCCTTTGAAAAACCCGACCGAGCATTCCCTGTTACAGAAAAACGAAAGACCTCCGGAATCGACTGCCCTACAGGAAAAAAAAGAATAACAGGTCCCGGCAAGGAATCGAGAGAAAGGGTGAACAATCGCCTAAAAAGGGAGGGGTTACAAGTTCGACGGGGAGGGCCCCTTGGGGGACATGAACCCCCACCTAATACAAAAGCCGTACGTGTTTGGGAAACAAAAAGAAGAGACTGTCGGGATCGATCACACAATATACTGGCAATTCCCACAGGTGAGGAACTCCCAAGAGGGTATGATTTAAGGGGGGAAGCTTTTTAAAAATAAAAGAAAAAAACAATCTTAAATTCTCAACCATCCCAACAGACAAGGAAGCGGGGGACCGCGTTGCTCATTTCTGCGAACTTCACCGAAAGAGAGAAAAGACATCGAATCGGGGTCGTCAGGCTCGGGGGTCCTTAGGGAAAAAAAGAGGAAACCAATTTCCGGGGGTCAGAAGAAAGGTTGATGGGATCCAAACCGGAGTTCTCTATAATGGTAGAGGATTGTTGAACAAGTTCTCGTGGTCTAACGAGAAGGAGGGGGGCGTAAATCGCATCTCTTGGGAGAACTCAATCACGGGGGAATTCCCCAGGAGACTTGAAAGGCCCGGGAAAAAAAATGTAAACCCTAATGGAAAGTTGACTCGGGTCCCGAAGTTC
>Ga0179591_1311068_pt1 | contig 13688 bp, 17 predicted proteins | sample CZOMad2_1_08_16f_FD_182891 | JGI IMG/M metagenome (GOLD analysis project Ga0179591, IMG submission 182891) | Vadose zone soil fungal communities from Angelo Coast Range Reserve, California, USA - CZOMad2_1_08_16fungal (PacBio error correction) | ecosystem: Environmental > Terrestrial > Soil >...
CTGGGCAGTAACGCAATTAGGGGGGTATGGGAAACAGGTGAGGGAATAGGAACGCCGGAGCAAGGTGGATAATACGGGGCGTCGAATAAAAAAAAGACCGAGGGCGGGGGCAGGGGGGGGGAGGCAAAGGCAAAGGCTTCGAAAAACAGGGGCGGGAAACCAAAGCGGAAGAAGTAAAGCGGCACGGGAATGAGAGGAGGTGTTTCAATGGAAGGACAACGTCAACACTAAAAAATGGGGAGGGAAGAGGCGGCCAACAGCATACCTCGGTGATGTGGAGGGCGTTGAGTCAAAAAAAAAAAACTGGTGCAGCCGCGCAACGCAACGGGACGCCAGCAGCGGGGGGGGGTCTTTGGAGGGCCATCGGTTAGAATAGGCCCGGCAGACACGGGGAGGCGGGACAGCTGCAATACCAGCCGGTTCAGATGGCTCCGGAATTTCCCGAAGTTCAAAACTGCAACAAGGGGAAACAAGAAGGAGGGGGTGCGGCTACAATACAGTGGGTGATCTTGGGAGTTATCAACCAACGGGGGGGGCCGCGGGAAAATGCCACGACACAGACGTTACAGAACGGCGTACAGGTGTGGGCAAGGGGGTAACTTGGGGGGAAACAAACCGACTCGGTCCCTAAGGTGAAAGCACATGCCAAGAACAGGTTTGGTAAGTGGCAACCCCGAAAAAGGAGCGAAATGGGCTCGATGAAAATGTCGACGGAAAAGGTTCGGATTAAAAACCAATAAGGGGTGTGGCAAAGCAGCAGCAGGTCAAAGAGGCAAAAGCAAACAAACAGGGGAGGTAAAGAAGAGAGATACAAGCAAAAACCGCGGGGACTAGAACAGCATGGCCGATTTAGGGCAAGTCGACAACTGCAATGGAGTGCATCCCTAGAGCCGGTGTGGTTGGAAAAAAGGGAAACGCCTTTAAATAGGAAACGTGCAACAAACCTAACGGGGTCAGCTTCCGAACACCATGTTTTGGAGTTCGAAACACCACCTTGGTCAGCGATGGGTGACAAAGCGCAAAAAAACTGAGAGGGGGGACCATGGAAAGACCAAAAACTATGGGGCAGTACACCGTACGTGGACGCCGGCTCCAACAAAGGGACAGGAAATCGCCCTCTGTAGTCAGAACACCCAATCACCGGGTCAACCGGAAAAAAAAACGAAAACAAACGAAAGAGACAACAACGTGCGTGACGGGATACCCTAGTGTGGGACAACGCCCCGGGCTGCAGACTGGGGCCACATCCACCAAAGCCACATAAGGAAACACAGACAGAACGGGTAAAAAAGAAGCCCTTGAAGTCGGCCAAACGCGGAAAGCCATCGAGAACTTCCACTATAAAACATACCGCAGCAGCAGGGGGGGGAACACCCTGAGGGCCCAGTTTGACCGAAGTCAGGGCCCACGAGGGTAGAAACCTCAGCCCTTTAAGCAGTGTGAATTGAAACAGCCAATAAAACGGGCTACTTCCGAAAGAAAAAATGGACACAAAAAGTTACATACCGAATAAAGTAAGTACAAGGGGGCCAAAAAAAGGGGAAACATCGGTCGACAATGTGTTATGCGCAAAAGGAGAAAAAGAACATCGAGGAGATCGCGAGGAACAAAGCAGACCAAACAGCAAGAAACTGGGGGGGAAATTGTGTGTAATTCAAGGGGGGACGCAAAAAAAACAAAAGCAGAAAAAACAACACGAAGCGCGGGGGGACGTGGTTTTGAATCCCTGGGAAGGAACGGACACTGACAAATCCCCCAAATAGATGTTTTCATCCAGTGAAGAAGTGGTCAGGGCAAGACCTAACGGCAATAACAAGCTGATGCAAGTGATAAAATATACTGCTAAGGTCGGGCGAGAGGCAAAAATAAAGAAACCAGGGGGACCGTCACGACTGACCCGTAGGGAAAAGGAAAAGGACGCAAAAAAAGCGCGTCGTAAGTCTCATAGCTTCAGGGAACCATCCTGGGAGACAAGAAAGACAGCACGGCTGTGACACACAAATCGGGTGGGCGGTTGAAACCAAACTCGAGAGAAGGAGCCGATCACTACCACTGAAACGTTGGACAGGACTCGGGGGAGGTGCGGGACGAGTGGAGGTCGGGGGCAAACTGTGCGCCACCCAAGAACGGGGGAACCCGGGCGTTGTGTGGGATGCCGGACCACAGGGTGGGTTGGGAAAGGGTCCAGGGATGCCGTATCAACGGATGACGGGGAACTTAGACAAGTCCGGGGAATCCAGAAAAAAAGAGGGGCGGGAGTGCAAATGGCGGGGTGCAGCGGCCAAGAAGAAAATCTGTGGGGTGCCGTGTAGGAAGTGTAAAAATCACAAGGTGGGGGGGAACAGGAAGCGTAACACACGCGCAAGGCGGGGAACGGTGGGTTCATATAACAAGCCAACCGGTGGGAGAGGGGGGGAAAAGATAAAATAAGTTGGTTTCACGTGGAGGACCTGGGGAAATCAGGTGGTTCCAGGAAGAAGACACCGGTGGATCCAGAAGCCTGCCGACAGCGGTGGGTCCTAAAGGGTCCATCAACACAAATGTTAATCAGAACCTAGACGGCGGAAAGTCAAGAGCGGGGAGAATCCTACCGAGAACCTGAGAAAAAACTGGCCAAGGTTCATTGTAGACGGGGGGTGACCATGGAATACTCCGCAAAAGTAGAAATCCTAAAGTTCAGAGCCCCAATGATTCCCCACATGGGTGTTACTTGGGGAAAAACAGGGGGGAAAGTATAGTTTTGGGGACCGGGCTCCAAAACCTTGGGGCTTGAAATTAGCTAGAAAAAGAAAATGAGAGAACCATTGTCCGTAAAGGGGAAACGGCCAGAAATGGAACTACAACACAATGAAGAAAAGCTCAACAAATTTTTAAACCAACAACAAACATGTGCGAAAGATTTCCTGTCCTCAGGTGGGGCGGGATGATTGACAAGGAAAAAAAAACATTAAGCGACAAACACAGACACCCAACCACTAACAACATATAACTCCCACGCTCTGGACAAGGTCAAAGGGGGGGGACGCGACGAAGAAACAAAGCAGGGAAATATGGAGTATACACCGGAAGGGAGGTACAGGACTGTTAAGGGAGGAAGGAAGTTCATTACGATGGGCGGGTCCCCACCGGGTCCTATCAGACCAGGAGTCCCAAGGCGCTAGTGGTTTGGACCAATAAAAAAAATCAATTAAAAATTGGGGGGGTTCACAAACGTGAGAGTGGGGTGGAGAAAAACCTGACTAATAAGGGGTAGTGATGTCACCGGATTGGGGGGTCTCACAGGGGGGGAAAGGTGGATGTCCTGGTTCAGTCTCTTCTCTGGGGGGGGGGGAAGAGGAAAGCATTCGTAGCGGACACGCTTAGGGGAAGTAGGGGATGGGAGAAAGATGACAGGAAGACTTATCGAGACACAACCCCCAGGAGGGACAGAACGGTGGGAGAAGTGGAAGAAAGATGCTGGGTCATGGCTGCACATACGATCAAAACCCAATGGGGGTGAGGCACAAATAGAGGGTGCAAAAAAAATGCCAAACCGATCAAGAAAGGAACAGGGGGCCGATGTCGTGGTAACAACCGGGTGACCGAGATAGGTGGCTTTTAATGCAAAAAAGATCTGGCAGCGCGAAAGAACAGGAATACTAGAATGAACACCACGCGTGCAACGAGGCGTTTTCGCAAACCGGAGGGAGCGGGTGGGGGGGGAAAATGGACTCCTCAACAACAAAAAAAAAAAGGAGAGGAAAGAAAGCAGGCCCCACGTTCAAGATACACAGGGAGGAACAGGAGAACGGCAAAGGGAGGGTGGAAGGAGGGAAAAAGAAAGGGAAACGTCCCGCATACGCCGTACCCACCTATGCACCAGGGGGCAAAAAGGTGGACTTGTGGGCACGACAGATGGCCCACGACGGGAGAAAGAAAGGAACAAAGATCTACAAAACTAACTTACGGACCAAAAAAAGAGGAAGGGCGAATTCACACGGCCAAGTACCAGGATAAAAACGGTATAGAGGGACTGGACACCATCAAAAAACGCTGGGAAGTATTCCAGTTAGTAGCGCCTATCCAGGAAAAATTATAAACGTGGGGGGGTACAGAGGCAAAAAACAAAAGCAAATGGACCCAGGAGACGGGCACACAACACCTTCGGGGTTGTTCCAAATACAGAGAGACAATGCCCTTCGGGACCACACAAAAGAGGCTAGGTAGGAACAAGAACAACCAGCAAGGGCCGCCGAAAAGACGGCACGGAAACCTGCGAACCAAGAACGCCGTCAACCTAAATGGGACAGGGCTTTTGGGGTTCGGGGTGCAAAGTCCAGGGTTGGTCGACCCAGAACAAAAGCTAGGTCATGGGTGGGGGAAAATCAGAAGGAAGACAGGAGGAAATAAACAGGTAATCCAAGTCATGCCGAGGGTGAAAGAGACGCACAAAACAAAATGGTGTAGTGAGGAGAGGGCCAGAACAAAAACGGGACCAGAAACCGGGGGTACAAGAAAGGGGTATTGGGTAACTAGTGGCAGGCCGGCGCGTAGGGATCGTTCGTAGAAAGAAAAACGGGGACGTACGGAGGACCACTATAATGGCAGTTTGGTGTCATACCGACCAAACGGCAATCAGGGGTCCGGTCGGGCACGTAAAGTGTGAGGTCTGAACGGGAAATGCCAGGGGAAGGGTTCCGGGAAAACGATAGAACACAAGAAATGAATGGAACAGACAGGGAACTGTCAACACCGTGTTTCTCACGACGACCAGGACAAAAACACCCCGCGGAAGGAAAAACACGTTCACTCGCAGCCCACATTACACACCCTAATCAAAAAAGAAGGGGGACAGGTGCGTAAAATAGAAGCCACGAGGAGGAGGGACGGGGAAAAAGACAGTGAATACACAACCTGCATGGATAAAGGGTTCACAGAACGACAAAAATAAAAACGGGGGGCTGCCCGCCAAAAACTTACGGGGAAGGCGGGCAAAACAAACAAAAAAAACAAAAACACACCAAAACAAAAAAAAAGCAGAAACTTAAAAGAAAAACAGCCCGGGGACAAATCGACCGGCTAAGTGATATGTCGATGAACAAGAAGGTGCGTCAGAATGAGAAAAAAAGGCAACACACGCTCCAGCAGTAAACAAAAAAAATCAAAACAACAAAAACCAGAAGGTTACACGTTGAAACAACAGATCAGGGGGGAACCAAGAAAACAACACCCAAAAGAAACACTTGTGCCACGTCGATGTAAACGCAAACAAAAAAAAAACACGTGGGGTGCGTCGACAAGTGGAGGGAAAAGTGGAGGTTGATGCGTGGCATAAAAAGAGGAACATGAATCGGGTGTTTGGCGCTTGTGCCGACCCAAAGGAACGAGATACCGGGCAGTGGCCAAAAAGGACATAGACACAGGTTGGGCAGGTTGGGCGCGCGAACATGAAGCAAATTCATTTAGGGTTGTTTTTAGGGACGTGTTGGTTTGAAGCACCTACGCAAAAAAGGTGGGGGGGACGGTAGTAGGCTCAGTAATGCGACGGCGACACGTCACACCTGACCCGTGACGGGCAGCTGAAAAACAGGCGGGGAAAAGGGGGGGTGGAAAAGAAACTCAAACATCACGACGGCGATGCTACGGAAAAGAAAAAAAGAACAGGCAGGAACCGGAGTCGCCCTTCTCCGGCAGGTGAAGGGACAAAACGGGGGACAAATGAGGAATGAGAAAAGCGGAAGAAAGGGAACAGATACTTCACACTTGGACAAGAGGACCTCGCGACGACGTCCTGAAACCAGACAGGGCGGTCGTGTGTGCGGCGGGAACAGAGGCAACACAAAAGAACGGAAAGCATGCACAAAGCCCGTGGATAGGTGCTGGGGGACTCGCGAGAGGCAGTAATGGACCAAGCCTCAGGGGAGGCTGGAACGAACAGCTCAAAATCCGATGACCGTAGAGAGGAACACGCGTTCTGCTCATCGTGCGACCTGGTCGGCGCAGGGGGACCAAGTTTGCAAAAACGACACTGAAAACCCACATAAGGAGGAGAACGAGAGGAGGGACAGGGTGCCGCTGCCTGCGTTGGGGGGGACGGCAAGAACATATGGTCCATGGTCAGGTAGGGGGTGCGTTGATGGTCTTGTAATTCTCCCTGCGAAAGGTGTGCAAAGAAAAAAAAATGATCGCCAGGGATGAACACAGACACAAAAACCAAACGGAGAAGGGAGGTTCCATCACGCCTGAGCTGGGAAAAAACGCCGGTCTACCTTTCTTCTGGAACGACAATCTCGTGAAAGAGGATAAGAAGACAGACCAGACCAATAATGCTGGGGGAGGGGAAGTGGAAAACCAATCGTAGGCCCACTACTCGGAAAACAGGCAAGGGAGCGCAAAGAGGGGCGAAGCGTAACGTGGACATCTGCCGTTTCCTCGGGGGACACCAATGAAGCCGGAAGGGAAGGAAAACGAAAATGAGAGGATCCCTGAGGGGTCGCAAAGCAATCATTAAAGGAGAAAACAGTGGGCTCAGACAGCGTCCCTAGGTTGGGAAAACCGGAGAGACTAAATATACAAAACCAGATGACAAACAAGGGTTCAAGGGACAACTGAATTCGTCAAACTCCCAAGCAACCATCAAACGAAGCGGCATATGCCCAACCCAGCGGAAAAAGATAAATATTGAAAACAGTGACTCGGCAACGTGTGGTGACAGGGATTCGCCTTTGGACCAGGGGGGCAGGAAGGAAAAAAGGAAAAGAGGGCGACGGGGCGCCAAGGAAGGTCTTGGGCCGAGCGGGGGGAAAAATGGCGACTACCAGACGAAAAATCGCCGGTCAAGACGTAGCATTACTCGTGCCTATGGCTTTCTCACCGGGAGCAAACCTGGAGCGCGCCAAAGGGAGGGTGTGGAAGTGGGTCTGCGAGAAATAGACCCTCACCGTCCGTTTCGGGGAGGGAGCATGGCGATCCACAATCACTATCAAAAACCTGTTGCGTCTCCAAACTTGAGCAGAACAGGGGAAGGAAAGGACCAAGCAAACGGGAAGAGAGAATATAAGAGAGGTGCCAAGCAAAAAAAAAAAAAAGAAGGAAAAAAAAAAACCCCAGGGGTGCCAGATTTCAACCAAAAAGGAAGAAAAGTGACCATGGGAGGAATCAGGGTTTCTGGTAGGGGGGGGGGGGGGGATATCGTGGGGGGAATAACGAATCTCGCAAATCATTTGGGGCAACCGGGTGATGAGATGGAGCAACTTAGGTTGCCCGAGCAACAGCAGCCAAAACAAGACATGATCAAGGCGGGTCCAGAGGAGGTGGGATGGAGGACCGTGTGTGGACGAAAAGTTCTACAAGAACGGACTAATGTTGTGGTGCGGTCACCGGAAAAACATACAAGGCAAAGGGGTACGCTCCCACACCGCCCAGGGGTGATACTCACGACTAGGGCCCGTGTTATAGTGGTGGCATTCTTTCTACAAACGAACGTGGTTCGACGGACGGAGAGAGATAGGGGGGTCACAAAGGGAAAGCGACGCGGTATCCTCCTAATGGAAGTCTGGGGGTCGGTCCGACTCCATGGGAAGAACCTAAAGGCGTGGAACCCGGGAAAAGGGCCGAACGACCGATACGGCGGAGGCCACCTCGGTCCATTAACAGAAAGAATAAAATGTGCAGTAAAGAAGAGAAGAAAAGGGCACACAAGACAAAAAAGGTCCCCACTTGAGGGGGTTGGGTCAACAGTATGAAGCCGGGTCAACAGGCAACCCTGGTTGGGGTCTCGACCAAAGGAGTAAGGACCGGAAAGAGTACTGGGACGGCAAGAGGATGACAAAGGGGGCCGAAAACTGCAACGCACTGCCCAGGACGGGACTCGGGAAACCTTCGTCAAAACCAACCGCCAAACGAACACAACGGAACTGCCATGGGGACCAACGGGTGGAAGAAAAAGGGAGGAGGAAAAGGAAGGGGCTCACCTGCCCTTGCGGGGGGAAGACCGGGGCACCGGCTCTAAAGAAAGGTGGTCCGGGGAACGAGCAAACCTGCACATTGGACAACGAAACGCCGGCGAAGGGAAAGAACGGCGCTGCTTTGTTGCCGAACCCACCACGAACAGGGGTTAGCGTACTGAAAGAGAAAAAAAAAAAACGACCCCGCGAGGCAGAGGGGGGGCGCCGACAAGCCAGCTGGCCGGGGCCGGTCCGGGGGGCACAGACCGAAAAACGGAGCGGCACCTGGTCGGTCCAGTGCATGGCGGGGGGAAAGAACCAAATTGGCCGAGAAACAAGGGAGGAGGCGGAAGAACTAAAATCCGGAATGGGGGGGAAATGTAGAGCGCTGAAAACCAACGGATTATTGAAAGGGGGAAAAAAAAAAAAGAATAGAACAGGGGTACCAAATTGACAGAAGCGAAAGCAGAGGAAAAAACTGTGTTCTCTGGAAGAGAAAAGAAAAGGCAGAAAGTGTCCCCGTGCCCAGGGTGCACTCCCGTGCTGACAATACGCCCGCCAAGAAAAGACGGACCGTGGTCGAGAAAACAAGATTCAACAAACACGAGGCTAACACTTGACTGCAAAGGCAGCTGCTTAGCGAGCAACGCAAAACTCTCCCACGAAGAGATGGTTCGTGCGGGGAAAGCACGAAGGAGACAAAACGTTGATCTCTTAAGCGGAGGTTGGTGGGAAAGGTGGCACCAACCAAGGAGACGGGCTGCAATAACGGATACCTGTGGGCCCAAGGGACAGCAACAAAAAAAAAAAGACCGCCGGACAAGAAAGGTCACGGCGAGAACTATCCTCTTCGAGGGAACCGCCAGTCACCAACAGAGGGGGAGGCCCGTGTTTTGCCCCCGGGGCTGGACGGGGAGTCGGGGAAAACGTTGGTGTAAGCAGCAGGGGCCAGCGTCCAGTCGTTTTAACAGTTCTGAAGGGAGAACAGGAGGCTCCCGTACTCCTTTCGAGCCTTTAGGATTCAAACAAAAAAGAAGGGGACAGCTAAAGCGCCCAGCAGGGAAGGGAAAAACACTCAGTGGGGGGGAACCCATGGGGGGAAGCAGCCTTCCGGTACGAGGAGCGGCGAGGGACTGGGGACACAAAAAAAGGTACGGGAACAGACGACGCCTGGGGGGCTAACTGGATTTTTCCGGTCTCGAGGCCACAAAGGGTGTGCCCAAAACCGTTTAAGTCAAAAGGAAGGGAGTGAGGCAACCGAAACCAGCGTCTGCACTGGACGGCTGCTGGGGGGCACAAACGGTCAAAGGTGAAAAAAGGATTCAGACGGTGTTGTGAAAATGACGGAGGGGCCAGAAAGTGAAAAAGTCGGGTTGATTCACCCTAAGCCAGGGGTTGACACTGGCGAACAGTTGACAACATCAACCAGGACTACCTCCAACCGTTATTGGGTTTCTACGGGGCAATTCGGGAGTTTTATTTCATTTGCGGGAGCGAGGGCCCCTGCGCCCAACATGTGGGACAAAAGGCCCCATGACGGAAAATCGAGTCAGACTTCGAGAAGGAAGACTAGGCAACAAGGGGGCGAACCAAGTTATTGCTGGGTGACGGGAAAAGGCATATAGTCAGGAGGGCAAATCTGCAGGTTCTGAAAGACGGGGGGTAAGGGGGGAACCATTTGGGATGTTGGACAGTATACTTGACAATGAAAAAAAAAAAAAAGAGATTCAGGGAGGGGCAAAAAAAACGGTAAACAATGGGGGAAAGCCCGGGTAGAAGGGCAGAAGAAAAGCTCATCGAGGACTTAGATTACATTATGAAAAAAAGTGTGGACATGGAGAAAAATAGGGCGACAAACACACATTACGAAAGTAGGTTCTTGTTAGGGAGGACCACTGCTGGTCAAAGAAAAGTTTTGTTTTTTTCATTGATACAGAATAGGGAGGAAAAGACGAGGGTGTTGGGCGAAAGATGAACAGGAGAAAGAAAAAGAGGAGTTTCCGAAGTTGTTTGTAGGTCTAAGTAATCAAAAAAGGTAGGGGTAGCGTGGGCCTTTTACTGGGGGTAAGGAAAGGGGGAGATTTGCTCAGGTATTAGAATAGTCAAAGCAGGGGCCTGCGTGACATTCACAGCAGTCCAAATCGTTTGTTCCCGGACACTGTATCCGCCCGAAAAAAAAGAGTGACCGAACGCCGAGGACAAACACAATTAACGCCAGGGGGGTATGGACCAAACAAACAGGCTGTAAGGAAATCCATAAAGGGGGGGGGGCAAGAACAAGATTGGGGGGGGGTTCTCCAAAGCACGGTGAGGGGGGGATGTTTTTGGTGGGGACAGAGGGGGTTGGACTTTTGAATACAAAAACTGACGGCCATGAAAGGGGATAAATAAGGCGGGGAAGCAAAGGTAAACCTGAAAACAGTGCCGGGGGTGTGGATTTTGGAAACTAGAATTTGGGAGGATGGGGGGTAGACGAGTGGGGGTGACATTGAGGACTTGGGCTGTCGAAACCTTTGGAAAGGAGCAAAACCCAGCGAGACCAGTGTGAAAAAAAGGGTATACGGACTTGCACTGACGGTGATGGCATCTTCGCTCGGAAAAATGGGGTTGGTGGGGGGTGGGGAGGGGGGGGGGTGAAAAGTGGGGAGAACAGGGTCGGAATGGGGGGGGGGTTTCGGCGGCGAGTTTTTCGCGAGGAGGGGTGGGTGGTCCAAATAAGGGTGCTCTGGGAATTCCGGTGAAACCTAAACATGGGAACGGAACGAGGCTAAGGGGGTGGATTAGGTGTTGATTTGGCACAAGGGGAGTAACAGAAATAAAGTCCCCAAATGCGAAGGGACGACACCATATAAGAACAGAACTAGGTGAAAAAATATTGGGTGTGGGAAAGATAAAGAGGGCCTAAGTGGAGCTCCAGCCAAGCGTCGTGACCCATATCGGGAATTGAAACGAATGGAAGCCTTTAGGAGACTCAAAATGAAAGCTGGGGGGTCACCAGGCTGGGTTAAAAGTAGGGGGGGAAAAAAAGGAAAAAGTGCACCAAGGGGAAAAATAATCAAAAATTTCGGAGAAGAATGATAGGAATAGACTCTGGTAACGTACGACAGACTACAGCCTCAAAAGTGAGGTGTGCTCGAGAAAAGGGGACAAAGTAAAACCTGGGACACTGTTACCGGGAACATCAGTAAAAGTTCAAAAAAAAGAAAAAAAAAATTTTTGGGAGAAGGGGACCACATAGAGGGTCAAACAGAACCAAGGGGAGCGAAGCGACTTCTTGAGGCTGGCGGCGAAAAAGAAAATGGGTCTATAATGGTCGGAAACTATGCTCAATCACACGAGGAATGAAGACATCAAAAGGGACGAACCTATCCGTCTGGTGCGTGGGACAACAAGAGGACCACCTAAGGTGAAGAGGGTCCATTGAAGGGGAATAGGGAAACCGCGAAAAACAAGAAACCAAATCCTGGTGCTCGAACGAGGTCCAGAGAAGGGGGTACCGGAACGGAAAGGAAATGCTCGGGGTGACGTAAGACACACACAGATCTAGACAATCAAGAGGGGAAAATGCCGCTTAAAGAAGGACGGCAAAGAAAAGCCGAATAGGGAGGGGGGGTTCAAGTTGGCAATTCTGCCTTGGGATCACATCTGGGCCCGTTCAACGCGGTTCTGTACAGAGGTAATACGTCTATGAGAAAAGGGGGGGAATTAGAGACACGCAACGATTCGACAGGGACACTGTGAGTCTAAAACTGAAGGGGCAAAAAAGAGTAACTTTAACATCGGATCAACCCTCCAGGAGACCGCAACAGGGTTAAGCGAAAAAAACTTCCTCTTGAGGGAATTCACAAAAAAAACAAGACAGAACAACGTCTACGAGTGCCGGCACTAGAAAAACAATGCACAAGAGGTCTGTAAGAAACAAAACTGGAAAAAAACAGAAACAGACGGGACGTGGACCGATGAACATCATAAGCAGGTTCGGGGGGGGAGAGGGTTGGAAACATGGACTTGAGTATGAAAGAGACGAAGGGGGTGTAATCCACCACAAAAGAGATGTGGGAATCTCAGTGGTGAGGAAAAAAGAACCTCCAGGAAGGGGACTAGGTCGGCCCAAACAGGATGCTAACATGTGAAGAAAGGAGGTCCAGGGAAAGAAAAATCGACGGAGGGCCCTTGATTCAAGTCGGCGGAACTACACAAAGAAAGGGGACAAATACAAGAACACACGACAAGTTGGATTTGTGGGGAACCAGGAGAGAAGAAGAGGAGATCAGAATGGTCTTACAAAAAAAGACTACCGTTAAACGAAACTAGGCTGAGAAAAGGGCTCCAGATGAACGAAAAAAAAAATTCACTAAAGGGTGGGCAAACCTGGTACTTAAATTCCCATAGGCAGTACGCACGGGCAAGGGCAAAAGAGGGGCCTAACTGGGGGGGAGGGTCTTCGAAAATACTCTGAAGTCTGATGGACATTGGTGGGGGTGACCGGATTGGGGTCGAAGGGCGCGAGAGGGAAGCGGAAATAATACAACATTTTTAAAAATATAGGGAAGGAGAATGGGTTGAATGGAGTGAGGGGCTCAAGAAGAGGAAAGGAATAGAGGGATTGAAATTATTTTGATGTAAAAACAGCATCACTGGACTGTGGGAGCAAAGGTTGACGTCAAAATGGTTCTGAAGGGGGGAAAAAAACGATCCCAAATCTGTAAGTCATAAAATTTCTCTTAAAACGGGGAGAGGAGGGTCTGGAAGAAGGAATAGAGGGTGAAAACATGATCTGTGTCAGGGAAAGGCACATCTAAACCCAACAGGGAAGGAGGGAGTAATGGAGCTATAATACTGAGGGGGGGGGAAAACGGGGGCGTGCAACACATAGGAGGGATTGCCGAAAAAGCGCTATTAGGGGACGGGAGATTGAAGCGCAAAGGTAAAGAAGGGATGAAAGTAGCTATTCCCCGAGAATTCAAGTGGAGAAGGTGGGCCGGAGAAAGGGTTACAGTTTTTGTTGGTGGGATCTAGAATAAAGGCACCATTAAGTCCAGTTAAATCCGAAGAGCACACCGGTGGGGGTTCGGGACAAAACAACAAAAAGCCACGACAAAACACTAATACTACAACCGGGTCGGTAAAGAAAGAAGGGGAAAAACGAACTAATGAAGGATCACAAAAAGGGGAGAAAGTGACCTCGTGAAATACAAACCGACCTTGTCATACCGTATGTTGGAAAGGAGGGGGATAAAGACAAGGCTTAGAATTGATTTGGGTGGGAAAAAAAAAGAAAGACCAATTCCAAACAGCACCAGTGAACAAAAACACAAATCAAAAAAAAGCCAAGGGTAGGAAGGGGGGGAAACCGGAAAATTTATAATTCTATCTCACGGAGAAGGGACAGCGTGGGGGAAGCATGTCTTAAAGAGGGAGATCGCAAGAGTGCACAAACTGTTTCTGAACCCTGGGGGGGGGATCAATTGAGAGTCGAAGGGGGGCACAAATTATAAGGGGGGGGTGATATGAAGGAGGACGGAAGGCAAGGGGGGGGTTTAAAAAAAAGAAAAGGAAAATTCCGATAAAAAAGGAGGAACCCCATCGTTAGGGAGGTGAAAATGACATGTAAGAGGGGGGAAGCCCCCGACTCTGTGGGTAATTCTCGCGGAGAACATTTGGGACACTCGGAGAGGGAAAGTAAAGGTTAAGCTGGAAGGAAAAAAATGGTAGAGAAAATATATTGAAGAAAAAGCACTTGCTCAAAATACTCTGACGAGT
>Ga0179591_1195777_pt1 | contig 13687 bp, 24 predicted proteins | sample CZOMad2_1_08_16f_FD_182891 | JGI IMG/M metagenome (GOLD analysis project Ga0179591, IMG submission 182891) | Vadose zone soil fungal communities from Angelo Coast Range Reserve, California, USA - CZOMad2_1_08_16fungal (PacBio error correction) | ecosystem: Environmental > Terrestrial > Soil >...
AGAAAGCCAGGGGGGACACAAGTTAACACCACAAGGAGGAGATCATCAAAGACTACCACATCCGAACCACGCAACCATGTAATCGTCACAAAAATGACGATTCCAAAAAAAAATTGGGCAAAAGGAAACCAGTTTACCTCGGTATTGTGGTGGTCCGACTGAAAGTGTTCCACCTTCGTGGGGAAATAGGAAGGGGGAGAACAGGATTAAATCTAAAACAAAAGAGCGCGGGGGGGGAAAAGAAAAGGAAAAGCCAAAAAAGTCTGTGAAACAAAAATCCAGAGTACACAAGGATGGGACATAACCAAAACTAATCCCTGAAGAGTTCTAAAAGGGGTTGTTTCACGGGAGGAGAGGGAAAGGAAAAGAAAAGTGAGTCCTGGCCTCTGTAAGAAACAACCTACAAAACTAATAGCCTAAAAAAGAAACTCGGGAGGACCATATCCTGTAGAAATCAAAAGGGAGTTTGGGAAATCAAAAGGGAAGGAATTCAGACGTAAATCAGGGAAAAAGCCGGGGTCACGTGTCTTTATGGGAATAACCAACCTGGGGCCGGGTGGGGGGGCATAAAATGACGCCTAACAAAAAAGGAATTGGGGGTAAACCACTGTTCCTGAAACAAGCTAAAAAAAAGAAAAGATGGGGCCAATTCAAAAGGTTGTTCGCAAAAAGGGGGGGCAGAGGTAAGTAGTGGAAAGCCCAACCCAGGAAATGTCCGGGGGGGTGGAAAAATATCGTAAGGGGGGGGGGGGGAGGAAGGGGGATCTTTTGACACCTCTTTCAATAGGTAGTGGTCGAACCGGGGGGAAGTGGGGTGTGAAGAGGGGGGAAAAACCAAGACCTAACCAAACAGGTATCGTGTGGAGCATTCCGAACTTGGAAAACGAAAACAGAAAAAAATTCCCGAAAAAGGGGGGTCGCAAAAGGGAATCAAAAAGGAAAAACACGAATTCCATAAGACCATAACTTACCTCTAGAAAAAAAACTAAGAAAGGGGGTGGTTTGAAACCAAGGCAACAAAGGTAAAGGGACCAAAAAACCGGGGGGATGAGAACAGCTGTTTTCAAGCCACAGGGGGAAAAGAGTAACCAACAAAAATCGTTCTAGGTGGCGACAAGGTTGGGGGACCGATGAAAGGGGGCAAAAACGGCGAAGGACACGGAAGAAGGGGGAAAAGGACGGAGGGGAGCCGGTGAAAGATTGGGTGTCACGAGCACAGGGGGTGATTAACTAAAATGATCGGAAGGAAAAGCAATTTCATCACTCTGAGAGAAACTGCGCGCGGGAGATGTAAAAACGATGGGGGAGGGGGGAACCATTTAACGGGAAAAAGAAAGGTGTCTGCTACATGGGGGCACTCCCGCCAGAAAAAAACTGAACCAAAAAAGAGGGGGTGAGGTTAGATGAAAAAAATATTTTTAGAAGCAAAGAACCGTAACCGGAAAATCCGGAAAGATGTCAAGGAAAGGGGAAGGCCCAACAAAGAAAAATAGAAGGGAGAAGAATATAAGGGGGGGGCGGACGATTACTCACCCAGGAAAAAGACGCGCTGTTTTTCCCACGCACCAGGACACCTTGCGACCATTGTAGCCTTAGCAGAACTTTTCGGGTGGAGCTGACAAAAAAGGGCCAGGGGAGGACACAGAGGAGCCAAAAAAAAGTGGGGGTCAAAGTTCCAAGGCCAAAATGAAGAGGATCAACAAAGCACCCGCAACCGGCAAAATACCAAGAAACGAAACATGTCTCTGAAAGTTCGGCAAAAAGGGACCGAGGAAGGGCAGGGAAAAGATTCAAAGAAAGGGGAATAAAATCTCAAATGAAAACGGAAAGGGGGGAAAAAAAGGCCGCATGATGCGGGTTAACTGTAAAAGGGACGGACAGGAAACGGGAGGAAAAACCAAAAGTCCTTAACTATGGGAACTCTAAAATTTGGGGTTTGGAAAAAAAAAAGTGCACCATTCCAGACAGCAGCAAAAAGTTTGCTTGGCCAAGAAATATGAGCCAGGGGGGGTTAACTGAACAAAAGGGAAGGGCGAAAGGCCAAACTGAAGGGAAGAATAAGTCTCAAATGAGGGATTTGGAGTGGGAGGAACAAAGAAAAAACAAAACTAGCACTAGGCTTTACCCAATCCCGTTGGGTGTTCCGGGGGGGGGGGTTTTTTTTTCAAGAATAAGAACCAATGTGAAAATAAGGACAGAAACAGAAGGAGGGCGCGGGGGACGTCGAGGATGTCGAAAGGACAGGGGAATAAACTATTCACCATTGGGGAAAAGAACCACCGGAATTTGGAGGCACGAAGTGATCGATATTTTCAGGGGTGAAGAACCCTCTTACATGGTTGTCGTGAATGACAAAAGGGGGAAAGCTAAAAAAAAGCGCCCCAAGGGGAAGGAAAGAGAAAAAGACCAACGATTGTGGGGGGCCGGAAAAACTGAATCCGAACGTGGGTCACGAACAGCATTTAAGAGCAAGAGAAAACGAGTAAAAAAGGAGGGGCAGAGGAAAGAAAAGCGAGGCAAAACGACGGAAAGTTACAGTTTTTGGCCAGAAACAAGGGACGGGGGGTGATGGAATCAACGGAAAAAGGGGGGGGGGCGAAAAAAAAAAAAAAAAAAAAAAAAAAAAAAAAAAAAGAAGGTACGAGCAACAGGAAAATAAACTGATAAACCAAGACGAACTCAAAAGCCAAAAATGGGGTTTGGAAGGACAAAACCATAAAGAGTCAACACGAACAAACGACCCCAGGGGAAAAACAGGACCCCAACCACCTTCTTGGAAAGTGGAGAGAAAAAGGTTTCCTCAAAAAAAAAACAATACAATAAATCCAGTGTAACAAAGAGAAGCCATGGAAAAAGGAAGTACCTAAACAACAAAGCAGAGAGGGGGACTGGTGTGGGGTACAATGGGGGCCCACAGTTTGCCGGTGGCGGGTGAGGAGAGAAAATCAACAGAAAAAAGAAACTGGGTTGGCAAAAAAAAATCAAACAAAAGAGGGGGGGGAAGGCGAGAGGGCGCTGAAAAAAAACAACGATTAAAAGAGGAACAGAAGAAAGAGGACGGAAATCATTGACCAAAATAACAGGGAGCACGGGAAAAGGTTGGCTGGGCAGACAACCATAACGAGGGGGCGGAAAGTAAGGTTCCCATGACCGGAACGCGAATCCAAGAAATTCGGGCAGGAAAAAAAGGGCCAGTGTCGAAGGGGAAACTTGTGAAGTCGCGAAACATTAAACAATTCAAGGGGGAGCGGCATTGGGAAGGGAAGCAAAAAGAGGAGGGGGGGGTTGGAAGGTCGTGGTACCAAAGGCAAACGGCGGGGGCGAGGGTAAACTGCCAAAACATTTGGGGGAAAAAAGGTCAAAAGGGGTCCATAAAGGGGAAGGCCGTGGAAAGGGGAAGGGAAGAAAACACTAGCCGGAAAAGGTGGTACTTCCAGAAAAAAAGAAAAGGGGCAATAACATAAATCCAAGGGACCTCCTGGACAAAAGAGGGAAAAGGAAGCAAAATCGGTCAGGGGGCAACGGAATCGAGAGAAACAAGGGCAGGTAGTTTCTTCGGGGGGGAAAAAGCAGAAAAATAGGGTGAAGGGGAGGTAAAGAAAGGGAAAGAGCAAGCAACTCCCGAGACATAAATGAAAGGGGGGGAATAACTAACAAAACGCCAAGGTGGGCAGACGACCACCTAGAGGAAGACACACAACAAAACGGGATAGGGAAAAGGAAAAGGGGGGGAGGGAAAAAAAAACGAAAAAAAGGGGGAGAAGTGGTGGAAGCGAAGCAAACTAAGGGAAAACCGGGGCACTCACGAAGAAAGAAAATTAAAGTAGAGGACCCGACCCGACTCAAGAGAAAGGTGGCAAATATCGAGACCCTCCAACAAGACGAAGTTGGAAAAGGAGATGAAAAAGGAAAAAAAGGAGGACTCAGGGGTTTGTGAAGATAATCAGAGGAAGGGAGGAGGAGTTTAGCGTCCAACGGTTGGGCAGGGAAAATGGAAACCGGAAAGGAACGTGGGGGGGGAACGGACGCAAAGGGGGGGGCCAGAATCAAAAAAAAAAAAAAGCAAAACACCAAGAAGGGGCAAAAAAAAAAGGAAAAAGGAAAAACACCACGCAAAAAATTTGTTGAATTCGCCCTCAATTACCTACGATACAAAGAAAAAGATTGCGAGAACGAGGAGAAAAGCGGAAACGAATTTTCAAGAAAAGCCGAAGCCGGAAAAAAATCGCGAAAACGCTTTGGACATGTCGAGCCAAAGGAAACTTTCATTTCATGAAGCAAAAGGAAAGAGGGAAAAGGGGGAGGGGGGGGGCAGGCAGGCAGCAGAAACCCACTCGTTTCCGGGGGGGGCTAGATGGCGCGAAAAAGTGGGGGGGGGGAAAAGTAAAACGGTGCTTTGGGGGGGAAAAGGGGGGTGAGTGCATGTCATCGCCGGACGAGGGAAGAGACAAGGCCAAAGTGAAAAAGAGGTAAAGGACAGACGAAGGGGGGTGATGGGGCAGCTGGGGGGCAATGGATGGGGAGAAACAGAACTGCTTCTTCGGGGGGGGGGGGTTATTAGCACGCGGAGGAAAGAAGGGAGTACCAACACTGCCCTCGGAGGGTGGGGGTCGAGCGTTTGAAGGGTCAAGTCGGGGGGGACGTAAAAAGTCTGGTGAACCATACAAGGACGCAAAGGGTGTGAAAAACAGGGACCGTCAGGGGCACCAAAAGTGACTTGGCCACATAAATGCAAACCAGAGGGATGAAATGAAAAACGGAAGACCCGCAGTGAAAAAACGAAAGAATGTCTAGCAAAGGGTTTCGGGGTGGGGGAGCCGAAAGAAAGTGGGGGGGGGGAGGTGTGGGAGAAAAGCCTCCTCACAAGCGGGGGAGCACGCCCCTCCAAAAAAGTCGCAAAAGTTTGGGTCTGTCAGAGAACAAGGGGGGGATTTGGTGTCAAACCGGGGCCAGACACAGGCAAGTGCAAATCCAACCAGAAAAAAATGAGCACAACGAAAGGGGCAAGTCTACTTCTGACAAAAAAAACCGGGGTGGGAGGGGCAAGTGAAAAATGGAATAGAGGTTATGGCACCAGACGAAAAACAGTCACTCAACGCACAAAAAAAAAGGCTGTGAGGGGGAGGGGATGGGGATCCCTTGAAATAGGCAAAGAAGAAAAAGGGACGGGACCGCCTAGGTTGCAACTAAGATTGGGGGGACGAAAACGTAGAAACAAGCGCAGATCGAGTTTCGTATTTAAAAACATAGGTAAAACCAAGGGACGGAGGAGAGGACCACGAAAGGGAGCTTGGGGCAGACTGGCCGGGAGTGGAAAAACACCGAGCACGTGAGAACGATCGAATGCCAACGTCTAAACGGACGAAACGCAAAGGGGGAGAGGCGTAAAGGAAGAGGAAAGGGTCGTAAAACAGAACGTTGAACGGACAGGTTGGACCGGGAAAAGGGAAAAAAAAGCTTCTGGGGTCATCGGGAAAAAAAAGGGGGGAACGGCTACGAAAGGGGGCGGAACACAATGGCGGGGGGGGGATTGGTAGTGGTGAAGGTTGCCGGAAATGGGGGGAAAAATTCGATCATGTGTTGAACCACGGTTTGTCTCGGAGGGAGGGAAGGAAGTGGGGACATGGCGGCGAAGTACTGCGAGCCATAAAGAGAAAAAAAAGGGAAGGGGTCAAGGGGTAAGACTAGTAAAAGTTTTAATGGTATCTGGACGAGGCCATCATAGGGCGAGAACTGGCGAGGGAATTGGGTAGTTGTCAAAAGGAACGGTGAAAAGAAAAAGAGGGATGAAAGTAAAGGTGAGCAAAATATGAGACTAGATTTGGGGTCGGGCCGAAAGTGGACAACCGGATTGAAGAAAAGGGAAGAATATAGGGACAGGGGGGAAAAGCAGTTTCGCGAAAGTGAAAATGAAAAATGCACTGTGTCGGAAGGGAGAATAAAAGCAAAGTTTTCTTGGGGGTAACCAACACATCCAGGGAAAAAACAGGGGAGAAAGAAAGCACGGTGGCCATCTGCGGGGCGCCCTGGTTGCCGGGACAAATGGCAGATCGAACAAGGTAAAAAAAAAAAACATTATGAAAAGGATCACGGGGAACTGGAAGGGGGGGGGGGGGGGGAGGGAACAAGAAGTTTGTAGCCAATCACGGCAAGTGTAAGGGTACCGGGGGGGAACTTGGTAAAAAAAGAGGGACAAGGTCTTTAAATTAATTCAAAGGGGAAAAGAATGGAAGGAAAAGGTGGCAGGGGTGTTTTTTTGGGGGAACAGGCCTTGCGAGAAAAGTCGATCTTGGAAAAAAAGGCCAAAGTCCTAAAAATCAATGGGGTCTGAAAAAAAAAATGGTACGGGATAAAAAACCGGGGAGAGGTCGAAACGACAAAAGTGGACAGGCCATTCAGGTTTCGGAGCAAACTGACTGAGAACAAAGTGGGGGCCAGGTGGAAAAAGACGAAGCACTAGGGGGGGGGGGAAAGAAGTCCATACGTTTCTCTTTTCAAAAGAAGGGAACTCAGACAAAATCATTGGGGGATCTACCTCATCAGAGCAAAAAAAAAAACGGCCCAGGGGGAAGGTGTTAAGGAAAAGCACAAGACAATGGATACAGCTTTGACTCACAGATTCCAAAAAACGAAGGAAGGGCATTTAGGAAAAATAGGGGGGACTGGGGGGGGAAGGACTGGGATGGAACCGGGGAGGGGGTGCTTCGGGGAGCGAAAACCGTCCTGGAACCGCTCCCAACATTATAAATACTGACGATAAAATTTGAACAACACAAGGCGTCGACAAAAATATGTAGGACAGGGGGAATGTACACGAAGGGGCGGGACTTCTTAACAAACAGGAAATTTTGTTGCCGGGAGTGAAGGTGAAGAAGCACTAGGGGAAGGGGGGTGAAGCAGGATTTGGGGAACTATGGGCGAGTAGAAAAGTTTTGGTGCACAAGGGAAAGTCCGAAAGGAAGAGAGGAACATGGGTTGGAGAGTGAAAATGGGGTTGGGAATTCGATGGGGATCAGTCTGGGGACGTCTGGGGGGGGGAGGGGGGTGTAAATTTAAGGAGAAGCAGATAGGAAGTTGTGGGAAAAAGGAGAAAGAGGACACCTGGGAATGTGCGCAAAACCCACAGCCTTGTGAAAAGGGGCACGTTTGGGGTCGGATCACTCACCTCATCCCAGCCCAGAGCTGGGGACAACGGGGAATTGGGCCAAGGATTGAACGATTGGGGAAACGCCCATCCTCAAATAGGGGGAATGGGGGAATGAGGACACAATATCAAACACCGCAAAAAAAAGAAACAGGCTCGCGGGGGGAAAGCATCATCGTGTGGGGAAAAACAGGCAGACCGGAATGGGGGAATAAAATAAAAACATACCGGGACATACAAAAGGGGGGGGGGGGGGGGAAAGTGTGGGAAAGGCGGAACCATTCCACAAATTCAGGCCGATCAAAAGGGCAAGTGTGTGGGTTTCAACATCAGGAAGGAATGGAAAAAAATCTGAGAGAGAAGCCGGGAGGACGGAAGGGAAAGTTACCGCCTGGGTTGAGGGAATTGTCCAGGGGGCTCAGGGAGGAGGAGGGGGGAATCGGCCCGAGCGTCTCAAGGTTCGTAACAAAGCAGGGGGCAAAACAGAAAGAGGAAAGGGTAGAAACACGACCGTTGGGCCGGTGGCTTTTATCTCAAAAATGCAACGGGAGGGGAGGGGTGAAAGCACAAGGGTCGGAAGAGGGGGGGGAAAAGGTGGGGGCGCGCCAGCCCTGAGTGGCGGATCTTTTAAACGAAGGAACCGAAAGACGCATATGAAAAAGGGAAGGGGACTGAAAAACAAAGAAGTGCGCGGTTTGGAATATACCAGCGACAAGAACAGAGCTGGAGCGAAAACAAACAAAACAAGAGGAAGGAAAAAAGATCTGTAATTCGCCTTGGAGCAATAGTCCCAATGTCAAAAAAACCGAAGATAGAACGGGCTGTAAAAAAAAAGCGCGAGAGAAAAAACTTTAAAAAGGTCCAGAGTGAAAGAGAAAGCCAAGCAAGGAGAGAGACAAAGTTGACCAAAAACCGGTGGGGGTGGTCCGGGGGAGACCCAGATGAAAAAGAAAGGCGCCAGTTCCTTTGACCAAAGAAAGCAACGAGCAGCGGGGGGGGGGGGGGAAAGAATTGAAAAAAAAAAAAAAAAAACACGCTGGTAAAGCGGTCGGCCAAGGGGAAAGTAGACGGAGAAGACGGGGAGAGACAGCCTTACCAAAACCCAACCTCACAGCCTCGCTCATAAAAAAAAACCAAAAAAGAAACTGGAAAAGGAAAAGGACGTCAAAAAAAAAAAAAAAATCATTGAGTAAAAAAAAGGCGGGCCGAGCAGGGAAGGGGCCCAGAGTTCACTGCACCGGGGGGGGAAAAGGGGCCAACATGGAAGTTGTATGAGAAGTGTAACCCTACTGTGTAAAACCGGGAATGAAAAAATGCAACAAAAAACAGGGGAGAGCGGAGATAGTTTTCTCAAAGTCAAAAAAAAGCCCCGTGCTGCCAGTCAAAAAACGGGAAAGGGACGCTGGGAAAAAAGGGAGAGCAAAGGGGGTGAGAAGGGGGGGCGGGTATGGGCGGGCAAACGGGAAAATTAAATGGGGGGGATGAGAATGGGCGTTCTTACAAAAAATCGAAAACAACCAAGCAGGCCAACGGAAACAAACAAAAAACGGCCTTCAAGCGTGTTTTGGACAAACGGGAGGCACAGGCGAAAGACAGGCAAAAACGAGACCAAACACCTCAAAATAAAAATCCCCCAAGGGCGGCGCAAGCAAAACAGGCCAAGGAGTCCCATCTTCAGGCGCTTAAACACCCAGTTGACAAAAAAACACAGCACACAACCAACAGCAGCCCCCACCGCAAGAGACGACCGGACGGGAAAACGAGCAAGCGCAAAGAGCCCGACGCAGGGGGGAGGGAGGACAAAGGCAGGGACGTGCTACGCAGAAGGGGGTACGCAAGGACTGGGGAGGGGGCAAGCAGCAGCGAAACACTAGGGTGTGGTAGGAATGCTCTGGCGACTGGGAAACCACTGACTGGAGGGCGGAGGGCCCAGGAATGAGCAAGGGAAAGGCGGAACGGGCCCGGCGACGGGGTAAAGGGGACAGGAGCGGAGCCGGAGCGAGGACCGGAGGATGAACAAGGGGAGGCAAGGGGGACGCCACAGATAGCGGGTGGCGAGGGGGGTGGGGGTGGGGCGAAAATCAAAGACAGCTAGTGGGCTGGGGGGTAAAGAGGAAAGGGGTAGGGCCAGAGGGTTGGGGGGGCGGGGAGAGCTCGAGCAGTCAGGGGGGGCGAAGACGGGCTCCGGGGGACTTTGTCCATGGTAGTGAGGGCAGAGAAGCAAAGGGGGCGTGGAGACGGAAGGAAGGGGGGTGGGGCTGGCGAGGAAAGGAGGGGGAAGTAAGCCGAGAGGCGCGGAGGGGGAATGGAAACAGAGCGCCCGAGGGTTGCAGGGAGTGGGAAGTGGGCGAGCAAGGGAGCCTAACGGTGGGGTGGACCAAAGCAGAGGGGGGCACGCCAGTGGGGATAAAGCGAACGCAGAAAAATGAGCGAAAAAGGGGGGTAGGGTACAGCAGCATGCGAGTAAAAGATGACGGAAAAGACGAAGGACGGGGGGTGACAAGATGACAAAAGGCAACGGGCATGCGCGGGAAAAGAAGGGGGAGGTGAGTAGGGGTTGACCAGGAGTTATGCGGCGCGTGAAAGGGTGGAAGATGAGCGGCACCATAAGCACAAGGCCGTAAAACGGGGTGCGACCGGAGAAAGGCGGAAGAGATTCAACGAGGAGACGGTCCGGTGCGCGAGTATGTGCACGCAAAGGGGGATGCTAGAGCACACAGGCGTGTCGCCAGAGACCACTTTCCGTCTCTACGCCTCCTCGCAACGGAATAAAGAGGAAACGACCCACGACACGGGAACACCGACCGAAAGGGAAACATAAATAGCTGTCCCAAGCGGGAAAAAAAAAACCCTTTAAACAAGGGGAGAAAAAGGTGTGGGGGGGAATTTAAGCGGGAACGCAAAAGGGGTGAAACGCGCAGCGCGAAACAGAGGTTAAAAATTCATCGCACAAAAAAAAACGGCGTTTTAAATCGAAAAGTCAAACACTTAATCAAAAAAAGTCAGGGGGAAAGAAGAAAAAAGAAAGAGGGACGACAAAGCAGTCGGACCCGGGAGATCCCCGGATGTGAGACGGACGGGTGGAACATGCTCGAAGGATACCCACATGGGGGTCCAGGGGCGCCGGCAAAGGAAAGCGCGAACAACAAAAAAAGCAAATCACAAAGCGTCTTCACTTCACACGTCGACAGAAAAAGAAGGGAAAGAAATGCAAAATAATTCTTTTCCAGGAGAGAAAAAGGGAACCATGAACAGGGGGTCTGGATATAAAGGAACGGCCCCGGTTGGTGTAGAAAGTCGAATGCCGAAAAACATGATGTGTGCTGGGGGGAGGCCCAAGCGTAAAAAACATGGGGGACAGGACCGTTGGGGAACACTGCAGCGAGATTTAAACGGGGGAGGGTTCAAACCAAAATGAGGGGCAATGAACAGGTTGGGGGTAACGGGGTCGGATCGCCTGGAAAGGGTGGGACAACAGGGGGTCGGGTGAACCTCGGGTGGGCAGAAAAAACAACGGGAAAAATCAAAAATTTGGGATCGGAACACGTTTTTGGGAAACAAAACGAAAGAGGGAAAAAAAAAAAGAAAAAAAAAAAAAAGGGAAGGAAGCAAGGCGCGAAAAAAGGAAAAACAGTGCAAAAAATGAAAAAAGGAAGGCAAGGGGACAAAAGTAAGAATGTTCAAGTAAAACCGGTCAATGCCAACTGACTTACTGAAGGGGGGGGGTTCACAAAATACAGTGAAAAACGAAGAAAAAAGCAGGCCGGAAAAACTTTGCGATCCACTTCCAACAGGAAACGCAAAAAAACCGGGCACATAGGGCCAGCCTAAAGCATGGGGTCATCGAAAAATGGGGGTGCAAAGAAATGGAAGTGGGGGGGAAGGATTATAACCGGGGAACAGATTTTTGGGAAACTTGACAACGAGAAGCGAAAACCGAAAACGGCAGGAAAAGAATTGGAAAGGAAAGTTGAGAAAGGGACTACATTGAAAAGGGAAACGACAAAAACTCGGTCAGGCACTTTTTTGAAAAAAAAAAAAAACGTGAAAGGCAATCAAAGCCCGAAGAAGCCAGCAAGAGGGAAAGCCAGAGCATATCGGGGGGGCGGGACGCGAGTCACAGGAACAAAAGTAAGACCAACAGGGCAAAAAAACACAAACGCCCAACGTTAAAGGGGCAAACCCATTGCAGGATACGGCAGAAAAACTGCGCGTCCCAAACACCCATGTCCGAGGCTTGCAAAAAAAAGAGGCGGAAACCACCAGTGGTTAAAAAGAAATGAAGACGATCCCACCAGACACAAAATCCAAAAAAACTGGCAAAAAAACTCCAACAAATCAGGGAAAAGTTTCGGTCTCGGAGGGGGACGGAGGGGGACAAGGGAACCACAGCGGAGGGGTACGCAAAAAGGGGGGAAGGGCAGGACTCGGGAAAAAAACAGTAGGTAAGGAAGAAAAAGGGGCACCCGGAGGAGGTAAGAAAGGCCTTGGAGGCCCCAGCGAAAACAAAGGAATACGAAGTCAACACCTCGGGACGGGGGGGGGTTAACAATGCAACGCCTATTCAAAGCCGGAAAAAAAGCCAGAACCTGCGTGGCCAGCAACACTGACGGGCCGGCCACCACAGATTAATTGAAACAAAAAAAAGACAACTAGATGGGAGCCGAGTGATAATTGGCAGGGTCCCAAGAGAGCAACTAGGGTCACCAAAGTCAGGAACTTGGGGAGTGTGTTTTTTGGGGTTGTTCCCGGATTTAGAATGGAAAACGCACCAAGTGGGATAAGACCAAGAAAACTCCAGCATCAGGGGGGGCACGCTGGCCGGCGATGGTGGGGGGTACGTCTGAGGTTGCTGGGGAATATAGATCACAAATGGCTTAAGAACAAAAAAAAAAAGGAGTGGGGGCAGCAGAAGGGTCCGGCGAAATGTTAAGGTTGGCAGCCTGTAACGTGGTTTTTAGGGGGGGCCGAAATGGGGAACGGGGGCCAGGGGGGAAACAAAATACTGACACAGAAGAAAAACCGACACGCAAAGTTGGTTCTGGGAGGGCGGAGAAAAAAAGCGACAACAGGGTGGACGGGAACCAGGAAAAAACACATACGCAACGGGGGCAGGGGGGGCCAGGATAAACTCTGGTCAAAGAAAGGCGGGAAACGGGCCGGGCAATCACAGTGGGCATAAAGAAAATGACGGGAGTTTGACGCAGCAAAGGGGGGGGTGACGAAGTTTGAGCACGTCAAAGAGGGAAAAACGACCAAAAAGGGGACTAACCAAAGTAACGATACACACAACGCCCGGAAGTTACAAAACACACAAAAGGTGGTAAACGGATCGTCAAAAATCAAGGAGGGGAAAGCAAAAAAAGGGAGCCCCAAAACAAAAGGTACTTTATTATCGAATCCAACCAGAACCCAACAAAAGGAAGGCAGCACAAAAAAAGGTTGAACGAAAAAGCAAAGAAAGTGGACCCCAAAATCCTCAAACAAAAAGTAAGGGGAAAAAGGAGGGTCCTAATTTCCGAAAAAGGGGTTCACAAAGGGCGAGTAAACCCAGGCGGAAGGGAAAAAAAGACCGAAAGGCAAGGGGGGAAACCAAGGGGAAATGCAAAATCGGGGTCACTAATGGCCCCACAGAGGAAACAGGGGAAAAAGGAAAGCGCACTACTTGCGGTGGAAAAAAAATGCAGTCGCCGGGGGTTGCTCAAGCATACTGAAACGAAAGAACCGATGGAGGTTCCATGAAACACTGCCCCCCCAAACACTAGAACAGAATTACGCGAGCCAAAAGCGTGTGTGAAGGAACTTAACGGGTGACGGGTAGCAAGAAGGGAGAATGACGCGGTGCCCAAAAAGGTGTGAAAAGGAAAGACATCAATCAGGGGGGGGGGGGGAGGCTTTGGGAAGTGTGATGGGTGAAAAAAAAGGAGGCGTGGGGGCCGAGGGAAAACCCCACCGGTGGGCCAGATAAGTGAAAGTCAATGAAAAGGGACCTTGGGGGGGCACAAGTGAGGGAAGAAAAAAACACGAGCTGAGAAATCAATGTGAAAATAAAAAAAGACAATCAACACAGCGATGTCACTCAAAAATCCGGAATAGAAAAACTCAACGGCTCGGTCTGGGGGGGAAAGGGGGGAGCGAGGAAGACAAAAAGGAAAAAAATTGGTGCGGCGGGGGGGGAAAAAGGCTAAAAATCTTTTGGGGTACTATTGAGACAGATGAAAAAGAAGCCAAAGACGAGAAGAAAGTTAGGGCTTACTAACAAAGACGACAAAAAGTTCGGAAGCACAAGACCACCTCATACACAACAACAAGTAAGGGATTGAGAGATATCAGGAAAAAATCACAGGGAAGGCTGCGATGGGGGTAGTCAACTAGAACAGAAGGAAGGGAATCAAAGAGTCGGGGGGCCGTTCAAGACGGGAAATTCACAAATTGTATCGGGGGGGGGAAAAAAACAGCCGAAGGCACATCCGCCGTGGGGGGGGGGGGGTGCCAATCAAGGGAAACCTGCCAAAAAAAAAAAAAAACACCAACAAAAAGAAC
>Ga0179591_1293637_pt1 | contig 13687 bp, 14 predicted proteins | sample CZOMad2_1_08_16f_FD_182891 | JGI IMG/M metagenome (GOLD analysis project Ga0179591, IMG submission 182891) | Vadose zone soil fungal communities from Angelo Coast Range Reserve, California, USA - CZOMad2_1_08_16fungal (PacBio error correction) | ecosystem: Environmental > Terrestrial > Soil >...
GGGCTTAGGATCGTTCAAAAGACAGCGTTGCTTTTAAGGGGCTAAATGTCTAACAATGCGAAATACAAATGGAGAGGATCCGGGGCTTTCAAATTCCTGTAAGAATACGAAAAGGTGGACTATTTAGTAAATGAAGAATCGAATAGTACCAGCGGGTGGTTGGAACTACGTACCAAAACCAATTAATAGACCACCCTCGTGACTGGGCGGAAAACCTGTCAACGAAGAAAAAAGGGGGGTTGGGGAACTGAGGACAACACAAGCGCGAAACGAAGAGTGTCTTCATATCATCCATTAAAGCCCATGGGGGAGAAGTGGACCAGTTCTGTACACGGGGAAAATGGGAAGAGGAGAAGTCAAACGCAGGGGGAAAATCTGGCGAGTCAATTAGCAGAAGGAGAGACCAGGCGCAGGAAAGCATGTTCAAGACAAGGGAGGAACTCATTGCCAAGCGGCCCCTTGGTACCTGCCGCTCAAAAAAAATCCTAATGGAAGAAAAAACGCACCACACACTACATAACCAAGTAAAATCAAAAACAGATGAGAGATCTTCTAAGGAATCTGGGTCAGCGGCGGCCAAGAGACATAGAGGCAACTATGTGGCGGATAACAAGCCTCACGGGAGTTGAAGGAAAAAAGGAAAGGAAAGAAGTAAGGCCGAGACTCCTGCGGCCGGTCGGGTCAAAGAGAAGAAACCGGGTGCTTAGGAGTGAAATCGATGAAATACACATGCGCTCGTCAGAGGTTGCTAGTACTAAAGGAAGGGACGTTGAGACTCATAGAAGCCCGGAGAGGAGGGAGAGGCATAGGAACCCAGCCATCAATCGCGAGGAAAGACGAAGCACAAGGAAAGGCAGGGGGGGGGGGGCGTGACTAGACAGGACCGTGCTGACAGGAGGCAAAAAACGGCCCACACCCCCCACACCAGGACGTCTCTTAGGGGCGGCTGAGGAGGCTTCGGGGCCCCCTTGGAAGAAGGGGACTAAAAAGCGGAGGCTGTCTATTTTAAATCTCTCAACAAAAATGAGATTTAATCAAGGGATAAAGAAACTCTTCGTCAGCCATTTACACCAGTAAAAAGAAACGTTAAAGCCAGACCGCCCGAAACGCAGCGACGTCAAAGTAGCTGCTCCCTTCGAAAAAGGCTGTGGAAAGAAAGGAAAAAACTCAGCCTTTTGTTTGGGTTGCGAAGGTCCTGGGGGTTTCCCAATCCAGGGACGCTAAGGGGGGCATAATGGCCGCAGCGCGGGACGGAGTTGCGCTTCAAGGATCTACTTCTAACGAGGAGCCTGGAGAAATCTAACTCTCGAGCGGTATTTCACGATTACAGGAAAGGGAGCAAGTAGAAGGGAGGTGAAAAAAGAACGGGCTCTCTAAAAAGATGGCTGAAGGCTGAGACGGGGGGTGGGAGAAAAAATAGGTCTGGAAAGAAGTGATGAGGAACACTAAAAACATACAATGGCGAGATCCCACGCTTGACATACGAAGAACTATAAAGTTATCCGGCAGAGGGGGGGGACTTTAAGGCCGTTTTAGGCTGTTTTTGGGGGGGGGGGAGAAACTTATAGGATGAAAAAAAAAAGGCTTGGGGGGAAGGCTAGGGGGGGGCAAAAAGAAGAACGAAAGGGGGATGTGTGGGCCTGTCCACTTCTGTCTCTCCTTATCAGGGGCGAAAAAAAAATGTGGCCCTCAAGTTTGACGATGCCTGTCCCGTCACGGGTACAGAAGGCAAAAGAAAAGGGCTTAAGGATCGCTGACTCCTAACCAAGTCGGGGGGGTAAAAAGCGATGGGGCGAGGTGTCCATTTAAAAAAAACTTTGATCATTCGACATGGGATTGGAGGAAGAAACAGAGGGGGGGGGGGGCGCATGAATGGAGGATGAGCGGACGGGTGAAAAACACGTAAGTTCGATCGGGCGATTTAGATGTGCCACAGGGTCTATGCGGTACTGTACTTGCAAAAGGAGCCCGAATTTTGGAGGGGGAGGGGGAAGGAAAGCCTGCAGCCAGCAGCAAAGGCTGATTGGGCGCAATTAGCCTACGCGGGGGGGCATAAGTAGTGGGTTTGACAAACGCTCCGCGCATGAGGAGGGAAAGTAGGCAGAATCTGGCCGAGAGTGATCGGCCAAGCCTTCCGGTGCGGGGGTTTCGGAAAGTCCACACATCATCTTTTTTATAGAAAGAACAGGGGGGGAGGGGGGAGGGGTCATGGTGGGTCTCGCAAAGCTACGCTCAGAAAAAAAAAAAAAGGGCCGCCGCGGCCCATATTTTTTGGGCTCAAGCGGGATAGGACAAACGCCAACACAGAGGATGAGAAAAAAGAAGAGGGGGTCAGATCCCGATGAGTCCCCAACAATAAGGTCCAGCGAGGCACTTTTTCGGCGTAGGAGGGAGGGGGCGATGGGCTGAGAAATGACCGGATCCACGAAGAGGATAGAAAAAGCTGCTTTTTGAACTGACTAAAAAGAAAGTTCGGGGGCCGTGCTAGGTGAAACTATGCGGCCAAACGGGGGTATTCTCCTCTCCGGAAAGGTCGCGGCGCGGGGAAAGGTATGGCTCGTAGCATGAGGAGAAAGTTGAGCAGAAAATTTAGGACATTGTGCTTTCCATGGCGTCCAGGCGCCTAGGAAAGAGACCCTACAAAATTTCGAAGAAGAGTTGTCAAAGGACGGTACCGCAGAAAGACAGTAACAAAACGTGTGCAAAGCACGAATAGGAAACCCATGTTGTTAAAGAAGCGAATTCCTGAAAAAAGGAAGGATGCACCTAAAAGTCTCAACCCAGGCGAGGAAAAATGATAAAAGGGGGAGAAGCACATGCGAAACCGACTGTCGGGAAGATGATCGGCGCATCCAGGCTCCAGGTTGGAGGTTCCGCATGGGCCGGCACGGGCGAGGAGACGTCAAATTGAGGCACTCTGGGAAAAATTGTCATAGACAAACGGAAATGATACAGTAACCACGAGCATCGCCGTAATCATGGCAGGCAAAGACGCAAAAAGGGGTCCCACATCGCATAAAGTGAATTGACGTACACACCACCGCCTAACACAGCTGAAAAGTCAACCCCGATGCGAGCTTATATTCACATTTCGGTGAAAGGCGGCTCACGCCATTGATAGGCCTAATGTGCTGCAGAGCCCACTTTCAACGAAACAATAAGGGGCCGTAAGTGTAACATGAGCCGCCGGTGAGGGGTTTTCACTGAAAACAACATGTAGCTCGCGGGCAATCGGGGAATGACCAGCTGCGGCGGGGAGGGGGAGAGTCGGGGCGGGGCGGCACCTTGAGGAGAATCGAAAATCATCGGTCCAGCCAAAGTCGAGGTCGACTGTCAAGAGCCACTCTCAAAGATATAGGGGCAAAACAAAACTGGAAAAAGTCCATAAGGGGAAGGAAGCAGAGGCCGTCTAAAGCCATGCGCAGGCCGTCGCCTGCGGGGACGGCGGCTTGGGCTTAGTTTGGTGGCCATAAAAAATGGGAAGAGCCGCAAACGGGAAGCAAGGGTCGATCGGAGGTAATGAGAGACTTCGTGGGAAAATAGATAGATTTAAGAAGATCAAAAACTGTCTTCAAGAGGGATGGGCCAATGAGGGGGAGAAAACCCCGAACCCGCCGACGGAAAATAGCATGCGCCTGTCAGAAGCAGCAAGAGGGCAAAAAAGTGAATTCCTCGTACTTGTCTGGGCTTTTTTACAAAATAACCGAGGTTCTGTGGGGGGAGAATGGGAAACAGAGAGAAAGCGCAAGGTGCTAGGCGATGAAGGGAAACGTCGTCTCCACGGTTTGGGTTACGAAAAAGCGTACGCGGAAGAAAAGCGGGCGGGGCAGCTATTACAGAGCGGAAAAAGGGGGAGAATTGGACAAAAAACAAGGCGCGGAGGAGTCGGAAATGACTTTTAAGAGTGCGAAAAGAAGGGGTAGGGTAAAAATTCAGTGAGGGGTCAGAACATTAAACAATGGCCGAAAAGGAAGAAGAGTAACGAAGCATTTGGATATATAAGTTGAAGGGGACTTTGGGCGTGGGTTTTCGGGTGGGAGTCGTAAAAGAGTGCAAGGGATGGGCTGGGGGGGGGAAAATGGGGCGAGTTTGGTCGAAGCGGAATTGAGGCGGCTTTGAGAACCAGATCAACGGGAAGGGGTGGCTCTCGCCGTCAAGGGACAAAATCAGCAAGGGGGTTTTTTGACGACCTAGCGGTGCCGTTCCAGAACAACACCCGCACACATACTTTCTAGAGCCTCGAAATACAAGGGGGGAATGTTGTCCTGGGATCAGGGGAAAACATAAACCGTTGATCATTGCCTGTCTAAATTGGTCGAACGAGAAAAAAAAGGGGGGCGCCTAGTAGGTTTTACGAATTCGCGGGAAAAAGAGGTGGACGATTCGACGGAGATTTTCACCGAGGGGAACAAGTGCGGATTTGACTAAAGTTGACCAACCCACAGGGGAAAAAAGCAGAATGGGTTTGTAAATGTACGAGGGGGCAAAATGCCAAGGAAGACAAGGGAACCAAAGGCCGGCAGTACAAACTCGGGCCTAAGTGGGGTGTAAAAGAGAGGGGCGCAATTCGGGAGGATTGGAGCGGCGAAGGTGGACGAATCGGGGAAGCGACACGGAATTCCAGGGCTTTTGAAGGAAGGTCTCAGAGAATGCTAGAAGAAACGGGGAGGAAAGGAAGTCTAGTAAGGGGGGGGAAGCTCACCCCCTCTCGAAACCGAACGAGAATAAATACATGTGGGACGAAGAAGGACCTCTTTAAACATTATTGTTGGGTGCTAGGAAAGAAGCGAAAAAAGATCACACAACACCGGGGAGGTAGGGGATGGGGGCAAGACGAGGATGACGCCAACAAGAGTAAAGCCGGGTTTGGGCGAAGTAGGCGAAGAAGTGATACCTCTTTATTAGATGTGTGTGATTGAAAAAAGAGAAGAGGAAGCATCATAAAGCGTCGGGGGATGAGACACTGTGAGGACGGGCAAGTGCCCTCTTCAAATTCTCAAAATTATGAAAAGGAAACTGAAGGGTCGGTCGACATGTAAAAGGGTAGTCTCTCGAAAGGGGGAATTCATGGGGGGAGAGGGGCAAAAATGGAAGATTTTCTTTCACATTTAAGCCATGCGCTCGTCCAATAGAAGTTCTGCTTGGATGGGGTAGAAAGGTCCTTAAACCGAAGTGCAAGGGGAAAACGTGAGAGAAATCGCACCCAGAATCTGATTACCTCACTGGGGGGGGAACCGGAGAAAGTCAAACAATTTTTACAAAAGAAGGTACTCTCGAAATCAAATTCTATAAAGGGAAAAAAAGTGGGTTTGAAACGAAGAAATCTCTAAAAAAACCTATGTCGGAAAACGGCATAGTACAATTTGTGAGGGCAAGGGATGGCCTTAAAACCTAAAAAAAATTCACTGGGGGAGGAAATATGGTTTCGAGACAAATGATACCAAATGGAAACGAGGAGAAGGAGACAAGAAGGCAATCCCCAATTGGCCAAGGTCGCCCCAGGGGTACCCGCCCTAAGAGGATGAAGAGATAAGTTACGATCACACAACAAAGGAAATACCTTAAATCAACAAAAGGGCAGAGAAAGTATCTCGAAAAGTTTGGCAGCGAAAGGCTCTCGGCATGTCAGGAAAATGAAAATATGGGGAGACCGGCAAATGGGGTGCCACGCAATGGGGGGGTAGAAAACCAGACGTCAAATATTCATGGGGGTCACGAGAAAATCGAGCGGTCTTGTTGGACAAGAAAATCAACCGGGAGAAGGATCGATGCTGCGAAAGTTAAACAAGGAAGCTGGGAGGAGAGTCCGCGGTGGTTTGCGTCGGGCACTGAAACCGGAGGATTCGAAAAAAGAAGGGAAGCCGCCCTGCGCTTCTCTCTGCAAGGGAAGGTACCAAAACAACTCGTTCGAAGGAGGAGAATGGGAGAGGAAGACTTCCTACGGATGAAAAAGGCTGACATTCGCTGCTCATGGGACAGAGGGGGGATGGAGGAGTGAGTCTTCGGCTGGACAACCAGGTGAAACTCACTGGGAAATAGAGAGTCAGTATATAAATCTGAGGTCATCAAAAACACACGGAGGAGGGGAGGGGATCCGCAAGAAGAGGGAGGGGTGGGTTGGTGGTGACTACGCGAGGACCAGGAAGGTGCAAAGCTCCTGCAGGACAGCCAAAGACGGCCAGCGTGGACTTCTCTGTAACAACGTCAGGAGGAGAAAAAACGAGCAGCCAAGGTAGTCCTCGGGGAAAAAGGGGGAGAACTTTTGACCATATCAAGGGGACTTTCGTGTCCAATGAAACGGGGAGCAAACTGCGACGAGCAGGAGCGACCACGAGGTTGAAAAAAAAATCTCGACTGGGGGGGGGAACTGACGAAAAAAGGACGCGCCTCACTACGTGTTTTGCAATGGCAAAAGAGCAAGGCTTGCTTCTACAGGTTGTGGAAAAAAAGCCGGCGAGAGGATGGGTAGAGGGGCATGGACGGGGAGATCGTAGGTTGTGCAAAAAGGGGCGGGGAAAAGTTTAATGGCCACTATTAGCAATCGAAATGGTATCCTCAAAAGGGGACCCGAAGGGCAGATAAGTCAGCGCATGAAGTTGGAAGGGTGGAACTTGGGTGGGGTTTTTTTGGGATCGTAAAATGTCGAGGGCGCACAAGCGATTTGGACAATCTGGGAAGGGGGGAAAGGGAAAGGGAGAATGCGGGTTGTCTTTCAGCTCCAAGCGCGGGGCCTTCGGGATAATTGGAGAGAAAAGATTGGGCCCAAGGGGGTGGAAGGGGGAGCCGAGGCCCTGAAAACTTCCATAACGCGGCAAGCACGGGAGCCTGGCGGTCATCGAACAGGAAAAAGGTCCGTTTCGAAAAAATTGGGGAAAAAAGGGGTCAGTAAACACCTCCCCCGTGGAAATACGGGACAGGGAGGGGGGGGAGACGACAAGTGCCGAGGTTTGGAGGAAATTAAGACAACTTTTCAACACACGGGAGGCCTGGCGAGGAGAAAGGGCTACCTTTGGGGGGGGAAGACTGCGAGTTACTGGAAAATGGGGGAGAAAAAGAACCGGGAAGGACGCTCAATTTGGGGTATGGGGAGGAGGGGATCGACTGCCCCATAAGAGGGAGTCCATGGGGGAAACAGAAAAGGGGAAAAGAAGGGGAGAGCGCATATTGTTCCCCTCGCAACGCTAAGTTAGGAGACGTGAGGCTCGGCCATCTTTAAAGAGAGGCGCGAAAGGTGCGTTTTTAGGGTCCAAGCAGGAACGGGAGATACTTCTTAGAACTGCGTCGAGGGTCAGGGGGAATAAAACCCTCTCAAATAAAGCAAAAACGCAGAATATATAAAAAAGTTCCCGGCGGGGACACAGTAAGTTGTTTCTAGGGGAGGAGATAAAGAGGCAAAAAACAAGGGAGGGAAAATATATAGAGGGGGCATCCCTAAGACCAGCGAAGGGGGGGACCGCGGGGCCCTGGGGGCAAAGTTCTTATGAGAGGGCAGGTAGGGGCGATGAGGAAACGGTGGAAGGGGCCTCCTCGATACATGCGAGGGGGGGAACGGTAACAAACCGACACTAATCGCCCCGAGGGACACCGATCGCCAATTCGCAAGCAGAAAGAGGAAAAAAAAAGCGGGGGGGGGAAAAAATTCTTCGCGCCTTCTTTGCTAAATGATAGGAAAATGTCTTGGTTTTCTAAAATTCCGCTCCATCTCACAGGGAAAACCGGCTGAGGGGGGAGCCGTTGCACTGGATCAAAGGAAGGATATCAGCAAACGTCGGTGTCAAAAAAGTAGAAGCCACTACTCACGGTTTGTTTTGAAAAAAGGGAATTCCGACAAAGATGGAGACCCAGAGGGACTCTGGAACCCATTTCTCTTGCAAACTTTTGGGGGGGGGGAGAGAGGGGGGAACCAAGAGAAAAAACCCTTTCGTTTCATCCCGGAGGAAGGCACTCCGGGGGGGGATGATGGAAGGACAGGAATCCTGATACTTACAAACAGTGGCGGGAAAGCAGGGTTTGAGCGTTCAGTAGCACACAGCGCTGAGCGGGGAAGGACGCCGCAGGGGAATTATGGGGAAAAAAAAGGCCACAAAGGTGCAAAAAAAGGACATTCAGCATCTCAGACGAAAAAAGAAAAAAAAAAACAAAAACCCGGAACACAAGGCAAAATTCAAGTAAAAAGGGTATAGATACATGAGCTGTCGAGCTCGTAACGAGAGCACATTCGAAAAAGGCTATAAATTGCGGCAGAAAAGAATGGCCAAGAACCTCAACGGAGTAGAAACAAAGAAGTTCACCCTTCATTTTAGAAGATACAAAGCGCGCCGGGTGTTTCACACGAGGAGGACGCGAAGGGGAATTCCATAAGGGGACACCAGGAGGGGGAGGGCTCTGAACGGGGTTTAAGGTCAGAACTGAGGGGATAATTTTTAACCAGAGTGAGGGGGAAGCCGAATGAGAGGGGGATCTCTTAAAGGGGGGCATGTCACCAAAGATGAGAAAGGGCTAGGGGATAGACAACACGATGAGAACCGAGGAAGTATAACTTATGAAGAAACCAGTGCTAAAATGATCGCTTAGTAAGCGGAGAGGAGGGGGTTCTCCACTTGGCCTAGGTATCTCTAACCATCGCTTGAATGTCGGAAAGGGGGGGGAAATATCAACTTCTCAAAACACGTTGATTAAAATAGATATAGTTAAGATCCAGCCGAGGCGGCGTTAGAGGAAAAGACCAAGGAAGGAAAGAAATCCTAGAAAAGAAACTACGTCCAAGAAAGGGTTCTACCATGCTCGCCTTTGCATTCAAGGAAGAGGCGGCAAAGCCCGTAAATTCCTCGTAAAATTGGGCGAATGGGCACTAAGAAGAGGGATTGATGCTGGTGATCTCGCACGAAAACCGGAGAACGAAAGGATTGACAGAACAGATACGAGTTGAAAAGAAACGCAAAAAAACGTGGAACGCAGTTCGTTGGGTACATCAGGAAAGGCAAGCCGAAGTGGGGGGGATTAAAAAAGGAAAACCGCGCTCCTTTCATAGGACAAAAGAAGGGGCTACGTATTTTCGGACCGTCACGGTCGGGAATTCAGTTGATAGCCCCATAGGGCGGAAAAAAGTGGCGGGAGAGCCGCAAGGAAAAAAGCGGTCTATAATTCTCAACAGAAGTGGAAACTTTCAGAGGTTATGGAGGTTTGTTGGGGGGTGAGGAGTAACGTAGAAGACCGCATGCTCTGGGGAAAAAAATGGGGGTCAAACAATTGGGGCATGTCGACGATTGGGCGGCGTTAGGGTCCATGCTCAGAACTGTGTCGCGCCTAGTCATTGGGCGAAAAAAAAGAGGGGTGGGAAAGTGATCCGAAGGAACTGGGGGAGGTTCAGAAATCGCACCTCAAACGGATCACTTTACCCTTAGGGGGGGAGGGGAGACATCCTGTTTCTGAGCTGGCGGAAAGGGAAAGGGGAACAAAAAGGGTAAGAGGAGCGACAGGGGGAAAGTTGAAAAGTGAGACGATACAAGGGGCCTAGTATCTGTAAACGCGGGTTCAGGAAACAAAACGTTTGCTAGGGAAATAGGAGAGGTATATATTTGGGAAAAACAATGTCGGGGGAGGGACGTTGAGTAGCCGCTTCCGGATCAATTTGTATGGATATGGTTACAGAGAAGGAAAGGCTCCCTAAAGAGTAAGTTTTCACCAAAGGATCACAATCTCTCTAATACTCGGGGGGTGAAAACGGAGAGCCAAAAAGGAGTGCCGATCTGCATCAAAATGTGAATTCGGGAAACGGCCCGAGCCCAGAGTGTGCAGGGGTTGACGGGGGAGTAAAACAAAACCGCGTTTCAACGACTGGGACTACACGGTCGGAAAAAAAGAACCCGCAAGAAAACCGAATCAGCCGGCCCTGACGGGGACACGGGCCCGAAGTCAGGTTTCTCATAGGGATAGTCGCAAGGTCTCAAAGAGGAGGGGAAAAAGAGAGAGTTTCCAGAATCCAGCGATGAGCCCAAGTGTCCCTCCTCTGCCTTTGGCACGTAGTTATGAGGGGCTTTATGGAGGAGGCTGGAAAAGGACGCAGACCGGGCCGGCCTCTACCGTATAGAAAAGGAGGGCAGGGGGGACTGGGGGGATAGAAAAAGCCTTTAATCTCCCCGCTTTCAAGAATGAGGAAAGTATGCACCGGGAAGATTTCCTAAGACCAAAACTTGGGAACAAAAGGGAGGAGGGGGGAGCTGAGTGCTAAACGTTCGGGAAGCAATTACAGGGTAGTTCCAACGACAGCTAAAGTCCCAGAGAACAATTATAAAACCTTTCTTGGCTCCCGGACTCATACATACAGGGGGGGATGTTCAGGGAAAAAAAGAGAAATCGTAAAGTATACAATACGGTTTGTTAAAGGGACTCGCACCGAAAAATGAGGCGAAACTCTTGAATGAGAAAAAAAAGGGAAAGAATGATCAAATTTTTTCGGTAACCTGTACGTAAAAAAGAGAAACACGAGAAGGGTCGATGCTCCAATAGGTCCGCTAAAGGTGTGGAGAAGAGAAAGGGAAAGAAAGGGAAAGGGGAAAACGAAGACTGGCTTCAAACTGTTGGAACGGCAAAAGGATCCGAAGGCCAGACGCCGACATGGAAAGAAAAAAAAAACCAATCAAAGGGAGGAATGAACGGGAGGCACCCTTTAAACAATCGGAGGATGCAGCCTTAGGGTGCAACTCAAAAAAAAACAGGGGGACGTATGTCACAGGCAAACCGAGGGAGAGAAGGAAGTCTAAAAGAGGACGCATCTGAAAATTGGATAGGGAGGGATAATGGGAGGGGGCATCACCTCAATTTTTCCCACCCAAGGGACTGGGACGCCACGGATCACATTGTCCGCCCCACGCGACAACGGGGAGGGGGTCAATCTCAAAAAGGGGCTCCGCTATAAGAGATAGAGGGAAAAGACACGCCGACGGCCTTCATTTTTCGTAGGCAAAAGGGGAATTCGAACGGCCTGGGAAAGGGCGCTGCAGGTCATGGGCACCAACGCCAAGGAGGCTATATAAAAAACTTCAGGGAACAGGCCCGGAAGTTAACGACAACCTCGGAAGGGGAGAACAGCAAAGAAGAAAGTTTCCTTCTTCTTGAAACTTTCGCTTCGAAAGAAAGTGGAAGAAGTTGAAAAACGCACAGCGCTTGTCGGATCGAGGGGGAACTCAGAGAAAACCAAACAAATTGGGGGGGGGGGGAGGAAAAAAAGGAGATTTGAAAAACAGCCACGTCTCGTCTTACAAGGCCAAGGAGGAGCCGAAGCCGCACCGCCCACGCCAGCATTCTAATAAGCCGAATGTCGAAACTTCACTCTTCAGAAAGGGAAGAAGGAAGAGACATTGAAGGGGGCCCAGTCCTCTATGCTTGTTTGACGACTGGCGAGAGAAGCGCAGGGAGGCTTCACGAGGAAGGTTGAGGAAGCCCTGTGGAGAATGCGGAAAAAAATGACCGATCTCGAAGGGCACTTGTGGGAGGTGGGGAGAACGAAAGTAAAAGGCATAAATTGGGGTTATTGAAAAAAAAAGACATTCCGAGGGGTGACATAGGAAGAGGGGAGGAGAGGTGAGGGTGAGACCTACCTTTCTTTTAAACAGTGGGCGTGGGGAAGTTAGAGAACTCGCAAGCTAGAGCGCCGCTGGCCAACATTTCGGTTTACTTTTAAGTAAAGGGGAGGTTGGTGGTGAATCGTACTGAGAAGGGGGATGTCACTCATTAAGTTTGTGAAAAGGGGGGGGGACGATTTGGGGAGCGGAACGGATCTTCGTTGGATTCCCATGCGAAGCGCCTGTCGAGAAGGGGGGCCGAAACAGGGGACGAAGATGGTAAAGGGGAGCAAAAAAGTGTCCTTTCCATAACACGCAGTCACTAGAAAAGGGACGTGAAACAGCATATTCATTGTTTCCCGCCTGGGCATGTCTGGAAAGACAAGGGGACATTCAGACAAGGGATTTGCACTATACATAGGTTGAATCCGAGGTAAAATTGGGGGGGGGGGGGGGGGGGGGTTTCGAAAAAATGTTCAACACTTTAGGTAAGTCTGGGAGATTTAGAACATCGGGGGGGACTTTCTGTTGAATAACGGACGGGTAGACAGAACCAGGGAGCTAGAAAAGAGGGGGAATTAACGTGGAAAGAGAGGAGACCATTTAGCAAGTCGGAAATTTTGCCGCTCCAATTAAAAGGCCGCGACATTTTCCAAGCCAAAAAAAAGGTGCTCCGTGAGAACTCCGGGACAGATACTGAATGACTTGGGGGGGGGGGGTTCTGGTCATTTTAAACAAAGAAAGTTGGAGGGGAAACCGGCGCGGAAAAAATAGGTGGGGGGGGCACAGGCCCCCTCAAGACGAAAGCCCTTCTACATCATAAGAGAAAAGGTAAAAAAATGGGCCCCCCCCCAACCGCGGCCCTATTGGGTGGGATCATCGGGCAGGGTTCCCATCTCGAGGAAAAAGAAAAACGGAGGAGGGAGAGAGTATTACGTCCAGATGGCGATAACTGGGAACCGGACTGGGGAAATTGGCTACAGGAATTATGAAATTAAGATACTTGAATTGCGAGGGGTCTTAAAACCTACCCGCCACACACGAGAAGGATAGGAAGAAAGATGCTGTGGGAACTACAATAAATGGAAGAAAGGGGGAAGGGGAAGTGAGACGTCCACTTGACGAGAATAAAGCGTCCTGAAGAAGTGACCATACCTTTTATTTGATAGGGTTAGTTGAAAGAAATGACAAAGGGGGGGAGGTGAAATTTTCTCCCGCTAGTAGAACAATCGTACGGAATCAGGAATCCTTTTGCGGGGTACGATAAACATGGCACAAACGGAGACAGACAAGGGGTAGTTACCTCAAGTGTTGGTTAGAAATGCGCTGTCAAGAAAACATTATTGATGCATCAAGTCAGTCTTCTCAAGCACGTGCAAGGGATAAAACGGTGGGGGGGAAACATTAACAAACCATCTCGAACAAAGCGGGGAATTGCTTTGGCTTCCTGCGGGGAGAAAGAGCGAGTGGGTGGGATAAATGAGGGACCTAGACCAGGTAAGCGGAGCTGAAAACTTGCAGGGGAGTTTCTAACAATTTATAGCGAGAAGAAAAAAAAGGCGGAGGGACAGCAACGCCGGGAATCAAAGTAAGTTTGCCACATAGAACCATGTTCAAAAGAGAGGAGGTAGGCCTATAAAAAGTGGTTAACGGAAAGAAACACCGCATACCCGAAGGAAAAAAGGACAAAACTATTCAAAAGGGGGTAGAACATTCTTTGTCACTGACCTCGCACATGTGCGGAGAGAAGAGGTTCGCAGAAGTTCCAACGAAAGTGGAGGTCGAAAAATAAGGCAGCCCTTAATTTGTCAAGAAAAAGTTAACGCGCCGCGCAAGGTTCAATGAGAAACAGGGTCGTTGCTGAGTAAGCGATGAAAAACACAAAGGGCCTGCGCGTCGGGCGGTAAGGTCGACCGGGAAGAGTGGGGAAGGAATAAGTGAGGCTCGGAGGCCAAGGGAGGAAAAAAGAAAATACAATCCGATGTCAACGACTTCGGAAAAAAGGGGAAAAGAAGGAAGGGAAGGGACTTCCGCTCCGTTAGTGAAAACAATGCAAGGAGTCCATTCTCTGTCTTCGTCGCCGAAGGGATTGAGAAGCCGGGGACGACTGGTAAAAAGGGCTA
>Ga0179591_1156006_pt1 | contig 13685 bp, 13 predicted proteins | sample CZOMad2_1_08_16f_FD_182891 | JGI IMG/M metagenome (GOLD analysis project Ga0179591, IMG submission 182891) | Vadose zone soil fungal communities from Angelo Coast Range Reserve, California, USA - CZOMad2_1_08_16fungal (PacBio error correction) | ecosystem: Environmental > Terrestrial > Soil >...
CAAAAACACGTCGTGTCTCGAGGAGGAACGGAAAAGGGGAAAATCGGGGGGACACAGCAATCGAGTACGAGGGAGGAAGAGCTAATTCATCTTTAAAGAAAAAAAGCTTGGAAAAAAGATACTCTGAAAGTCGACGGGAGGACCAAGACGAGACCAGGGGTACGGCTCAACAGAAAAAACATAGTGAGTTAGGCAATGAAAAGACAAAAGGTACACAAGCGCAAAAACTCCAGTGGATTTTTCTTGTCGAGGGGGGTGGGGGGGGGGAGAGCACGAAGGGTGAGCGGGTGTCAACTGAGGGGGACAGAATAATCAACAAAGTGCAGGGGGGGCCTGTTGGGGAACGGATTAACAAGCATCAGAGGATCTGAGCGAGGTGGGACCGCGCGGGACGGTCGGGAAAAAAAAAGGATTACCGAGAAAATGGAGGGAGGACACAAAGACCGAGGCCCTGCGAGTCACGAGGAGCCGTCGCAAGCCATGCCTGGAAAAAGAAACGCGGCAAGTTCTTCGGGGTGAAACTTCTTGAATTACATTCAAAGAAGAAAAGGGAAGCTGTGCGGGGTAATAGCCCTTCACCTGTTCGTAAATCGAGCATGAAAGTCTGACGGGGAGATGATCATCAGGACATGAGAAGGCTACAGGGGAAAGATGTGGGTTCTTGCTTGGGCTTCATATCAAAGACCTGGCCCGAGTCTCTCACAACAAGGCAGCAGAGAAAAAAAAGGCAAAAAAAAAAAAACACCCAGAAAGAAACCCCAAAAAAAAAAAAAAAACCACACAACCCACCACCACAAAAAAAAAAAAGAAAAAAAAAAAACAAAAAAGAAAAACCCACCCAAGAACAATAGTAAAATCCATAGAAAAAAAACCACCACACCCACCACCACGGCTTCATAAAGAAAACAAGCAAATGAAGGGGGGTTACTTCTCTCTTTTTGTAATCTCAATTGAAAGCCGCTAGTGCGGACGCAGGACCTGGTTCGGACACCACAGTAGGGCACAAAAGAGAGACAGGAGTCACAAGTTCGTATACTCTGACTATTTGATTTATTCAGCCTGGAGCAGGAACAATCATCGTAAAAAATCGTGGGGAAAAGATCGACAGGGAGGAAAATTATCGTCAGGAAAACGCGAAAAACCTAAGTCACGGATGGAGAGCTAGGCCATTCAGGCGAGGATTGAGGCGGGGCAGCGGAAGCGAATCATCCTATCGCCCAGACAACGAGACGGGAAAAGCAGCCTAAGAAAACAGTCAAGACTTGCCAGACCTTCGAAGGGTCACCTTAGGGGGGGGTTCTCAAAAAAAAGGGGGGAAGGCGGATCACGAGAGAACACGGCCGCGGCATTGCGCAGCCTGCGGAGAGCCCAAAAGATCCCAGTGACAAGACGTGTCGACCTAATAGGAGGAGAACACCGGGTTGGCCGTGAGAGGTAAGGTCGACAAGATCCAAGCCTGACACTAACAGAAGCTCAGGTCGGGATGGTCAGAAAAAAGTTATATAGACCGCGTAGGGCAGTTAAATGCCGAGGTCTGGTCGATGCTGCGGAAATCCTCGCTAGGCCGTCCGACCAGAACAGCATAACTCCACAAAAAGAAAGAACGGGGACGATATAGTCTACACCTTAACTAAAACACTGCACGTCGTTGAAGGGGCATCGAGGGAACATAACAGAGGAGGGATCTTGACGGTCTGTACATCCCAAGTGACACGACCTTAGAAGCCGAGCTGGTTGAAAGGAGGGAAGTCCTCGAACTGTCCGTCTCTGTCAGTCTCTCAGGAGGAAAAGGATAGGAATTAGACGCAAGGCGGCCGGGAAGCGTACTATATATCGCAAAAGCTCTCGCAGAAAAGAAGGTACCGACCCAGAGGGATCCCGAACGCGGGAGAAACGTCGGGCTATCTCTGTGGCCTAACTCCTGGTAAGGGGGCATCGCACAGGTGGTGATCTTATCGGATCCGGGACTTAAATACAGGATGGGGGGAAGAAGGCAAGAGGGACATGAAGTCATTTTGCGAAACTTGCTTTCCGATGGGACCGAGACTGAGGGAGGGAGGAACGAATTCGGGAAACGAGGGGTAAAAGGGAGGGGGCGCAGCAACATACAAACCTTGACCGTCCTATTACTGAAAAAAAAAACGCCGGAGGACGGGGCTGGGAAACGCAACAAAAAACTACCGGGGGGGAGAGGCCGGCAAAAAGGAGCCTTGCGGATAGTTTCACGTTACTGTGGGCCAAGAAAGACAATGTCAAACACTCGACGTCTGTGGGGGGAAGGTCGGCGGTTCAGGGACCTTGGGCGACTACGAAAAAAAAGAAACGCGCCGCTGCATCCGAGTCGACAGGGAAACTCCTAGCTAGCATTTCAGGGTAAGGATGCTCGAGACCAAAGAGGAGAAGAGACCGGGTGGTCTACCGTTTCTCTGACTCCGGAAAAACTCCATACATTGTTCGCAGAAAAAAACCGAGGGGAGGGAGGCCGTCAACTACTACTAGAGACCTCCGCACATCCCCTTCGTTCAAAAGGAGATTAAGAAAAAAGAGGACCGGACCGCTAAGGAGACCACCAAGACTCGCAGACCCTCAAACGGAATAAGTAGTCCGGATTAAAAGGAGAGGAGTATCTTGTTGTACATCGGGACGTGATCGAAAGGGACATCAACTGGAAATCCTTCGGAGGCGTGCGGCGGGGGGGGAGAGAGCGGGGGTAGTGGAAGCCTTCCTCATCCCGGGAGACATGAATACGAACAGAGGGTTTTAAAGTAACTGGGGCGTCACGGCTGGGACACCCTCCCTAGGGCAGACAACCTCGGGGTAGGAGAGCAATAACTAATGAGCAGCAAGAATCTTGAGGTAAGGGTATTTCTCCGCCAGGGAAAGATGGGGGACGGGGGGGGGAGGTCACTAGTGAGAAAGGTAGAAAGGTAGGAACACTGCACTCTCCTGATCTCGTACTGCTAGGTTTATTGCGGGATCAAGGTGCAGGATACATGAAAACAGGTACGAGCAGAAAAGGGGATCCTGGCCCGCGTAGAAAAGCGAAGGTATTGGGGGGGGGGCGGTAACAGAACGTCTATCCTTGGGGGTGAGGGACCTTTGACAATGACAAGAGGGCAACGGACTTGGATGGGGGAAAGAGCAAAGAGCGTTATTCAACTAATTTAGAAGTCCAATTGACTAAAACAGATAAGGCCTTTCATATCATGGGAGGAAAAGGTAGGAAGGAAAGGGGCCGGAAAGACGGGATAGTCAACGGGTTCCTGGAGTCTGGCGAATACCCTCTCAAAAGGCAAGCGATTCCAGGATCCGGATGTAGGCACGCACGCAAAAATTCTCGCCAAAAACTCGTGGAGAAACGTCCGAAGGGTAAAACTGAAAGGAAACCTTCTTCTAAAAAAGGAGGCACGATACAGGGGGGGGAGAAAAGTCTACCGCTTGAAACGTCCTCCGATAAACGACCCAGGAGCGTAGTCGACCAGGTCAGGTAAGGTATGAGGAAGCCGGTAGGGGAAGGAGGGGGGAGAGTGCCTTCATCGAGGGGCGGAGGAGGGGGCGAAAAGCTCTAAGCACGGTGGAAAGCCCGCGTAACAGGGTAGGTTGCACGGGAGTCTGCGCAGAGGGATTAGATGATCTGTCTGGTTAGCTTTCAAATCGGGGGCGGAGGGAAGGGAAGGGTAGTAGACGATCGTCAAGGGACGCCTACTGCTGGATCGACTTAACAGACCTCAGAGACCTGAGGAAAAAGGGGGAACCGGCGGAGCAAAAAAGAAGCTTCGAAGGAAGCCCAGATCCTTAACCCCTTGAAAACTGACTAGGGTCTCCCTAAAAAGGGGACTTATCCGGGGGGTCAGAGCGACGGAGAAAACTGAGCATTATACCGTGTGAGATCTCTGTAAGAGAGAGGGTAAAAAGAGGACAACCAGAAGGATAAGCGCCGGAGTTCAATCTCGGTCCCCGTCCACGGGTGACCTGATCCGCAGAGAGTGGAAGCGGAAGTCGATTACTGACGGAGGAAGGCTTACGTACGACAAAAAAGAAACACAACCTCTAATCTGGAAGGAAAGAGAGGAGCCGCAGTGCGTCGTGCGAGCCACATCAGTACGTTCAGGGGGAATCATGGGGTCGAGAGTTAGAAGAGATACCGAGATCTGCTTGCATCCAAAAAAAAAGGTCGGCTGAGATCGGTCGGGCAGATTGGGGAAGAAGCCCACGTATCTCTTCTGCACCGATCGCTTCCGGTCCCTTCGGCTACAATACGACTGAGCCACCTGCGGAGAGCACACTTGAGCATTAACCCACTTATATTGCGGGTCTGGGTGGGGTGGAGGTGATTTCTTCTCACCTGGAACCTCCTCCACAAAGGACGATCTCACTTCCCGAATAAGGCCGTTCGGTCTCTCTTGGTAACCATTTCGGGAGGGGTTAACTCTCAGCCGTAGGTTTCTACTCCACTGTTCCTACGCAGAGGGGTAAAATCCAGAGCAGTGACCGACCAAACGAAAAAAAAAAGAAAGGGCGGACTTTGAGGGAAAGGGGAAAGAAAACTGGCTTTGACCCACCGTCTCCTTTGCCGGCCTGCCGGTCGACTGAACGCATAATGATTATTTTGCCGGGGCAAGGACGCAGGATCGAAAGTCTTAGCAGGCCCGTTCAGGGAAAGAAGGGTTGTCCCCACTGGAAGGTGGACGACTCAGGCCACAGGAAAGAATGACACAAAAAAAAAAAAAAAAAGTTCTCTCATTTCGTGAGGCAGGGTGATGCTTCGTTTCAGCCATCGCGAAAAAAAGCAGGAGACGCGAAGCGGTAAGCTCTGCTGCGGCTTCGTCTTTTGGAGGGAAGGGCGCATCCGGACTCACCACCTAGAAAAAGAAATACAAAAAACAGTGGGAACCTGCAAGTGCATCTACTAGAGCAGGGAAAAGACGTAGCCGCCGACCGGAAGAAGGTGCTCTGGTTGACAAATCACTACGAAATCCGAAACCAGGGGGGGGGGGGGAAGGCACGGCTAGCGGACGATACTTCAGCGTGAAAGCAGGTCCGGACGGCGAAAACTTCGATTGTCGCCTGCGGATATTGGAGCCAATCAAACCAAAAACGGTGAGGTCCATCCGCGAGTCACGAGAATCGGCTGGAGACGAGGGGAGGGGTATAAGAACGAACCGGAGACTCTCTGGCGAGATAGAAAGGGAGGAGCGCGCAGCGAGGAAATAGTAGGCAAGCACCCGAATAGGAGTAGCTGAGTAGGTCTCTGGGGCCACGCGAGAAAAAACCCGCTTCAAGTAGGACTTCTAGGGAGGGCGGGTAGAGAGGTCCCAGAAGAACCCGTGATCGCAAAAGTGTGAGACTGCTGGTCAAAAAGGCGTGTCCGATCCTCCGGAATCGACGAGGGAACGCTTTGGCCGCCGGTGTCTAACGAGTATGTGGGGTGCGAGCTTGCTTTGAGTGGAGGAATTGGGAATATCAAGTGGGGGTGCGGTGCCGCAATCCAGCAAGAAGAGTCAGGCGACGTAAGCAGCCTAAACTAGGGATTGCAGATCACGTCTTCGACAGGTCGCGTCCGAGGACACGATAGCGTCGGGGGCAGGCGCATTCCCACGACGACGACGTACTATAAGCCAGCAAGGACAGAACAACCATAGAACGGAGGTCTGCGGGGAAAAAGGCGGTGTATGGGGGGGGTGCAGAAGCGGCGAAGCGAGGGACGAGATGCAGTAGGACCATGCGCAGGGCTAGGGGACTAAAAAAGAGAGAGATATCAAAAAAAAAATGGTATAAAGAGAGAGATACAGAAAAGCGCGAAATGATACACATACAAAAAAAAAACAGAACCAAACCCAAACCACGAAAAACAAAACGAAAAGGCTGCGAGGTAAAAAAAACAACCCCCCCGGAAGGGAGCGCCGGCCAGGACACCAGCCCGACGCTGAAAAGCAGGAAATCGATTAAAAGGGGAAAGGATATCTGACGATGAGCCTCCTCGAGGGAAGCGCACACGGCGAGCCGGATCCTTCCCAATTCTGCCAGCGTTTCAGCCTAAAGCCACTAATCAAGATGATCGCGCGGACGTCGCCGAAACGAGGACTCTGGTAGTGCTCACAACACACACGTTCAGAGCCACAAGAAAGATAGAAAACCTAGGAAACATAAAGTCGACAAACGTCTTCAATGTAGTTCCTGCTGAGTGGCGTTACCGTACTCAAAGCAATTAGAAAAAAATACTAAAACTGGACAGTACACGAAGGCGATCACGTAGTCGTAATGACTCTGTATCTCTTCTAAGTGACCCACTACATGAGCAAGGAGGGCGTCGAGGCCGACGGAAGACATCTCAATCGCTCTGGGTCCTTTGATACTAAAGTGGATCGAGTTCTAACTTTCGGATTACCTCAGAGAGAAAAGAGGAGTCGACGAACAATGAAACTAGAGGCACGACCGCGCATGGAGGTACCGCGGCCGGGAAAGAAGAAAGGGTCTCTAAACATCCATACGCAGGGCGACAGCGGAGGGGCCAAAAAGTAAAGATACGCGAATGCTCTTAGCTACATTGGAGCGGAGGAAAACGAACTGCTCTCTCTGGGGGAAATCGTTGAAGGGAAAGGGGAGCCAGTAAAAAGGTCTCTGAGGCGCTGGGCGATCTCTTAGAGGAGTAAAAATAGTCGAAACGTTATGATTGAATTGGGGGCGGATTAATGGGGGAACGATACAACAAGCAGAAGCAAAGATCGCCGACGAGGTTCGCCGCCTTCGCTCTGGGTGTGAATACCCACATATCACAGCTCAGAAACTGGGTTCCCGACTGGATGACGAAACACCAGAGGACGTCTTCTTGGGCTCCGGAATCAGACCGGGCTGCAAACAAAAACATGCGACGACAAAAAGAGGCGGACTGATGGTGTCGCAAACAGGACACGGAAACAGTCCTCAAGGGGCAGCAGCCGTGGACCAGCGGCGTCGCGGTGCGGAAAGGAGCGGGCTTGTAATCCAAGAGGAGGCGGACCCGGGACGCCTCGGAATTCGACACGGGGGCGACCAGCGAATCTCGGCAGTTGGCGTGGAAGGTGGAATAGAAGACGAGGAGGCCCTTCTCCTCACCCTCCCTGACCTCCACCTGTTTTGCCGGCTCCGGTTTGGCCTCACGTCCCTCGGTCGACCGGGGAATAGTCTGGTCTAGCCTACGAGGTCAAGGTAGAAAAATGAAGCTACGGTCCTGAACACAGGAGGGGTAAAACCTAACCATGTAAGCCGAGGGACGCTTGTGGCGGAAATGCAGGCGAAGAACGGGAATCTTGGGAAAAGGGGAATACAACCGATGGGCCTAATGAGAGTTACGACACAAGGGAACTGCAAGGGGCTGGGATCAATCTGGACCTGTTCTCGTTCAGACTGCACTTTGGGTAGGTAAACAAGACGGTACAGAGACGGCGTAGTAGCGCCTTTGAAAGAGTAACGCATCGGGGTACATAAAGAAACCAGGATATAAAAGGGGCCCGAGAGAAGACGGCCGGGATCTGGGGAAAAATCTCTGACAAAACCTCCCCAAAAAAGGGGGGGGGTAAACTAGATGAAACATAGAACATTATAACTGGGAGCGCGACGTGAGAGCGGACCACTGATGACCAGTTACAGTCGCAAATCTTTAGAAAAAAAATTAAACTAGGGGGGGGGAAGCGGAGTCAGGACGGCGCAGACGGTACCTGCTGCGAAGGAGCTACGGGGACAAGGAGATCCGAGGGAGGGGCTGTCCATGAAGTATTGTGATCGGGTCGGAACAATGAGGGTCTTCCCGTCCAAATGAAGCCAATCGAGTCCTACAGAAACTGCGAAAAAGCTCAAGAATGGAACTACCCAGGGGACGCTTAGATTGTGTGCTAGAGAAAGCGGGCAAATAAAAAAAAGACATAGTCTTGCTCTTCAAACGGGCACGAAAACGCCGGCGCACAGAAACGTTAACTCACCCCAATGAAAAAAGGCTCGCAGACGCGAAGGAGTTCGATTAAAATCCGGGGAGGTACAATCTTACTCTCTAAGAAATGGAACCTCTCAGCCTAAAGGCCGGTCAAAAAAACCCGGAAGTGATCCACACCAAGAGGGCGACAGCGTTCATATCATCAGGGAACGCCACTAAGTTAAGAGGGTGGCACGGGATCAGTAAACAGACCACCCACAAGGGAACCAACACAAACCCCAAAACCCCCCAAACCACACAAAGCAACCCCACCCCAACACACCCCCACACCAACAAAAAAAAACCTACAAAAAACCCCCCCACAAATACCCGGCCTGAGGGCACCGAGTTCAATACAAACCATGAAGGGTCATTGCGCGGACCTTCGGCGCACTCGAAATGCAGATACTTATGAATAGTGGCCCATCATGGTACCGGGATAAAGAAGGTGAAGACGGGGAACATCCAATGGCCTCTGGGGGGACCTATTAAAACGTCAACACTAAAAAAAGCCTGCGACTGGCTTTACACGAAAACAAACAAAAAGAAAGGAGCGGAACAGAAGCCCGGGTCAGATAGGGTACCTGAACGGGGGGGTCCGACAAACTAAAAGATCTTATCTAAGAAAGGCAGAGGGTCCAGGCGGGTCTGGAAAAAACTTCTGGAACTAACGAACAACGGCCCAAGACTATGGCTCAGACAAGTTAAATAAAAGGACCGCAGGAGTTCGGCGGCGAGCAGTCAAGATTCCGCGCACCAAGACGGCGTCTCGCGCCTTTTGTCTAAAAAAGCAGGATCCGGCATGGAGAAACACTCCCCAGGTTTCTGTGAACTCCGAGGAGGGAGACAGGGCCGTCACTAGCAAAGGCGACCGCAGGAAAGCTCGAATGCTGTTAACCATGAAAGGGTCACCGACCGGAACGTCGAAACGCGATCAAAAAAAACAAAACCTGGATGAGAAAAAAGAGGAGGGGTTGAGAGCGGTCGTGGTGGCGAGGGCTGGCGCTTATCAAAAGAGACGTGCAGTAGGGGAGCGTGAGGGGAGGTATGGAGTATTGAATGGGAAGACGCACAGGAGCCTTAGTAAAACAAGTCTTAAGAGTGGGTATAAACGAGGTCGACAACCCGTCGAGAGCCCGCGTGGTAGCGCTAATACCGGTGCAGCAAAACTCTAAGAAGCGGAATGGAGGATCGCCGTCCGAGCGCGGTGCTGGCAGTGTGCCTTTGAGGGGGCTGCATGGGGGGGCAAGAATTAGGGAAAACTGCACATCCATCCTTCAGCGAAAAGGATCGGGGGCGTTCTGGGGGAACCGTGACACATGTCATGTCCAACCCCACCTCACCAGCCCCTTTCTACCTTTCGCAACTTCATGGGGCGTCCCGCCGTTTATGGTGGGTTACAGGGGAAAAACACCGGGTAGACTGCCGGAGCGGGTTGGCGGGGGTGCACCACAAAAACGTAATAGTGACCTCGCGTAGAAGGGGCAGGGTGCAGGGGGTGGACGGGAAAAACTCGCAGCGGTAAATGAAAGTGTCAACTTTATAGCGCTGTTCGCTGCGACATGCTGAAGAATCCCCGGCATCTAGCAATACGGGACAGAATGGGGGGCAGAAATGACCCGGGGCCTGAGAAGCATTAGGTCAACCGGTGGGAAAAAATCGCTAATATGAAAGCAGCAAACATCAGGAGCGGGGGCCATCTGGGTGAAAGACAACGTACTACTCCAACTGATGCGAGCGGGGCACAGCCTGAGATCTCCGCGGGGGCGTGCCGGAGAAATTAGGGGAAAATCGTGCAGCTTCTATCTGAAACTCAGGGCCCTCCTCGGCGGAAGAAAATCGGCCCTTCGACCGTCTTGTGGCTCTTCGCAAGTCCAAACTGCAGGACGTCCCGGGGGGCACGGATGGCGTTAACTTGGAGGTTCTCCGGTAGGGCTGCAAGGACCACTATCTGGCTGGGGCTTTTAACGAAAGATGCTCGCACAAGCCGTGCACAGCCTCGGAAAAAACTGGGGTGACTGAACTGGTCGAAGAATCACGGTCTTCTTAGATTAAGGCATTGCAGTGAGACATTGTTCCAGGTTCGTGAGGTGAAAATGGCTCTCAGCGGTCGGCGTAAATCTCTGTCACCATAGGGGGGAAAGGGGACGCAGACGGGGATGCCTGGCCACGAATCAGGGATAGGGGGTCCGAAAGGCCGAAGGGGCTGAGGGACCGCCTAGACCTAAATGGCCAAATTTTTTGTCACGCAGAGTGTCGCCAAGTGCCTTTCAAGACTGTCGTTCATTTCCCTTAATACGTTGTCCACCGTACGTAAGCAGCCTGTTAGGAGAGGGGGGGAGTAACGATCGACCGGTGATGTGGCGAGAAAAAAGCAATAAGCGCGCAGGGCCTAAACGGAAAGGCTAGCTTCAAAACGTCTCAGAAGTAGGGGGACAGTTAGTTATGCAGAAGGTCCGTGGTGGGGACTAAACGAGTGAAAGGCGGGACGGAGTGTCGTAAGACTTGATCTGCGAACATAATCTCTTCGGGGGAAATCTCCGACGTTCCCGCACTCGATTCCTCCAAGGTAGACATTGAGAAAGGCTAGGAAAAATCCGTTTCTGTGGGAAAAAGGGTTGAGAAGAATCAGTGCTGAAACTGAAGAAAAACACGTTTATCGCTGCAGGTGGGCACCAACACTGCCAAAGTAGGCAAGGGTTATGAGAAATCAAGACCCTGGCCGGTCAGAACGCACCCGTAGAAGTCTTGACTGTGGAACGCGGCCGTGTCACGGACGATGCGAACCTGGGACCTCTTTGCCAAGCGGTGACAAAGGATGCACAAAAGAAAGCCGTTCCACCAAGGGCAGGCCCGGGTAAAAACTCTAAGCTTGGAAAAGGAAAAGCGGGGACCATGACTAGCACCACGACGCGCAGGCTGTCGCGTTCATCGGGCGTCAACGTCCGTGGCTGGTCCCCGGTGCCGCCGACGCTCGGGGGAACAGAACAGACCCACCTTGGATCAACATACCGACGCAGGGGAATAAAAGGGGATAAGGGACCTGGGCGCAGTAGCCTTCTGCAGGAGACGTTCTAACTGCAACTATCTGGCTGGTTTCGGGCTAAGAGGGTAGCTCAAAGAATCGCGGGGGACGCCGTAAGGAATGGACGACGTAAGGGCGGGAACTTCCCGTCAGCGTGACATAGTCATCTTATCCTAAAATAGTGTTCGAGCACGGGGTCCTAAACTCGAATCAAGCGGCCAGCGAACGGGCGATAGGCCGTACTTAAGGGACGGGGGCTTCGCCCTAAGCCGCCGCAAACGGCCGTTCTAAGGGGCAAATCGCAACACGTGCAAAAAAGTTCGACCTCTGGGACGGTGGCGCGGGACGAGACTAGGACCCAGAGAAGTCACGCACGGACGTGACGGAAATCGTTACCGGAAAAGGGCCGCGGGGCGCTGAGAGCACACAATGCGGCCGAAACCGATAAGGGGGGGGCCGATCAAGGGGCAGCCGGGAAACTTGGCACGAAGCTCCTTGGAAAAAAAAAGATGTCTCATTGTCGGATAAACTGGGTCGAGCCACCGCTTTTAGTTAAAAAAGTTAAACTGGGGGGGGACTGGCGGAGCCAACTCTGCGGGCAGATCTCTAAGGAGACTCCGGGACAGGTGTGCGTATAAAAATAAAAGGAGAGTCGGTCGAAAAAAAGCAGTCGGGTGGGGGAGATCGGAAACGGACGGCGGACACGAGAGCGCAGAAGTCGAAAACAACAAGAGCGAAGTAGACGTCCGCGACGGGGCCGTCGATCAATAAGAAGCCAAAGAATTGAGCGGGAAACGAAGAAATGCGTCGCCGGGTACGAACCGTCGGGATACGGCGGGGAGAGAAGGAACCTGGGATACGCCTGGAAACGGGCAGCGAGGATCAGCTGCCGGGAAAATTCGGCACTAGTAAAATATGTCAGTCTTGTGAGGGATCCGTCACGACTTCCGGACCAGTGGGGGGTCGGAGGGGATTGTCTCTGGAAGAGATTTACGTGCTCAGTGGGGAACTGGTGGTGGGCTGCAGAGCTGACGTTGGTGGGGTTCACCTCAGAGGGATAGGCTGGTCTGTCGAAACGGTCATGAACGCGGGATGAGGGTGGACTGTCGCTCAAATATGGCAAGGATCCGGGCATGGTTTTCCAGGAGGATTCAGAGGTTCTCGTAAAGTAAGGCGGAATCTCGGAGTCAAAAATATATACCTAAACAGACTGCACTGGATTATACTAGTAAGCGGAAGCGGGGGGGGGGGGGGGACTTGAGTGGTTTGGGGGTGTGAAAAGGGAAAGAACTATCGAAAGAAGGTTACGGAGAGACTTAGAAAGCAAGGCGCTGATGAGATCAATTGCTTCATCAAGATGATGGCAAGGTCCGGCTATCTCTCTCAAACCACCACCACTGATGGGATTAGAGGCGGGGAGGATAAGAACGCTAACTTCTCAAGCTCGGGATCCTGCGGATGAACGCAGAAGCGCCGACGTCAGCACCACAGACGTCTTCCCGAAAGGCCTTCGGACGGCCGTAGGGGGGCGGTCGACAGATTGGGGTGCATACAGGGGGCGATGAGGGGGAAATGCGTGCGATCCGTCACACATGCGACGCTGAAAAGGACTCAAAAAAACAACGGATCTCAACCGTCGCCGACTAGATCAAATTAGAAACTCCAACGCCACGGAGGATTCCCTCAGCTCCGAGTGCAATCACAACGAAAATCTAAGAGGGTACGAAAAAAGAAAACGCGTTTCGACACTAGGGCAGGGGATTATAAGGGTAAAGAATCCAGGGTGCCCGCAGGAACAGAATACGGGAGAACGTGAAAGGAAAATAACGTGCAGACATCACGGACACATCCGTAGGGGGGGGAGCTCGGCAAGGCTAGCGCGGGCATGGGCAAGAGCAGGACATACTCAAGCGAGGAAACGTAAACGTAACGGTGACGATCTGCGGAAGCCGCGCTCAGGGGTATACGAGGGTGGCTCTAGATCGGGCAGGGCACGGCGTGGGGGATCCGAGGACTCCGGAGACAACAGCGGGAAAAGACGAGGTCGTCCACGCATCACCTGAACTCAGGTCTAGAGAAAAATGGAAAGACGATCGTCAGAGAAGCGCCTGACGCGCGCGGCCCCGTACACTCCCTATGTTCAACTGAAAATTAAGAAGTCATTAGACAAAAGTTAGAAAAAAACGGCGGAAAAAAGTACTACTTCTACCGTGCGCCGGGACTCATACTTCTGCTGGAGGAGGGTCAAGGGCAAGCGGCTCAATGGCAGTAAAGGGTACCGTAGACCGGGACCAGGCTAGGACGGCGAGTAGGAACGTTATATCAGAGATCTACAGGGGACAATGTGTTGATCTGATTCAAAAGGGAAACAACATTATCAAAAATTGCCAACACACATAAAAAAAACAAAAAACACCTCCACGGGCACAAGAAAAAAACAAAAAAAGGCAACAAACGGAAACACCACAAACTAGGAGAAGGGAGAAGTACCGCACGTCGCAAAACAAAACATAAAAAAAAAAATACGAAGTCACACACACACACGCAACACACCCGCAGACCGCAACAAGGTAGCCAATAGTAGTCCCGAGTGTAGCAACAGACGCCCACAACTAAGACGACGGGCGTCTGAGGACCAAACGTGTCGCGGACTAGCCTGGGGTCGAGCCGGAGACATGGGGCAATACAGAAGCAGTGGGGTCAATGGGGCAC
>Ga0179591_1300423_pt1 | contig 13684 bp, 15 predicted proteins | sample CZOMad2_1_08_16f_FD_182891 | JGI IMG/M metagenome (GOLD analysis project Ga0179591, IMG submission 182891) | Vadose zone soil fungal communities from Angelo Coast Range Reserve, California, USA - CZOMad2_1_08_16fungal (PacBio error correction) | ecosystem: Environmental > Terrestrial > Soil >...
AAAAGTGGTTAAAAACTAACCAATGGGAAACAACCAGAGGGAAAGAGGGCAGAAGAGGGAAAAAAGTTCCATAAAATTCCCCGTTCAAATGGGAATAGACGAAAAAAAAAAGAGGGAGCGTCAAAGTAGCAGGATTAGGGAATATGAGAAAGATGAGTCGTATGTCAGGAAGAAAGAAAAAGTCTTATAAGAAAAGGACGGAGAGCTAGGCATTTCGGGAGAGTTCAAGTCGGAGGGAGGAGGGTGGGGAATACCCAGGAAGGTGCAAACATTTTGCCAAAAGAGGTTGGGAGTTAGGAAGGATTCATGAGAAAAAAAAAATTATTACTCGAGACATCAAGAAGCAGGAGCAGCACGAAGAAATACATGGGCATGGAGCGAACCTTGATGAAAATGAGGCAAGGAGGCCTTAGGGGGGATAGGGGAACGAAGAAGGTCTAGGTCTCGACATTACACTGGAGAATTCAAGGAAGAATTGGGATCTTCTTTGAAGGGGGTCGAAGGGGGAGAGAAAGGACACCAAAGGCACAGCTTTAGGAGGACTTGAAGAGGGTCCTTTAAAAGAAGGAAGGTACTTCTGTCTTAAGGAGGAAAAAGCTGAAAAGAAGAAACAAAGAAAGCTCGAACAGAGAGGGGGAGAACTATCAGGAAAAAAGTTCCTCAAGCTTCAAATGAGGACAAGGACCATTATGGTGTTCAAACGGGAAGAAAGGGAAATAGAGAAGGGCGGTCATTAGATCTAAAACAACCGAAGATTGGATGAAGAGAGGTCCAGAGAAAACTTAGAAGGCTATCTGAAGAGGGGGAGGAGGGCCAGTAGAAACGAGGGGAATAGAAAGGGGGGTCACTGGAAGAACGACATTTAGAGGAAAGCCGTTCCGGCAATCACTTGGAAAGAATATCTGACTAATATAGGAGATGACAAAGAGAAGGACCATAAATCCCGAGACGTCGTCATCAGAACAACCAGCTTTCGAAAAAAGGGGGGGACGATCAAAAGGCAGAGGCTGAAAAGGAAACGGGGGGTCGAAGACGGGGGACATTTCCTAGGACCGATGATCTAAAACCGCCGAGACCGGGAGGAATGAGGGTGAGGAAAGAAGCTGTGACTTAAAACGCATATTAGTAACCTCATAGGGACGTTTAGCGGCGAGGACTAAGGAAAAGGCTCGGGAAGAAGTCTGAGACAAGAAAAAAAATACACGAAAAGATGAGGGAAAAAAAAATGGCGAGCTGAAACAAAATATTGGCCTAAAAAATGGAGTTGATAAGGGAAAAGAGTAATATAAAAAGACACGGGCCTAAGGAATCGGGAAGGTGGCGTTCAGAAATCTAGGTCAGGGGGGGAAGGACTGGGGGCTGAAAGAGGGTAGGGAGGAAATAGCCAAAAGGGCGTAAGCTGCTCGAAAAGGAAAAGAGAGAATGCCCTTCCATAAGAGGGGACTGAAGAGGAGGTGGGAAAAAATCGGGGCAGTTGCACAAAACGCAGGGCCTCTTGGGGAATACACGAAGGGATATGGGGGAGAATTTTATAGGAGACGCCTTAAGGGCGGACGATATGTAAAATGGTGCTTAGAGAAAAAGTGTTTGCTTTCGCCGAGATCGCTGCTTAGGGACCATTACCATCCTAAGGCACGTGGACTCAGAAAGTTAAAGCTTCTACATCAGTGAGGTTAAAAGGGGGGGGTTTGGGAGGAAGCATCTGTTGGGACCGAAGAACTCTGAGGGGGGGGATGGAAGAGGAGCTATCTGCGAAAACGCCGTGTTGGATTTGCGAAGAAAAGCCTCGTGGGGGGGGATGATGCTGGTGAAAGACGGTGTTCTCTGAAAGGAAAGGGTCGAGTAGCAGGGGAGAGAGGGGGGAAAATCAAGAAAGGGGGGAACGGGCACTAGACAGAAGCTGATGACGTCGAGGCCGGCTGAGCTCGGAAAGGCTGCGTGACTAAGCCAACCGAATTGAAAAAGGAACGAAAGCCCAAAACTCCGAATACAGGAGTTAAAGAGTTCAAGACAGCAAAACATCAAAGGCGACCGCTGGTGAAATGAAAGAGAGCTCACGCAATTTTTGGGGAGAGAACTACCAAGGACCTGCCAACAAGGTTGCGTTTAAAAGGGGGAAGGCCCATCCCCCTGAAAAGAGCGGGTCCCACCCTGGAAAGGACCGGGGAAAGCACCTAAAGCCACGGGGGGGGGGGTCGGCACGGAATTAAAAAGAGTCAGAAAAAGAGGGTATACAAAACAAAAGGCTTAGACGAAAGAGAGAAAGGTGTACTACCTCCTAAGGGCGAACACAGTCCCGAAGAATTCCTCCGAGGATTACCCAGAGTAGAGAAGACCCAACGTATAAAAAAGGGAGTAAATAGCAATTAGAAAACGACATCATAGGTTTACGATTAGAAGAGAAGGACGACTGACTCAAAGAAGAACAGAATCACCAACGAAAGGGGTTACGGCGAGAATTTTGAAACAGGGGACCAATACTAAGCGAGTGGTGCGACCTGGTCACCCAAACAGGCCAGCCTTAAGGGGAGGAAACAACAGAGGGGATCAACAAAACTGTCCCATCTTTCTACAAATCTCTTAACTTAAAAGAAATGTAGGAGGAAAGTCAGTGGCTACCATGGAAAAAAAAAAGGACGATATAAAGTTAACCTGGCTGAGATGTGAGAACATGAATAAGGTTCGGAAGATGTGAGAAATTCCGGGGGGGTATTTCGGTTTTGGGAGCGCGAAAGAAAAAAAAAATGGTCAGAGAGCACGTTGGACAAGAAAAGAAAAAACCTCTCCAAATTGCTTACGGACTCAAATTGAGAGGAACTGTAAAAGTTGCACGGCTCTAGCGCAGTCCCGTCCAGAGTAAAAGGAGGAACCTGACAGACGTGAAGGGCTGAAAACGGAAGCTTCGTCAGAAGGGGGAAAAGTGTACTGGCAGTTCAAAGGTAGGTAGGAAAAGGAAAACAATAACAAAACTAGGGAAATAGGAGCGGGGTAAACAGAATCTTTTCTTGGGGATTTGAGATCCGGAGAAGGTCTGAATGAAGAAAGCGGAAAGAGAGGGGGGGCTTTCCCCGACACTGGTAAAAAAGTTTTGGCCAGTGAAGACAACCGGTTTCATACTGGAACGTGCCGGTTCGGGAACAACACTTCTCCGAGGGGGCTATGAGACTAAGGGAATAAAAAGAGGCTTTCGGGGATGGGGTCAAGTCTAAAAGCTGAGAGGAGATGGTGGGCTCGTGAAAGAGGCTCTGAATTCCCTTGGGGAAGAAAGCAAAAGCACGAAAAAAAAGGCGGACGGGAAAAGTCATCTCGAAAAGGAAAGGGGGAGCCTGGAAAAAAAAACCATTTAACTGGAGAAAAGGTAATTCCTAAAAGTCAGGATCACCACATCAGCCCCATCGGCAACTAAGCAAATTCTAGAACTAAGGAATCAACACGGAGGGTCCTAAGAGGGAAGGAAAATCCAACGATTTCTTGAGAGGAAAGAGCAGGGAGAAAGGAGATAGGATACTTTAACGAAAAACAAAAGAACTAACCTCCGGAGAATACGACTGGAGAACCTTTCGGAGGCAAAAATCCATATAGATGCATAAGGGGCTAAAGCGGGAACCCACGTCGAGGCAGCACTTAGAAAAGAGTAGAGGGAAATACGAAAACAAACACGCTCCCTTGGCAAGCGTCCCAAAGGACTCAGAGGGCCTCCTAAACTTCCGTGCAGGGGAAGACATATACACAGAAGGAGAAGACCAGAGAAGAACTTTAATGAGGCCCTTCCTGAAGAAAACGGAACGAACTACCTGGGTGTGGGTTGAACGCAAAAGCAAGGCAAAAAACATCCCAAGGTCTAAGTTAGAGAAGAATCGCGACTCAAAGAGTCCCTTGGTGTTGATATATATATGGGGGGGGCAGTCATATGAAAAATGTGAAAAAAGAAGTACGGAGGGAGGGCTGAGAAGGGAACCTTCTAGGATACTCAATGAGGGCGAGCCTAAATACAAAAAAAGAGCTCCGAAATGTCTTGTCCCGAGGACGATCTCGAGCTTGGGGGGTCTTAGGAACCGAGGCAGTCACTCATCGGGGAGCCCACTTCCTTGAGGGAGGGATTCCTAAAAGGCGCGGAAAGAAAACGGAGCACCAGGTTCTGACCAAGAGAAGTCTCCTCCTCGGAAAAGGGGTGCGATTCAGAAAGGAAATCGTTGAGGGGGCCAAGGGGGGAGAAGAAATTTAGTCGCATCAGGCTCAGATGTTGAAGGAGTACGGGGGGGGGGTGCGAAAAGAGCCTCTGATTGGGGATTTATGGGGGGGGCTGAAGAAAGGAGCCGATATTGGATGTAAGTTACACTCTGGGGAGCTACAAGTGCTGTATCTAGGAAGGGGTACCGCTAAAAAGTCCAGGCAGTGCGAACTTCGCGTAAAGAGTACGATGATCCTCGTCTATGGCGGGAAAAGCAAATTCGGAAAAGAGAAAGACTCGGGAGACCAGAATTTTAGGGGAAAATTGGGCAAGATAAAAACACCCTAGAAGATTGAGGCTAGGATCAGTGTGAACACCAGGGGGAGCCTGGACGGCTGGAGGCTGTGGGACCTTCTTCAAAGATGAATGTATTATCGGGATGACGTCGCAAGAGGGTCGCTGGGAAAGACAGACTACAGGGGGGAAGAATGGGCGAGGTATCCGAGGGAGCCGTTGTGATCAAGTATAACCCTACGGATACACCACCCTAGCGTGGGGGGGTGCCTGCGCAAAGGAATAAGGGAGAAATGCGTCAAAGGACTGGAGGCGAGAGGAATTCAAGGGAAAGATTCCTTCAACTGTTCCTGGGGAAAGATTCAAGAGAGTGAGTAGCATGAGGCGGGGAGGAAGCGTCTTAGGGTAGACTAGTGGGGGGGAAGCAGAGGGACTTCAAAGAAAAGGTAAATAAAGGGAGATTACCACTAGGGAGAATGCGGAAAGAAAAAAGAGTTGTCAGAAAGAGACGCCTCAGAATGGAAGACATCTTGAAGTTACGTCAAGGGGAGAGTGGAAAGAGACTTTGTGGGGTACTCAACCATCCTCCTAAGAACCCGCTGAGATTAAAATAAGGAGGAGCTTTCTACCTCTAAGTTTGGAAGAAGAATAACGGAGTTAAAAAGGGAAAGTCCAAAAAAGGTTCCGATTAAAGGGTGGATAGTTTCTCTTCCGGGGGGAACGAACCAAGCAGAAAAAAAGAAGGAGGGAAAATTCTTAGACTAAAAAACGGCAAGACCTATTAGACGGTACTCGTACGTGAACCCGGGGGTCATCCGAAGAAAGAGGAGATCAATCGCGGTAGCGGAGTTGTAATCTCAAGGGAAAGTTGGAGGATCCACTACCGCTCTGAAGGTCAAAAGATCCGGAAAACTTGAAGCGTGCTGCTAAAATGGGATGTTAGAGCAGGGAAGGTTGCAAAAAGGGACACCATGGAGAAGATTGGTACGAAAGGGAGTGGGTGGAAACGTAGGACTCGGAAAAGAAGAATTTCTTCCTCTCGCCAAAAGCATCTAGGGAAGGAAAGAGGACAGCATGGAAGGAGGGGATCTTACAGAGGTTTCGGAGTGCATGAAAAGGATAGCAACAAAAGTTCATACCTCCTAGGGCCTAACAAGGGCCAAGGGGAGGTTCTCGAAGGGAAAGAGGAAGGAAAGCCGTAATGGTAGATCTAAAAAACACACCAGTCAACGCAAGATCTGGGAAAAGAGTTTTCCCTTATGTCCTCTACTGGGAAAAAGGGGGAATCCTAAAGCCAAAAGGATATCATCCGACTTGGGGGACTGAGACTCGGGGGGAAAAAAGGGATTTGGAAAAAGACTGGGGGAAAAAGAGAGAGAGCCTTCAAAGGTTAGAAAGAAAAGGAGAACACTTTTATAAAGGTGAGGGGTCTAGAAGCTGACTAGCCTAATAGAAAGCTCGAGAAAAGTCATAAAAAAAAGATAAATTGAGAAAGCGATACATGTCAGGAGGCCAAAAGGTACGGGGGGAAAATCCGTAATGTGAGAAAGCGAGGGGAGACCTCAGAATCTCGAGGGGAACGAAAAGCAGATGTCATCCATCAAGAGAGTCAATCACCGTAAGAAGCTAGGAGGTATGCTAGTACGAATCTACAGACGTCAATCAAACGAGGGAGGGGAAATGGAAAGGAGGGGCCGATGAAAGGCTCACAGAAGGTCAGTGCAGGGGGGGGTAGGGGACTCGCTGGATGGAGCACATCCGTCTCAGAAATGGGAGGAACTGGACAAAAAGAGGACTTGGTTGAAGGAAGGGAGATGGGGGCAATAGATTATCTCAGAAAAAGGAAAAAACCTACCGACAGATCTAATAGGTAAAGCACAAAGAATTCTATAGAGGAGGTGGAAGTTTGAGGAAATGTGAGTCCAAGAACGCCTTTCAGGAACCAATAGGAAACCGGGGAAGTCATCGGGGAGATAAGGGGCAAGAAATGGTGCTATCGTTGGGAAACTTGATGAAAAAAAAAACCTGGAAAGGACTTGAAGGGAATTAAACACGGTCGTTCGGCTGGACTAGGGGGAGAAACCTTATCCCGTGATGAAGAGAGGAGGGGTCAGAGAAAGAAGGGTCAGAAAAAAAGCAGAGACCCTGCCTGCATTGGACTTCAGGAAAGACTTCAGTGGTGTGGGTGTGGGATTGGTCAGAGGGAATCGAACTCAGGGTTTATCAGGGGGAGAAGATTTTCGTCTAGTTGAGGGCTCTCGAAGGGGTTCGAGAGGGCGGAAAGTTCGTCGGACCTCGCATTGAGCACGAAACGAAGGGAGCGTGACATTCTGGACACGAGAAAAAAGGTTGGAGGACTTCTCAGGGTTGCTGGAAAACTTAGAAAAGGCGAGGAGGATGGGAGGGGATCTCGGCATAAAAGGGACGAGGGGCTAGAACAGCCTGAAGGGGTCGGCAAGGCGGTTCTGGTTAAAAGATCGGCGATCTGGGGAAAAACAGAGAGGTCTCGCATCGGAATGGGCAGTTGGGAATGCACTTGCGCGGAGTCTACGCGAATGCCGAAAGAAGTGTCAGGAGGAGAGGAAGCTTCTTGCGAAAAGGGCACTTCATCCATCACAGGGGAAGAAGAAAGGGGGAAGAATTAGAAAGAAGCCAAAAAAGAAAAATCCCGGAAAGTTGAAGAGCCAGATCATCGCCACCGAGGATCCGGGGGGAAAGCACTTGAAAGTCATTCACAATGGGAGCAGCCTAAAGGGCGCACAAAAAACTGAAGAATTAAAGCTGAAGGGGGACCGGCATTGACCTTTTCAGAAGGAAAAAAGTCAAGGGGGGAAGCTTCAAAAGAGAAGTAATTCAAAAAAAAACCAGACAACCAAAAAAAAAAAAGAACAACGAGGGAAAGTTGAGGGAAGAACGCGGGAAAAGCCACGACTGTGAGACCGCCTATTTCTAACAAGAAGAGTGGGACTCCATAACCCCCTTAAGCAAAACCCAGTAAGAGAAATAAGCAAAAGGAACGACTAAGGAGGTGACGACGGGATTTAAAGGATGGAACTTCTCCCATCAGAAGAAGGGACGTCAAAAACAAAAGGACTTCAGGGAAAGAACCAGCGGGAATACATAGGGAGAAATGGGAAAGTTACACTTTAGACCCAGCCGACATTAAGAAGAAAACACCCAACCTAAAAGAAAGAAATCAAAAGGAGGCGTAGGTCCAATAGAAAGTACAAGTGAAAATCTCCAACCAAAGAAAGGAAAGAGAGAGATGAAAGGGAGGGGCCTTTTTAGGTTAGAAAAAAAAAAAGATTCATAGAATGGGCAAGTGTCGGTTTTGAGTTGGGACATGGAAGGAAGTCCTGGGAGGCGGGGGAACTTAGAGAAAAGTTGACATGCCGGAGCACCCTAAAATTGGGCATCGGGGGACTAACTAATTGGAGGAAATGTAGTTTTTCACGGCGCGCCTGAAGAAAGTTCGCATCTAGAGAAAGGAGGTCCATTGAAGTGGAATTTTGCAGGAAGTCTGCGTCTTGGGTAAGAAAGGGATTCCGGACGATGTTACGCAGAGGTCGGATGAAAACCTTCTTGCAGGGACAGGGACTCGCCGCGTTTGGAAGAAAAAGCCGCGGGTTTTCAGAGATGTGGAAAAGTACTTAAGGGGCTCGGGGCCTCGTCCGGAAGGGTTAAGGGCTGGAGAAAGAAAGAGAAAGAAGTCACAAAAACAAGCGGAGATGAAGACTTATAGGCAAAAAACCGGAAAAAGGGGAACTTGAGACACGCTCGTCACGGTGGAGAAGTTTAGCGGTAAGCCAAAAACTCGGCCTGCTGGGGGGGGCTGATGTGGGGGGGAAGGACCTACGGAGAGGGGGTCATCGGGGGGGGAAGCCTGAGGCTGCATGGTTCACCATCAAGAGTAAGAAGAGAAAGAATTCAACGGACTTGAGGAAGAGGTACCTTAGGGTGCGTAAAGACCAGGAAGAAAAGAAAGGAGAAAGCTTTACCAGGGGGTTGGGGTGGGGGAGTGGGGGAACGGCATTTGAGGGGAGAGTGGAGGGAGGGGCATCGAGGCGGGGGAGGAGGGAAAGCAAAACGTTAGCGAAAGGGGAGGGGTTATGGGGGGGGGAAGGGGTGAAGAGCAAAAGAGTGAGGGGGGGAGAGTTGGCCGGGGGGGGACGGCGGGAGGACGGGGTGCGTAGTGTAGTAGGGGGGGGGGGGAGGTAAGGGTAGGGGGCGGGTGAGTTGAATGTTAGGAGGTGTGGGGGGGGGGGGATGATGGAGGGGGGATAGTAATGTGGGGTGAAGGGTGTGGAGGGGGTAATGGGGGAAGTGGGAGAGGGAGGGGACTGGAGAGTGGCGGTAAAGGGTGGGAAATGGTGGGGGTGTCCGGGGGGAGGTGGGGTGATGAGCTTTGGAAGGGGGGGGGGGAGGTGGATTGAGTGGGGAGGTGGGGAGGGGAGAAATGGGACTTGGTAGGGGAGGGATTAAGATCTAGGAAGGGTGGAAGGGGGAAGGGTGGTGTGGGTGAGGGGGGGGGGGTTAGGAGGTTATAGTGGGTTGGGATGGGAAGGTGAAGGGTAAGGGGAGAGATTGGGGTGGGAGTGCGGGAGGTGGGAAGGAATAGGGATTGGGGTGGTAGGGGAGAGAGTGGGGCTAATGAGTAGGGGTGGGTTATGGAGCAGGAGGGGGTGGTGTAGGATAGCGGGTTGGGGGGGCCGGTGGGTCGGGAGGGGGAGAGGAGTGCATGGCGGGGGGCGTGCGGCTTGGTGAGAGGGAGGGGGCTGGTGGCGGGGGGAAGGGATGAGTGGGGGTTGTTAGGGGGGGTGGGGAGTAGGGAGGGAAGGAGTGGGTGATGGTGGATGTAGGGGCGAGAAGGAAAAGAGTAGGAGTGGGGGTTGTGATCGAGTGATTGAGGGAGAAAAGAGAGGGGGGCGTGGGGGTCTGGTGGTCTCCCCAGGGTAATTTGGGGGGTCAACCAGGCGAAAAAGACCTCTGGAAAAAGGGGGAAGGCATCCCGATTCAACCCTTAAGGAGGGGCGAAGGGAGAAGACTCCTAAACCCATCCCCCTCGGATTCGGCTGATCTGGAAGAGAGATGAGTACCAAAAAAGAAGGAAGGTAACCGGAACAAAACCCGGTCGGAGGAGATTTCGAACTTCTTAAGAAAGGAGCGCAGCTGGAAGTGGCAAAAAGAGAAATAACGGCGGGGGGGGATCGAGAAAAATAAAGGCTCCAAAGAAATAAGAAGAGTGTAAAAACAGTCGGCTCTCAAGAAAAATGGAGACTACCAGAAAAAACCAGGGGGAATCTGGAACCGGGAAAACAATATCAAAAAACTTCATGGGACCAAAGGAACCAAGCAAGAAATACCGGGGCATCGCCCTGGATAGATGAAAGACCTCAGGGGGGTGGGGGAAGAATGCAAAAGCCATCACAGGGGGAAAAAAGGGTCTAAAAAAGATCAATAGAAAAATGAAAAAGAAAAGGAGATGTCTTCCGTCAGAAACCCGTGAGGAAGTCTTCTGGGGGGGAGAGGCGGGACAAAAAGAGAACACGGGAGCCCCAAACACCTGTTAGCAAAATCCAGCTCGCGGAGAAATCTTTTTGAGAAAAAACTTCTAGATAAAGGAGGTTTGGGGGGGCTTACAGACCAAGGAGAGTGCGGGTGGGGGGGAAAAACTCGCGTAGCAGTACTTCTTGCGGGCAGTTCCATCAAGGGCCTTTCGACTGGGAAGCGCTCCAGACGGAAAACCCTTCGAGAACGGGGAAGTCAAGAGGGATTGCGGGAGGGTGACTCCTCGGGAATTTCGGGGGAACTGGGAAGAATCGTGAGGGGAGGAAGAGGAGAAGAGGGAAATCAAGCGATGGGTAGCAGCTGGAGGAGAGGATTTAAAAGAGTCTCCTCTTTATGATGGGAAGGAAGATCTGAGGGGAGAAAAAATTAGGGAATTCGAGATAAATTCCGGGGCGCGCAAGAAAGGGAAGAGAAGCTAGAAAAAAAGGGGGGGGGAAGGACCATGGGAAAGAGGCTCGAAGGGAAAGGAATTCCTTATAGATTCGAGAGGCTCTCCCTAAGAAAGCGTCCCTTCGCTTTAAACACGCCCTACAAATGTTAGTGGGGGGAAAAGGGGGGGAGGAAAGAGAAATCTTGAGAGGGAGAGTTGGAAAACCAGAATTGAGGTTGTAAAACATAAAAGGGAAAAGAGGGGGGGGTGTAAAGACAGGAAGGGTCGAAAAAAATGGGGGGGGAGTGGCTGTCCCCGCGGTTAAGGGGACAAGAAAAAAAAAAAAAAGGGACTGTTCGACCACATAGAAGCTCTCTCTTCGTCCGTGGATAAGTACTGGGGGGGAACTAGAACCCCGAGCTGAGAAATTAGAGGATAGAAAATCCTTGGGGAGGGATTCATAGGTTTCTACTTCAAACTAAGGCAAAATTCATGGGGAAACAGGAAGTAAGTCAGAAGGGGTTCATCACTGTGGGGGAAAACATTGACGAGTGCGCTCCATTGGGAGGGAGGGGGGATCCGCAAAGAAGAAGATAAACTACGCTTGAGGTGACCACCATCGGCGATATGCGACACCTGGTGCAAGGAAAGGAAAGAAAGAAGTCCCCGAGAAATCAGAAAAAAAACAAGCTGGGAAAGAGGGAGAGTCACGGGGGAGGGGGAAAGTTCGTCTCCTCAACGAAAAGAGCTATTTCGACTGTCCGGGGAGAAGGTTCTCTACCAAGGTCGAATTAGGCCGGTTGAAGAAAAAAGTCAAGATGACCCCCTGTGGGGGAGAGAGAAAAGAACCGAAGGGTATGGTCGTGGGGCGGTCTCGTTAAAAAAGAAAGAGATCTCAAAACCAATGGAGGAAAGAGATATGAATAAACGAGAAACCTTCGGGAAATTCCATATCCGCGGTACAGAGAAGAGTCCACCCTGGGGTAGCGTCCCCATACTTAAACGCATAGGTCCCAGAAAAGTCCGCAGGAGATGCCGTCAGCGATGAAAAGAAGGTTCGGGCGGACCACTACCACGGAGGAACGTCTACCTTCACCGAGAAAAAAGCTACTCCCGCGTGGGTCTTAATGGGGGGTGAGAAGGGGAGTGTTGGGTGGGTGCCGAGAGGGGGGTCAAGATGTCGGGGCACCAGGTGGCACGGCAGAAATATTGGGAATCCTTCGGAGGGGGGAAAAAAGAAGTCAGGAAAAGAGGCGGGAAGAGGATCGGAAAAAAAAAAGACTCGTAGGGAATCGGCATAGAAGCTCTCAAGTGTGAATCATGGGGGACGAGGAAGGACTGAAGAGGGTCTCTCTAAAAGGGAAATCGAGAGCAGAAAAGAAGAAGGAACCTGAAAGGAGGGGGGGTGGATCAAGAGAAGGGTAGGGGTGGCCCGGACTTAGAAAAGACACAGGACAGGAGAGGGGACTCTCTGGAGGGGAAATTTGGAGGGGTTCTTTCAGAACTTGAAGGAGGAAAAGGGAGAAATCCCGGGGAAAGCTCTTCTAGGAAGAGACCATCGTTAGGACCGTGGACTTAGGGGCAGAAATCCACCCGTGGAACTGGGGAAAGTTCATTCAGAGTTGGCATGATCATAGGGAGAGAGAGTGAGGAGGGGAAAAGATCGGAGGTCACAAAAGAGGTAAACTTGGTAGAGAAAGAGACTGATGAAGGGGGTCGATCTAAGGGGAGAAGGTTATATTCAGAAAAGGAGAGGAGTCTACAGGAGGGAGAAGAGAAAGTTTATAAGGGAGGGAAAAATATCAGCAAGTTCAAGGGGGTACTCTGACTCATAGGAGGGGGAAGTGCTTAAAAAAATTCTAGAAGGGAAACTTGAGAGAAAGTCAGTAACGGAAAGAGGCCAACCAGAAGGAGTATTCTATCACTGAAAAGAGGACAAGAAAAAGGAAAAGAGGGGGAAGGAAGTAGCCATTAGATCCTCCGACAGGGGGAGAAATAGAAAGGTTATGTACGGAAAGAGAGGTGCGGCAGCAAGAGAAAAAAGAGGCGATTTGGGAAGGGGAAACAAAAAAAAAAAAACTTTAGAAGGCTAGGGTACGAGCACGGGATAGCGAACAAGACCAAAAACACACCTACAGGGAGAAAAAAGTCAGGGAGGATGACCTGAGGAGAAAGCAGGGGGGAAACGTTGGAAAAAAAGAAGAACGCCCAGGGAAGAAGTTCCGTCCTGGGAGGAAGCATTCCGCCATCGGGGAGGGGTTTCTGAGGGAAAGGAATTCACCGGGGGAATAGTGGTCTGGCTTTGAGGATAGACAACAAAAGTCGGGAAGCGGAAAACTGCTCTAAAAGCCTGAAGGGTTAAGTTAGCAAAATCGGATAAAGGAGCACGGAAAGGGGCTCTTGAGGGTACTCAATCGTGTTGGGGTACTGGGGGAGGTCAGGGAAGGGTCGAGGCAGGGGGAATGCTCTATTTTCGCGGTGAATAGCGGAGAAAAGTTGGTGGAGACGCTGTTCTCCAGTGCGAAAGGAGTTGAGGAAGGACCAGTTGGAATTTTACACGGGAGAGTGACCGGGGGACTTATGACACCGAAGAATAGACGGTTCTAAGTGTGTTGTGAGGATATTGGCCTTCGTAAAAGGATGAAAGAATCGTTGGTGCGCTCTCAGGGTCAAGGAAAATAAAAAAGAACGTGTGTGAAAGGAGGAGGTCTAGTTTCGGGAAGGGCTGAATTCGTGAAGGTTAAAACACGGGTAGATAACTAAGAGGGGCGGGATCAAGGAGAAACTGGAGAAAAAGAAAGGGCTCATGGAGGAAATGCTTACACACGTCTGTCTGGGGAAAACACTTGCAATTCATAAAACTTCCTCAAAAGTCAAGGAGTCCGTATCAGAGGGGACTCTGAAAGACCACAGGACCGATTAAAGTGAAAAAAAACATTATCCGGAGAAAGGGGGGGGAATAAAAGAAAGAAGGAAAAACTAAGAAAGTGGGGAGTGGGAGCCTGATAAAAATTCAAGAGCCGGGACGGGTCAAATGGGACGGCAAAATGGTCCAGAGGCACCAAGAAAAGGGGGAAACGGAGACATCGCAGAAGGAAAACGTACAACACTGAGAATACGGATGATTTTACCCCGAAGAGAGGGAAGGACAACTCTAGGAAGGAGAAAAGAATACGAAAAGATCTATGGAAAAAAAAATACAGGAAAAAAAAAAAAGGAAGACGCAACATAAGACCGACCCTCTTCCTGGCCTCGCAAGAACATGCTAGGTTCATATAAGA
>Ga0179591_1305077_pt1 | contig 13684 bp, 11 predicted proteins | sample CZOMad2_1_08_16f_FD_182891 | JGI IMG/M metagenome (GOLD analysis project Ga0179591, IMG submission 182891) | Vadose zone soil fungal communities from Angelo Coast Range Reserve, California, USA - CZOMad2_1_08_16fungal (PacBio error correction) | ecosystem: Environmental > Terrestrial > Soil >...
GAAGCACCCGGGTCAATCCCACGAGCTAAAGTATGGGAAGACCCATGGGCAGACCAGACTTGTTATGTAAAAAATTCCCCAAAGACTGAAAACGGTGTTTCCCAATTTTTGAAAGGAGGTTTGGTTGTGTCCCCCTTCCTTCTCCCCTTCTAAAAAAAAAAAGAAGAGGTTCAAAAAGAGTTTTTTCACACAGCCTCCTCATTTTGTGCCCTTTGGAAAAAGAATTAACCTGGAAGTTTTGGGGGACCCCCCCCCCTCCGGGTCTTTGGGTTAGACGGGCCACGAAAGTACCCCCCAGGGAAAAATGTAGGGCACAATTCCAGTTGTTAAAAATTGTAAAAGGTTAATCCAACCCCCTTGACAAACTAAGGCTCTTGAAGAAAAAGTTCCGGCAGTTGGGGGGAAAAATCCCCGAAAAAATCCCTAGGGAATTTCCCGGACGCTTATTTGTTTTTTACGCTTTAACCGGAAAAAAAATTAAACCAACAAGGGTCCCCCCACCGGTTTGTTCCAAAGGGGGGGGGGGGCCCTGGGGTTTCCCCCGGTTTAAGAGAAGGTTCCACCCGAGTCCCCATCATAAAAAGGGGAGTGGTGGGGGGAGCCCCCAAAAACGAGTTCCCTTTTTTTGAAACTTATTCCTAAGGAGGGGGGACACGGGACCTCTCCCAGGGAACCAGGAAATTACCCCAAAATTTTTTTTGTGGCCATAACGACCCTTTTAAGGAAAGACAATTCTCCAATAGACCCAACATACCCCGTCAAAAAAAGGGACCTCCCTCGCTTAAACCCCCCTGCCAAGGAGGGTCCCCCCCGAAAAGGATCGAATGTGGAGAAAGAAGGCCGCTTCGGTGGTGTCGTGGCCGATTTAAAAGAGGAAAGCTTTGTTGTCCCCCAAAAATGAAAAGGGGGGAGATTGAAGGAAAAGAAAAATGGGTGTGTACTCCCCAACTTCACAAAAAAAGGGGTTTTTTGGAAGGGGGGGGGGTGTCCCCTGAAAGGAAAAGACGCAAAAAAACCTGAGGGAAAAAAAAAGTCTGTTTTGGGGCGAGCGGAAATCCTCTTTGCCACAGAGGAAAGGGGAGGGGGTATGTAGGCAGGGTGTGTCCCCCGAGGGAACCTTAAGAACAAACCCCTGCGCAGGGAAGGAAAAAACCCGGGCGGAACAGGTGCCTTACTCTGAAAGGGGTTTGGAGCCCCTTTAGGAGGGGGGAACCGAAAACCCAAAAAGAGAAAAAAAGAACGGTTGGGCTTGAGGAAAGTGCATCCTCCTCATTAAAATGTAAAGGGCCCCGGGGGGGGGGGGGGGATTCTGTTCAGGGATCCACTTTGGGGGGCAAAGAGATTGGTAATGGAGAGGGTCCCTTGGGACAAACTATCTTAAAAAAAGTTCATGGCACCGGAAAGATTTGGGCAAATGGCCCTAACCCCAATTCCCAATAAAGGTCACCCGAAGCCGGGGGCGGGAAAAAAGGAAAAAGATGCGTGCCCCTGTTGGAGGGGAAAATACTACCCAAAAAAATCAAGCCGGGGGGAAAGGGCCAACAAATCGTCCTTAACTTCCCTTGCAAAGGGCCCAGAGAACCGTCCAAGTAGGGGGGGGGGTCCACAAGCAAAGGTTGTGGTGGGCCTCAACGACCTTTACATATCCATGGCACAGGGGAGGTTTTTGGTCCCAGTACCTGGAGGGGGTGGGCCCAATGGGGACGGAAGCCGTTGGGTGGGGAGGATTTTAGGACCGGAAAACAAAAAAGCTCGGGCGGCCAAGTTTTGTGGGCGTGAGTCGCCCAACTGAGGAAAAGGGAAAAATCCGCTCCTTGGTTTTCGTCAGTAATGGGACCCCGTCCCGGAGGGCCAGAACAGAGGGGGGCCCATGTCACCAAAAGGACTTAAACCATAACCGAAACTTGCATCCGCTGGAGGCAATGTGAACAAGTGAAGGTGCAAGGGAACAAACATCATTTTTTGGTGACGGGGGGCTCTGTCCCCCGGTTTACACCCTCAAACAGAATTGTCATTAACATTACCACCCCAATTTGCGTGGCATCCATGCACTGTAATTTGTTTCGGCCCCCGGGGTTTCCCACGGCTGTCAACAAACAAAGTATCTCCCAGCAGAACATATCCCTCTTGGTTATCCCTCAAAAGGGCCTCAAACGAAGAGGTTTTGTTTTTTTGGGATCTGTGGGAACAGGTCTGTACCCAGAAAAGGGGCCCCGTAGGAGTGGCGTATAAGAATCCCCAAAAGAGAAAAAAGGCAAAGGGGATGGAGGGAGGAAAGTCCTTGGCCCACAAAGCCAAAAAACCACGGCCAAAAAATTTCCCCAACCAAAACCATTTGGGGTTGATGATCAACGAAAAAGGCAGAAAGAAGGGGCGGAAAACTTGAAGGCCCACCGACAAGATTCGTGAAAAAGGACAACAGCTGGGGGCCCCTTTTTTCAAAATAAAAAGGGGGGCCACCAAGTGCCTTCCCACAAAAGTTTCCCCCCCCCCCCCCCCAAAAATCCACCCAGGAAACAAAACCCCGTAAAAAATGTCCCAAAAACCCGGTCACCCCGGTTGTGCAGCTGACGGCAGGGGGAAGGGGAGCCCGAGGGTTCCCCTCAAAGACCCCTCCGCCCCCCCAAAAGGGGACCCCCCACAGCAAGGACCAAAACCGAACCAAGAGAAGGGAAGTTACGCGGCATGGGCTGAAAACCCGCCATCAAAGGGGAAAGGAACACTGGACCACGGTTTTTTGTGTGGGGGCCCCTCCCTCCGGAGTTGGCCTGTCCTCCCCCTCCCAAGGCAACTTGGGTTAAGCAATCATCCGGAAAGGGGGTCGTCCCCGAGGACCCCCCACATTTTGGGAGGCCCCCCCGGAACAAAGGAAACCCACAGTTCGGGGGGACAGTCCACCCCAAAAGGGGGAAAAATAGTCCATCAGGGTGGCGAAAAAGGGGGGATTCACGTGCCCCTTGGGGAAAAATGGCCGTTGGGGGAAGAAAAAGAAAGCCCTTTAGCCACGGCGTTTATCAAAAAGGTCCCGGGGTGGTTTAAACGACACAAACTCCAAGTGAGTGGCCCTTTGCGGGCCCCTGCCCCGGTGTTGGGATTCAGAACCAATTGGGTCCTTAGGTAGGAACCCGGGGGGCAGTCTCTCCTTCAACAAGGGGACTCACGTCAGTTGGTTGTTGTGAACCCAAATGGACAAAAGCGAGACCCAACAGGGGAGGAAAAAAAATACAAGAGAGGAAAAAAATGCCTGTGCCCCTTGAAAAATTCTTTTTGAGGACGAATTTTCCTTAACCTAAACAACTTTTGGAAAAAGGCCCCGCCCCCAAACCCCCCCAATTTCAGGGGTTCAAGTAAACCCGGGGTGGATGAAATCAAAAGTGCTTGGGGGGGGAAAAAAGTTAAGGGGAAGGGTCCCTGCAACTAACAATTTCCAGCCCCGTTGTAACCGGGGGACCCCGCCAAAGAAAAGGGCCCCCTGGATGTTCGAGACTGGAACCCCGGTTGGGGTTTGAAAAAATCCCGCAGAGGCCCCCCCCTTGTGGTAAAACTACCAATAACACTTTCGGAAGGGTTGGCAAAAGGCCCCCCGGAACGGGGTTTGGCACCCCCCACTGAAAAAGGGGGGAGGGGGGGGTCTGTGAAAATTGGGGGGGGGGGCATTTACAGTCCAATGGAAGGCGTAAGACCAAAGAAAACACCCCTGAAAACTACAGGGGTTATCCTGGAGAGGGAGGTTCCCCCCTTAAATGAGAGCTTTCTTTTGAAGAACCCTGCGAGCGGGTGGGAGTCGTCCCCAAAAAAAAGGTTTTTTACCCCCCCCCGGCTTTGGTCGAGGTTACCCCGGGAAGAGGGGGGGGGTGTATCTTTTTTGCAAGCAATCCCCTATGAAGAACAAGAAGAAAAAATGTAAGAACCAGCGGCTGAGGGGGGAAAACAGGGGGTTTGTAAGACAAACGTGAAAGAGAAAGGCCCCTTTCTTTTAAGTGAAAACCCCCCGCCCCGGGAAAAGATGGAGGAGGCTCCCGGGATCAGCGGTGGAGGGGGCTTGCGCAAAACGGCCTCTTGTCCGGTTTCGACATCATCAACCAAAGGGGGTGTGGGGGGGGGGTGACTGTGGTTGGTCCCGGGGGGTTAAATTGTGGGCAAGGCGGATTCCCGTGCTGAAAAAGCGTTTTTTCGTATCGAAAGCGCAGCCGCGTTTTCCCCCCCGCACCGGAACCGTAATCCGGGGGGCCAAAGTATCCAACCAAAAACCCGGGAAAACGGTTAAGAGTGGAGGAAGTTTGGGCGATTAAAATGAAGAAAGGTTTCCCCTGGCGCTTTCCCAGTTGTTAAAAGGTACCAAGGGAAAAAAGAACCGAAGGGGCAGTCGCGGACCCACAAAACCCGAAATAAGCCTGGAAAACCCTGAAAAACAATCCCCCGGAGCTGGCCCCAAAAAGCCGCCCCCGCCTAAAATTTTTTGGACCAGGCAAAAGAAAAAAACCCGCCCTTTGGCCGGAAACACCAACTGGATGTTATTTTTTGGGGGGGGGGACCGCCAGAATGTGGGAACAGGACAAGGGGGTGGGGCCGTGGAAGGACACTTGTTAAGCTGGTTCCGGGGCTAACCCGAAAAAAAACGTTGGAGGGGACACCCCCCCCGTAACCCGGGGGGAAAAGAGAAATAAAGCTCTGGAAGACGGCGCCGTAAGATAACAAAAAAAAAAATCTGCCGCAGTGTGTGGTGGTGTTTCCGGAAAGCCCGAGAGAGGCCCCCCAGCCAACAACAACTCAAAGCCCCTTTAAACAAGGAAACAAGGATCACATCAGAAAGGCCCCATAAGGTAGTGTTAACCGGGGGAAAGAGACACCCACACTGAATAACCCCTCAAAGGGTAGAGGAGCCCGAAGGGGAAAGGTACGGTATGGGGGGGTGGGAAGGCCAAGCATTTTGCCACCTAAGGCCCACCTTACCTTTCGTTGAAAGGTTGCCGCAGGAAAAAACACCCCCCCCCCCCCCAAAAAAGCCGGCCGCAGGGGAAACCCGCACACAGCTTTCCATGGACCGTGTATGGGAAAGGGGGTCAAAGGGCACAGCCCATCCCACCCTCCAGTCCTGTCGGTACCCCCATAAATGGCCAAAATCAACGACAAAATAAGGCGATCAGCCGGAAAGATCTGTCAATAATCCCATCCCTACCCAATTCGGGGCAAAAAAATTTGCGGAAAACACTGAATGAGAAAAATGGCCAAAAAAAAACGAAGGTGGAAAGGGGGAGTTGGGCAGCGGGGACAGAATTTTCCAACGAAAAACAACGGGTCGCGGGAAAAAACCGTTCCCGGGGGGAGGGGGGAACACACCGGAAAACCTTAGCGCCAAGCCAGGACCACAGAAGCCTCCGGGAAAAAACACCCCTCCAATCCCGCCGGGTCCACGGGGGGGGGTGGGTCGTATTCCCCTAAGGACAAAAAGAAGCCAACGTACGTTGTTTGTTTTCAAAGGAAAAGGTTTGCTGGGGGGGAACAAAAAAGGTTCTGGAAACAAAGGGATGGTTCACCCGTTGTGGAACCGGAATTTGGGAAACCTTGGAGGCTCCAAAACCCGGTTTGCCAAAAAGGGCCCAAAAAGCTGAAAAGGAAACCCCTGGGCAGGCCCAAAAAAAAAACAATCCGGTAGGACAGCTCCAACCTCTATCCCCATTTCCGGGAATAACGTTTTTTCGGGCCTTGGGGAGGGACTCATAAGTTCCCTCTTGCGGTTTGCGTTCCCCATTGTGGGCCCTGATTTTCCCCTCCCGGGTCTCCCCACTTTTATCTTTGTCCCCAAAAAAAGAAGTCTGCCCCCGGAGAAAATTCCGTAAAACAAAATTCCAAAACAAAAAAAGGGGTGCTTTGGAGGCCCAAGTTTTGGTTTGGGGCCCCCCCCCCCGGAAAAAGGAAGGTTTGGTTTTCCAACAGGGGGTTGGGGTCTGTACGAAAAGATCCCCATGAGTGCCTGAAAAAACTCTTGACTCTAAAAAGCCGAAAAACGTGGCTTTGTGACCCAAACTGGTTTGGGTGGGGCCCACAAAAACCCCCTTGGGAAAAACATTATGTTTGGGCTTTGTAGACTTGCAAAGGGGTAGGGGTCACCCCCCAGAGGTCCTTGGTTGAATGTTGAAAGACATGCCGTTCAAAGGGGGGTTGAGAAGGGTCCACGAAGAAAAAATAGCGTGCCTTCCCTGGACACTGGTTGTTGTCCCGAATCGAGATAATAGAACACGGGGGGTTTGTGAAGAGGGACCTATTTGTGGCCCGGTGTTGTGGATTCCCCCTCGGGAACAGGGGCCTGTTTAAGGGAAACAAATAATAATAGGGTTTGGGGGCCATGAAAAGGGGGGGAGTTACCAAAAAAGGGCCAACTCCGTGCCAGGGAAAGAATTTTTTGTGCACTAGCAGGGAGAAGGGTGCCGAAACCCAAGGGTCTCCTAACCGGTGTTGGAAAGGGTGGACCCGAACCGGTTCCTTTACGGTCACGGTTTGCCCCAAAAAGAACCCCAGGGTTAAACTTCCATGGGACCAACCGAAAAAGAGAAATTAAGTTTGGTAGTGGTCAAGGGGGTGATCCCCCCCGGGAAAATTCCTCCCGGAACAAAAAACCCTCAAAAAAAAACCGATCGTGCAGCCAGGGGTGACAAGCTGCGGAAAAAAAAAAAATTGCACCGGACGGAAAGCCCGTTGGGTTATCCGGGTTGGGAAATATTGAGGGGGGAAACAGTTTTGTCGAACTCCGGGGGGGAAACCCCCCGACCAAAATGCCCCCGATCCCAACGGGGTAGAGAAAAAACGTCAAAAAAATGCCAGAGGGAACCCCCCAAAATTCAAACGGGGACAAAGGTTGTGGGTTTTGAAAACAAAACCGCGGGGGGACAGGAAATTTTTTGGAAATGTTGGGTGCAAAAAAAAGAGGCGACCCATGAGAACAGAGGACGGGGGAAAGGGCCCAAAATCAGGCAGGGATGTGGCGTTTCAAGCGTCTTTTCCAAGGACGCGAAGAACAAAATCCGGGGGGAAGGGGGAAAGCAGGGGGGTTCGAACCAGTTGCTTCTTTGAGGGGAAAATCCTTGTTAAAGGCTTTGTGTGTCCCTCCAAGGATACCGATTTTTTTTTGGCCCTTAAGGGGGGTATATTTTTTGGAACAAGAAAATAATTAGATGAAAGGGACACCATTTCCCGAAATGGCGGTTTTTTCTTGGGACCGGGGGGGGGGGGGGGGGTTCCCCCCTGATCTTTGCACTAGGACTTCGAGTCCTTCAAGGACGTCCAAGGGGTTTTGGGGGACACAAACCGACTGTCCTTCAACAAAATCCCGGGAAACGGAGTTTAATATTTTAAGGGTTTTTTAAGTCTTTTTTATGACTACAAACCCCTTGTTTTTTTACACTGAACAATGGTGTAATCCAACCGGGGGTTCCCAGATGTCAGAGGGGTGCCAGGGGGGGAGTCCCAATGGGCCCCTCTGTGGTTTCTGGGTCTTATCCCTGGGGGAACCCAAGAGAAACAAGACAAGGGGGGGGCCAGGGAAAAAAACAAAGGCTGGAACCCATCAAAGAGTGCAAAAGGTTTTGTTTTTTCCCGCGTGCAAGGGGAACCACCTTTTTAAAAGACCGGGGGGGAATGAAAAAGGTCCCTTGGGGGGGTAACCGGGGCCAGCCACCCCCGATCTGCTAAAATTGGCCCGTCCCAAAGAGGCAGGGGGGGGGGGGGGATGCCCACCTGGGTTTGGCCTGCGGTCACCAATTAGGACCCCAGAGTTTTTTCCTAAGAAAATTCCGTGAACCGTTTGAAGTTATTTGAAAAGCACTGGAGGGGGGAAGACATGAAAAAAATATCCCTAGGTTGCTGAGCCTCCATCTTGGGTCCGGCTGGGGAGGAATGGGGGAGAGGGGTTTCTTTGATCAGGGATCAAAATTCGGGAAAAACCACCCGTTGGATGGGCCTTCAAGGAAACGTGGGTAAACTTACAATTTTTCACTAAATTATGTCAAAAGGAGCGTTCCCCCGGTAAAAACCGACGCAACATGGGGGGCTTCGGCCCTTGTTGGTTGGAAGGTTTTTTCCCCCAGGAGTAAAGTCGCCTGGAAAAACTGAAGGGTCCCCCCCCCCTCTAAAAAGGCCTTTTATCGTTGGTTTTTCCCATGAACAAAGGAATTTCCAAAGGGGAGGAAATTCAAAAGTGGTGAAGTTCCCCCGGTCACCTTGGGTTTTTTGGCAAGTGAACGGGAAAATTCAAAAATTCAAGTAGGGGGGTGGTGAAGGGATCTCCCAGTGACCGAAAAAGCTAAACCAGGGGTAATGAAAGACAAATTAACATAAAATTTTGTTTGTGGGGGGGGGACCAAAATTGGGGGGCCAAACGTTCCATACTGATAATGTGGGGGGTGAGGGGTGGGTTGTGGGCCCTCTGGTACGAACCCTGTTAATCTAAAGGGCCTTAAGGCCCCCCCCTGGAACCCCCCTTTCCCAAAGTTGGTCCTGATGGGGAATCAGGGAGAACAACCTGGTTTTTCCCCTAGCAAAAAGGGGGTGGGGGGGGGAAGAATAAGATCCTTACGGGGGAACCAGGGGTGTAATGTTTGGCCATATCAGTAACCCCCCCGATGCAGATCACGTAAAGCAAAAACCGGGGGGGGAGAACACAAAGGAAAATAATATAAGGGGGTTTTCCCAGTACTCGGGAAAGAACAAACGTTTGGGGTTTTTGTTTTGTCTCAGGGAAGGGGGTCCAGGCTGTAAAGAAGAGGTTTTCGTTTCGTAACCTTTGCCGGGAAGACTATGAGGTTCCCAGTGAACCCTATCCAGCAGGGGGGGGAACCTTGAAGAGGAAAGACCGGAAACAAAAAACGCCCACAACAAGACTCCGAAAGGGGACCCGCCCCAGAGGTGGGAAAACTAGGGGGGGAAAAAAGGGAATTCTTGGCGACCCAATACCGGGGCGCCGGGAGTGGCGTGATTCCGGGTTCCAGGGGGGCCTACAGGGAATGTGTGTTAACCTGGGGGGGAAAAACGCGGAATTAAACCTGTCCTCCCCCAACCCCTGACCCTTTAGGGTGAGAAATCTTGGGAAAACCTTTAGAAAATTCACCCCTACCAAAAAGCTCACTTAAATTGGGGGGGGGGAAATAAAAGGGGGGGGGGTTCCTTTGTAATGAAAGAAAGTCCACCCAAAAAGAAGTCCCCCCGCCAAAGAAGTTGAATTACTAAAGTTCAGGAAATGGTCCCCCCCCCTTGAAGCCCTTGCCAAAGGGAGGCCTTAAAAAGAAAAGAAGGTTGTTCCCCTAATTTACAGTCTTCCAAAAAAACCTGGGAACCCAAAAGTCCAGTGGGTACGCCAGCAAACGCACTTGTTCCGGCAACAGGGGGGGACTGGGGTTTTGAAAGACCCCTGTTTTGGACCAAGATAGAAGAGTCTTGTCCTTAACCCGGTCAGGATTGATGTCCCCCTGTGGCCCGTGGAAAGGGGAAACCCTCAGGACAGGGGGGGAAGGCCCTATGCATTGGTGAGCGGCGTGGGGAACCTTTGTAACACAAAAAAGGGGCACCTGTAAAAAGAACCTTGAAAAAAAACCGGAAGGGAAAAAAGGGGGGGAAAAACCACTCCCACCTGCAAAGCCCTGAATTTGTTCACAAAAAAAGACATGTTTGGAAGGAGCCTCAAGGAAAGGGGGGGGGACAAGGGGGGGAAAGATTTCAAGGAGGAAAAAAGGCCACATGATGCCAAAGGAATAAACTACACTCTTAAGACAAGAACCACACGGGGGAAAAGAAAATTTTAGGTTTCCTTACCCAGAAACATTTAAAACCCAGCAAGGAAAAAAATAAAAAAACCTCGAAAAAGTCAAAAGGGACGGTCCAGGGGATGGTCTGCAGGAGGGCGGCCACATCATACCCCCCCCCCCCGGAACGCCATAAAGGGGGAACGAAGGCAAGAAAAAAAGTTCCCCTGTACAACAAAGACCCCCCTTCCTCGGGTTGGTAAGCCAAAAACGGACAAGTTGAAAAAACCACCGAGAACCACCCACCAAAGAATGGAACCACTAACAGTCGGCGGGAACACCAAAGACCAAAGCGACGCCCACCTAAACAGACTCCAAAGAACGGGTCCCCCCTCCGGAATTGGTCCGGGAGTTGGGGAAATGGCGTGCAGAAGGGGGAGAACGAAAAAACACGACTCAAGATGAATTATGGACCCCCAGGAAATTTGGGAATTAAGGGGCGACGGTTCCCCCCCACCGTAAAGTGGCAACCGAAAAAAGCCAGAAAGAGAAAAACTACGGGGAATGGGAAGGGGGAACAATGGGGTTGGGGCGCGGGGAACCCAGGATCTCCCGAAAAAAAAGGCAACCGTCAGGGGAGAGGTATGAGGGAAAAAAAACTGTATTGGCACAAAACCTTCCAGTAGGGGAAACCACCTACACCGAAGGCTTCTCCAAAAAGGTGGAATTGGTTAGCCCGCCTTTTCAACCCGTTAGGGTTTCTTATTCCTTTGGAGGTGTGGACGGAAAAATGACCCGAAAGGCAACTTTTTTGTTAGTGTCCCATCCCAAAGTTGGTAAATCCCCCGATTTGGAGGCCACAGGAGAAGTTGGTGATTGAATGAACCCAGACCAGCAAACTTTTACCGGGCAAAAGGGACAGGGAGGGACACTTCAAGAGAAGCTCCTCCAGAAACTTCGGGGGGGGAAACCCCCCCTGTTCTGGTGGGCGCCCCGACGGCAGGAGTTGAAACTTCCCCATTAACAGGGAATTGGAACAACCAACCAAAAAAAGGGACGGAAGGGGGTTTTGTAAAGAAGGTAAATCCTGATCACAGACGTTTACAGCAAAGGGGTCGTATTAAAGAGGTGTTGAGGAGACCCAAAGGGAGGGGGGAAAAACTACTAGTTTTCGGGGGGAGAAAATCCTCTCGAAAAAAAAATTTAGATCAGGGGGGGGGGAAGTCTAGTGGGACCCCCCCCCTCGAACTACGTAAAAACTAACCGGGAACACGGTTACCAAAAGAAAAGTTTTTAAAAAAAAACCCTTGGTACCCCTTCCTCGGGGGCCCTCCCAATCCAGAGGTTTTGAAGATTTATTTTGGGAAGGGGTCCTTCCCAAGCCGGAAAACCTTTCGGATATTTGGTAGAAGACTGGGAGACTATCATACTTGGAAAAAGTACCAGAAATTTTTTTCCTTACCTTTGGTTGGTATCCAATATTAAAAAGTCCCCCCAAACTTTCAGATTACGGTACCCTCCAAAAAATGGTACTTGGCTAACTATTCCTCCCAAGGAGGCAATTATGGTTTGAGAGGGGGAGAAAGAATGGCGGAGGTTTTAAACTCGCCTTCTGGACTGGTGGTGGAGAAGAGAGCATGCCGGTTTGGTTTTTGGCACCAAAACCGGGGAAAGGGGGAGCTTCCTTAAAGGGGGTTTCAACACGGGGGGTCCCCCACGGGTGAAAGGAGCGGACAAGCCCGGCAACCGGGCCCCCTCTTGAAAAAAAGATCCTTTTGCAAGGGGAGTAATGAAGACAACCCCAAGGCAAAGGGGAAGGGGACATGTGTGAAACAAACAAACCGCCCACGGGTTCCTCTAGGGCCAACCACCAAGAAAACCCCGTGCTGGAAGGGGGGGGGCCGTGTGGAGCAAGAGTTGGGGATCTGTTGAAAGTCCGGGGGGGGGGGGGGCCCAAACACCATCCACAAATTCCCGGGTTGTGAATGTCAAGGGGAACCGAAGCTTAGCGAAAGGGGGGAAAACCCCCGAGGGGGGGTTCCGAAACGGCGTAAGGGCTTGCTTGAAGAAATTTCTCCGGGACGGAGAAGGGTGCAACCAATCTGAACCTCGGGAAAATTTTATGTAACGCGGAAATGTTAAAGCCGTGCAAAAAAAGGGGCACCATCGTCAAAAAAACCGCCAAATGCGTGGGGGAGGGAGCCCCTTGGGGCTTGGGGGAACTTGGGAGGGAAGGGGATTTACCAGAGGACCCGAATACGAGCAGGCTTCAGCGGGTGCCGGCACAAATAGTGGTTCCCCCTTCACTGCCCAAAGATAAAGGGTTGTCACAGTCAGTTTGTGAGACGGAAGTGGGGGGGGGTTGCTTACCGACTTGACTACAAGCCAAGAATGTTCCCCAAGGGGTTGGGGGTCCAGACAGGGGTGATCATGGGACCTGGGGGTAGAGGGAGTTTGTTTGGAGGGGGCCGGAAAAAAGTGGGGAAAAACGCACCCGTTTTGGTGCGTTGTCCAGGGCAAAAGGAATCGGCTTTGAAAAGGGGGCGCTATTTGGCAAAAAAGGAGATAAAAATAAACGGAAAAAAAGTAGCAAAAAATTCACCCATCGAAACCTGTTCACCGGGCAAACCCTTGAAGCCAAAAAAAGGGGAATCCGGTTCAAAGGGGTACACCAGGGAAGGCCCGTGTCCTTGGGGGGTACAGGACAACAATCTTTGGGGGCTGATCGGGCTGTTTGGCAAAAAAATACACGAGGGAAGGTGTTCCCTACCAGCCCATGGAATTTAATGAAATGTGGGTCCGAAAAAAAAAAAGGTATTGGCAGCCAGAAAGGAACCCTTTGTACAACCGGGAAAGCGCAGACCCCCCCACCATAAACATCGGTTGTTCATCCGCAAAAAGAAGAAAATTTAACCAGAAAAGGGGTTGGTTGGGGGGAATCCCATTTTGTTGAAATAACTGGCCCGGGAAACCCGGAGATTGCCGAATGGCCCAACCCCCCCCCCGCGCAAAACCAACCCCGAGCCCTCGTAGGAAGGGGAAATGGGCAAAAAAGTTTCGGGATACCCCCCCAAACAAAAAACACGTCCAACCAAAACCAAGGGGGAAAGGTTTTTTAAATGGATCGAAAATTCAAGGGGTTAAGACCCCCAGCCCAGGAAAAAAGACCAATGAGGCAAGGGACACGAAACCGGCCCCCGGAATGACACCCTTATAAAGAGGCTCACCGAAAATTTGGTCACCCCCCCCCCTCCAACAGGGGGTTTTCCCCCCCCCAAAAAGAAATGGCCAAAACCGGGGAAAAAGGTGGCCCCCAGAAGACAAAAGGTTGCCAGCGTATGCGGGCAAATATCAGGGGGTACCGAAAAATCGCCCAAAGGAAACCCACCAGATAAGGGAGCCCTGGGAAAATAGCCAAAGGGGGGGTTCCCCACGCCCGGGATTTGGGGGGCCGGTTTGAGTGCCCCCCCCAGCCAGGGGGGGAGGGAGGGAAATCACAGGGCCCCGTGACCTGAAGGGGGTTTTTTGGGTGAGGGACCCCTCCAGGGCCTTTTGGAGTTGGTTCCCCCATTAAGCCCCCGGGGGGGGAACCGCCGGGGCCCTCGGAAACTGCCCCACAAGTGGCCCTAGATGGCCAAGGGGAGTTTGAGGGGAAAAAATAAACCGGGCGGGGGGAAAACCCCCAAAAAACCGGGAGAGGATTTTACGCCCCCAAAAACGGGGGGACGTCCCTTTCCCCCCACCGGAAGGGGGGAAATGGCCCTTGCAAAGAAAAAAATAGACCCCGTCAACCAGACGCAGACCAAAAAAAGGGGTCAACAACAGGTCCGGTTGAAAGGGCAACCCCTCTTTATTGTCAGGTCGGGGGGGTCCTTCCCCAAAATGGGGTTTTTGCCTTTGTCAAAAAAAAAACGAAAAATGGTCCCTTCTGCAAAAAGAAAAAAAAAGGG
>Ga0179591_1382264_pt1 | contig 13684 bp, 8 predicted proteins | sample CZOMad2_1_08_16f_FD_182891 | JGI IMG/M metagenome (GOLD analysis project Ga0179591, IMG submission 182891) | Vadose zone soil fungal communities from Angelo Coast Range Reserve, California, USA - CZOMad2_1_08_16fungal (PacBio error correction) | ecosystem: Environmental > Terrestrial > Soil >...
AGATGAGGCTGCAAACACAAAAAAAAAAAAAACACACAAAAAACAACCAACCCACCCCCCCAGACCTCTACTCGTACAGACGGGGTCCAAAGAAGAGGTAAACCGGCCCTCTCTTTCTGGTTCGAGCCGGCCAACCTTGGGTCGACGTACTCGTCCGGTCAGTTTCTCTAGGCTCCTTGAATAATAAATCTCGAAGGAACTCCAGTCTTGCGGCGACTGTCGCGGTCGCTGATCAACATTAGAGAGTGGGGCCAGCTCTGACTGATCAAGGATACCTTCGCTATTCCTAAACGGGGGGTCGGCGGACGATCACGAGAGGTGCTAGAAACTTCGGGCTTTCTGAAATCGTTCCTGTCATATATGGTCACCGGGAGACGGACTCAGTCGCCTGCGAAGTTATCTCCTTTGGGGGAAAAGGGAATGGAAAGGGGTACCAAACACGCCACGGAGAGGACCAGCCACCGTAAGAGTCACCACACCACCGGCCAGGGGGGAGGGGGTTGGGGGGGGTAGTTGTCGAATTTAAACCGCGCCAGTACTAAGTGACGGACGGCCAAAGCGCACACGATAACGACTGTCTGACCGTGGGGGAAATTTGGAACACGAAACGCAAATAAGGTTGTACCACTGGCGAGGCTCGCCCAGCTCCTTTATCTAGGAAAAGGAGAAAACTGGTCAGTAGGAAGTAAAGTTTTCTTGTAAACCGCTATCCCTGAAAAAGGTGAGACATAATTCCTAGAAGGTTTCAACGGGTGACGTGCTCGTTTGCCAGGGGGCGACAGTGGGCGCCTTTTTGGGGCGACCACACGGGGGGTTAGGAATCTCTCCAAAAACTACTCCAAAAGTGACAATATTGTGGGAGAATGAAGGCAGATGGAAGATTGCTGCAGAAGTGCGACGTCGGACTAAAATGAAGGTGGAAGACAAGCGCTGTCAGAGACAGTAGAGGAGGCTTTTCTGAGACAGAGTAAGGACGGGGAAGGGGGGGGATCAAGTCTGCTTCGGGGGATTTGAAAATTCGTCAGTCCACGAAGCTGTGGAGAGAAAAGACACCGACGGATAATAAAACAACAACAGAGAGGCAAAGAGAAGGTTAGCGAGCAGCCGTGTGGGGGGGGGATTGGGGGGGGGGGGGGGGCGGGGTTTGGGCGTAATCTGGGGGACAGCTTAGTGGGAAGGGGATCCAAGGTGGAAAGGAGAAATCCTACTGCTATGGGGACACGGACCCTGACTAGGACGCCGACAATCATCGGCGGCATGCCTATTAAAATCACACGAGAAGAAATCATTCCGACTTTCAATCGAGACCGTAGTGAGGCATTCTCATCGGGGCAAACCTCCAAATTGTCCATGCCACCGTGTCGGGGGAAAGTGCTCTGGAGATGCTCATTTGAGAGTGACAGCGAAAACCGGGCGACCACCAAACCGTTACCATTTCCACCAGTCGGGGAAAGAAAAACCAAGCTCCAATGGCAGAAAAAAAACCCAGGGGAATAGGATGGCTGTAGTCTAGTGCAGCCGGGGTGAGATATTTTTAGGAGAGAGGAACGAGATCTCTTTGTGGTGAGGGTGGAGAAAAGGGAGAAAGTCAATACTAACGCGTAGAGGTGGATTCCAGAAAGGAGGCGAGAAACGAAGAGTTTTAAGCGTGGTATTGCAATCCCACAGTTGTTAGGGGCGGAAGGGGAACGCTCACAGACGAGTCTAGCGAAAAAAAAAGGTGGCTATTGTGACTATAGGGGGATGAATGGTGTCAAGTGACCTTTCCGTAGAGAAAAATGCGAGGACAAGGGAGACAGACTCCGCCGGCAGTCGAACCGATAGAACCTCACGCGCAGCCGAAAAAACTCAGACGCCCCGGCGTGTTAGATAGCACCCGGTTGCTGGAAAGAGAGACGGGCCGGAGGACAATTGGAACGGGAAAAAAAAGCGAAGTTGGGGAGTCGACCACCAGAGGTTCATCCGGACACAAGGAAGGGACACAACCGATTCGGTGTCGAGAGTATCAAAGGCTCCATCCAATCGGAACAAAAGGATCCGTCGCACACACGTAGGGGGAGCAAACAAGAGGGGGGAGTGCCCCGGGGTCGTGTTAGGGCCTAAAAAGGGGGGGGGGTGGTTGGGGTGGGGCAAAACTATGTACAGGGGAGGAACGAGAGAGGGATCATAGCAAGGGAAGCGTGAGGTGTGGACACGTAACCGGAGAAGTGGGTCAGGGCTTCATTCTTATGAGAACGAAAAGTCCCGTATAATCCGAACACCTACTAGAACTTCGGAGGAAGGACAATGCGGAAAGAAAGAGCTGCCCATTCCTGCCACAAAAGCATTCCTTGCGGGGTGTCGATAAAACCGAAAGCAATATAGTGGACGGCATAAAAGACGTTGCCGAGAGCCTCGTCCATAGAAGAACAGGGTCTGCGAGGATTCGATGAACTGGAAATCGCGTCATTGCACGGTGCGTCGCAAAAAATGAAACTTGGCCGAAATTTCCTGGGCGAGCGGTCCACCTTTTTGTAGGAGGCCCGGATCAGGTGGGTTCTCTCAAGTCTAGGGGAAAGGCGGGCGACTCCTCTGCTTCAATCGGGGAAGTGGACGAGCTGGTCAAAGAATGGAGGGGGGATCAAACTGGGAGTGGTCCGCCCAACAGGACGTCTTGGCATTAAAAGGAGGGACTAGACCAACCTGGATAAGAGGGATTTAGTTAAGGTACATTTACGTGGGGGAAATTTTCTAGTCAAGCGTCAAGGAGGCATGTGCGCTGGAGTTCTTTAAGGAAGTAAGTCGGGACACACTCATATAACAGAGTCTACCGAGGGTCTCAGCGCTCAGGCGCGGTGAAACAAAAATGAGTACAATTAAAAGTGTGTCGTTGTAAAGTGGCGGGGGGAAAAGGCTGGGCCTGAAACGAAGTACCGGGAAAGTCAACAGAGTGTCTTATACTGGGAGGACAAAACAAAAAAGGGTCAGCAGTTACCAAAACCGCGGTGGTAGGAGCAACGTTTTCAGCGCCACCCCAAAAAGAAGCGTGCCGAGTAGTAAGGTGGTCAAAAGACGCATTGAAGCAACAAAAGAGTGTCTCTTCCATGTGAAAGGTTACGGCGATGTAGTTAGCGCACCAGGCGGCACAGGGGAAACGAGACCACCAAACAAAGTGAAAAGACGCGCAAGATCAAAGAGGCGGCCGAATAAGAGCTGCAGAGGGACGCGAAGCAGGGAGGCGTAACGGTTTAAGGGAGGGAAAGAAGATCTGAGGAAGGAGGAGAACAAAAGGGATAGTTCCTGAGGAAAAGAATGGGCGATCTGTTCTGAATTCAGGACCCTCCATCACTACTTGGGGGGAGTAGACAGCGTTGCTCATCCATGCGCCGAGCGACGGGAAAGAAGGGATAAACAAATGAAAGAAAGGGGGGGGGGGGGGTGGGGACCGTGTAAGCCAGCCTCGGGAAAATAGGAACCCAGTCCACTGTCCAAAAAAGCGGATTTGTTCTCGAAAGAAGGGATAGGCACTCTTCGCCTGGGTGGAAGGAGTTCCTGCAATTCATCCCCCGCGCGTAAAAGAAAACCTCAACATCCTATTAGGGAATCACATCTGGGGGGTCATCCAGTCGGTCACGGGAAAAAAGCCTTGGTGGGAGGAAGGTTACCCGGGAACAACGGTAGCAGCTTGGTTCCAAGACGCGAATTGCAAACGGGGATTGGTCAAGGAGACAACAACAAAACGGGGAATGTATTAAAAAGAATAAAAAGGAGGCTAGAGTGCTCGTTACAAAAAAAAAATCTAAGCACACGGGGGAAAAAAAAAGTGAGCATTCCCACAAGGGCTTTCAACAGGAGAAAGTTTAACCCGACCGTTCGGCAAAAGAGTGGCTCTCGCCGATATAAAAAAGGGTCAGTTTCCCGGAGAAAGGGGAGCGCCTGTAAAACACGCCTGGGGAATCCAGAGGTCGCAACTGCTTCCTAATCACCACTAAAAAAAAGGCTTGGGAACTCTGGAAAAAGAAGTTTTTCAAATAGAAGGGTACGAGGTCCCCACACAAAGAAAACGTAAGTAAATGGGACAAGAGAAGAACTGAAACTCAATTCTCAGAGACAAACTCATCGAGATACACACAACCAAACTTGCTTTAAAGAGGGCTTCTCTTCGACGAAAAATCGACACGGTCTGCATCACTTGGGGAAACCTCTGCAGGGGGAAGTGTCTTAGCAAAAATGCGAAGTGCCTTACAAGTACAGCGCTACTGATTCCGGTTCCAAATTCGCTTGGATGGGGCCCAGGGCAACTGATCATCAGACGGCGTTTTACGAGCACCGGGTTGGTGGTCGAGAAAAAATGGGTAAAAGTTGCGAACACCTCGTAAACAAATCTGCACTGAGAGATTAACTCAGAACTCTGGGGTACAATCCATTCCCCTTCTACCTACGAGACTCGGGGGACGAACGGCCTTGTCAAGTGAAAATACAACAAGGGAGGCCTACCGCGGGGAAAACTGCTAAACGAAAAGGCGTACGACTCCAGACTTGCGGAATTCGGGAAAAGGACTGTATACAGCCTAAACTCATGGAAAATGAGGACTGCAATGAAGGAAAAAATATTCCTGCCGCCAGATCCTGGGTGGTTCCGGGGTATAAGGGGGTATAAAAAACTGGGGTGGGGAAAAACCAATCCTTCAATCGAAATACCACGAGAATCCAGCGGTTCCTGATCCAAGAGGCTGGAAAAGACCCGGGTCCAAAAGAAAACAAGGAATCGAAAGTGGCGAACGACCAAACGGTTTCCAAAAAGCACGGGGGAAAAAGACGCTCCGTGGGCGGCACTAACAGAAAAAAAAAAAAAAGAGGCAAAAACCAGGAAAAAAAAAACAACGGGGAAAAAAAAAGGAGTAAACTATTCGGCTCGTCTCCCGCAGGCGGATACAACCAAGTGCTGAGAAGGGGAGGGAGACAACAAGGGGGGACGCGGACAGAAGGCTTCGCGCAGGAAATATCCAGTGACAAGGCGCGATCTTATCATTTCAAGACGAAGGACCGCACGCCGGGGAGGGGTAGTAGAGAAAGGAGGACCGCGCTAAGGACTTGAGAATATATCTCCTCGGAAAGCAGAAAATGCCCTCACATGGACGAGGGATGAAACGTCGAAAGAGGGGCAGAGAGTGTCAGCCGGGTGGGAAAAAGGAACAAAGAAAAATCGTCAACACGGTCAAGGGTGCTCATCTCGGCGGCGCGTCCTACCCCAACGGACCGCGAATGCTCGGGAGCGGAAGCAACAAAAGAAATTGGGGAAAAGGAATCATCTCCCGAGAACTCGGACCTCGGAAGGGCAGCCAAAAGAAAAAGCGACGCCTTGCTGGTTCGCGAAGGGAACACTGGGGGGGCGAGGGGATCACTCAAGCGACAATGAGAAAACAACTTCCTAGCTACACCTCAATCGTCGAAAATTTACCGAACGGCGGGACGACGGCGAAATGCAGTATACTCTTTACGTCCGAACGTCGGGCAATGGGAGGGGGGCCGATATATTCTCTCTTCGGTCTCCTTCGGGCTCTCTGACCTGGGGGGAGGAAATTTACTACGTACGATACTCTTCACTAGGCGTGGGTCGCTAGGTGAGGGGGGGGATCGAGTCTCTGGTACTTTCATCTGTGGGTGAAGGGGGACTACAGGCCGTCCTGAGCAATGTCATCCCCGGGGGGGGTGGGGAAAATCATCTGGACAAAAAACCGGGCCTCAAGTCAGAACCCGCGGTAAAAAACCTTCCAGATCAGCATGAAAAAAGGGGGGAGAAAACTAAAGATTGACGGTTGCCGTCCTAAGGGTGAGAAGTAAAAATCCCACCAAAAAAAGATGGAAATATTTCGTCCGGTGAAAGAGAAAAATCCCGCAAGGCAGCGGCGTGACACCTGCCGAGGCGCGTCCACCTTCAACACCACCGACCTTTCAATGTTCCGCGCGGAGGAGGAAAACTTTCAACGGGTCAACAGAGCATGGATGGAGAAGGGGGCGTGGCCATTCCTAGAAAAAAACCAGGGTCGGGTCCAGAACTGCATTTGACGGGTCAGGACGGTAAGGTTACAGAAAGAAAGGGGGGGGGCGCACCGTTTCAAGGTGGGGAACTGGGGAGAAAAAGAATCAAATGTTAAGATAAATCGCAAGCCGGATCCCCTAGCCCGGTAAAAAAGGAAAGGGGTTGGGGGAGGGAATCAAGTTGGGGGAGGAGTCAAAATGCTTCGCGGCTTGTAATTCGTGGGAACAATTCGGTCTTGGTCGCCAGATGCGCGGACCTCAAAAGAGAAGGACTCTTCAGGAGGGGGGGAAGTCTTGTCTTCTCTCAGGGGTTCATGTCACGGGGCCTGGAAGTCCTTCGGAGGGGCTTGTAGTTCTAAAAGACTCGTCATGAGAAAAGAGGGGGGTTAAAATACTTCACAAAGTCATGCTCGGGAAATAAATAAAAATGCTCTCAACAGAAAAAAAAACACAGGAAGAAAAAATAGAGAGATTTTCAGCAAGGACCGGGAGGTTAACAGGCAAAGAAACCGCGTAGAGCCTGACGGCAAGTTTTTAAAGGCAAAGCGGGAACGAGTAGGTAGTAAAGAGGACAAATCAGAAGGTCGACCAACCCTCTCATCGATGATACTGCCTCTCAGGGTTGCCAGACGAAGAATAATGCCCAGGACCGGTGGCCACGGGGTAGGGGGCCAGTACGAGTACCTGAGGGTAGAACTCCTTTGGGGTGCACCCTTCCATAGGAGTCCAATCCACCTAGCGATTTAGGTCATCCAGGTAGCTGATCGCATCAGAAAAAGTCATTTGGTGGGATTCAGGATACAACCTCGTCGAAGCAAAACCTTTGATCACAGTGCAAGCAACTCGCAAAGAGACCGACACTTCTCCATGGGTAGGTTCAAAAAACCGACATGCTTATATCTATTCCAGCCATTCTTCTAAAAGCAGTCTTTTCTAGAAGGTTCTAATCCTCAAATATTAAGAGGAAATACGATTGGGTGGGTTGGCTCCTGAATTCACTCGATACGTCTCAGGGTCTTAATTTCCCCTAGAATTCTCTATCGAAACGGCAGGGAGTCATTTAATGTTTGGTCTGGGCCTTCCAAAACGGGGATGCGCAAACGGGGGTCACTCACTCTTCTAGCTAAAGGGGGGGCGAGACTGGATGGGTGGGGGCCAAGGAAGAAAAACGTCCCGCGGGTCGAAACCACGTGCGAATTGCGCAGGGGGGAGATCCAAACTCAAGAACAGACCATAGTGAAGGCGCGCAACACTAAAACTACGCTAGGACGAAACGAGGTCCGCGTATGACCGAGAAAACCGTGGTCGGCAGAGATCCGCAATGCAGCAGGCTCGGGCGAACCAAGAGGGCGACTTGATTCGAGTCAAAAGCGGGTGAGTCAGGGAAGTAACAGGGGGGGGAGCGATGGGCGCAAAGAGACGGCAACGTGACTCGGATAAGAAGACGGAGCTCGGAGAAGACGTGCCACGGCGGGGGGTCGGCGAAAAAAAAAAAAAGCGAGCCCGGGTTGATGGCAGGGGCCGCGGACGGAGGTCAGGAGACGACCAAATGCCGGGGAAAGAAAACGCAACCGACTCGTGGGGGAGTCGTTGCGAACCGAAAAAGGAGCCGGGCGGAAGGCGTAGACTACTCCACGAGATCAGAAACAACAAAAGACCAGTCACAGGACAGTCAGACCCTCGGCGCCGAAGGGCCAATTGCCAGGCCTGAGGGAGGGGCCTGACTCTCAAAACGCCGAACGGGAAAGACTGGGGGCGGCATCAATCCGTCAGGCGAGGGATCACGTCGGACCAGAGGATGCGGAGGGAACGTCGAGGAACTTGAAGCCAGCCTCACAACAAAAAAGGCAAAAAAGGGCCGCAGGCCTGCACCTCCTGGGGGAATCAGTGGCAGGGCCTCAGACGTCACCTTTTGGACATTGACGGAATTCATTCGGAGAGGGGGTTCTTGAGAAGGGCGTCCGGGCCCATCCGACGCAGGCTCCATCGGCCTAAAGCGCTCGCAGGGAAAAAACAGGGGGGTCGGAGGGGACGAAAACAGAAGGGCCTCCTCCGTCTGGAAGGGACCCCGTCGGACAAGTGATCGATCCGGTGCGGGCTTAGGACGTGGACGAGGGGGTGTAATTGAACTCGACAGGGAGGAAATGCGGGGGGTCGTTTCTGGGGAAGGATGAGGGCACCCAAAAGGAGACCAATAGTGCTAAATTTCAAACAAATCTCGCGTGAGCGTTACTCCATGAAAGAGCTTGAAAGGTGTGGGAATCTTTGAGTTGGTGGAAAGAAAAAAACGGGCTGCCCTTCACTACGGACCTTACCGGGTCGTAATCCGAGGACTTAGAGAAGGTTTCATTCAAATGTAAACGGTCTTTTCATCAACCAGGGGGGGGGGGGGTACTTCGAATTCAATACGGACACAGTCCTAAAGCTACTATTGGCTAAAGGAGTCGGCATCGGTCTCTCCAGGAGAAGGTACGGATCTTGTATAGGGTGCGCAGAACGCAACGAAGGCCTCGAACACACCACCCCTGGAAACCAAGGACGCACACGATGAGCTGGTGTCAAACAGGGGGAAGAAGGGTTAGTGGAACCCTCGCAACGAAGGGGGGGGTACAAGGGCTGTTTTAACGGACGAAAGAGAAGCCTGAAAGAAGAGGACCAGTAGCGTCCGGGGATAAGAGAAAGGGTAATAAGGTCGTCGAAGCACAGGCCTAACCAGAAGGAAAAGGGGGTTGTCGTAGCACCGAGGGGGGGGAGCGCGCAAGGAGCCTATGCTCGGTCAACCTGAAAAAAAACGGGGAGGGTTGGGGTTACCGGAGAAGCCCTCGATGACCAAGCAGCGCGTGCAACCAACAGTGGGACGAGGATAAGCAAACAGCTCCGGACTCGGAGTGTGACCGGGCGGGAAAAAAACATTCTCTGTCAGGTACCCAGAAGCAAAATGTCCTCACCGACATTTTGTTCGGGCACTTCTTGGGAACTAAACCGGGGGACCCTCCCTTTTTTAACTAAATGGAGGCTCCTATTTTGGTTTCCAAGGATCAGGACGCCGGGAGGGGAGAAAGGAATTCAAAACACGGATAGGAGAAATATATAGATGGGAACCAAAGAAAAGGATGCGCAAGGTAACCACAAGGATGAGCTACAGGGGGCAAAACTACACCCGGGTCACCCCTGCAGAAGAATTTACAACAAGAACTCGGACTGCAGGGGGGGCCTCTCAAGGAGATTATAAAAAAAATTCGTGCATTCCTCCATTGTCTTCCAATGGATAAACACGCCGGTCAGGCAAGAGGGGCGATCCGGATAGAAATCTTGGGTGGGGGGCAAGCAGCGTGGCATGACGGAAACGGTTCACCCACCAAGAAGACGTGAAAAGAAAAGGGGGAAACGATCCGGAAGAGACCGAAAAAAAGGAAGCGCAAAAACTTCTCTACAAAAACAAATGTTCCTGATGCCTGCGATTCGACACCTATAGAAGTTCGGAGGAGCAAACAAAAACTCTGGGGGCGCGGGAGCAAGCTCGATCTCAGGAGGGACGGGTACAGAGCATCTGCAGGAGAAATGCGGCGAGTGCCAAGAAAGGAGATGATTAGGGCACCCAACACTCAAAAAGCAGCGAGGCCTTTACTAGGTGAAACAGGGGTTTGGGGGGGGGGAGAGGCCAGTCTTGGGAGGAGTGGTGGAAAGCAATCGAACAAGCAGAAGGGAAATACCTTAGAGGGGAAGATCCTAAAGCAGCTACCAAAGTTCCCGAAGGGTAGATTCAGGAGCGCACACGGTGAAGGGCCAAAATAGCCCGCGGTTAAAAAATGCCAAACCGTTCTTACACGGGGGGGACTAACATCCAGATGGAAAACGTTTCCTTCATTGCATTTCATACCGGGAAAGAACCACCTACCTTTAAAATTCAGGGAAGAAAAGTAAGTAGAAAAATTTTCTCCTCCCTAGAATGGTGCCTAGGGAAGACTCGTTGGGGCGAGGCTGGGGAAAAAAAGATCAGGGTCCCAAGCGCAAAAAAAAAACAATGAAGACAAGTCAGCGTTCATGAGAAGTCCCCGTAATAAATGGGAGAAACAAGCGTCGAAAGGGCTCGACTAGAAAAAGGTTAAAGCTATACGACCCGTTGGGCGGCACGAAAGGGGAACCCTGAAGGCAGGGAGGGACGGGTGACGCCTCACCAGAGGATGACCAAAGCCGGCGGCCAACCGCACGGAACGAAAAAATGTAGAAAGGAAGCACCAAGGTTGGACAGAATATTACCAGGCGGGCAAAGGCGAGGGGGGCTGGGGCGGGGGGGGGGGTGGGGGGGGGGGGGTTTGTGGGGGGGGGGGGGGGGGGGGAGCGACCCATACACCATACAAAGAGAAGAAAGTCACGAGCTCAGAGTCTCTTCTCCCGTTACCTCAGGCAATAAGCCGACAACCAAGGAAGGGAGAAGGAAAAGAACAGCTCATGACGTAGTATTTACTACACGAGGGTGCTCGTAACGTGGAGAGAAATCACGCATTGAATGCCTGACAGGAGAAAAAAAAGGGGGCTGAGGTTCAAGATCACTACTCTACGTTCATCGCGGGAGGGAAATCAAGGGGACTCCGCGCAGCGCTGCGCCTGCCGGGCCGAGAAGGGAAAAAATCGAAACAAAAACGAAATCCACCCGCGGGAAGTGCTGTGACGACGCGCGGGCCCTAGGGAGCGACCCGTTCAGGAACAGGGCGACCCACGTCCACAAGGCGCACGGCGGGGTCTTGGGATCGATAAACGCAAAAACTTGGGGGGCTGAAAGGGAGGCGACGAAAATAGTGACTCTTCGAGTAGCCGACCGCACTCAATATCTACGTGTCGACTCAGGAGTGGACATCGGATGGTTAACGGCGGGATAAGGGACAGAAAAAAAAAAATAAACCGCGTGGGAAAGCTTCGCGGGGCACAGCCATCTATCAAGTCACCTTTGGACTCTGAGATAATATTAAGGTCGGCATAAAAAGAAAAGGGTCTGAGGGTGCTAAATGACAGGGCATCTAGGGGGCCTGTCTACTTCCTAGTAAAGGCAGGCAGGAAGATCTGGGCCCCTGCAGTTGGGGAAAAGAGTAGACTTCAAACGTGGCAAAAGCATGACACGTCGAGTACCTAGCAAATGAGACAGTGCCTCATGGTCGTACGCGGGGAAAAAAACGCGCAAAGCTACAAGGGGAAGACTAACAAAAAATCTATTTCGTTCCGGGAACGAGGCCGGCGAAAATCAAAAGCCGCCGCAAGTACCATGGGCACCGCTCGATGAAATGGAACCCTCGATAACTTCCTCTAGGAGTAACGGGGAGAGTAACGGGCAGATAACAAAGGGGGCGTGAACTTCAGAATCAAAGCACCTGGTCCGGCGTGAAAAAAGAAGGTGAACCTGAAAAACGTCCGGTTAGGGGAAGTTGGGGGCACGGCGACCGGGGGGGGGGGCTGTCCGGGGGGGTCGAAGGGCATAAAAGAAATTCTAAGGCCCTGAAAAGTAGCCGTTCTAAAGGAGGGAATGAGAAGGGCATGATGGCATGCGGAGTGCGCTGGTAATCCGTGGGAACAGAGGGTCTGCTATCAGAGCGGCCATTCGCATCTGCAGAGGGCGCTGGTCGTGCTAAATAAAAGAAAGACGGGGGTTAAGGCAAATCGGAAGGTGGATTTCTCAAAGCGCCTCAGAGCACGAGATGGGGCCTCGGGGGCCGCCTAATGGCGGGTGAGGAAACCAGAAAAAGGGGGGGGGGGGAGGAAGGGAGGCGAGCAGGACAACGGGCGGGGGCAAAAAGAGGTCGGAATGAGGGGGCCAGACTGAGGAGGGGGTGAAATGCTGCGTGCCCACCAGTCCAGGCGAGGAAGGAAAGATGGAAAGACTACAAACGAATGAAGAGCACGATGATACCCACCTCTAGGGAAAAGGACAAGCTCATCGCGAAAGGAAAAAAATAAAGAATGCTCACAAACTGAAGGCCAAAACGTTTTACCTGTCGCGTAGATTGCTAACTACTCTGTGGAGTCGTTATACAAACCCGGGCGGAAAAAACCGGAACACAGTTCAAAACCAACGCGAACGGCGCCAAAGACAACAAAATTCAGACAGCATGATGGGAAGACGCCCTGCCTTTATATCGAGGCAAAACAAGTCAAATGCTAGAGGTGACACGGGGAACGAAAATTATAAAGGTAGGAAAACGACAACGGGTGAAGGGTCTCGCCTCTTCAAGGTTCAACGACGACGGAAAAGAAAAGTGGTTCAAGCAGAAAAAAAATATCGGTCTCGTGGGTCCTAAAAAGGTAGGAGGGTTACCAAGCGAATCGAGGCAGCGGGAGGTGGAAGGGGGGGAATCAGGTACACATCTCAGGAAAAGAGCTCGAGTCAGTGCGCAGGCGCGCCGCCCATCGAAAAGAACATAAACACACAGAACTAGTCTCAAAAAGCGAAAAACCGCTCGTGTCCTGCTTCTTATAAGGAACAAAAGGGAGGCATCTAAAGAAAGAAAAACTAACCTACTCAATGCTCAAATCGGTACGTGCACTGGGACGTAGAATAACACTTAGAAGAATCTCCTGGGAAACAAGGGGGGGAGGGCGAAATAGCGTAGGGGGGATCGGAGCTACCAGGGGGAAATCAAATCCGGCATCGGGCAAGGGCCAACTCCAGGGGGCGAGGGAGGACAACAAGGGGGGGGGACGAGGGACGGTTCGATTGGGAATTGAATAGGTGGGAAGAGGGATCCGACTAATAGATGCTTCGACTCGCAATGCAGCCCTTGTTGTAATTCTGTTCCAGGGAACCTAGTCCCTGTAGCCGGGGAGGGCATCGCGCGAACTCGGCGGGCTGAAACAAAACCACGAGACCGCAGCGGAAGGTAAACGGCGAAAGAAAAAGAAAAAAGACGAAAGGGACTCCGGGAAAGGAATCGTGATGAGTCAGGGGATCCTCCTAGCCTCAGGGAAATTCGGTCAAAATAATATATCGACGAGGACGAGCCTCTCGGCACGAAAGAAAGAGGCTTGGCGTATAAGGCTGGAAGAGGGAAAGGGGGAAGAAATCGTCGGCCAGGCTTGCGGGATTCGAAGGCAAACCTGAGCCTTGGCCGACCTGGCCTTGGCGGCAAACTGTTTGGTTCACTCGGCAAGTCTGGGGTAACAGAAAAAATTGGTGTACCTCAATCAAAAAGGGGGGCCTGCAAACGACGCTGCGAAATTCCACTTCGAGGGTAGACGCGGGAATGACGCCACACCAGTCTGGGCGTCTGAAGGAAGGTTGAAAGGGAAAAAAAAAAAACGTTTCAACAAAACAACGGGTAGATGTCGGACGGGGCGGAACAGGACGGGGGGGGACAGAAATTGGAGCAAGCGAAACGGTCTTCAGGGAGGAAATGTGGCTTGTCTGACGATAAGTAGGGGGAACAATACATACACAGAGATCCATAGCAAAAAAGCCTGTCCGCGGGGGACCCTGTATCATCCTTCACCTTCGGGGGTCATCGTTTAAACGTGTCAAACGGGTAGGCCGAAAGTACCTCCGGCAGGGGGTCGTAACGGTCAAAAGGTGGAGCCACGTTCTTACAAATTCACCGGTGGAGGACCTGAAAGCCCAAAAAACAGGGGGAGGTCGGCAAGAAGGTATGGAAGACGAGCAAAGACTTCCAAAAAAATT